>Ga0182021_10001077_pt1 | contig 30956 bp, 35 predicted proteins | sample 612E3MmetaG_FD_120493 | JGI IMG/M metagenome (GOLD analysis project Ga0182021, IMG submission 120493) | Permafrost microbial communities from Stordalen Mire, Sweden - 612E3M metaG (Illumina Assembly) | ecosystem: Environmental > Terrestrial > Soil > Wetlands > Permafrost | place: Sweden... | reverse complement strand
TGGTGCCATTAACACTGCCACCACCACTTTCACCATACCTACAGACATACCCGTTAAAGTATCTTATTATTTTAAAGCTATAGTTGATCCAACAAACAACGTAAATGAATCTAACAAACTTAACAATAACAAAACTTCCTTAAGTAGCACTTATGTTAATTAGCACTACAAAATTTTTTTTTTATGTTTACTTTGTAACATATTTTTGACGTGTTTCCCGGCTTGATGGTGCTGGGGATAACTTTTTTTATCAGTGTAGATGGTGTTGTCCTGTCTTTGGAAGGTTTCACGATCATTACATATGGGACATAGTTTGATGCAAATATCGCAGGGAGCTTTATTTTATTTACGTAGCTTTTTACTGTGCTTTGTGCAGGTTATTTTGTCTAATGGATTTGTGAACAGTTTTTTTTAGGGAGATTTCCTTGCTGATGGCTTCTGCTGGACAGTTCACTGCGCATTGCATGCATATTGTACATGTTCTTTTTTTTAATTTAAAGGCTCTGTAGAAATCATATTTGTATTTTGATGTTTAAGCTTTTGTTGAAGCGGTATATGTTGTAACAGGTGTTTCGTAGTTTGGTTTCTTTGTTTCTTAGTCTGTCGCTTCGGCTTTGGTTTTTATCGCCAAATACTCTTTTTAATACTGAAAACACGGTTTCTACTATGCTTCTGCGGTTGTATTTGGGTTTGCTGAAGAGTGATAGCATGCTTAAACGGTATTTTCCATTTTTTATTCCTTTTTTAGGCGGTATTATGCTGATTGCTCTTAATTCTTCGTTTATGAATCTGTGAATTTCTTCTTTGCCAAATGCTTTGTCTAAACTGAACCCAGATGGATGATACTTCTTGGTTTTTCTTATAGTTGATATTGCATCTTTAGAATCATGTTTAGATCCGCGAACCACTTTATGGGCTAATATAGCATGTGTTCGTGTGTCGATTGCTATTTGATTTTTGGGGTAGCTTTTCCTCCACTTTTACGTTGTTTTTTGATTTTACGCACGTAATAAAGGCTAGCCTGGTCAGTAACATGTCCAGTTCCATCAACCGCTGCCCAAGGAGCATTAATATCGAATAATTCAACTGTAACTTTGAGTATTTCATCGAAAAAGTGTGATCCAAAGCGTTTGAAAAATTTTTGCAATGTTGTGTAGTGTGGTACGCATTTTAAGCCAATTATTTCCTGTACTTTTGGCATTAACTCAACAGCTGCGATGAATTCACGATATTCAAATCATAAACGCTTCATCAGACATATTAGAGCCATCAGCTGATGTTGAGTGTATTTATGCTTCGATTTTTCACAGGAATAATCAGGTAAAGTCATTTTAGCCACTTTAAATGCCACTAAAGTAAATTTTATTAACTCGTTTCGACTTAAATCACTCATGGGATCACCTTTTAGTTTGCTTAATACTTAATAAGTGATCCCATCATACTTATTATGATTTCTACAGAGCCAATTTAAAATAGATTTTATAGAATGGAAGCAGGGTTAGATTTTGTAGAGTGGTGTGTATTTTTTCCCGGTTTTTCCTAGGATTATTTGGTTATTGTATTCTAGCCAGGCGTGTGCTTCGAATTGTCCTTCAGCGTCTTTATCGACGCCTATTTTGATTTCTCCAGTGTAGCCATTGTTTTTGAGTAGGTATTGGGCGGTTAATGCGTCTGTTAGGCAGGTTGTTGTGGGTAGATGTTGGCTAACTGATTTTACGCTCCAAATTAATTTTTCAACTGGTATGATGGTTTGTAATGTTTTCTTCTTTGTCCTATGTATAAATTGTTGGGTTACTGTGAATGGTGTTAAGGTTAGCATTATTCTGATGATAGTCATTATGATTAGTGTTTTTATTATGAGTTTTTTATCAAGCCAGGATAATTTAAGATAATTCTTTAAGGTCATTCTATTTTCACAAGTTCCTTCTCAATGAGTTGTTCTAGTAATTCCATTAAATCATTTTCGCAAAGGATTTTCTCCACATCATATTCATCCAGGAGAGTTTGGAGGATGTCATTTATTTGTCGGGGTTGTTGGATGAGATTCCAGATGCGGGCTCCTACAGGGTCTAATCCGTAGTATACTCCGTCTTTTAGGTTGAGTATGGCTGCTTCATCAACCAAGTTGCAACTTACTACATCTTTGGCGATCATCACTGTTGAATTGGGTGTAAGTTTCATTTATATATCACCTCGAACAATTGAAATTTATGTATTATTATTATGTGTTTAGCGTTAATAATATTTTAAATTAATTAACCTAATGTCAATTAAGAAATGTAATTTTTTGATTATTCTTCATAATAGATAATATTTAATTATGATTTATCCATGGAAGCATTGTATATGTTGAAATCATTTTACAGGGATCTTGCAGTTATTCTGGTTCTGGCTATTTTATCCATGATCTGGTTAATGATTCCTGCTTTAAATAATTATCCTGAAAATGTAATACCCTACTTCCTTATAATATTATTTTTGCCGGGTTATTCATTATTAGCCGTGTTAATTCCTTCAATCAATAAAACAGGAGTTTTTAAACGTGTTATTTTAAGCATAATTCTCAGCGTCTTAATCACGATTTCTATAGCTCTGTTATTAAGTTATACTCCATTAATAACCTATAAATCCTTTATATTCATCATAATACCATCTTTTATAGTCATTTTATCTATTATTGCAGTTATAAGGAGGAGAAGATTCTATAAAAAATTAGCCTTCAAAAGATTAGATTCAATCAAGGGCGATGTGAAGATTCCTGATTCTGAAACTTCAGATCCTCAATCAGGGGAAAAAAATAAAATAGATTTTAAAGTAGTAGAAAATAAATCGATTAACTCTAAAAATAATAAAACAACTGTTAAAAGATTTTATTCATTGGATATTCTGTTAGTAGTTATCTTGACTATTAGTTGTGCTGTTTTTGTTTTAGAGCCTGTTTTAAGTAAAACTGTTTTCCGAACAATATTTGGGCTTCTTTTAGTACTTTTTCTGCCGGGATACGCACTTATAGCTTCATTGTTCCCTAGAAAGGATGATTTGGATGGTGTTGAGCGTTTGGCGTTGAGTTTTGGTTTAAGCATTGCCGTCACTCCATTGTTGGGTTTAGCGTTGAATTACACTTCCTATGGAATCCGTTTAGATCCTATTTTAATATCTTTATCGGGATTAACACTATTTTTAATTGGGGTGGCTTACTTAAGAAGACGCAGGATTCCAAAGGAGAATCGTTTCCGTGTTGATTTTGGTGGTTTCTTTAAATCTTTAGTTGGTGGATTCTCCAGAGAATCTGGAAATAGTAAGGTTCTCTCAGTGATTCTCATAGTTTCAATATTGTTGGCGGTTTCTGCTACCGGGTATATTATTGTTAAGCCTAAACAGGGTGAATCTTTCACGGAGTTTTATATTTTAGGCCCTGGTGGTATGGCTAGTGGTTACCCTACTAATTTAACGAGTGGTGAAACTGGTAATTTGATTATAGGTATTGTAAATCATGAGAATAGGATTACTAGTTATCATTTGGTGGTAACCTCGAATGGGGTGGTTCAAATTGATCAGATGATTACTTTGAATAACGGACAGAAGTTGCAGATTCCTTTTAACTTCACGGCGGGTGATCCTGGTAGTAGGAAGATGGATTTCTTGTTATATAAATTGCCGGATAATAATAATATTTACCGCAGTCTTCATTTATGGCTTAATATTAGTGCTTCACCTACTACTACGACTGTTTCTTAATCTAATAATTTAACCTCGACGGGGGTCTGAGGGTAATGTGACTGGATGAATATATGGGATTTATTGTTAAGTTATTATAGATGATTATTTAAGTAAAAAATGGTTAGTGATTCAATGATTTACTTGTAATATTTAGGATTTTATTAGTAAATTTTATAGTGTGAGTTTTATATCAAATTTTTTTTAGTTTAATAATGGAGATTTGAATCTTTTTTACATAAATTATTGGGGAGCGAGGATTGAATAGTAACATATATATATGAAGAATAGGATACTGTTTATACATGATATCTACAGTAACAACTACAACTACTACGGTTACTACCGCTGAGGTAATGACTTTTAGTTTAATTGCAGTTGTATCGTTAATAGTGTTCTTAGCTCTTAAGGAGATTCTGAGTTCAGAAGCAGGGAATAAATCTGTTAAATCCTTCTTGAAAGGAGCTAATGTAGCTATAATACCTTTATTATTAGTGTTTGCTTCCATTGTAGGATTTAAAGTGTTAACAATAATTTAAAGGTTTTATTTACCGACAGTTTTTAGTCAAACCATAACAGACTTTAATTAGTTAGAGAGGTCTCTAAAATTTTTTTTTTAATGTTTTTGTTTTTAATATCTACAATCTCATTGATTACCTATGAAAAAATACATATTATTTTTATATATAAAAGTAATAATAGCTTATAATATTAATAAGTAGTCCATGTAATATGAAGTGATAACTTCCCAGAATAATGGACATTGAATTTAAAGGATCTTAAATAACCCTTTTTTTGAGTTAGGTATTAATTATTATCCCTTTTCTAACTAAGACTTATTATAGAGTACTGTATGGGTTTTTATCTGAGTATATTAATAACGGAAGAAAATATTTTTATCCAGCAAAAAAGTTTATTCTACTCATAGAAACTAAATGAATAAGTTGTGATGAAAATAACTCTTTTCTCTTTTTGTATGAATATCCTTTTTTATTTATCTAAATTGTGATGGTGGATTATTTAATCGACTATATGTTTTTAGTTAAGGTGAAATTAAGGATTGTTAAACATTTTCGGGTACTTTGAGGAATTGTGTCATACAAGTAAATGTTTATAGTATCAGAAGGATTTTATGGGAGGTGAACCGTAGTTTTGGTTTGACGGGCCAGTTTTTTTACGCCGTCCAAGCTGTGAAAACCTACGACATTTTAATAAAAATTTATTACACGATTTTTGCCACAGCATAATTACTTTATGATCTAAAAATAGTTTGGTATTAGTTTTATAAAACGAGTAATTATAGTGGGAGTGTGTGAAGTAAGCTGTAAAGTATGGGTGCGTAGAAAGGTACGATTAGGAATAGGAAGGTATTAGAGATGCCGTGGGAGAAGGTAACGCCTATTATGCTTTTGGTTTTGTAAAATGCGTATCCATAGAATAATCCTACACTGAATACAAATATTAAATCATAGATAGAATTCCATCCAATGTGAAGAGCTGTAAACAGTAATGCAGTGTATAATAATCCATATAATGGTCCTAGTACATTTTGCGCGTTTTTCTGTAGTATTCCCCGGAATAGTAATTCTTCAGCTAATCCTGTGCTTATAATTAATATTATACTAGCGAAGAGAAGGGTTTCCAGGTTTAGTGTAGGGATTAATGGTTTGGGTTGGAGAATCAAGTATTCGAAGGTTCCAAGGAAGATTCCTGTGATGGCGATTAAGAATTGTACTGGTATGTTGCCGAGGATTAACCCTACATCCCGTCGGCTTAAGCTTTGAGCTCTTATTATAGTATATGAGGTTGCAAATAAGGGTACTGCTATTATAGGGAACCAGTATAATGGAGGTATTTGCAGTAGTGGTATGGATAATCCTATGATTCGAATTATGGGTAAAGCCATCATACTACGGAGGAGTATTGAAAAATTATTTGATTTAGTGATGCTTGAATTAATGAGTAGGATGAAGAGTATTACCGCTTCAAGCGATAATCCGGCCTGTACATTATTGAATAGTATGGATGATTCTGCTATTATTAAGAGTGATAAATAGAGTAGGAGTAGGATGGCTTCGTTGAGGGATATTTTGAATTTTAATCGTTTACCTTTTATATCCTCGGTTTTTTCAGCTATTACTTGTAATCGTTCGTGGTCACCGGTTTTGCGGAATGTTTTGGTTGATTTTTGGTAGTTATGTAATGCATCTTCCCAGGATCCTTGGGATTCGTAGGTGCTGGCGATTAATGTGTGAACGATTGCGACTCTTTCAGTGTCATTTATGCTTTGGAATTTGTTTATTGCTTGTTGATAGTAATCCCGGGCTTGTTCAGGGTCTTCTGATTTTTCATGGATTATTCCGATACCGGTGAGACAGTATCCTTCACCTAATCCATCATTTTCATTATTAAATATTTGGAGAGCTTCTTTGTAATGTTTTAGTGCTTCGGGGTAATTCTTTAATTCCATTTGGACGTTACCCATGTTTAGGAGTGTGTTAGCTTCTTCATCTTTATATTGGGATTTTTTATAGTAATTTAATGCTTTAGTGTAGTATTTAAGGGCTTCTTGGTAATTCTGTTGATCATAGAATTTAGTTGCCATTTCAGCGTAATCGTTTGCTTCTTGTTGATGCATTTTATATGGTCACCCTTAAAAAAAAATTTTTTTAAACTAAAAAAAAAAATTTCCGTTTTTAATACTATACTGTTTTTAGTGGTTTCATCATATATAACCCCTCTTTATGAAGTAAGGGTGAGGATTAAAATTTTTTATAAATAAAAATTATTCTCTAAATTTTATGGTACATTATTTCAGATTAATTTTATTAATAATATTTTTTTTAATAAAAATGTAAAATGTTTGTTGAGTATAAGTTTTATATGGATGAGAATACTATTAAGGATTATAAAACCGGTTTACTAATGTAATAATAATCATTGGAGGAGTGGACTTTTAAACCTAATGTAACAGCTATAATACCTGCATTTAATGAGGAGATACCGATTGGTAGTGTGGTTTTATCTACTTTGAAGTATGTTGATCAGGTTATTGTGGTTGATGATGGCAGCAGCGATCGCACCGCGGAAATTGCATTGATGGCTGGAGCTGAGGTGGTTAAGCATCCCGTGAATAGGGGTAAGGGTGCTGCTCTTAAAACTGGTTTCCAATCGGTTGGTGATAGAGATATTATAGTTACATTGGATGGTGATGGTCAGCATAATCCTGGGGAGATTCCTAAATTACTTAAGCCGATTATTGAGGGTGAGGCGGATATTGTTAACGGCAGTCGTTATCTCTCGCATAATGGGAATGATACACCGGCTTATCGTCGGTTGGGTCAAACTGTATTGGATAAGGCTACTAATTTGAGTAGTGGATTAAAGTTAACGGATAGTCAAAGCGGTTTCAGAGCATTTGCAACTTACACGTTATCTGCTTTTAAATTTAATGATACGGGATTCTCTATTGAGAGTGGCATGTTAATTGATGCTGCTAATTTCGGCTCAAGAATAAAAGAGGTGGATATTAACGTTAATTATCACCGGGGGGATAAAGGGAGCATTCATAAGATGAATCCAATAACTCATGGTTTAAGTGTGTTAGTGCATCTAGTGCAGGATATGGAGTTCCACCGTCCATTATATTACTTCACCCTACCGGGTGTGATTCTAATATTAGTTGGCTTAATTTTAGGGTTATATTTCTTCGGAGATTACCTTAATCATCATATGACAAGCTTATTACCCACGGCAATGGCTGCTATGATTGGTTTAGCTGGTTTGTTCATCGCTTTTACCGGAATCATACTTCACAGCATGTCACGTTTAATTGGAAGGAATATTAGTAAATAAAGAGTTACCTTTATTATAATTAAAGGTCATCTATACATTATAAAAAAAAATTTTTAGAATTACTATTTTGAAATAATAAATTAATTTGGTTATAAACTAGTGAATGATAATTCTATTACTTAAATAATAATAATATTAAAGGGTGGAATAGTTATGAATATATTTATATTAACCAGCGGGGAGTACGGTTCCCGGATAGTGAATAATATAGCTAAGAGCTTCTCATCTAGTATAGTAGGTATACATGAAGTACCGGAGGATTTACCCGAATTTATTGATGATGTATCCACTTATGTACCAGGTAATCTACCCCTGGCGGATTTAGTTATAGTCACGGGTTTGCAGGGTGATATTAACCTCATCGCACCATTGGTAGCTGACAAAGTTGGTGCAAACAGTATTATAATCAGTGCACATGAACCAGGATCAGTACCGCCGGGATTAATAAGTGAAATCGAAGAAGCAGCGGGTGAGAAAGTATTAGTGTTCGCTAAACCCTTCTGCAGTTTAAAACCCATGGGTGACCCGATTATTGATGAATTCACCAGTAAACTCGGTAAACCCCAAATTATGATTGAGGGGGATGATTTCATTAAGAAAGTAACAGTTATAAGGGATGCACCATGCGGCTGCACCACCTTCATCGCCGAGGAATTAATTGGGGTGAATGTGGAGGATGCAGAGTTTGTTGCGGATAATAAATTCCATAATTACCCCTGCCTAGCTTCGATGACTCATGATCGGGTCTTGGGTGATACTATTTTACATGTGGCGGGTTACCTGTCGAAGGAAGCCGTTAAGAGAGCACTGGGATTCACCATGAAATCGGCAGTGGTGGACCTTGAAACGTGTAATGTAGATGATGAACACTGTGATCATCTTTGCGTGGAGAATTGCCCCCAAGTACAAGTGGGCGGGGATACCGTCACTATACGGGAGGATGATAAAGCATTCATTGACCCGGCAAGCTGCGGTTGCTGCGAACTTTGTATTAGTGAATGTCCGTATGGTAGTATTGAAATCGTGAATAAGCGGATGGAATTAAAAAAGGAAGAGTAAAATTATGGTGGGTAGAGTGGTTTTTATTGGTGGTGGACCGGGTGACCCGGAGTTATTAACAGTGAAAGCCACCCGCATCCTGGGAAATGCTGATATAATCATATATGCGGGGTCATTGGTGAATCCAGAGATATTAAACATCACACGTAAGGATGCTGTGATTTATAACAGTGCTAGTATGACTTTACCGGAATTAGTGGAGGTGATGATTGATTATGCCCGGGAGGGTAAGTTAGTGGCTCGAGTGCATACGGGTGATCCAGCGATTTATGGAGCTATAGGCGAGCAAATCAGTCATCTTAGAGATAATAACATTCCATTTGAGATTATCCCGGGTGTTAGTAGTTTATTCGCGGTGGCTGCCGCGTTACAGGTGGAGTTAACGTTACCGATGGTGTCTCAGACGGTGATTATCACCCGTCCGGAGGGTCGTACACTTAAACCCGTGAAGGAAGCATTATCCAGTTTAGCCGTGCATCAGGCGACGATGTGCATCTTCCTCGGGGTGCAGTTAATCGAAGAGGTGGTGCGTGAGCTTAAGAAAAGTTACCCGGGAGATACGCCGGTGGCGGTGGTCTCAAAAGCATCATGGAAAGATGAACAGATAATAAGAGGCACCTTGGATGATATAACAGGTAAAGTCAGTTTTTCGGGTATCGTGAAGACTGCGATTATTATTGTGGGTCGGGTTTTGGATCCGGGGATTTTTGAGGCAAGTAAATTATATGACGCGGATTTCACGCATGAATACCGCAAATAATGAAAACAAATTTTTTTTTGTAAGTTTTATATTAGATGATTATAAAAATAATATATTCTATAGATTTTACAAATTAAGATTCATGTAGTGGATCATTTTTGGAGTTTTTTTTAAGGATGAAGCAGTTCGATAACTGTAAAATAGTGAAAAAATTCATTTTTATTGTATCTATTTTTATTTTCATCACCTTATTTTACGCTGGCTCTGCATTCGCGGTAACATAGAATACCAGTACTAGTAAAAAATGTTACAGTTTTAAGTAGTAATTCATCACCGGTTCAGTTCCGACCCTAAAAATGGCGCGGTTAACGTACCCGATAATAAGGTGATTACAGTTACTTTCAGTGAACCTGTTAAAATTGGGAATGGTTATATTGAATTTACAACGGCTCATGGAAATGCTGTAGCCTTCAATAGAAGCATCAGTGGTAACGTGTTAACTATAACACCCATTAATCTGCTGAGTTATGGTGTTAAGTATGTTTTAACTTTGCATACGGGGTAGTGTAACTGATTTAGCGGGTAATCCATTAGCATTATATAAGAGCAGCTTCACCGTGCATACTTAAAATTTAAGATCCCCTTTTACCTTACATTAAAACTAGCTTTTTTCATAAAATATATAAATGTTGAAGTATATAGCATGTTTTATTAGTCCCTTGGGGTAGTGGTAATCCTGTGAGGCCCTGGACCTTTCGACAGCGGTTCGACTCCGCTAGGGACTATTCTTATTATAATTAATTTTTATGTAATCAGTTTTTTTTTTTAATTTAGAGAATTATTTAAACCGTAAAACTATTTTTATTTAAAAGAAATTTCAGGAGTTAAAATTTAGGGAACTTTATTGATATAATTAACTAGGAAGGAGGTTATTCCACTGAAATGCCTCGAAACCTTCTAGGTGCAAAATTTAGTTCAATTAAGAATCCCTAATTTTTGATTAAAAAAAAAATAAATAAAAAATTTTTTTGGTTTAAAAGTGGGGGAATATTTATTGTTATTAAAATGTTGATTTCCCTCCTTCTTCAAAATATTTTTTTTTAGGCGGTGGTAGTAGTGAAGCTGGTGGTGTAAGCACTGGTGAAGTCTACACTGGATGAATTAGCATCGGATTTAGCGGGGAGTGTCAAAGTGTATTTAGTTCCTTTAGTAAAAGTTCCGCTGCTGAGTTTTATGGTTAAAACATTTCCACTGATGGATTTAGTTATAGTTATAAAAATATTTTCAAAAAAATTTAGACTATATCACATAAATGGATTTGGGCTCTGATAAGAGCTGTTTCGATAAGATATTCTGTTTCTCTATTCTTCGTTAGTCCTTTTTTTTGGTTTGATTTAAAATATAAATGTCGATTACTTCTCATTTGCTCCCGTTAAAGTTATTATCTTCTCTAGTATGATCTTTATATAAGTTATGAATCCCTAATGAAAACCCTGGATTTTTTTAACTTAAAAATTTTGTAATTCAGATAAATTAGAACATTTTGGATGACCAGCTATTACATGTTATGGTCTGACGGGCCTGTTTACGCCAACCAAGCAGTTAGAACCAACGACATATTAAACAAAATTTTTTTTATTCTAAATAAAAATGTTTAAATCGAATCCTATAGGAGGGATTAAAAGTGAATGAAGATGAAGATTTAACGTTTGATCAGAATTTAGAGATTTTAAAGGAACAAATAGATTTTATATCTGATAGGATAAAAAACGGCAGAATAAAAGACGTTAAAACTGATGAAATAAAGATTAAATGGATTAGGACTCTCACTTACATTTGCAAAACCTATGCCAATATAGAAAAAGATAAGGAAGTACAAGAAATAAGAGAGGAAATAAAAAATTTAAAGCAACATCTCCAAATAGATTGAAATAGAAAAAAAATGAAATAATAAGTATTACTATTTAGAGGAAAATTTAGAATAAAAAAAATTTATGAAACCCGTATTATAAACCATGTAAACATTAAATTAATCGTTAATTATAGTTATTGTGATCCGTTAAGTGTCCTTTACAGGCATCTTAGCAAAATTTTTTAAGAGAATAAAATTCTAATAAAAGTATTACTAGATTAGAATTTGGTGCAGAAATGGTCAAGAAAAAGTCAAGTATTTATTTTTTTTTATATCCCATAAGAACTCGTGTAAGAAAATTTCTTTTTGTTTTCTATCATAAAAAAAAAATAGTTTTAAGGATTTAGAATTACATAAGATAATTATATAGAATATTATTTAATTTAAAATTGTAAAATAATCAATTAGAAGGCAGATTTTATCATGTTAGACCAGCAAGCTTTAATTGACAACGCATTTAAAGTTATCAAAACCAGGGAATACTTTAATAAAGTTTGTTTTATTATTATTTATGGTAGTGTAAGTGAGGGTCACAGTAGAGAAGATTCAGATATTGATATTTGCATTTATTATAATGGCAGTGAAATAGAGGCATCTAAATTCCGTTTGGAGGTTCTCAGCGAACTTATGAGTGATGATTATGATGTGCAGATCTTCAATCACCTCCCATTATATATTAGAAAAGATGTGTTAAAAGGCGAAGTGATTTATCATCGTGATCAGAGCTTCCTTTATGATGTGGCTTATAAAACTATTAAAGAGTTTGAGGATTTCAAAAAGTATTATTATGATTATATTGGGGAGGAACTGATTACATGAGGAGTGAATTAATCAGAAGTAAGTTAACGGAAATCAGTGAAAGTATAAATCTGGTTCAAGAACATTTACCCTCCGAATTTGATAGTTTTATCCAGTTAGGTTTAGTTAAGGATGGAATTTTATAAGAGGGTTGAATTTTCTATTGAAAATGTATGGGATATTTGTTCAATTATAAACTCGGATCTGGTGGGGGGAATGCCTACTGATGAAAAAAGTATTCTGAATAATTTAATCAGGGCTGGAGTTTTAAATTCAGAACTTGGAGATAAATTGAAACTCATGAAAGGTTTCCGTAATATTATAGTGCATCGGTACGGTAATATAGATGATAAGATTGCATTTCAAGTTTTAAAAGAGCATTTAATAGATTTCTGGGATTTCTATTGTCAAATAGAAGATTTTCTAGAAAAGAAATAATAAAAAGTTTAATTTAAATTTTTTTTAAATCTTGTTCCTCGATTTTAAGTACATCCTGGTAAACACTGATTAAGACTTCATCCATCCAGTCGGTTACGCCATTCTTCTTTTTATCCAATAATTCCTGGTATTTCTTCTGTATTCTATCTATATCTCCTTCTTTCTCTAAAATTTTAGCTTCCTTCAGTAATTGATCATACTTCTTACCAATCCTCTTCTCCTGACCTTTAACATATTCAAACTCCACCATACTTATAAAACCCCCATTCTTGCAGCCGTAAAAATAAATATTTTTTAAATAATTTATTATTAATCTTTATATATTATATTCTTCTTAGTAGGTTTTCTAATTTTACTATTAAATAACAGTCCGCTTTTTTTCTCATCTCTGGGATGAGGGATAGGATCCTTCCGCATCATGAACTTCATCACCAGTTAATGATGGATTGAATACACAGACTAGTTTAAGATCGTTTTGAAAAGCTCTGAGGTAGTGTTTATCATGTTTATTTAAAGCGTACATGGTGCCGGGTTGTATGGGATAAATTTCACCATCAGGGATGGTTTCTACTTCCCCTTCACCTTCAACACAGTAAACTGCTTCTAAATGGTTTTTATACCAAATCATAGTCTCAGTACCGGCATATATAGTAGTTTCATGGAATGAGAATCCCATCTTATCATCATCGAGTAATAATCGTCTGCTCACCCAATTCCCATTAACCGCGGTAACTTCACGTTCAGTATTTTTAATTCCATTAATCGTCCTCATTATCATGGTTTAAGCCTTCAACAATCGATTCACGCGTATCTAACACTACACCTATGGATTCATCTATAATCTGTAATCCTTCATTTAATAATTCCTTCTCAATAGTGAGTGGTGGTAGAAATTTAAGTACATCATCATTTGCACCGGCTAATTCAATTAATAATCCCCGTGAGAATGCTTCACTGGATACTTCACTGCAGAAGCCTAATAATGGTATTTGTAAACCATATATAAGACCTTTACCCCTAACACTAGCATTTAATGCTTCATACTTCCCAGTTAATTCAAGCAGCTTCTCCCGGAGTATCTCCTCCTTATACTGAACCGCTTTCGTTAAGTTATCATTCTCCCAATAACTTAATAATTTAGTGGAAGCAACGAAAGCTAAATTATTACCACGGAAAGTACCAGTATGTTCACCCGGCTTCCACTGATCTAACTCGGATTTCATTAAAACAATGGATAATGGTAATCCTCCACCAATGGATTTGGATAAAGTAATGATATCCGGATTTATACCCTCCTCTTCAAAGCTGAAGAAGGGTCCAGTTCTACCGTTACCCACTTGAATGTCATCAATTATTAATAGTATATCAAAGTCCCGGCAAATTTGCTCAATCTCAATTAACCACTCTTTACTTGCAATGTTAACACCACCCTCCGCCTGCACGGTTTCCAGTATCATCGCGGCGGGTAAATCTAATCCACTGCTAGTATCCTCTAGTAATTTTCTAAGGTAGCTGGCTGTGTCAACATCTTCTCCATAGTAACCGTCGAAGGGTGCAAAGTGCACGTTGATTCGATTGATGAATGCTTCATCCCGGTAGAATGCGTTACCTGTTATAGCCATGGATCCCATGGTTAAACCGTGGAAAGCATTGGTGAAGGCTATGATGTTGGATCTGCCCTTCACCATTCTAACTAGTTTAAGTGCGGTTTCCACAGCATCAGTGCCGGTGGGTCCGGAGAATTGGATTTTATACTCCATGTGACGTGGTTCGAGAATAGTATCATGGAATGTCTCCAGAAATTCCCTTTTAGCTGTGGTGGCTTTATCTAATCCATGTATTATCCCATCATTTTGTATATATTTAATTAATGCTTCGGAGACTAATGGATTGTTATGCCCGTAATTTAAAGCCCCTGCACCAGCGAAGAAGTCAATGTATTCATTGTCTTGTTCATCGTATAGTTTAGCTCCTTTGGCTCGTTGGAATATTGCAGGGAAACTGCGTACATAACTCCTTACTTCAGATTCAAGGTTTTTAAATGTTTTCATAATAGATATTACACCCAATCCTAAAGGTTTTTTTAATAATAAGAATATTTTTTTTTTTATGGCAAAAAAAATTTCTATTATAAAGCATTATTTACATTTATTTAGGGTTTAATGGTCCAATGCGTAGGAGTTTCTCCTCTTCATGGAAGGATTCACCGAATAATTCAAATTCTAGGAACACGGATTCCCGGTAATCCGCTTTTAATTGTTTAGCTAATCCTTGGAATAGGTTTCTGCTTTTTTTATTGGATGGTGTGATTGTTGCTTCTATAAACTTGATATTTGCGGATTCTCTTCGTTTTAGGATATCATTTAGCATGCGGGTTGCTAATCCACGGCCTCTCATGATGGGGTGTACGGCTATTTGCCAGATGAAGAGTGTGTCATCATGATGGGGATGTATGTAGCCGGAAACGTAACCTACAATATCATGCCCGGTTTCAGCAATTACACTGGTCTGGTCGAAGTGTGCGGATATTAGGAGGTAACTGTAGAGGGAGTTAAGATCTAATGGCTTACTTATCCGTGCTAACTCATAAATTGAGTGACCATCAGTTAATTTGGGTTTCCTAATTGTAATACTCATCTTTTTTTTTAATCCAAGCTTTTTTTTTGAGGTCAAATAAAGAATGAATAATTAAGTATGAATTTAATAAAAAAAATTTTTATGAACAATGATGATTATTAAATGAGAAAATTTTATATAAATCCCGTTAAAAGTTTCTATTTATTATTTATAGTGTTAAATAGTATAAAAAAATTGTGGAAAAAAAGTAGTAAGTAATAAATAAAAAAAATGGAAGAATAAAATTTGATAATTTTTTTAGAGTAATTCACTCCTTAAATCAATGGTATCCTCCAGATCTGGACCGGTGGATATTATAGTCACCGGAACACCAGTCTCACCCTCAATTTCATTAATAAATCTTTTAGTTTCAGGTGTTAAACGAGTGTAATCCCTTACGCGCTCACATTTAGGAAATATACGATCCACACAAGTTAAAGCAATCTGAGTAGCACCGTTAATCATGCAGGATTCACGAGCTAAATCCATATCAAAAAGACCTACACGACGTCTTCTACCCGTCACAGTACCATACTCTTCAATATCCATATCCTCCGCTTCTTTTTGAGTGACTTCGGTTTTGAATGGCCCGGCTCCCACGCGGGTTATATATGATTTGAAAACCACAATAACTTCATCAATCCTGGTAGGGCCTACACCCACATCTGCCGCGGCGGTGCTGGCGGTGGTATCCTTACTAGTAACATAAGGGTAGGTTCCATAGTAGAGTGAGAGGCCGAATCCTTGACTACCTTCAATGAATACATCCTTATCCTCATCTAATGCTGTGTTAACTTCTAAGGGCACGTCGGTGGTGTAACCCTGCATTTCCTCTATTTCACCGGCCAGTTTCGCCACGCGCATAACCCTGTCAGCATTTGCAGGTCCGCAGCCGGTACCAGTGCTTCCAATCTTCTTGGAGAGGAAATCAGAGGCTTGATCCCGTTCCCTATGCTTTTCTTCTATAACAGCGCACCGGTAATCCGCGAAGGTTCTGTTTTTAACCTGATATTTATCGAGGTAATCTAATTCGTGTAGGAATACCGCGGGATCCACAAGCACGCCTGCTCCTATTAATAATCTAGCATCCTTGTGGAAAAATCCGGATGGAATTAATCTTAAACCATATTTATCACCATGGAATTCTACGCTGTGCCCTGCATTGGGCCCTACGCCTGCTCTTGCTATAATATTCGGTTTATCATTGTAACAGAGGTAGGTGATACATTTTCCTTTTCCTTCATCTCCCCATCCTCCTCCAACCAGTACATTACATGTCATAAATATTTTTTCTCCCTTTGATAAAATAATAGATTCTAATTAAAAAAAAGAATTTTTCTTTTAACCTCTTTTATATATGATGGCGTGTATAAAAACATTTTCCTAAAAAATTTGGAGGAGTTACGATAATTTATTTTTGAAAATAAAATAAATAGAATTTAATTAAACATGGAGGTTTTCAGTATCTTCTACGATATCCAAGCAGGACGCGGAGGATTATTAGTAAACCTATTAGTATAGCGATAATTGGCCAGAGGTATTGCCATATGTTTATTCCGAGTAAAGCGGATAAACCTATTATTATTAAGAAGATTCCAATTATTAAAGGCCAGAATAATCTAAGTCCGAACCATCCATGGTAATGATCATCCATAATTATATCACCATCCTTTAAAGTTTATTTAAAGAAACAAAATTCTTATATTTAATGTAATATTTTTTTTTAGTTTTAACCCTTTAAATATTATTAATTCGTGTTTAATTTTATGATTTGCCGCGTTACGCGTAAAGCTAATGTTGCAGCCAGTAACATGGTGGGTAATCCTTGAGATCGGGGTGCTAATGATAAATCAGCCACCCATAAACCATCAGGTAATCCGGAAGGCTTCATATTTGCCACATCCCCCTTCATCAGGGGTACTGTTCCACCCAGATGCCCTCCATTGGGTACGCCCGTTATAAATGGACCTTCAACACCAGCGGATTCCATCACACTTTTAGCTTCACTAATAGCTTCATTTAGACGGGATTGATCCATTGATGTGATATTCTTATCCACTTCCCCACCAGCATAAACCGCTCCCTGCTCTTCATCGGCTAATTTCACCATAACACCCACTCGATCCTGGATGGATACATTTCTCCATGGTTTATGGAACCAATGTGAAAGTATATCCAGATATGGTGATAATATATAATCCTCTTCTTTAGTGTACCATACCATAGGTGGCTCATTAAGCTGCATTGCATCTTTAGAGACACCTCCCAGTGTAAGGACAATATCAACCCATAAATGATCCTCAGTTTCTAAACCAGAATTATTAAGTATTTGAGCAGTTCCCACACCACCAGCAGCTAAAACTACAATATCAGCTTTAAATGTAACTTTTTTACGCCCAATTTTAGCCATAACACCCTTAACGATTCCATCTTCCATTAATATTTTCTCGACGAAGGACCTGGTATGTAATTCAGCTCCATTACGTATAGCATCATTTAGTAAGGTACGTGAATCCCATCGGGCGCCTGTGTTGCATCCTAATTCACATAAACCGCAGGATGTGCATTTTATTGAATTCACTGCTTTAGGGGTGGGTTGAGGATTTAAACCCAGTTTATCAGCTGCGTTAAACATGTTACGGGTTACGGGTCGCCATCTCTCACGTGGGAAAGTGGATACATCAATGAGTTCTTCAATTTCATCAAACTCCTCTGTGAGATCTAAGCCAATCTCTTTTAACCCGTAATCTGCTCGTACAATGTTTCCGCAGGATATACTAGTGGAGCCTCCGGTGGTTATTCCCCGAACCAGCACCAGATCCTTCCCGGATCGTATAGTATCTAAGGCTGGGAAGAGTTTAGTGATGGTATTTTCACTTCCTAAAAGCCCTAATCGGCGTAATGGCTCAGACCAAGTTAATCTACGAGTGAATGGTTTAAATTCTTCTCCAGCTTCTAATATTATAACTTCAAAACCATTCAACACTAATTCACGGGCTGCAACCGCCCCTCCAGCACCGGTGCCGATAATTATTGCTCTCATAATAATCTAACTACTCCATTTTTAACCCATTTTTTTTATAAATTATTCATGATATTTTTAGTGTTTTTATACAGGCATGGCATTCACTTTTGCCTTCTGTTATTCTATCTTTAAATATCATACTATAATCTTTATTTAATCCTTGAACCACGCCTTCATCCGCTGCACTGAGTACTATACAAGTTTCTACCGTGTAATACGATGATAATGAACATTTATCCACAATTAGAAGCCATTTGCCATCCTCTTCTTCTATATGAAATTCTATACCCAATACCCGATATAATATACGGGCAGCATCTAAAAGATCCGATAAACTATCACTTACACCTAAACGTATCCGTGCATCCTCTCCTAATTGTAATCCTGCTTTAAATAATGCTCTTCTCCCGATTTTTAAAGCATCCTCACAACCCAGAGTATCAATTAATGTTTTCACGCGAATATTATGGGCATTAGCCATTAGCCTCCTTCTCTGAGATATATTTCCCTTCATAACAACTTCTTCTCTCCAGATCATGTTTTCTGGTGCATATTCACTTAGAAGCTCGTTAAGACATTCAATAGTAATTCTAGCTACTCTATCTATTTCATGGATTAAAATGAATTCAGGCATCCATAATGATATGATACGTAATTTAAGATTCAATTCAAACCCCCCCCATCATCCTCATAGTACTGATGATGTATTATTTCAGTTAGAGGTTCCCTATCATCATATATATAATCTAATACCTTATGATAATGTTTAAGGATATTAATCCTTTTAGGTTTGAGGTTTGCTGTTAAATCACCTGCTTCTATGGATAAATTATTTTTAAGAATAACCCATTTTTTAATCTCCTCAGGCCGGGAAACACGCTTGTTAATCATCCCGATAGCCTTGTTTATAATATCAAATTCTAGTGGTAATTCATCCATCCATATTATGGCGCTGCAGTAGGGTTTACCATCCCCAACCAGTAGTGCCACGGTTACTCCGGGTATATCCTGGATCATGGATTCAATTTTTAAGGGACTGATAGATTTACCATAAGAGTTTACTATTAACTCTTTTTTACGGCCAGTAATCACCAGGCTACCCTGACTTGTAAGATGACCGTAATCACCTGTAAGTAGCCAATCATCCCTGAAGGGTGATTCACGACTGTTAAAATAGCCAACGGTTACTTGAGGTCCCTGTACCATTACTTCACCATCGACTGCTATTTTTATCAGGGTGGAGGGTAAGGGTTCACCCACTGTTTCAATCCTGTTTGCACCCCTACGATTAATAGTAACCAGCGGAGCTTCGGTTAAGCCGTAGGCATTGTAAATTTCAATTCCTAAATCTTGGAAACTCTTTAGTAATTCATTGCTGATGGGTGCTGACCCTACAATTAACTGGGCACATTTATTGAGACCTGCTCTTTTAAGCGTTGCATGTCTAAGTAACCTTCTTAACACTTGTTTAAGGATTCCTTCCTCTGATTTTTGATAGTACTGGCCTATTTTACTAGTTATAAGTTTACTCCATAATTTTTCATAGAAGCGGGGTATTGAGAAGAATATAGTAGGTTTTACCAGGGGCAGTGCCAGGGATAGTTCCTGGAATTTTTCTAGGTAATATAATTTCAGATTAGCCGGGGCATAGTAGGGACTGTACATTGCTAGGATTCCTTCTACTACATGATTCATGGGTAAGAATGAAAGGTAGGATATAGTATTGATTCGATCCTTCCAGGGTGGCATGGAAGCTATATATTCAGCCATCCAACGTAACTTACCATGAGTGAAGGTTACACCTCTTGGTCTACCCGTGGTACCTGAAGTGTAACGAATAGTAGCCGTATCATCAAAACTTACTGATACGAAGGGTGGATGAGTATCATTACCATACTTTAAGAATTCACTCCACCCTATTATTCCATTGGGAAGCTTATTTACTCCTCTGCTGAATGAAATAATAGTAACGTCATCTTTATGTTTTCGTAGTCTATTTAATATATCAGGGTTGCCAATGAATAGTATACGAGCTTGACAGTCATCTATGATTTCTTTTAACTCTTCAGTACTACTAGTGTAATATAATGGGACGCTTACCCCGCCTATTAAACCTATAGCTACATCTAATTCTAAGTATCGGGTGCTGTTAAATCCAACCAGAGCTATCCGGTCACCGGGCTTCACCCCTGATTTATGGAGGGATCGAACTAGGGATTCAATATCATTACTAATATCCACAGGAGAGTGAGTTTGTAATTCACCATCAATTATATCATAGTATTCTACTGGATAAGACTGGCTTCTAAGACGGAATAAAATTTGTTCATGGACTGTACGCTCTGATCTATGGAAGAATCCATAATAAACCGCGTAATCTAATAATCGAGATAAATAATCCTGCCAATCCAATTTATGGGCACCATAAAGTTTATTAGTATTATCTGTTAAAAATTCACGTTTCTCATTAAAATAAGGCATTAAAGTGTTAATAGTTCCTAGTACTCTTCTGGTTTTCGGATTAAATAAAGGAAGTCTGGATAATCTTTGAATGAATGACGCGAGTAATGGTAAATATAATGGATGTGGAAGCTTATAATCTAATTTATCATAAGCCCATTTCCTTAAATAATTCATTAATTCATCCACAGTAGGTTGTAAATTATAAGGGGTTGTTAAATGGAAGGTTAAACCTTCAGCATCTTCATTGAATGTTAATGTAGTTACTGCATCCGCCACATAGTCAATGGGTACTAAATTTATTTTACTCGATGATTTAACTGGTAATATTCTCTGTTTACCCGTTAAATATAAGCGCAGTGGAACGTAGAGTGTGTTGAATGTTTTAATGTAACCAGTTTCAGAGTCTCCTACAATCATGCCGGGTCTGAAGATGCTTACTGGTAAATTGGAGTTCTTCACCTGTAATTCGCTTTCAAATTTGGTTTTCTCATAATTACTTAAAAATCCATATTCATCAGTTAATGAATCTTCATTGATAAATCCTTCACGTGCACCTGCCACATAAGCCGTGGATACATGAGATAAACGCTTTAATCCATGATCATCATTTATTAAATAAGCTAATTTAAGAACATTAATAGTACCATCCACATTAGTTCTTCTTAACTCTTCTAGAGGAGCATTAAGACGTAAATCAGCGGCTGTATGTATTATATGAGTTAAATTCTTCTTTAAATACTCATAATCATTATCACTTAAATCTAATTGTTCTTTAGTAATATCTCCATGGTAAACTTGAATTCGTTCACTAATACTTTCTATTAATTCAGGATACTCCCACCAAGCCCGTGAAACTCTTTTTAAAACATGCCTACCACGCACTAGTATAATAATCCGGATATCCTGATTATTTAATAGTCGCTTAATAATCTGTGTTCCCAGAAAACCGGTGGCTCCAGTAACTAACACTACTTTACAGTTTTTAGCCATGAATTCCACCCTCTTTCATCTAAAAATTCTTTTAAAAGCATTCTATTTTCTAGTGATCTCAAATAATGATCATGGTAACCCTGTTTTAATACTTCATAATTTTTATCAGGGATTTTCATCAACTCATCAACTTTACTTCGGAGTATACGCCATACATCAGGTGTATAATCAATAAGATAATCAATGAGTCCTAATTCTTCATAGAATCCCTTTAGACGCGTATCATGCCCCACTGCTATTTGAGGAATTAATTCTTCTAATGATAATATTCCGGCATGGTAACGAGAAGTCATCAGTAAATCTAGACTGCGCAGTATATGAGTCATCTGCTTAGCGTTAAATTGGCTGCTGCTGAAGATACGTACTTTACTGGAATACTTCATCTTATCTAGGATACTATTGGCTAATGGTTCATCAACCTCCTCCATACAAATCAAAGCAATATTCTTATCATATTCACTTATTATCCGATCAGCTTCTTCAGCCCATCCACTTGCTAAATCTTCACTTTTAGCTAGTCTCATTTTGGAGCGGCTGAAATAGTAAGGCCACTTGTAAAGGTACTCTTTTTTACCCCAGGGTCTAATTACCACAGGCCATAAGTGGAAATCCACCACGGCTAAACCCACTACTCCATTCCCAGTTTGTAATCCTGATTCATGAAGATTATTCAGGGTATGCTCATTCGTTTTAAATGTGAAGGCACAATCAGCGGTAACTTTCATAGGAGCAGTTACTCCAATATTTTCTAATCTCTCCTTAGCACTATTTGTCCTGGTTATGATGAGATCAGTTTTACTAGCTTCTCTTTTAACTAAATATTTATTAAAACGTGATAGTTTACCTGAATCAACTGCATAAGCTATACAGGGAATTCTTGATGAATAAGCACATCTGGTAGCCCATAAGAAAGCCCAGAGGAGAGCGGAGGTCCAGGTGTCCATGTAACAACTTCCCTCCACCAGTAATATTAGATCATGTTCTTTAACCAGTTTACGGATGGAGTAGAAGAAGATAGATGGAATAGGAGCTATACGTAATCCCGGCCCCTCATTAAGGTAACGGCGTAAATTCTTCTCGTTAAGAGTGGGAACGGTGATTTGGACTTCACTTCCCAAAACTGTTTTAACATCCTCTATTATAGAGATTAACCTTGCTTCAGAACCAGTGTTATTAGCCCCATTATAACCAACTAGAAGAATCTTTGGGATGTTATTAGGAGATTTAAAGTTTTCACCCTTTTTACGTGTTTTAATAATCGTTTTTGACATGATTATAATCCTGAATAAAAATTTTTGTTGTTTTCTCTTGTAAATCCATTTTAATTATTTCCATTAATTTGGAGTATCATATTATAGTATATTTAAATATCCATTTTTTTTAGGAGTTTAAATCTTCACTTATATGACCTTGAACTTCTTTATTTTGCATAAAAACATCTCTAATCATGAATAAAACTATTTTCAGCATAAAATAGACGCTAATTTTTTTGAAAACTCCTATTTTGGTGTTATAATAGTAGTTTTCCCGTTTTTTATAGAATTCATAATCCGCGGGAAGATATTCTCTTAAACGTTGCAAGAGTTCTTTAAAGATTTTGAAGCTAATGTATAAACTTGTATTTGAAGGTTTATTGGAATCAAGGGACTTATAAAATTTCTCTGCTGCATGTTGAATCTTTTCATCATTTTCATCATGGAATTTGGAAGATACTGGCCAAGGTGGTGTTGTTATTCCCAGTTTATGGACCATATCAAGTGCCCATGATCCTGCAACTAGTTCAAGATAATTTAAGGTTTCCTTTAATCCTATCCCTCCAGTGGTGGAAATAGCTATAGTTTTTTTGTTGAAATAGGTTGGACGGTGGCATTTGTAAGCCATACGATCAATGAAGACTTTCGTAAGCCCTGTGACCTGCATAACATATACTAGTGAGGCTAATATCACTCCATCAGCACCCATTATAATATCTTCTATCTTAGTTCGATCATCTTTTAGAGAGCATAAATTCCCGCCCTTTTTAATGCATGTAAAGCATCCTGTACAAGGTTTTAGATCCATGTCTAAGGAATAAATATTCGAATTCAACATCCCCTAATCTTTTCATGTACTCTTCAACTTTCCTAGTAGTTTGTTAAGTGTTACCCTTATTCCTAGGGCTTCCCATTATTGCTAATATTTTCAATTTTTTTTCCTACTTTAAACTTTTATGGCATTTAAGATGAATTCAGAATGTTTACTCATTTTATCTAAGGCTAAATCCATGAATGACTCATAATCATCATTGTATTTTAATACATAATATTCAAAGAATAGGAATATTGCGAATGAGAAGTATTCATAAGCAAGCGTTCTTGGATTAGATGGTTTGATTAAATTTTTTTCCATCATTATGTTGAAAATATTCTCCCAGCTTTTTAGAGGTTCTTCTAACAATTCATTTCTGAAAAAATTCCTTATTTTATCGTTGTGGAATACTTCAATGGCTATTATTCTCCATATTTTCTCATTTTTAGCTCGGTTCATTCTTTCAATAAATAATTTTCCTCCGACTTCAAAAAATACTTCGGGTCCTTGAATAATTAATTCATCCATATTTCCTGTGATTTGACCGCTTTGTGCGAGTTCACTGATGAAATAGTCTGTGATAGCATCTAATATGGCTTCTTTATTTTTATAGTGGTTATAGATGGAGCTTTCTCTTATTCCCACTTCTCTGGCGATTTCACGTACTGAAACTGTATTGAATCCTTTTTGTGAGAAAAGATCAATGGATGTATCAAATATTTTTTCTTTAGTGGTTTTTTTTGAAGTGTTTTCTGATTTTGAAAGATTTTCCTTAGTTTTCATATTAATTTTTCTCGATAAATTTTTACTTAACTAACGTTCGTTCATAAAACAATATTTATAATAAAAAAAATCAATTTTTCAACCTTCCCATAATTAAACTCATCTATTCTATCTGAAAAATGAAATACCAGATCAGATACCACCACATATATCTCCAACACTTGATTTATTGACAATCTTTAATTTCTGAAATAATTTTGAGATGTAATGAGGATAATAGCAGGAAAAACACTTGTAAAATCGATAAATTTAAATATGATAGAGTATTAATTTAAATTGAGGTGATTATATGACTGAATTACCAATTGCTCCAGTAGGAAGAATATTAAAAAATGCCGGTGCGCTAAGGGTCAGCGACGATGCAAGAGAAGCTTTAGCAAAATATTTGGAAGATAAAGGTGAAGAAATCGCTAAAGAAGCTGTTAACTACGCTAAACACGCGGGAAGAAAAACAATTAAAGCATCAGATATCGAATTAAGCATTAAAAAATGATTCTTTTCCCTCCTAATTTTTTTTTTTAATATTCAAGATGCATTACATTAAAATCTCCTTCTCACTCTCATCATTAATTATGAATAACATATTTTTTTTAAATGAAACACTGCTTTTATAAAGATTAAGACGTAATATAATCTCAAACCATCAAAAAAGAGTAATAATAATATTCTATTTAAAATTCCTCTATTATCTACGATTTTTTTATAAACTAAAGAATTTATTAGAACTAGCTTTAATTTTATAAAAATTCCCATATTTTTTTTAAACTGAAAAAATTAATTTTCATAAATTTTATCATTAATGATAAACAAACTATAATAAAACGTGGTGTTAAAAAAAAAATATTAAATTATTTTTTATTTTTATTATATTCTTTTATAAATATTAGGGGAGTATAAATGGTTGATTTAGATGATAGTAAATTTGAGTTATTAACTGATGTGAATAGTGTTTTGGTTTTAGTGGATTATCAGCCCACGATGATTAAGAGTATTTCATCAGGTGATAAAAGATTAATTACAATTGCTGCATTCTGCGCTGCGAAAGCTGCCAGTATTTTAGATATTCCAGTTGTATTATCCACTATTAACCCTCAATCAAATGGGGCTTTTATCCCGGAAATTACGAATTTATTTCCGGATCAAGAAGTATTTGCACGGATAATACCCAGTTTCGATGCATTTGAAGATGATAAAACCTGGAATGCTGTCATTAAAACGGGTTGCAATAAAATAGTTATTTCAGGGTTATGGACTAGCATGTGCTTTACATACACTGCTCTTCATGGTTTAAAAGAAGGATATGAAATTTATGGGTTAATTGATGCTGCTGGTGATTCTACATTAGATGCGCATGAATATGGTGTTCAGAGAATGGTGCAAGCGGGTGTTATTCCCATTACAGTTGAGTCATTAGTATCGGAATTGATGCATGATTGGAATAATCCTAAATCTGATGAACTTGTCAATGAAGTGTATTCAAAGTATGGGGCAATGATCGGACTATAAAATAATAATTATTTTAATTTCTAATATTTAGAACTCTAATTTTAGAATATTTTCTTTATTTTAGTGGATTTTATGGTTAATTCTATGACTCTTGCAATGTAGTAACTACCGAAAATAGTGTAGATCAATAGTAAGGGCAATGTTAATCTTCCATCCACGAAAAATGGGATTAATGTTAAATTTATTAGTATGATTAAACTTGTGAAATATATTAATAATCTTCGCTGCTTTAATAAGAGTAATCCTCTAATTCCAAGTAGCTCCGTGATGAGGAATCCTATATTTAAAACTAAGCTATAAATGATCTCTGAATAATTGAAGTGATGTTCAGGTAATTCCCAGGGCAGAATATACGGGGTGGATATTAATAATACTAATTTTTTAAGGTATAATGATAAGGTGGAGAGGGGATTATTGGAGATATAATTTAATCCCTTATCATATCCATCATTATAACCTGTTAAACCATACGGTTCCGTGTATCTGCCGTTTGCATTGGGATTATTGCCAATATAAAAATTCACTCCACCATTAGTGGAGATTACCGGCTCACCTATCATTATCTCCGTATAAACAAGCCAGGGTGTTAAAGTTAAAATTAAAGTTAAGCTAAATAATGCAAGCTTTTCAACTTTAATTTTCATGACATGATTCGATAAGGTAACTAGTAGAAAGTATATTATAATCATGAAAATATAATTAGGCCTCACTAAAACTAGGAATCCAATTATTACCCCTAATATTATAGATATTCTTTTATTAGAATTTTCATAATCCATTAACATGTAAATTATACTGATGCCCATTAGCATTACAGCGAAGGTGTCTGATAATAATTGTGGTGAATGTATTAGGAATGATGGTTGTATGCAAATAAATAAAAAGGCTAGTAAAGCTGCTGATCTGTTTTTGAATAACTTTAATGAAATATGGTATGAGATTAAGCCGCATAATGAACCGATGACGATTAAAAAGGATGTTAAAATTAAGATTGTGTTAGAATTAAATATAAGGTAAAATAGTGAAATTATGAGTGGAAATCCTGGTGGCCAGTAAGTTGAGAATAATCCATGTTCAACTCCATTCACAGCGCTTAGGTAATAACCTATAGAATCGCTTTGTAAACCGTAGAGTGATGGAATTAGAAAGTAACTAACTACCCGTAGTAGTACACCTAACAGGAATAGTAATAATAGGACATGTTTAGTATTTCTAAATAATTCCATTGACCATATATTTGAAATCGATTCTTTAACCCGAGGAAATGAGAATAATGGAATAAATATCCGATCCATTAAAAAACAAAAAAGGATAACAATTGAATAAAAGAATTTATATAGTCTCATAATTTTTTTAATCCCAAAATTAGTAATTTAAAAAAATCATTTAAATAGGAATTTGATAATAGTTAGTTCAATTGGAACATTCATATAAACTTTCATTTTTCTATAAAAAAAATGATGGTGTCAAATCTTAAAAAAAAATATCTTATAACTAATTTTTAATATTTAAATTAACAATATTTATAAAAAAAATGAATTCCCTTAGAAATTATGTTCGAAACCCTTCAAAAATACATCACTTCATATACATGTAAAAGTTTAAAAAATGGTATTTAGCACGATTATTTTTTTTATTCAATAAATATTTTTGAAGAAATAAAAAATTATTATGTGTTAAGATTAAAATTTATCGGGACTTTAATCCTAATTTCTCGGCCAGAACATTATCACGATCATTCCTGTAAGAGCTATAAGGCCACCTATAATATCAAAACGATCAGGAGTTATTTTATCAACCTGCCAACCCCATATTATAGCCATCACTATGAAAACTCCACCGTAAGCAGCGTAAACTCTTCCAAAATTTGCAGGTTGAAATGTTGCGACAACTCCATATAAAACTAATATAATTCCACCTAAAATTGCAATTGGGAAGCTTCCTCCCTCACGTAACCAAAGCCATATAAGGTATCCCCCTCCTATTTCACATAATCCAGCAATTATAAAGTATAAAACTGATTTAAAAACTTCCATTTTAATCACATCAATGATTTGAAATTAATTAAAAAAAATGTACTTTGTTTTATTCATATATAACCGCAGTTCCCGATGCAGTTACAATTAATGCACTGCCCTGTAAACCACCCATAGAAACATAGTTAATTAAAACTTCTATCACACTATTCGCTCCCATTGATTCAGCATTTTCAAGCAATCGAGATAGCGCCAACTTCCGAGCCTCTCCCAAATTCACGTCATCCAATTGTTTTGGTTGAATAGTCTTTAAAAGGTTTGAAAACCGTCCATTAGAATTTTTTTCTTCTGCAACAGCTTCCCCGACAACTAAACCCAAATATTGCTTAATTTCTCCCCCATCCACATGAGGAACGGATACTATAGGCATAGTTACTTCATCAAGGAAAATTTCATCAGCAGATGGTCCAGTAATAACCTCTTCACCTTCAACTACAGGAGGATTACCCAGAATTATAGAAGGAAGATTCAACAAGAAACTTATAAACCTAACGAATGAACCCACCAAAACTACAGAAAGAACATACCTTGTAAATATGGGAAATGCTGCATCAATAGTCAAGGCTATGGCAACTAAAGTAATAAAACTGAGTGTAACAGGTCCTTTAGGGTAATACCAGCCTGGGAAAAACCAGCCATAAATATTAATTACAATAAATGTTAAAAGAGCACTAATAGCCCCTGTACTTTTACCGTACTTTCTACGGGCTATAACTGTTTCAACTAACCCCGCTGATAATGGAGACAATATGTACATGATGTTGAATCCGAAAATAATTAACTGAAATACAACACATGCAACAGCAGAACTGAAACCCACTAAAAATCCTAGGATTACAGCTGCAAATGCCCAGCGTTTCTCTATAAGAAATTTTTTTCTAGAAGCAAGCAAAACAAATCACCTTCACAGAAATTTGTAATTTGATATTTTTTTTTTTAATCATAATTTTTATTCTTGGTACGAAACAGCGGTTCCAAATATAGTTACCATTATAGTATTACCCATAGTACCGCCCAAGTTATGATAGGCCACACGAGTCCCTATGATAGCATTAGCACCTTTTTTCTCAGCTTTTTCTTGCATACTCGTTAAAGCCATGTTTCTGGCACTCGTAAGTTCTTCTTCATATTTGGAGGTTCTTCCTCCAACAACATCTCTAACCCCTGAGAACATATCCTTATACATACTCGCTCCCAATAAAGAGTCTCCAGTTACTAAACCATAATACTCAATTATTTTCTTCCCTTCAATTGTTGGCGTAGTTAAAATTAGCATGACCTAACCTCCAGTTATAGAATTCAACTTTATAATTATATTATAATTAATCATATTTGACCCTAAGTATTTAACTAAAATATAATATCAGAAGATCTTAAAAAAAAAATTTTAATTAAATTCTATTGACTCCATCATCAAAGTTGGGATATGAAATTTAAATATTAATTTAGTCAAATGAAAGTCTACAAAATTTATCGAATTACAATTTGAACATTTTTAATTTTTGGTGAAAAATATTTTAGTTCTAGTCCAAAATTTATTTGATAGAAATGATGTGAATAAAATTATTTAAGAGATTTTCTATTAACTTTGTTTTTCTTTATTAGTTTTTGTAGTTTGTATAATTTTTGGCAGGTTTTTTAATATTTTTCTTTTTTTCTGGTCTTTTCTTTAATTTTTTCTTTTTTTCATGTTAGCGTTCGCTAAGTTGTGTTTTTTTGCTTGAGGGTGTTTAGTTGCGGGAGGTTGTAGCAGAAACAGGTGAAGATGTTTTTGGTGTGTGTTCTGAGCGTGGTGGTGACTTTAACATGACCGGATTTGAATATTTTTTTGATTACAGCGTACGGTCGTTCTCCGGGGGCTCTTTTACGGGTTATGCGTTTGTTTCGCAATTTTTCTTTTATACTTAGCGGATGACCACGTGTTGCGCGATTCATCGTAGCGTTAAAACCTTCACAAGATGCTCCAAAGTATCCGCGGTCCCGATAGGCAACTTCTCCAGTTTTACTGAGGTCAATTTGACTATCATGAATCGAAGCAGGAGTGGTTTCTATTTCTCTTATTAAACCATAGTCGATATCCATTTTGCTGTGTAATTTGTACCCGTAATGGGATTTTCCACCTTTTTTCGTCCATTCGCCTTCTTTGTTTCGTCTGGTTTTGGCTTCGGGTCCACGTGGTTCATCGACCCTTTGATGGCCTGGTTCAGCTGTTATGAATGTGGCATCTTGAATGACGCCTTTTTTAATCTTTAATCCTTTGGAATTTATCTGTCGTTGCAGTTTTTCCCATATTCTTTCGTTTTTACCGGTATCGATTAAACGTTCTCTGAAAGCCCAGACCGTTGCACGGTCTGGAATGGTTTCGGGAACCCCAAAAATTTTCTAAACGATATGCGGTCGGTAGCTTGTCTTTCCATTTCAGGATCCGATAAACCGTACCATGATTGTAAAACTAACATCTTAACCATAACTGTTTCGTCATTATTAGGCCTACCGCCACGCTCCGTGTGATTATCGTACATTTTACGAATTATGGGCCTGAAAATTTCCCAATCAATGAGAGGATTAATCTCAGCTAACTTATCACCAAGCCGTTCGACACGAGCATACTCATTATTCATTAAATAATCATTAAAAGACTTCATACAATCCCTATACTATTAATATTATATAAATTTATTCCATTTACCATTCTAACTGACACAAACAATATAAAATAAACCCAAAAGAATTAAAACAAAAAAATTCAAAAAGGTTTATAGAAATTCTCAAATGTTTATGATTTAGGATCCTTTGGGCTATATCTAATGATGTATTTTGTTATATATTCGGGATTTTTTTTATAACTTGAATTAAATGATTAAAATCAACGCTCATGCCCGTTAAAGTGTGCAAATGTTTATATGAGTTGAGTTATATATTACATAGTATGAAGGGGGAAGATTTAACTGTTAAATTGTTTGTGCCTGATGATGAGAGAGCTTTAGATAT
>Ga0182021_10001076_pt1 | contig 30979 bp, 27 predicted proteins | sample 612E3MmetaG_FD_120493 | JGI IMG/M metagenome (GOLD analysis project Ga0182021, IMG submission 120493) | Permafrost microbial communities from Stordalen Mire, Sweden - 612E3M metaG (Illumina Assembly) | ecosystem: Environmental > Terrestrial > Soil > Wetlands > Permafrost | place: Sweden... | reverse complement strand
TTTGTTCGCTTAACAGGTTTCATTTTTATCCTTTCGTTGGAGATGTTACAAATATAATACACAATGAAAGGTTTGATACTCAAGAAATTGTATGTTTATTAATTTTTCAGAAGTCTCTAATAAGCATGTTCCCATACATCAATTGTAAGCAGAGGCATTCCCTTCTTTTCAACTATATCCATTAACGGATTATCCTGATTTGGCGTGGAACAAATAAACAGGTTGCCTTTATCATCAAGGCATAGCCATGCCCAGCCGCTTCCAAATCTGGTTTTACCCGCTTCCGAAAATTGTTTTTTGATCTCTTCAAAGGAGTTCCATGTTTTTGTAACAGCCTCAGATAATTTTCCGGTTGGCGGACCACCTCCATGAGCTTTCATGTTTTCCCAATAAAATGTGTGATTAAAATAACCGCCACTATTGTTTCTCACTGCCATAGGATATTTACTTATACTCTTGAAAATATCTTTTATATCCATAGATTCCATCTCGGTTCCTTTAATCGCATTTATGAAATTGTCATAATATGCTTTATGATGTTTGCTGTAATGGATTTCTACTGTAAGCTTATCAATGAAAGGTTCAAGAGCATTATTTATAAGAATAAGGCAGCGGTTGAAGCTCGAATTTGATTGGCGGATTCATGATAGTTTCCTCTTTAGAGTCATTGTTTGTCTGATTCTTTTTCATTTGTTCTTTTAGACATCTTTTACTTGTGCAATAAGAGTGTATTGCAAACCAAAAACCTAGACGATGCATGACGCGATGCAATTAAATTTAGTTTACTCATTGCTTGTCCTCCTCATATTTACCCAGAAGCAGTGCCTCCAGATTGATTAAACGGATATTTCTTTATCTCCATTTGTTCTAACTATGCTCGTCATATATCTGCTCAATCACCCTCAGGCTTTAAGGAATTCTAACAAGCTATTGTTGAACTCGTCCTTGTGCGTCCATGGCAATCCATGGGGTGCGCCTGGATAAATCTTCAGGGTTGCATTCTTGATGAGTTTGGACGAGGCGTGAGCTGAAGCATCAATCGGTACGATTTGGTCGTCATCACCATGAATAATGAGGGTTGGTACGTCGAACTTTTTGAGGTCTCCGGTAAAATCTGTTTCGGAAAATGCCTTGACGCAGTCGAGCTCGTTCTTAAGACCCCCCTGCATACTCTGAAACCAGAACGCGTCGCGAATACCCTGACTGACTTTCGCACCAGGCCTGTTAGTACCGTAGAATGGAGTCGTGAGGTCTTTAAAGAACTGCGAACGGTCGGCAGCAACACCTGCACGAATGCTATCGAACTTCTCGATCGGCAATCCACCGGGATTGGCGTCCGTCTTAAGCATGAGCGGTGTAACCGCGCCGACCAACACGGTTTTTGCGACACGCTTAGTACCATGACGCCCGATGTAGCGAGCGACCTCTCCGCCACCGGTCGAGTGACCGATCAGGGTGACACCATTCAGGTCAAGGTTTTCGATGAGCTCTGATAAATCGTCGGCGTAAGTGTCCATTTCATTACCGTTCCAGGGCTGACTCGAACGGCCGTGACCGCGACGATCATGGGCAATACAGCGATAACCGTTTGATGCCAGGAAGACCATCTGGCTTTCCCAAGCATCGGCGTTGAGCGGCCAGCCGTGGCTGAACACCACAGGTTGTCCAATACCCCAGTCCTTGTAATAGATCTGCGTACCATCTTTCGTATTGATTGTATTCACTGTTTAACCCCTTTTTTTATTTATCGGTATTGTCGACTTCTCATATCCGTCCGTCACTCCTACGGAGATCTGCCCTGCGTGTAGTCGACTCTCTATTCCGTCGTTTTACCATCGAAGTGTTCATTGTCGGCCTCTGCTTCGGCGCGGGTATGGTGAATAACGCCGTCCCGATGATTCGGGGGCGAATAAATTGTATAAAGCTTCATTGGAGCAGTGCCGGTATTGATAATGTTGTGTTTCGCCCCGCCCGGAACTACCACTCCAAAACCGGCACGGACCTCCGTTGTAACATTATCGAGAACCGCTTCACCGGAACCTTCTTCAACACGAAAGAACTGGTCGGACTTGTGGACCTCCGCTCCGATCTCTTCCCCTGGCTTTAACACCATGAGTACGAGCTGACTTTGTTTTGTCGTGTAAAGAACCCGGCGAAAATCGGTGTTCTTGGTTGCGATGCTTTCGATATCTTGCAAATATCCTTTCATAACAGCTCCTATTATATTTTGATTTTTTAAAATTGCCCTTTCAGGCAATTCAAATCATGACTTTTATTCCTAAATCCCGAGAAAGTACATAACGGGATGTTTAATCCGTATTTCAAGAAAAAAGTGCCTCTGTCAGAGTGTTAAAAGGATACCAATGATTATGTTAAATGGGAATCGCCCGAAAGGATGAAAAAGGACTTAATTCTTTTAGGAAATACTTCGACCGTCAAAGTAGAGAAGCGATACAGAATGAGAGGGTTTATTTAAATTTGAAGCAGCATGCCGATATATTTCTTTTGCAATATATTTAAATTTCTTAACACTCTAAATCAAATGACCGACAAAAAAAACCGTTCAATGACTCGGATTAGTTTCCTGCTGTTTCAAACCCATACCTCAGAAAAAGGTGACTCGCGCCTCTTTTCACTGAAATGAGTCTTCCCCAAAGAGGATGATCAGGTGCAAAGATTTTTTCTGCAACAATACCAAACCGTTCAAGAGAATTCTCCCGCCCTGCAACTTGCGGAGAGAGTGTTAAAAACAACTCATCCAAGCATCGTTCTGCGAAGAATTCTCCCATGAGATGAGGACCGCCTTCAATGAGAATTATATCGCACGATGGATTGATGCTGACAATTGCGCTGAGGATCTCTCGAGCCGTTAATGAACCAGCGTCGTTTCCTGCAACGATCTGAACCGAATTTGGAACATCCATCTTTCTGATCCGTTGTTCACCTTTTTCGGTCGTGAGAATCAATACCGAGACTTTGCCGGACTGAAACAGAGGCAAGCTTAAGTCAATATTACCACGCGCCGTAACGATGACGTTTAAAGGTGTAGGCTTTTTCCCCATGCGATCCCTTATTTCTCTGTATGCATCGGCGTATGGTGGATAGATGTACGCTGGTGTCCAGATATGTTGAAGTGATGCCCGGAGAGTTCCTGCACCGACTATCACTGCGTCAGCCGTGGCGCGCAAGAGTCCCATTACAATACTATCGTGTTCACTTGAACCGCTGATGACATCGCCGACTGCTTTACCCGGGGCATCCAGCGACACGACGCCGTCCACAGTGCTAACGAAGTTACTGATGACATATGGGCGTCCCGAATGCGATGGAACGCTGAGGGCTCCATAGAATCTTGACAATTCGGAGGGCAATGGGAGGCCGGAACTGAGATCTGAGTCGTAAAGCTTTTCTAAGGCTGGAATCATATGTGTAAGATCCTTTTTCATCGTGCAATATTAAATCCAGGTACCTGCATGTGCTGAGATTAATCGCCACTATCTTTATTGTTGTCATCTTTTAGGATCAATCGTAACGATGTGTCTTTAGTAAAATAATTCCACGTCCAGTTGATGAAGATGATTAATTTATTACGAACGCTCAGTATCAGCATCAGATGCAGAGACATCCAAACAAACCATGCAAAATATCCTTTGAATTTTATAAAGGGAAGATCCACAACTGCTTTATGTTTGCCAATAGTTGCCATTGAACCCAGATTCGTATATTCATATTGCCGCAGTGGTTTGTTGTGCAATAATGCTTTTAAGTTTTTCGCCAGATTTCTCGCTTGATGAATTGCCACATTTGCAACCTGTGGGTGTCCTTGAGGATATGTCGGTGTTTCCATGTATGCAATGTCGCCCACTGCATACACATTTGAACAATCCTTCACGAGATTATATCTGTCTACCGTTATTCTGCTATTGTTGACAATAGTTTTTTCGTTGAAACCCTTGATGAGATTTCCGGTAACCCCGGCAGTCCAAATGACGTGTTTGCTCTTTATGCTTTCGCCGTTATTGAGTTCAACAACCTTACCGTTGTAATTCTTTACTATGACCCTGGTTCTTACGTCTACGCCTAATTGTTTCAAATATTTTTCGGATGACGTTCTTGCCAGATCGCTCATGGTGCCAAGCGTATATGGGCTTCCTTCCAACAAGATAATTTTAAGATTGTTGAAATCAATTAAAGGATAGTCTTTGGGAAGGATGTTCTTCTTAATCTCTGCAAAAGCACCTGCTAATTCAACTCCTGTAGGGCCTGCACCAACGATGACGATATTGAGCAGATATTCCTTTTCATTCTCATCAACGGTCAACAACTCTTCAAAACTTTGAAGTATGGTATTTCTTAGTTTGATAGCGTCGTACGTCGTCTTCAGTCCGTATGCATATTTCTTAACGTCCTTGTTCCCAAAATAATTTGTTTTGCAGCCGGTCGCGAGGACCAAGTAATCGTAATGAAATTTTCCGATGGTCGTATTGATTATATAAGAGGCGGGTTCAACACTCATTACTTCAGCCAATCTGATCTGAGTAGAGGTTCTCTTTTGGAAAATCTTACGAAGCGGGAATGAAATACTGCTCGGTTCTAATTGCGAAGCGGCGACTTGATAGAATAACGGCTGGAACTGGTGATAGTTAAGTTTATCAATCAGCAGGACTTCGAAGAGATCTTCATCGAGGTGTTCGATAAGCTGGAGGCCTGCGAAACCGCCACCCACGATAATTATTTTTTTTCTAATCATTATTTGGGTTCAGGTTTTATTTTCTCTTATGAAAACTTCTCAAGAAAATCCACCATAATCAAGAGGTACGTATGCTCTTCCTAAATAGTTTGAATCAAAATCCCCAAGAGTAAAGGAACCTATTGAAAAGTATAACTTAATTAAAATAGAAGAGGATGCCCATACTGTTCACAAGGCAATCTGTATCCAACCGGCTTCGAGTTTCGTCTTGTAAGTGCGAATGGATTCCGTACGAACGTCCTTCATGAGCATGCCGACATTCTGCAAGTATTCGCCAAACATCGGCGGCGGAATCTCTTGACCGAAATCCGGTGGTACCGGACCCGAGAGCGTTTCGCCGTTCGTGACATCAAACTGGACGCAGTGCATAGGACAGGTGAGGTATGTGCCATCAAGCGTACCCTTTTCGAGCGGTGCATTCATGTGGCCGCAGCGCCGCTGGATGGCATAGTAATTTCCACTGCAGTTGCAGAGAACGATCTCGTTTCCTTCGAGCACAGTGGCTTTCATCCCACCGGGTACTATTTCATGAGCGCTTATCGCCCGAATGAACTTTTCAGTCAAGACCCACCTCCTTCGGCGACAATTGGGGCAACTTGGCAGGGTCGAGGACATCTTTATGTACGAAGAGTCCGCACCAACAGCGTTTAAGAATGTCGAAATGCTTCCGGTGGAAAGGAATACAGGGACAGACAATCTGCATATCGCGTGTGCGGTCGTGACGCAATGGCTGACATGGACAGAAAGGAATGCCATGCTTGCCTTCCAATATCACCTCCTGCTCGAGTAAAAATTCCACCAGCTCTGCATCGGGTGTGAACTTGAAGCCTAACGGCCCGACGACCTTCTCGAAGAAATAGCGCAATGCCTTCTTCCTTGATTGAATATTCATTCAGCACCCCTTTATATTCCCAGAGCGCTCGAATAGCGTTCCGGCTGATAACCCGATATGACTTCCTCGCCGATCTTGACGAACGGGAAGCCGGTGGCCCCCGCCGCATCGAGCTCATTCGAAATCCTTTTTTGTGTCGCTTCGTCGGCGAGATCGTAGTCGATGTATGTGAACGGAATATTGTGCTCGGCGAAATAATTTTTCGTCTTTCGGCACCAGGGACACGTGGAGAGAGTATAGACGATGATCTTCTTCAAGATGATCTCCTTTCAATTAATATTAACATATACTTTACCGCCTTCTGACTTTATGGGATAAACTGCAAGGCCAAGTTCTGTCGCATCGAGGAATTTGCCCGTTCGAATATCGAACCGCCAGTCGTGGCATGGGCAAGTAATCGTGTAACCATTCAGCTTTCCCGTGAACAGCGGGCATGCCATATGCACGCACTTGCCGGAAACGGCATAGACTACGCCGCCAACGCGCGCCAGAAGGACATTCACTCCCAGCGGATAGGTCGGCGCCATGTGCCCTTCCAATAACGCAGTATCATCCAATACGTATATCCAGTTCATTTCACTCATTGATGCAGCTGCTCTCTTCCTCGCAATTTAATTTTATGAATGATCTTCATCTCTCGGTTCCTTTATATGTTCAGACATCGAACCGATGATTTTTTACATAATAGAAACACCAAGGATTCGGCCTATAACAGCGGTCACTGCCATCGCAAGGGCTCCTCCGAATGTGACTCGCAACGATGCACGGCCGAGCGGCGCGCCACCAAGATGACCACCGAACGCACCGAGAGCCGCAAGACTCACAAGCGAGAACGCCGCGATCACAGGAATACGCAGAGATTCTGGTGCAACGACAAGAGCCACTATCGGAATCACGGCAAAAGATGCAAAACTCGCAGCCGATATCCACGCCGCCTGTATTGGACGTGCGAGGGATGTTTGATCGATCCTAAGCTCATCGCGCAGGTGCGCCCCGAGTCGATCATGCGCGCTGAGTTGCTCTGCGACTTTCAATGCGAGATCTTTCTCGATGCCTCGCTTCACATAGATCATCGCAAGCTCATCCAGTTCGGCTTTCGGCTGCTCTGTAAGCTCTCGCGTTTCACGCAGGATATCCGCCCGCTCCGCGTCGCGTTGTGAGCTAACCGAAACATATTCCCCCACGGCCATTGACATCGCTCCTGCAACAAGACCCGCCACTCCGGCGACCAGGATAGCTCCCTGCGATGCCGAGGACGCCGCGACTCCAATCATGAGACTTGCCGTCGATACAATTGCATCATCCGACCCGAGCACCGCGGCACGCAACCACCCTGCACGTCCGCTAAGGTGCATTTCTTCGTTGTCCATACGAATGACAGATTTAGTTTTCATGTGGTAATACGTTCAGGCACAAGTTTGGCAAGTACGCGCCCGGAAGCGTTCTTTTTGCCTCCGCTAGTATTTTTATGTACGGTGGCCCAAGCCCGTGCTTCCGCGGTTTTCGTGCTTAACCCCTTTTTCTCGTAACCGACTTCGATGTGTCTTGCCTGGCGTTTTTGTTTGTCCGTGTCACTGGATTTATCTCCTTGTGGCATCGATGCTCCTTATTTAATTTTTATTTTTTTCTTTACCGCGAATTTTTGGCGCGGTCATTTCATGCACTATTAAGAATACTGGTAGATATTTTAGCCTCCCTTATCTTCGTCCAGATCGTTGTGGCCATCTCCTCCTAAACTGTAATAATTATTCTCTTCATCTTCACTTCCAATTTTTTCTTGTGCGTCATCCAATTCTGAGCCAGGAACATCTAAATCACTACCCGATACATCATCCTTAAAATCTTTCTCATTATTATTTCCTGCTTTATCATTTTCATTTAATTCCTTTGTTTTGGAAATATCCTCAGGATTTATTTTCCCCTCTTTTTTGGATTTACTGAAAATGTCTTCACCGGCAGGATATAACGGGTACCCCGGAAGATCTAATATCTCTTTTTTGTCTATCTGCTGAACAGGTAGGATGGTTTGGCTTTCTTTGTTTTTCATATCTTTCATCATTATAGAGATAAAAACATTCGCTGCATTATGAGGGAGTGTACCGATGACTTCCTTAAGAAGTAATCGCCCGGAAGGATGAAATAGTGATTAATCCTATTAGGAGCCAAATATTTGATAATTGACCGGACGAAAGCAGTTAAAATTCAAAGGATTGGAGAACGAAGGATTTCATTGATCATTGTAACTCTACTATGAAGGCAAAGTAAATTAGCGACCAATTAATGCAGAAATCAGATGGAAGAATTAAGGTCATCTGCATGTTCACCTCAATTCATCTAAAATCAAGATATGGAGTAATTCTTCTTAGAGAGGATCAAATTTACTATGATGTGCACCGTGTGCCCTCGCTGCTCGGAAGGCCGATTATGAAAAAGTTTCGGCCTATTATTTTTATAACCCGACTTGAACCTGCAACATACTGCAACACATTAATTTGCAGATGAAATTTTCTTCCTTATAGTTATTCATATCGTAAACACTCCACTGGATTTCTCGTTGATGCCCACCACGTCTGCCAGCTAACGGTTAATATAGCAACAATTACCGCAGTAAAGCCTGATACTGCAAATATCCACCAGCTGATTTCAGTACGGTAGGCAAAGTCCTGCAGCCAATTATTCATCGCATACCAACCGATTGGACAGGCGATGATGAATGCAATAGCGACCCACTTCAAAAAATCTTTATTGAGTAAAACCATGAGCTCTTTTACGCTTGCTCCATGGACTTTTCGAATTCCTATCTCTTTGGCCCGCCGTTCGGAAGAGAATGTCGCGAGACCGAGAATGCCAAGACATGAAATAGTTATCGCGAGAACCGCGAACATACCTATCGCATCGGCAAACTTTTCATCTTTCATGTACATCTGATTAAACCATTCATCGTAGAATTGATAATCCAGCGGATAGTCGGGAACAACTTCTTTCCATTCCTTTTGAAGGTACGTCATAACCTGTGCCGTCGCACCTTTTTCTATCCGTAAGCTGATGATGCATGGCGGCACTTGAGAAGTAAACATAATACACGTCGGCTTGATAGATTGATGCAGCGAGGCAATATGAAAGTCCCTTACTACTCCAATTACTTCATACCCACCTTCTCTCCCGTTGTTATACCTTTTATTATTCAGATCTGTCCATCCAAAATACTTATAAGCAGTCTCGTTAATCATACATGCCTGATTATAATCTCCAGGTTGTAGTTCTCTTCCTTTGATCAACTTAATGTCAAACGTGTTTACGAAGTTTGAGTCTGCCATAATGCAGGACAAGGATTGGTCTTTGTCTTTGATTCCTGATCCCATTGTTAAGTGAATTTCTCCGGGTACTCCGTTGGAAGCACAGAGACTGGTGATCGCTGGATACTCCCTGAGTTTATTCATCAAGACAGCTGCTTTGGCACTCTCCACTGGAGGGTTGATGCGGAGAAGCTGCTCTTTGTTAAAACCGAGATTGTCATGTTTGACGAAATTGATTTGTCTTTGGATAACTATAATACAGAATATCAAACTTATCGATATGGTAAACTGGAATACGATCAACGCATCTGTAAGAAAGTTTTTCCTTCCCGATATTATCATCTTCCCGCTCAGAAGTCGAACAGGGTTGAATGAAGAAAACAAAACGGCAGGAATTATTCCTGATGTGATTCCGATCAAAATAACTGACAGAAATAAAATGAAAATGCCAGGAAATTGGATCAATGGCCTCACACTAAGATGGCTGTCAACAATGCTGTTAAAAAAGGGAAGAGCAATTTCTGTAATCACCAGGGCAACGACAAATGCCACGCAGGTGACGAGAACCGATTCCGTAAGAAAAAGCATGACGATTTCTTTTCTTCCGGCCCCGATCGATTTCCTTATCCCTGTCTCTTTGTTTCTCTTGTTCTGCTGAGCGATTGACAGGTTGATATAATTGATGACAGCCAGCAAAAAAACCACCAGAGCAACCCCCGTAAATAAACTCAAGAGTGCGGGATTTCCTTTCTTCGTGGTACTTCCTGTTGAAGTATCATAAAGATATGTATCTGTTAATGCAAGAAGCCCGGCTTTCTGCACATAGGGTTGAACGCTCTCAGGATGGCTGTTAATCTTCTTCACGAGCTGGTCTGCGGTAGACTTTTCTCTGAGTTGTAAATAAACATTAAAGAGGTATCGATACGAACTGCTGTCTTTACCGTTTGCACAAGAAAAACTAAACTTGAACTTGTTGTTCTCCATGTTCACTATTATGTTGGCATTGATACTTGAGTTGTCGGGAAAATCCGTAATCACTCCGGTCACTGTCAAAGGAAATTGATGCCACATAACTATTTCTTTTCCAATCGGATTCTCATCCCCGAACAACTTATGAGCAGAACTTTCCGTTAGCACCACCGAGTTGGGGTTTGGCAACGGCATAGCAGGACTGCCGTAGATAAAACGGGCTGAGAACATTTTAAAGAAAGCATGATCGACCGACATAATGTTGTCGATATCGTACGCGTTGTTTTTATAACTCGTTCCGATTTTCATCGGAACAATGAAAGCAACACAGGCATTTGTAACTTCTGGATAGTTGTTCAAAATCAAAGGCGTGACCCGGTAATCGATTGAACTCGAATTATCTCCCACATCGATCAACTTGTAGATACAATCTGCATTTGTATTATATGAATCGTAACTGTACTCTTTTATGAGAAACAATACGATCAACAGACAAACCGAAATGGCGAAAGAAAAACCGAGGATATTAATGAGTGAAAATGTTTTGTGCCTCAATAGGTTTCTCAGTCCAACTTTGAAATAATTCTTTAACATACCCATCCTCCAATTTTGTTTTGCTTTCTGGTATGAGCTATGAGTCGTGAACTAATTGCCATTTTATTCATAACGTAAACTCTCCATCTCGCCTCAGGTATTTCATCGTTACTCATACCTCAAACTATCCATCCCGCCACAGCGGATCTCAAGTTTACTCATATCGTAAACTTTCGACCGGATTTGCGGTCGCAGCTTTGATGGCAAGGATGCTGATCGTCAAGAGCGCGGTCACCAGCGCCATGGCACCCGATGCGACGAAAATCAAAACGCTTATGCTTGTCCTGTAAGCAAAATTCTGAAGCCACGTGTTCATTATATAGTATGCCAGGGGCCACGCGATAATGTTCGCTATCAATACCCATTTTGTAAACTCTTTCGAGAGAAGCATGACGATTTGTGAAATTGATGCACCCAATATTTTCCGAATGCCTATCTCTTTGGTGCGCCGTTCCGTTACGAATGCGGTAAGTCCAAGCAACCCTAACGATCCGATGAAAATGGCAAGCAGCGAAAATACCAGAAAGATTTTTCCAAGATTTCGCTCTGAAGTATATTGTTGAGCTAAATTCTGGTCCAGAAAACTGTACTCGAACGGCGTCCTGTCGGCAAAGGATTTCCATGTCGATGCCAGCAGCGAGATGCCAGCAGCAATGTCACTGCCTTTCAACCGGACAATGATATATGAATTCGGAATCTCGTATGAGTTAGATGTATGTTCGAACAAAGCAAACGGCAGGATCGGTGAATGTAGATCTATGAAATTGAAATCCTTTGTCACACCGATTATCGTATAATTCCCTTTACTCGGATAGTTGATCGTCTTGCCTATTGGGTCAACTATGCCGAATTGTTTAACCGCAGTCTCATTTAAAATCACACTCTCCGCATCGGCCGGGTGATCCTTCTGAAAACCGCGCCCTTGATCAAGCTGGACTCCCAGCGTTTTAATGAAGTCCTCGTCAACCATGTACGACAATAACTCGAACTGTTCGTCTCCCTTCCCCTGCACTTTATAATAATCCCCATGACCGAAGTTCGGTGGAACTCCAGTCGATACGGACGCATCGGCCACCTGCGAATATATCTTTATTTTTTCTTTAAAGGCATCCAGCTGGTTTCCAAGAGGATTGTTAACATTCGAGATGATCACAACATTTTCTTTATCAAAGCCAAGATTCGCATTCTTTACAAATGTAAGCTGCTTTTGGACAAGGAGCGTGCAGGCTATCAATCCTATACTCACGGCAAATTGGAAAATTGTCAGGCTGTTTCTGAAGCGGCTCCCTCCGGCTCGCGCATGGATGCGTGCTTTAAGAATTTGCATCGGTCGGAACGAGGACAAATATAGTCCCGGATAGCTACCGGCTATTAGCCCTACCACGAGGGAAAAGAAAGCTAATACAGGGAGTTGCCAAACCGGATCAAACAAATTAAGGCTCAGAGACTTTCCTGCCAGATTGTTAAAAGGCTCAATTAGCAGCTCAGCAAGGAATAAAGCAATGGGCAAAGCGAGCAGACTGTAAACCATCGACTCAAGTACAAATTGAGCAATGAGCGAATTCCGTGATGAGCCCAACGTTTTGCGAATGCCGACTTCCCTCGCACGTTTTTCCGACCTCGCAGTAGACAGGTTCATGAAATTGATGCATGCGATAAGCAGAATAAAAACAGCAATAAGGGAAAATGCATAAACGTACGACCTGTTACCGATGGGACCTAACGGATTTCGGATTTGAGTAGAACCCAGGTAAACGTCTTTCAAAGGCTGGAAGGCAAAATCCCACCTTCCCCCGTTCTTTATCAAGTCATCGTACGAAAAACCGACACGGTGAAAAGCGGCCGGCGCGTAGTGTGCAACTATGTGTCGTACTTTCGATTCAACCGCTGGAATCGAAGCATTGTTTTTTAATCTGGCGTAAGTCACAACCTGCATCCATATCCAGCTCCAGTTAAAATAAGAGACCCTTGGATATGAAGAAATCGAAGTCAACATTGCAAACTGGAGATGTGAATCGTCAGGCGGGTCCTGGACAACTCCAGTAACTTTAAAGGAATTATCATATGGTTTATTTATTTCCCATTTCTGATCACCTATCGTAATTATTTTCCCAAATGGAGATTCACCGCCGAAATATTTCTTTGCTTCTGACTCTGTCAGGATAATACTATTGGGTGACGAAAGAGCTGTTTCTGGATCTCCTACAAGCAGTTTGAAATTGAATACATTGAAAAAGTTAGAATCGGCCCCGAAAATTCTATTCTCATAGAAAAACTTGTTTTCATAGCGGCCAACCATCGGTAAGACAGGAAAGATTCGAGTCGAAGCGGCGACCTCAGGAACCTCATCAACAAGTTTCGCGGCGAGCGGCGGCGGCGTAGTGGGCGCTACTCCTTCTTCACCATTCCATTTGTAATTCCAGTTCACCCTGTAAATTGAGTCTGCATTCCTGAAGAACGTGTCGTAGCCCAACTCATTCTGAACCCACTTGAAGATCAATATTGCGCAAGCCATCCCGATTGCCAGCCCGGCAATGTTGATGAACGAATAGAGCTTGTTCTTAGAGATATTTCTTATGGCTATCTTTATATAGTTCTTTATCATTTTCTACTCCAGCGTTCAATTATCATAATCGAAACCAACGAATATTATTTGCTAACATTGACCTTATTCATATCTCAACGACTCGACCGGATTTGCGGTCGCGGCCTTGATCGTATAGAAACCGACGGTCAACATCGCGATCAGCAAAGCGACTGTTCCCGATGCAACGAAGACCCAAAGACTGAAGTCCGCTTTGTAAGCGAAACCCTGAAGCCATTTGTTCATCGCATAATAAGCCACGGGCCAAGCGACAAGGTTTGCCAGCAACACCCATTTTGTGAAGTCTATCGCAAGCATAAGCATAATATCTCCGATGGATGCGCCTACCACTTTTCGAATGCCGATTTCTTTTGTCCTTTGAGCATTGGCATACGAGACCATACCAAACAATCCTATGCAGCTAATAAGAATCGCCAGAGTAGCGAATATCCCGAAAACTTCTCCGAACTGTTGATCCGGCCTGTACTGAGAATAGAAAAAGTCATCAAGGAAATAATATTCGAACGGCTGATCGGGGTACAGATAGTCCCACTTGGCCTTGATCTGGTTGATGGTCTCCATGATATCCTGCTCAAAAACCTTGACAGAAAAATATTTCGCAAGGTTTATATCCGAAGCATAGATTGAATTAAATATGACAGGCTGCATTGCGCTCTTGAGCGATCTCTGGTGGTAATCTTTGGTTACCCCGATTATTTTCACGATACGGCCATCCAGACCGCCAAGTACCAAATTCTTGCCGACAGCGTCCTTGGAACTTTGAAAGCCGTATGTTTTTACTGCCTCTTCGTTCACAATAACTTCTCTATACAGCCTTGACTCACGAGAGAAATTTTCGCCCGCAATTAACAGTATCTGATACAAGCTGAAATAATTCTCGTCCACATCGATGAACACTCCCTGCGTTCCTTCGCCCGGCTGACTCCTTTGACTCCGTATGTCGCTGGCAAAATTCGAATATTCTCTTCCCGGTATCGTCGACGACGCGGACACATTTCTCACCGAAGGGAAAGTCAGTAGTGCATCTTTGAAACTATTACAGCTTGAAATATAATTGCCCATTATTCTTGGCGCCTTCAGCACCAAAACCCGGTCTATATCCGCACCCAAGTTCTGATTTCGCATGAACGAAACCTGGCGATACACAATAAGGGTTGAAGCAATTAGAATAATAGAAATTGAAAACTGGAAAATGACGAGCACTTTTCGTAGGTCAATCCCTGCTGAAAGCCGACCGCGCATGGTTCTAAAGGCAGCGAGTGGACTGAACGATGAAAGGACTAGCGCAGGATAAAGTCCAGATAGGAAAATTCCAACCACAAACAAGGAAGCAAAAAGCCTCCAATTTTCTACCAACAAAATGAGAGGCAGAGGAGTGCCCGTCAACCTTTCAAAAAACGGCAGCGCCATCTCATCTATGCCAACCGCCAAAACCACAGCCATTATATTCAATAGAATGGATTCCGTCATGAATTGTTTGATGAGCTGCAAGCGATTCGAACCCAGCACTTTCCTGACCCCCACCTCCCTGGCACGAGTCATAGACCTGCACGTGGATAGATTAACATAATTTACCCACGCAAGTATGAGAACAAAAGCCGCTATGATCGACAAAAACTGAACGGCTCTTGCATCTCCATTTACCTCGGGTTCGAACCGCAAGTTGGAATGCAAGTGTATGTCCTTTAGCGGCTGGAGAAGATACTCGCGCCGGTAGGAATCTCCGTAATTTTTGTACTTTTCCACCATGGCGGGAAATTTTGCCTGGAGCGCTGCGGCATCAGCATTGGGAGCAAGCAGAACATAGGTGTTGAAAGCATTCCAGCCCCAATAGTTCTCGGCCTGGCTATTCTGTGCAACAAGTGTTTTATAGGAAAGCAGCATATCGAACTTGATGTGAGAATTATGCGGCACATCCTTGAATACTCCCGTAACTTTGTAGTCATGAGTTCCATAGTCGCCCTCAAACGTGACTACCCTACCGACAGGGTTCTCATCTCCAAAATATTTTTGCGCCACCGAACTGGAGACGATCACAGAATAGGGTTCCTCCAGGGCAGATCCTGCCGCCCCCTCCAACAAAGGAAATGTAAACATTCTGAGAAAGGACGGTTCGGCATAATATACCCTATCAACGTTCGCAGAAATTTTTCTGTTCTTATCCACAAGCACAACTGTTGTACCGCGCAGCCTCGTAGATTCAAGAATCTCAGGAAATTCCTTCTTGAGAGTCGAACCAAGTGCAGGCGGACACCCCGCGCTTTCGTCACGCTTATTGGCATAGATGCGATCATCTCTTATCCGATAAATTCTACTTTCATTCGTGTTGAAACTGTCATAACTGAGTTCGTATGTGACATATTGAATTATCAAAAAGAATGCGGCGATACCGATGGAAAGACCGACGATGTTGATCACTGAGAAAGTATTGTTCCTAAGTAGATTCCTGAATGCCGTCTTCAAATAATTCTTCAGCATACCCTTTCTCCGAATCTCAGTGGCCAATAATCATTAATCATAGATAATTGCTCTTTGTTAATTGAGTTTATTCATACCACAAACTCTCGACCGGGTTTGCCGTCGCTGCTCTCATCGATTGTACAACCACAACCATCATAGCTGTAACCACAATGAGAAATGAAACAGTGGCAAACAACCAGATACCGGGATCTATCTTGTAAGCAAACGCCTGAAGCCAATTGTTCATCACATACCAGGCAATAGGCCAGGCAATGATGTTTGCTATCGAAATCAAAATCAGGAACTCTTTAGAGACTAACCCGACTATCGAAACCACAGGTGCGCCCAAAACCTTGCGGATGCCGATCTCTTTTCCCCTTCTAGCCGTACTTATGAATGACAGGCCGAACACCCCCAGACATGCAATAATTATTGCCAAACAAGAAAACCAATTGAACATCTCTCCAAGCCTGTTTTCAGATTTATAAAGATTATCAAGATGAGCATCAAAAAATGAATATTCGAAGGGGCTTTGTGGAAATATCCTGTTCCATTCCCGATGGATGGAAGCAAGTGTGGAGGGTATATCTTCGGGACCTACTCTTACGGAAAGAAATTTCACATTATCCGGATCCACCGCGATAAAGAGAGGCTTTATCTTTTCCCGTAAACTCCTGTAATTGAAATCTTTCACGACACCGACGACAGTACCTTCATGTAACTGGGCAGCCGTGAACTTCTGTCCGATTGCTTGTTTCCATCCTATTTCCTTTACGGCAGATTCATTGAGTATGTATCCCCCTTTCAAATCGCCTGCAAAGCTCTTTGAAAAGTCTCTTCCATCAGCCAGCTCGATCTTATATGTTCTTATGAAATCATAATCGCCAAAAATAAAATCCATGGTTTTGTCTAAGCCGCTTCCTGCCCAGTAAACTGAAGTGTAATACTCCACTTCGCCGGGCAGGACGGATGAAGCTGAGGCTGATATGATGTTGCTCTCCATCAATAGTTGGTTTTTGAAAATCCTGTACATCTTCCGCGTATTTTCTTCTCGCAGAGGAAGTATGATAACTTGCTCCTTGTCTAATCCAAGTTTCCTGTACTGTATGAAATTTAGCTGTTCCGAAATTAATGCAGTCGAGATGATTAAGCCTGTTGAAATGAAGAATTGCAGGACTATAAGTACCCTCATCATGGATGTACCGGAATACTTTTTTAAGAGAGATTTTCTCAATACTTCCGACGGTCGAAATGAAGAAAGAACAAGCGCCGGATAACTCGCAGAAATCATTCCGGTCAATAAAGTCACAGCTACCAACAAAATATCAAACTCAAAATTATTTTGCAGAATCAGATCGAGTCTGAGAGTCATAGACGAATTTATTATCGGGAGGACAAGCTCAACCAAAGTAACAGCAACCGCCATCGATAAGGCTGCCGTCAACACCGATTCGCCCACAAATTGTTTTACTAATGCCATTCTGTCCGCGCCGAGCACCTTCCTGACTCCGATTTCCTTTATCCGATCTGCGTAACGCGCAGAGAGAATATTCATGTAGTTTATGCAAGCCATGAGGAGGATCAGGAAACCCACCCCAGAAAAGATAATGACATATTGTATATCGCCATTGGGTTCCATTTCACCGCCGAAGTCGGAATAGAGATGAATCCTGGACAAAGGCTGTATGATGAAAGATGGCGGAGCGAGAAACGGCAAGCTATCATAATACTTCTTGATAAAAGCCGGGAACAACTTCTGCAGGTTATCAGCTTGAGTCGGATGATTCAGCAAAAGATAAGTGTAAACAGTAGTATTGATAGTATTGGTCAGGAAATCCTTGCCGTAGATCTCAATTGTGCTCGACATGGAAATAAGGAAATCGAAATGGAAATGTGAATTCGGGGAAACGTCTTTCATCACACCGGTTACCTTCAGGTCGTATTTATTGTCAAACCTCATCAATCGACCGACCGGATTTGTATTTCCAAAGTATTTACCCGCAGCTTCTTGAGTAAGTAAAATCGATAGCGGTTCGCTCAAAGCGGTATTCGGGTCTCCATCGATCAATGGAAATGTGAATACATTGAAGATCGATGGATCTGCAACAATTATATTCTCTTCATAAAAACTTTTTTTTCCAACGCTCATCATCGCCTTATCTGCCTTTGCGATCCTTACCGTATTAGTGATTTCAGGGAACTCATTCCGAAGAGCCTCCGCAAGAGGCGCCGGTGTCCTCGCATAATCATTTCTTACAACTCGGAAGATGTTGTTATAATTTTCATTGTACTTGTCGCAGCTCAATTCACCCTGTACATACAGGAAAATCACGATGAAACTTGACAGCCCGAGGGCGAGGCCGGTAATATTTAAAAAGGAATACAATTTGTACTTCGAGATGTTTCGTAATGCGGTCTGAAGATAATTTATCAGCATATTCTATTCCGTTTCAATGAGAGGAGATGGAAATCAAGCACTTCTTTAAAGACTTCCTTCCTGCAATTTTTTCATTTTTCAATCCATCCATCTTTCAGTTTTATTATCCTGTTTCCGTATGTCGCGTTGGTGCCAGAATGTGTGACCTGTATGATGGTTGTTCCTTGTTTATTTAATTCTTTTAGTAACTCCATTGTCTCTTTTCCCTGGTCGGAATGGAGATTGCCGGTTGGTTCATCTGCAAGTATCAACTTTGGCTCAACGATGACCGCTCTTGCTATCGCGACGAGCTGTTGCTGTCCACCTGAAAGTTGATTCGGAAACAAATCTTTCTTTGCAACCATATTGAAGCGATCCAATGTTTCTGCAACTCTTCCCTTGCGTTCATTCGCGTTTACTTTCTGGTAAAGTAGAGGAGTCTCCAAGTTTTCGTAAACCGTTAGCTCGTCGATGAGGTGGTAACTCTGGAAAACAAATCCAATATGCATCTTGTGAAGCTCGGTGAGTTTCTTCTCGCTCATTTTGTGAACTGGTTCGTTATAGAAGTAATACTCTCCGTTAGAAGGAATATCAAGCATTCCAATAAGGTTCAGCAATGTCGTTTTCCCAGATCCCGATGGGCCCATGACAGAAATGAATTCTCCCTCTTCAACCTCAAGATTGATGTTTCTCAGAACATAGGTTTTGATTGCTTTGTTCGAATAATACTTTTCAATGCTGTTGAGTTTTATCATTTTTGTGCCTTATGTCATTCTTTTGTCGCATATCTGCGCTTCACACATGAAATTTTACTTTGTAATTATCTGTCACAACATGCCCGTCAAATAAATGGAATATTCTGTGCGCAAATTCTGAATCGTGGGGTGAGTGAGTAACCATTACAATCGTTGTTCCCCCTTCGTTCAGCGACGTAAGAATATTCATCACCTCTTCACCGTTCGCAGAATCTAAATTTCCGGTCGGTTCATCAGCAAGAATAAGAGCCGGCTTAGCTACTACGGCTCTGCTGACAGCAACGCGCTGCTGTTGGCCACCGGATAATTGCTGCGGAAAATGATCTTTACGATGCATTATCTGCATTCTTTCCAGAACCTCGTTGACCATCTTTTCTCTCTGTGACGTTGCAACGCCTATATATAATAGAGGTAGCTCAACATTTTCAAACACCGTCAGCTCGTCTATTAAATTGAAACTCTGAAAGACAAAACCGATATTTGCCTTGCGCATGTTTGCTCGCTGTCGCTCGGTATATTTTGAAACCTCTTCATTGAGAAAATAATATTGGCCATCCGACGGGTTATCTAAGAGTCCGAATATATTTAGCAGTGTTGACTTACCGCATCCAGACGGTCCCATAATTGCCACAAACTCTTTTTCATTTATTTCAATATTGACGTTGTCGAGAGCTGTTGTTTCGACTTCTTCGGTTGTATAGATTTTCCTGAGATTTCTTGTTCTTATCATTTTGCTTCTCCTTTTTTTGAATGGAGAACGAATGCAGGGGATAACATATTCGTCTTCTGATTTCGGTCTTCAGTAATCATTATTAACGGCTAATAACCAATTTATCGACATCACCAAAATTGTCATACGATGATGTAACTACTTTGTCTCCGGGAATTAGTCCGTTGAAAACTTCAAAGTAATCCGGGTTTTGCCTTCCAAGACTGATTGATCTCTTGACGGCTTCGTTGCCAGAATTATTAAGTACAAAAACCCATTGACCACCGGTCTTCTGATAAAATCCACCGCGCGGAAGCAGAAGTGCTTTTGTCCTTTCACTTAACTGCAACCGAATTTGAAGAGATTGTCCTCTTCGTACTCCACTCGGAGCTTCGCCGTCAAATGCCATATCAACTTGAAATTTCCCGCCGGTAACCTGAGGATATACCTTGGTCACTATCAAATTGTAATTTTTGGTATCGATTTCCACAGTTGCGTGCAATCCTTTTACCACTCTCGCGATGTAAAATTCATCGATATCTGCTCTCACTTTAAAGCCATCCAGGGCGTCTATTTGTCCAATTTGATCGCCGGGAGATTTCGATTGACCCGTTTCGGCAATCAGTGAAGTAAGCTGACCGTTAATCGGAGCTCTTACAGTAAGGTTATCAATATTTTCGCTAATCAGCTCAAGATTCTTTTGCAGCCGGTCAATTGAAGCGGCAATTTGCGTAAGTTGTGCCTGCTTTAGAATTGAATCTGCCACAAAACTCTGATATGCCAATTTTTGTTGCTCAAGTGCAAGATGGTAATTATTCTCTGTCTGTTGATAATCCTGTAACGAAATCAATTGTTTCTCTCGCATTGCTTTTTGACGTTCGAAGATTTCTTGGGAGTTGATAAGGCTATAGATTGAGGACACAAGAGCGTTCTGAAGTGCGTTGCTGTTTTGCTCGATCTGCAGCCTTGTATTCCTTGCGTCATTTATCTGTTGATACGTAAATGTTTCTTGCTGAAGGGTGTTTAACTGTACATTGGTGTTCGAGAGTCGAAGAATCTTATCTCCCTTTTTCAGCATTGCCCCTTCCTCAACAAATTTGTTTTCGACTGTTCCTCCCAGAATCGTAGCAAGATAAAAAGTCGTACGTGGAAGTACTGTCCCAGTTACAGGTATAAATTCCTGGAAGTCCCCTTCTGCAACCAAAGATATTGTGATTTTGTCGGCTTCAACATACAGCTTCGATCCTCTATCGCTTATTATGAGTCCAATGAGGAGAAGGAATAACGCACAACTAATTGTCCAAATCCAGAATATTCTTCTTTTATAGAACGGTTTCTTTTCTAATTTCTTATCCAATTGTCATCTTTCGGGAATCGTTTTTGCATGTTAATAAAGAAAGGACAATTGTTGTGCCTTAGGATACTTAAGGATTACGTCAAAAGATGCTCGTTTTTAAGTAAGATTTGATTATTTGTTTTTTTATTCCAAAGTTAAACTGTTCGATATCGGACACCACCGTTCGGAAACGAACGGTAAGTCATCTATTGCTCAATGAATAAGTGCTTGTTGATAATTCATTAACGAGAGAAAGCATGAATAACAAATCTGGTAAAGTACTGATAATCGATGATGATGAGGACGTGCTCTTTTCTGCTCGGCTCCTTTTAAAGCGGCGTTATTCAAACGTCCGCATTGAGAAAGATCCGAACAGAATTCCAGACATTCTCAAAGATGAACACTACGATGTCATTCTCCTTGATATGAATTTTTCAGGAGATGCGACAAGTGGAGCCGAAGGTTTCAATTGGATGAAGAAAATTCTCGAACTCGATCCGAATGCGGTCATTGTTCTCATTACCGCCTACGGAAATATCGAAATGGCAGTCAAAGCAATAAAAGAAGGTGCTACAGATTTTGTTCTGAAACCGTGGCAGAACGAAAAGCTCCTTGCAACCATTTCATCCACTATGAAGCTAAGCGATTCAAGAAGAGAAATTGACGATCTTCTGTCAAAGCAGAAACAACTTACAAGCGATCTCGACAGTCAATTCCAGGAAATCATCGGTGTGTCCGAAGAGATTAAGCGTGTCTTCAATATGATTCAGAAGGTCGCTCAGACTGATGCTAATGTGCTGATACTTGGGGAAAATGGGACAGGCAAAGAATTAGTAGCGCGTGCAATCCATAGACACTCGGGGAGAAACGATAAAATTTTTCTCAGTGTCGATGTAGGAGCGCTCAGCGAATCGCTATTCGAGAGCGAACTTTTCGGATACAAGAAAGGCGCCTTCACTGATGCAAAAGAAGATCGAGCAGGACGATTTGAGATCGCATCCGGCGGTACTCTCTTCTTAGATGAGATCGGGAACCTTACCCCGAACCTACAGGTAAAACTTCTTGCGGTAATCCAAAACAGACAGGTGACACGTCTGGGGGCAAATATTTCAAAACCAATAGACATAAGACTTGTCTGCGCAACGAATCTTCCATTTACAGATTTGAAATCTGAAAATAGATTTAGACAAGATTTACTGTATCGTATCAATACCGTTTACATTCAGCTGCCGCCGTTAAGAAAACGGCTCGAAGATATTCCGCTTTTAGTAAACCATTTCACACATATGTATTGCAGGAGATATAATAAAGAACCAAAAACGATTAGTAACGAAGCATTGAATAAATTGATAGAGTATTCTTGGCCCGGGAATGTTCGGGAACTCCAACATATGCTTGAACGAGTAATTATCATGAGCGAGTCTATCATACTTCAGCCGTCAGATTTCCTTTTTTCATCGGACGATTTATCGAAAGATATAATGCCACTAAATAATTATCATCTGGGCAAAACCGAAAAAATGCTGATCATGAAAGCTGTCAGCAAACATAATGGAAACCTGACAAAAGCTGCAAAGGAGTTGGGAATAACTCGTACGGCGCTTTACCGAAGATTGGAGAAATATGGTCTTTAAGCGATTCAGCCTCATTGTCCTTTTTCGAATTATAGTTCTCTGTATATCGACATTTGTCCTTATTTTTCTGCTGACACGAACGTCTTTCATCGCAACTCCGTTTATCATTACGCTGCTCGTAGGTGCTCAGATTTATTCGCTCGTTCATTACGTGCAAAAAACAAACAGGGAGATTGCAAGATTTTTTGATTCGATAAAGTATTCAGATTTTTCACAAAGTTTCCAAAGCACTATCAAAGGTTCATCATTCGAAGAACTGAATAATGCATTTTCGAAAGTCATTGAGGAATTCAGAAAAACTCGAGCCGAAAAGGAAGAACACTATCGCTATCTTCAAATTGTCGTCCAGCATATCGGTATCGGACTCCTGTCATTTACGCCGGGTGGGAACGTTGAGTTATTGAATACAGCAACGAAAAGATTGTTGAAAGTCAACAACATCAAGAATATCAGTGAGCTCTCTCTTGTAAGCCCGGCACTTGTCGCAGCATTGCAGGAGATAAAAGCCGGCGATAAGGTACTCATAAAGATCGCTACTGACAACGAATTATCTCAGATGTCTATCTACGCAACCGAATTCAAATTAAGGGACAGCCACTATACTCTCGTTTCGCTCGCAAACATACAAAGCGAATTGGAAGAACGAGAAATGGAAGCTTGGCAGAATTTGATTCGCGTTCTTACACATGAAATTATGAATTCTGTGACACCTATTGTTTCATTATCTTCAACAGCAAGTTCATTGATGGATGTCACAATCGGAGAGAATGGAAACCCTAACCAAAAACCGAATGACGAAACCGTTGGTAGCGAGCCCCATTCCTATACAGCCGCCAACGATCTACCTTCGGTAAAATTAAACGAAGAATCATTAAAGGATATCAAAGCGGCACTAGACACTATCTCAAAGCGTAGTGAAGGCTTACTCCATTTTATTGATAACTACCGGAACCTTACGCGCATACCAGTACCAAATTTCCAAATCGTCATAATAGCAGAGCTTTTCAGTAGTATCGAGAAGTTGTTTTCAGATAGATTCTATAAAAAGAATATTCAGTATGTGTGTTCAGTTGAGCCGAAAAATTTAGAATTGATCGCCGATCCAGACTTAATTGAACAAGTCATAATTAACTTGGTTATGAACTCGATAAAAGCACTCTCAGATACCGTCTCGCCGATGATAAAACTTATCGGTAAAGTTGATGAACGTGGCGGAACGATTATCCAAATTGTTGATAACGGTCAGGGGATTCCCGAAGAATTGCTAGAAAAAATATTTATCCCGTTTTTCACCACACACAAGGATGGCTCCGGCATAGGCTTGAGCCTGTCACGTCAAATCATGCGCGCACATAAAGGTGGAATAACAGTTCATTCGGTCCCAAACAAGGAGACGATATTCACCTTGAGAGCCTAATTTTTCGCCTACCAAATCAAGTTTCCCATCCTGTGCTTTTTTTGATCCCAGAATTTTCATTCACGCGCATCAATTGTCGGCCGAAAGATCATCGCGCATGAATTACAGTGACGCACTTCGGCAGATTGGCTGAAGTTGCAGTCAGCGTAATCTGTCCGGCTCCACCAGTACGTTTGACGGCTACCATGCACCTGCCTTGGTACACATCGTGCTGATTCACTTGATAAGTCTTTATATCATTGTCATTTCCATTTTCAATGCCGAGGATTCTGCCTTTGCCAATGATATCAAATTTAACAAGATTGTCGGTGTAAGGGACACGATGACCATTGTTATCCTCGATGTGAACTTCCACACAAGAGACATCACCATCGCTTATTTTCGACTCGACAGGCGTCAGGATGATTTTGCTGGGGGAGCCGGATGTACGCATCTCGTCTGCGGCCACTTTTTTTCCGTTGTCCTCTGCCACAACTCTCAATACACCCGGTTCATAGTTCACTTGCCATGTCATCGTCGGATTACTGAAATCGGCGCGCTCCTTAGCTCCCAACGATTTACCGTTGAGAAACAATTCCGCCTTTCGGCAGTTTGTGTAACAAATAACCGTCACCATTTTCTTATCAGGCCAGTTCCATGAATCGAAAAGATCCTCCCTGTCGTTTCCTGTCTTGACCGAAATATGAACAACAGGCTTGTCTAACCATAGGCTCTGCCGGAAATAAAAATTTGGTTTCTTGAACCCCGCGAGATCAATCAATCCATATCCTGCACATCTATTAGGGAACCTGTTCGCCTCGCCAAGGTAATCGACCCCAGTCCATAAGAATTGTCCTGCAACGTAAGAGAGATCCCTTACCGGGACCCATGATTCAAAAGAATGACCCGTTTCACTAGCGAATATAATTCTGTTCGGATATTCCCTGTGATCCATTGCATAAAAAGCTTCCATATAGTTGTATCCGACCACATTGAAGAGGCTCGCCAACCCAAGGCTGTCCGATTGATGAATGTTGGCCAAAGCTGCGGTGACAGGACGGGTAATGTCTATTTGATTCACAATATTGATAAGCTCCTCCGCTATGGGGATAAGCTCTTTCGCTGAAGGCCTCCAACTTTCATAGAGCTGGTCGTTCGAGTCCGCATACGGATCGTTCGGAGAGTCGATTTCATTTCCGATACTCCAAAGTATAACAGACGGATGGTTGCGGTCTCGGAGTATCATATCTGTCAGATCTTTAACTGACCAATCTTTGAAATACTCGTGATAGCCGTATAAGTCATAATAGTCGAGCAGCCCTTTAGACTTTTTTTCTATGCCAACATTCCAACCCTGAAGCCATTTCTTCTTCCCTCCTGCCCATTCATCGAAGGCTTCTTCCATAACGAGAAAGCCCATCCGATCACAGAGGTCTAGGAATTCCGGACGAGGCGGATTATGGCTCGTACGTATCGCGTTGGCGCCCATCTCTTTGAGCAGTTTCAATCTCAATTCCCATATACTCATAGGAACGGCTGCACCGCCAAGACTTCCAGCATCATCGTGCAGACAAACCCCTTTGAATTTGATCTGCTGACCATTAACAGAAAAACCACTGTCGGGATCGAATCGAATTACTCTGATTCCAAACGGTGTTTTATATTCATCGATAATCCTGCCACGCCTCTTCAGATGAGCCACTGCCTCATACAAGTACGGTCTGTCAGGAGACCACAGTTGCGGCTTGGGGACATGCAAAACCTGTTGAAATTCATATACGCCTTCATTTGAAACCACGTGGCTCGTCTTAACGACCCCGACAATATGTTTTCTTTTATCCAGAATCGCGGTCTCCAGACTCAGATCGCCATCAGCGTTGTCTTCGTTTCTGACATATGTCTTGGCATGTATTGTCGCTGTGTCCTTCGAAATTCTTGGAGTAGTAATGAAAGCGCCCCATTCATTAACATGCATCTTGTTCGTTACTACGAGCCAAACGTCCCTGTATATTCCCGAACCACTGTACCACCGCGAATTGGCATTCTGGGAATGGTCGACTCGTACTGCCATTACATTTTTGTCATTCCCGAATTTCAGGTACGGCGACAAATCATAACTGAACCATATATAGCCGTATGGACGTTTACCTAGAAAACGTCCATTGATCCACACTTCACTGTTCTCATATACCCCATCAAATCGAATCGTGACTTTTTTTCCCCGGTTCTGTCCGGAAATTCTGAACGACTTTCTGTACCATCCAATCCCGCCAGGTAAATATCCCTGGCAACTTGGGTTGTCTTTACTATAGGGCCCCACAATGCTCCAGTCATGAGGCAAACTGATATTCAACCACCTTGAGTCGTCATAATCTGGTTTCTCAGCATCTTTTATATCTCCCCTGAAGAATTTCCACCCACTGTTAAAAAGGACTTCCGTACGCAACTTGGCGTCGGTTATACCTGCACTCAATACAAATAAAGTGACAGCCAAAATTAGTTTTTTCATGATTTTAATTTTCTTTCACATAAGATCGATAAATATTTTCAAACACTGCCGTATCACCTTTGACTGCTCTTTCGAAAAATCGTTTTTCCTCTTCTACAGTTAATGGATCGTGTTTATCTGATGAATTAGTAATTATGTTTAATAGGAAAATCAAGGGCGTTCACATGATGAAGCACTGAAAAGGTTCTGTGCGAGCAAGATAAATGATTTCTGCTCATTTAGCAATCTGATAATAATTTTCGGTTACCTTTATTTATGAGGCAACACGTGGTGTAATCACCGCCGCTCAGAATTATACAACATGATGAACATTCACCTCTTTTCGTATCTCGAGTTTCATCTTCATCCTATTTTTCTATATCTGGTTTAGTATCAAGAGAACTACTCAACATGTTGATATAATCCCAACTTCGCTAATCTTCCTTCATACTTCCGGTCCCGGCTACATAAATGAAAATGGACGGCTTGTCCGGGCTTTTTCGTTTTTCTTAGTATCTGGTAAACTGAAATTCAAGTCGAGTGAGTGAAACCTGAGTATCACGAACGAAATCCCGTTGATTGAAGAGCCAACGGGATATTTTATAGAATACAGAAAATTAGTGCGATTTTCTTAAAAATACATCATTAGGCACGATATGTTTGAAGTGGTTTTGTTTTTCGATCTTTTCTCTTATCTTCTCCAGTAAGCGGTCATGGAGAAACACCGTGGTGAAGAAAGAGAATCACTGGGTCATAATAATTGGACAATAAGCTTATTCAATTACTGAGAAAATAAAAAGATCATGCCGCAGCAATTCCAAAATTTTATCAATGGATCATGGGTTGAAGCAAAGTCGGGAAAGACTTTTGAAAACAGAAACCCGGCAAATTGGAATGATGTGATCGGTGTATTTCCAATGTCGGGGAAAGAAGATGTTGATGAAGCGGTGAGAGCAGCGCATGTTGCTTTTGAGAAATGGCGCTTGATACCTGCCCCCGCACGCGGTGATATTTTACGGATAATCGGAGATCTTCTCGTAAAGTATAAAGAAGAGATCGCTCGTGAGATGACACGGGAAATGGGAAAAGTGATTGCTGAGACCCGCGGTGATGTTCAGGAAGGCATCGATACAGCGTACTATGCCGCCACAGAAGGCCGCCGTCTTTTCGGTCACACTGTTCCTTCTGAGCTTCCGGATAAATTTGCAATGGCCATTCGTGTTCCTGTTGGGGTAGCAGGAATCATCACGCCGTGGAATTTTCCTATGGCAATTCCAACATGGGGAATTTTCCCGGCATTGCTTTCCGGCAACACCGTTGTTTTCAAGCCGGCAAGTGATACGCCGAAGACGGCATCACGCCTCGTTGAAATCATGGTGGAAGCAGGCATTCCGGATGGTGTCGTCAATCTTGTGTATGGGAGCGGCAGAGACGTTGGGAGTGCAATCGCTGCTCACCCGGATGTTGACCTCATACTGTTTACCGGATCGACAGAAATTGGCAAACAGATTATGCGCGAAGGGAGTACAACACTCAAACGGGTTTCCTTGGAACTCGGAGGCAAGAATGCGCAAATTATCATGGACGACGCTGATCTTGACTTAGCACTCGATGGCATTCTGTGGGGTGCATTCGGCACAACTGGACAGCGATGCACGGCAACCAGCAGGCTCATCCTCCATGAAAAAGTTTATGATAAATTTATGACCATGCTTGTTGACCGGACTAAAAAGCTGCGGTTGGGCGATGGCCTTCTTCAAACTTCGGATGTCGGCCCATGTATTAATGAAAGTCAACGGAAAATTGTGCAGTCGTACGTGGAGATCGGAAGAAACGAAGGTGCGCATCTTCTTTGCGGGGGAAGTATTGCTGCACAGGGAGACCTGGTGAATGGCTGGTTCTTTGAGCCGACCATATTTGATAGTGTCCTTCCTTCTATGCGCATTGCAAGAGAAGAAATTTTCGGACCTGTGCTTTCCGTTATTCGTACAGACTCTTTAGAAGATGCGATCGCGAAATTGAACGATACCATCTACGGTCTCTCATCATCCATGTATACGCGTGATGTCAACAAAGCGTTTGTTGCCATCCGCGACATCAAAGCAGGCATCACCTATATCAATGTTCCGACCATCGGTGCCGAAGCCCATCTGCCGTTTGGTGGAGTCAAGCAGACCGGCAACGGTCATCGCGAAGGTGGATGGGCAGTGTATGATTTCTTTACCGAATGGAAATCAGTGTACATCGACTACAGCGGTCGTTTACAGCGAGCACAAATAGATAATTATTCATCCGAATCGTGAATAGTGGCGAACAATGATTATAAATGCATGACACTGAAAGAATAACAGCCTTGGCAATAATCCACATTTATATTGTTTCATTGTATGAACACCAGGAATTCTTCTGAGGAAATGGAAAAGCATGATGTTTTCCAGAATCCATTCACAAAAGAATTTCGAGGTGTTCTATGCTCACGAACAAGAATGAAAGACCTGGGGCAAGCTATCCGATAACGATCCCTCCCTCTGAAGTGCACTCCGTTCTCAGCAGCCATATGCTTGCAGATGGCTTCGCAATAGTATTCGATTTGGAAAAAAGTCACGGAACGTATGTCTATGACTCGCGCACGAATCGTACACTGTTAGATTATTTTACATTTTTCGCATCAGGCGCATTGGGAATGAATCATCCCAAATTGCGTGAGCCGTCATTTATTGAAAAGTTAGGGAAGATCGCTGTAAACAAGCCATCGAATTCCGATGCGTATACAGTAGAGATGGCAGAGTTCGTGGAAACATTTGCTCGCGTGGCACAGCCGTCGTACCTCCCTTATGCGTTCTTCATTGACGGCGGTACGTTGGGCAACGAGAATGCCCTGAAAACCGCTTTCGATTGGAAAGTCCGAAAGAATTTTACTAAAGGATACTCACGGGAAATCGGAACGCAGGTGATACATTTCCAGAACGCATTTCATGGGAGGAGCGGGTACACACTCTCATTGACCAATACCGATCCGGTCAAGATAAAGTATTTCCCAAAATTTTCATGGCCTCGTATTCACAATCCCATCCTCACATTTCCCCTCACGGAGACGCGACTTGAAACAGTAAAAGATGCAGAAGCGCTGGCAATCCGGCAAATTAAACAGGCGATCGTTGAAAACCCGGACGATATTGCTGCACTCATCATCGAACCAATTCAGGCCGAAGGCGGTGATAATTTTTTCCGAAAAGAATTCTTCGTCGAGCTTCGCACGATTTGCAGCGAGAACGATATCATGTTTATCATTGACGAAGTTCAGACCGGTGTCGGCATAACTGGCAAAATGTGGGCGCATGAATATTATGCTGAGCCCGACATGATGACATTCGGCAAGAAAATGCAAGTCTGCGGTTTCGTCTGCAGCAAACGGATTGATGAAGTTCAAGAGAATGTGTTTCATATGCCAGGCCGCATCAATTCGACATTCGGCGGCAACCTTGTCGACATGGTGCGTGCAACAAAAATGTTGGAGATTATTCAGGAAGAAAATCTTGTGGAGAACGCAAGAGTCGTTGGAAATTATTTGCTTGAAAATCTGTCGGAGCTGGAAAAGGAATTCCCTTCACTCATAAGCAACTCCCGCGGGCTCGGACTCTTTTGTTCGATAGATCTTGATTCGAAGGAGCGACGTGAGATGTTGAAAACGAAAGCCAACGAAAAAGGATTGATCCTTATCGGCTGCAGTGAACAGACCGTCCGTTTCCGGCCACCGCTGAATATTTCGAAGGGAGAGATCGACGAGGGTATCGCTATCATCCGCAGCTGTCTTAAAGAAATTGCGGAATGACGAAACGGATGACTTGTTGACAGTCAAAAGTCTTATTTCGGGAAACTGCTCATGTGCGTACCGGGCAGTTGCAGATATTCTTTTTTTAAGAAAGGCACACTATGTCAAAATATCGAATTGCATGGCTTCCGGGCGATGGTGTCGGAATCGACGTGCTGAATGCAGCAAAAATTATTCTGGATAAAATCGACCTGAATGCAGAATACATTCATGGTGATATTGGCTGGGAATTCTGGTGCAAGGAAGGAGATGCATTGCCGGAGCGCACCGTGACCCTGTTAAAAGATGTGGATGCAGCGCTCTTCGGAGCAATCACTTCCAAGCCTGTTAAAGCAGCGCAGGCAGAGCTTGTGCCGGAATTGCAATCGAAAAGTTTGGTCTATCGATCTCCCATCGTTCGCATGCGGCAGATGTTTGATCTGTATAATTGTTTGCGGCCATGCAAAGCATATCCCGGAAATCCTCTGAACTTTAAGGAAGGAATCGACCTTGTTGTCTTCCGTGAGAATACCGAGGATCTCTACTCTGGAGTTGAGTTCAACCCGATGCCACAGGAGCTCGCAGTACTGTTGACTAAAGTATCAAAGCCCTTTGCCCCATTTGCTCATCTTCCACTGGATCAATATGCCGTATCATGCAAGATCAACACGAAAGTTGGAAGCGAACGGATTGTACGCGCAGCGTTCGATTTTGCGCGGAAGTTTAAACGGAAGCAAGTTACTATGATTCACAAAGCCAATGGCGTACGTGCTACTGACGCATGATGTCGCGAGGCGGCCAAGGAAGTTGCAAAGCAGTATCCCGAAAGTCAAATGGATGATGCCAATATAGATGCAATGACTATGTG
>Ga0182021_10001075_pt1 | contig 30984 bp, 25 predicted proteins | sample 612E3MmetaG_FD_120493 | JGI IMG/M metagenome (GOLD analysis project Ga0182021, IMG submission 120493) | Permafrost microbial communities from Stordalen Mire, Sweden - 612E3M metaG (Illumina Assembly) | ecosystem: Environmental > Terrestrial > Soil > Wetlands > Permafrost | place: Sweden... | reverse complement strand
TATGATATCGTTGTGCGCAATTTGCAAGGCTTGGTCAAGGCGGGCAGGTATGTTGCAATTCGAGCCACCATTACAGACGAAGCAGTGGCAACTATGGAGGAGACCGTCGAACTGGCGAAACAGCTGGGACTTGCTGCAGTTCATTTCGAACCAGTCACACTGACGGGGCGCAGTATCGACGATGGTATTTCGAAACCGACTGTAGAGCAGTTTACTGAGAAGTTCTTGAAATGTTTCCTTTTAGGTCTTAAACACGACATTTATGTCAAATACTCAGGACTGGGCTGTTTTGAACATTCCCATCAAAGATTTTGTGGCGCATGTGGTCAGAATTTCTGCGTCACGCCCGACGGAAATATCACGACCTGCTACGAAGTGCTTGATTCTAAAGATCCGGCGGCGAAGGAATTCTTCATCGGCAAAGTTGACCTGATTAAGGGTCAGGTAGTTGTGGACAAAACCCGCATTAAGCAATTAGAGTTAAGAATTGCCGAGAATATGGAATCCTGTGAGGGCTGTTTCCTCAGATACCATTGTGCTGGCGACTGTCCTATAAAAAGTTTTAGATATTCCAACCGTGATTTATATTCGCCAGATCCTTATCACTGTCAAATCTCCGAACAGATTAACAAGCAACTTATCGCATGGTTAGCTGACGGTGTAATTGATCCTCGTGATATAGAACAAGCAAGCGTTATTTCTTTAAACCACAATACCACCTAAAAAGGAGAATTGCCATGACTAAAAGAATTGAACCCACAATCCGCATTGTAACTCTTGACGTAAAGCAAACTAGCACGAAACCCGGTATCCGAGCTGAAGACTGCTCGGGTGGTAATACACGGATGGAAGTTTGCCCACCATTCTCTTGCCGTCCCCAAACGCCGACTCCTCCGTGTACCCAAAAGTGCGAACCCCAAACGCCGACTCCCCCGTGTACCCAAAAGTGCGAACCCCAAACGCCGACTCCTCCGTGTACCCAAAAGTGTAAACCCCAAACACCCGTTCCTCCTTGCAGGTGCGAATACGACGACCAAAATAACAAAATGCCAACGAATAAGAAAGAGTATCGGACGTTTTTCAAAATTGCCCGAGAGGATTAAGATTATCACTTCATCAACAGCTGGAGAATTGGGGCCATGGTATGTTAAATAACTCTAATTCGTGTCATCAGCACTTCTCGTGTTTACCTTGGAATCCACTAACCTAGCGACGTTAAAGTAGACTATCTTATAAGTGTGGACATTGTTAACTGTGATATACTTCCAACAGACTGAAGGACCAATCCCAGGCGGCATCCAAGTAACCAGTAATTATGGAGAGTTTCTCACACAATTAATCCGTTAAATAGTAAAATAACACGTCATTTAATAAAGAAAGGAGCTATTAAAGTGGAGTTTAATGAAGGATACCACACTATTCAAAAATAGATCCTCTGATAATCTGATTTTGGCTCCCGGTGGGTACCAGGCTTTTTTGTCTGATTATATTAGCATTTCAAACTTTTTTCTGTCTAACAGTAACGAACAGGATTTAATCCATGAGTAATGAAAATGGTCACAGGAATGGTCACACTTTTTTGATAGGGAATAAAATATTAGCCTCAAAAACATAGTTGCTCATTGTTAATAATAGTGGGTATAATGAGTCTGGGTTGGTTCGAATCCTTTAATTTCCAAGCAGGTTGTCACGGGTTCGAATCCCGTATCCCGCTCCACCCATTCCGATTCTACATTGGAACGATTAATGGCCTGTATCGAGGTGGTATATCTATATGAACGAGATGGAATCCTCCGGCTGGGTAAAACTGGTAAAAGATTACCCCCTGTTTTTGGGCAAAACAAAATATTCAATTCCTGCCTATTCTGAGTTCATGCCCCCACCGCATCTTGGTTTCAGCCCTTATAACGGTTTCGACGATACCATTTTTGTTAAGGATGATCCTTTTGGCTGGTACGTCTCCGAGATAGAAGAAGAGCATGAACTTCAGCCAGGGCTCTCCAATCTGGCACATCAGATCCTCGAAGAAATTGTGAAACTGGGTCAGGGACTTCCCGCCTATCGTATCGCCGGACACCAGGGGCGTAACCTGGAAGACAACATATATTGGCCTCCCGAACTTGCTGCACAGGCTGGGAAGATTCCTCACGAACGCTATGTCGTTTTTCTGCCGCTTGCCCTGTCTCGAACACAGGACGACAAGGGGCGCGTGCGGTGGACATTTTTCGGGGGCAGTGAACAGGGACCGGAGAGTGCTTTCTGGAAAAGCTTCTATTTGAGCCAGGGACAGGAGCGTTCCAAAGAGGAAGCATTCAATTTTATCTCAGGGTTATTATCGACCGTCTATGGCGAAGCGAACGCGGATAGCGCTAATTTATACAAAACAGGATTTCGTATTCTACCGACTGCAAGAAATTCCCTATTCCACAACTGGAATGAAGAAACTCTCCCATCATGGACGGAATCTTTTCTCTGGGATGAAAAATCGCCGATTGAAGACGTTCGCTATTTGGTCACCTTCAGGCCGTTCAACAGTTTACCGGCTAATGTACGGGCAGGGTATCTTGCGGGGAAAATAGTACTTTTGCCTTTCCCCGGCAGTCTGGTTTTCTGGGGTATGAACAGTTATCTCCGACTACAGGCAGAAATGCCGTTAGCTTTTCAGTTGCCCTTGCAGCACCTGGTCGCCCGCCGCGACGGGCCGGACGGCATCCGGGTTCCTCAGTCGGGATGGTTCCACGAATCAGGCAGTGATTATAAAGCGCCGGAGGTCCATGAGCGTTTACTGGTTAACACTTACAAACGCACCAGCCGGTGGGACCGTGTACATCGATTTGAAAATGAGGCGGTTGTCAATACTATTGAAGATACTATTGCCCGCGTGCTTTTTAGCACTGATCTGGAGGTAATGGGCCTATACGGAAAACCGATGGCAAAGAACAGTCAACTCTGGACTGCTGATTCTCACCTGGTGTTGGATGGTCCTATTGCTAACTGCGAACAATTGGAGTCAGCCGCCAATATCGTGGCGCGTGGCGGCACTTTCCGGTATCGTTTCCAATTCCCTGCGATGCGAGTCGGATTGTATGAGGTTTACTGGCAACGTCCGTTGGTTGCCTTTTGGAACAAAGAAAAAAATGGGGCCGGGTTGCTCACTAATGCGCCACTGGGCTATCTCACCGCGTATAAAACGGATAACCCTGACACGACTCATCCGGTTGAACTTTGGCCCCGGTTGCAACGGCGTGAATCTTATTTATCCGCTCTCGATGACTTCAATAGTGTTGAGGAACACTATGCCCACCAGACTGCCCTTAATATCATGAGGGTTCTCAATTCCCATAAGCTCCTGGGGAGACCTGTCCCTAGAAGTTTTGCCCGTCGGATTTTGCGTCTGAAAGAGAATGAACCGCTGGAGACATGGCTGGCGGCTTTCCCGGCGAAGGCAGCTGATCCCGATGATGGAGAGAAGCTGCGACAAGAAATCGAATCATGCCTTGAACCGGCGATTCAGCCCGTGCCGGTCGTGGAGAACATAGAGCCAATAACCTTCGGTCAGACCGCTACGAGGACTTTCGAAAAAGCCTGGTGGAATGATATCAGCGCTTTGTCTGATGCCGACTTTCTGAATAAGGATAACGCCGATTGCATACATGATGCTGCGACTTCGGCTCGTTTATCTCATCATCACCGGGACTTGGAACGTTTAGGAGACTATTTATTAAGTCGTCATCGGCAGGCGATTGTCGCTGCGAAAATGGAAGACAAAGCTGTTTGTGGAGAAATCCCCTTTTTATGGAATACGGATTTCGATTTTTCCGCCTTTGGCGGATGGAAGAACGATCAGGAAGGTCATACTCATGAACGTAATTTGCTGGTGATTATCCCCGGTAAGAATCGCAAAGAAGCCGTTATCATGGCCGACCACTACGATACCGCATATATGGAAGATCTTTACAACAAATCACAGGGTGGAGTGGGCGCACGGTTATCCGCAGCCGGAGCTGACGACAACTGCTCTGCGACAGCAACTTTACTACAAGCCGCCCCGATTTTTTTAGCACTTGCAAAGGAAGAGTTGTTGGAACGCGATATATGGCTGCTTCATCTTACCGGGGAGGAATTCCCATCCGATTGTATGGGATCCAGGTATTTAGCCGGGGCGCTCATCGATAAAACTCTCCAATTGCGTCTGGACAATGGGCAGATGATGGATTTGTCAGGCGTACGTGTTGCCGGCGTTAATATCATGGATATGATCGCGCATAATCGGGAAAGCGAAGAGGATATTTTTCAGATCACCCCCGGCAAAGGAGGGCAGTCGTTAACATTAGCTTTACAGGCGCACCTCGCCGGTGAATTATGGAACAGGGAAACAAAGAAGTGGAATCAAAACCCGGAACGGCGAGACAAAGGCCCGGGAAAACGCGCAACCGATGACAAAATAATCCCTCCCATGGCGGAGTTTTTGCGTCTTCAAGGAGAAGTACGCCTTCCGGAAGACCCGCGAAGCACACTCTTTAATACGGACGGGCAGATTTTCTCAGATTGCGGGGTTCCGGTGGTGCTGTTCATGGAAAATTATGACATCAACCGCAAAGGCTACCACGATACCATGGACACCATGCAAAACATAGACCTCGATTATGGTGCGGCGTTGGCAGCTATCGCCATTGAGACTGTAGCACGGGAAGCGATGATATAAAAATCTCGTGAAATTGGAGCTGGTAGAACTGGAATCAAATGACAGCGGATATTCGTAGAACAATCACGAAACTTACTTTTTAATTTCACCTTTGATAAGACGGACTACTTCAGGAACGGCGGCTTTAACGGCTTTTGTCATCTTTCCCGTCACATGATCTACGTCAGATGTCTGTACCGCGTAAACAATGACTTCGCGGGGCATTTCCCCGGGGAAAAGACCGTCACCTATTTTAAGAGTAGTGACTAATGAGGCATCATGTGGTGTAATCGAGTCATTTGTTTCTGTCAGGTCTTTGAGTGTAAGACGGTGAATTTTCCCCGCTTCGGTTTTATCCGTTAGTAACGCATCGGCGATAATCAGCCGGTCGTATCCTTTGATCTTTTCTAAAAGACTCAACCCTGAGGCGCCGGTCTCCTCGATCGTGACATCTTTATCGCTGATCAATCGCGAAAGTTCCCGGGCGATATGGATACCGACGCCATCATCGCCCAATATGTCATTGCCGATTCCCAGCACTAGGGTTTTCATTTATTGACTTAGTATTTCTCGGACAGTGCCATCCGCCTCATGAACACTGAGTTCCAGCGGCATATGGCCGAGGGCATGGGTAGAGCAAGAGAAGCAAGGATCGTAACAGCGTATGGCAACCTCGATCCGGTTGAGAATTCCTTCGGTCACTTTCCCATCTTTGATATACTCGCGGGCTACCTCAAATACTGCGCGGTTCATGGCTAGATTGTTATGACCGGTAGCCACGATCAGGTTAACTTTCTGTATTTTTCCGGATTTGTCTACTTTATAGTGGTGAATGAGTGTTCCGCGGGGAGCTTCAATAACACCCACGCCTTCTTCATTAACGATACTGCCATTCACCCAGATATCCTTGCCGCAAATCTGATCGTTCTGCATCAGAGCTTTGATCAGTTCCGCAGCGTTCAGCATTTCGATCATCCGGGCCAGATGGTAGTATAATGAGCCTTGCAGAATACCGGTTTTCGACATTTTGCGGGCTTCCTGGAATTCCCGATTAGCTAACGGCGTACTGCAACCCTCGGCTGCATTAAAACGTCCCAGCGGCCCAACGCGGTACATCCCTGCGGGATAACCGAATTTCTTATAGTAGGGGAACTTAAGATAGGACCAATCTTCAACCTTTTCCTCGATGTAGTTGAGGTAGTCTTTCGGGTCGAATTTATCTTCCAGAACAATTCCGGTCTTATCTTTCAGTCTAAGTTTGCCGTCATAATATTCGATATGGTTATTGGCATCTACAAGACCCATGTAATTGCTATCGAAACTGGCAAAGCCGTCAGCCAAAGCCTTATTTTTATTTATGAAGTCCTTAACAATGTTAACGGCCAGTAAGGAATCAGCGATCACCTGATCGATTTGGCTGGCGATAAAATCGCGTTCCGCAGTACCCAGAGCTTTATTCATACCGCCCGGAATAGCGGCATTGGGATGTACTCTTTTCTCGCCGAGGTATTCGATGATCTTCTGTCCGAATGAACGTAGGAAGACGCCCTTTTTAGCCAATTCCGGTTGGGCAGAAATAACGCCGATAATATTCCGTGTAGCCGGATCTGATTCCATTCCGAATAAAAGGTCGGGGCAGGCCAGATAGAAGAAATGCAGCGCGTGCGATTGGACGTACTGAGAATATTGTATTAACCTGCGTAGCATTTCCGCGGTCGGTGTCAGTTTTACTCCCAGAATGGCATCACATGCTTTAGCCGAAGCCAGGTGATGACTTACCGGACAAATACCGCAGATCCTAGGTGTGATCGCGAGCATTTCGTTGAAAAGCCTGCCTTCGCAGAACTTCTCAAAGCCGCGTACCTGTGTGATATGCAGGTGGGCTTTATCTACATGACCGTGGTCATTAAGATATACTGTGACTTTGCCGTGACCTTCTACCCGGCTAACCGGTTCGATAACAATTTTATTACCCATATTTTCTCACTTTGTAATGATTATTCAGCACTAATCAAACCGCATGATCTCGCCCGGTAATATCGGTATCCTTCCGTTAAGCAGTTCCGATAAAGCGTAAAGGATAGTGCTCGCGGTAGGAGGACAACCGGGGACGTAACAATCGACTTTAACTACCTGATTGACGGGCCTCACTTTAGTTAATCCGGGTAACTCTATTGAAGTAGGGGCAACGCTCCCTTTAGTCGTGCTTTCGGTGGCGTAATACCGTGCCATGATATCCGGTGTAGTGAAGAGGTTACGCATATTATTTATCCCGCCGAAACAGGCACAATCACCCAAGACCAACAGGATTTTGCAGTTGGCTCTTAATTCTTTAGCGACTTCCTCATCGTGCGAATTACTGATGGAACCTTCAAGAATACCAACATCACAGGGTGTGAAATGCTTAAAATCGGTAATAGGACTGGCACCGAACTCCAGTTTATCGGCCAGACCGATCAGAGCTTCGTCCAGGTCCAGAAAAGACATATGACAACCGGCGCAACTATCCAACCACGCAGTTTGAACTTTAACCTTTGCCATTATTCACCTCTAACTCCGACCGGGCGTTAAGTTTATTTTCTTTATCAGCCGTTGCAAGATATCTTCATCAGTGAGCGAACCTGATCGTTGAAGCACAGGTTGTGCTTGCATGGCACGTTTTCCAGCGGTTACATAACTGCCGCTGCGTTCTGCCCAGATGGATGACGGCAAGACAACATCAGCAAGGTCAACCACAGGAGATTTATAACTGGCTTGGACGACCAGATAATCAATGTTTTTCAGCCATTCAGCCCAACCGTTATTAATCTTATCGTCGCTGAGAAGTAAATAAAGTCCGCGCGGCTTTTGTGTTCTAATATCTTTGCCTGCGATACCTAAATCCCAGGCGCCTTGGCTATTGATACTTTGTTTAAGGAATATTAAATTCAGATTATTGCCGTTTCCATTTTGAACAAGGTAGGTCAGGTTGAGCAAAGACGTCACCAGGTCGGCATCATTCTGTTCCGATAATTTGTTACCGGATATAACATAGAAATTTTTACTTTGACCCAGCATTTTCCCCGCAGCTTGTAGCTGAGCTTCGTCCACGGACGTCTTGGCGGTAACTTTTTCCGTCTCGTACAGACTCAAAATGCGGCAAAGTTCAGGGTTTGATTCTGCCAGTTGTTTGTTGTTAGTGATAACGATTCGAGCTAAGCCGTTGATCAAAGCGCGGTCCGTGCCTGTTTCCGGCTTGAGCCACAGGTCCGACCAGAGCGGAAAAACATCCTGGTTAGAATCGACGACAATCAATTTCGCATGGTCCTGACTGACTGCGCGCCGTATCAGGTTACCTATTACCGGATGGCTGCGGTCGATATTCGCGCCGATCACCATAATGCAATCAGCCTTTAAAATATCTTCGATATCCGGGTCGAATTCGGGTGTTGCGCCGCCGTTAGTATATTGCCTGATACCGGATGAAATCAGCCTATAGTCTTTACCGTCAATTGTATCGATGATCTTACTTTTCAGGGTACCTTTGATAAGTTTCTGTAATGTATTGATCGTTTCGTTGGGAACTCTGGTCGAGGTGAGACCGCCGCAACTATCGCCCAGTTCCGAGAACTTCTTGGCTACCGCGTTCAGGGCTTCGTCCAGGGTACAGGCTTTCAACTCCCCCTTGGCGTTACGCGCCATTGGAGAATCTATGCGGGAACGGGATTCAGTTAATTGCTCAAAACGGCCAATCCTGCAAAGTGGTCCTCTTGGTGTCTTCCTGTCCGGAGTTTCAATACGTACAAGATTTTCATCCTTGGTCATTACTTTAATTTCACAACCGATATCGCAACCCTGACAAAGTGTGTCAGTCGACTTACATTCGGCAACCTTACCCTTATAAACGCTGGCTTTATTGATAATGGCACCGGTAGGGCAAGCCTGTAAACAGGAACCGCAGAGAGTACAAGAGGACTCGCCCAGTGGTTGGTTGATGTCTGCAGCGATCATTGTCTGGCCGCCGCGACCTCCGAAATCAAGTGTGCGTAATGCTGCGACTTCTTTGCAGACACGAACACAACGCCCGCAGAGAATGCAGCGGTTATGATCGATCGCGAGGAATTCGCTGACCGTATCAAGTGGCAGCACGGGGAATAGTCCCTGGAACCTGACGTTATCCATCTGGTAACGATAAGCCATTTTCTGCAATTCGCAATCGCCGCTCTGCTCGCAATACATGCAGAAGTGATTTCTCTCCGCGAACATTAACTCAATTATTTGTTTGCGGTATTTTTCAATCTGCGGAGTATCGGTTTTAATGACCAGTCCATCTCGCGCGGGGTAATTGCAGGCGGGAACAGGTTTTCTCTCGCTTTGGATTTCCACCACGCACAGACGGCAAGCCCCGACATCGCTGATACCATCCAAGTGGCATAGTGTAGGTATATAGATCCCATTTGCCCGGCAAATCTCCAGTACGGTATCTCCGGTTTTTCCTTTTACGGACTGACCATTAATGGTCAGGGTAATTTCTTGCATTTTATCCTCCGATATCCAGGTCGCATCGCAAACAACGTGAGGCTTCATTTTTTGCCTGTTCCGCAGTATAGGCTATAGCAACTTCTTTGAATGAGGCCATTCTTTCTTTCAGTGAGATTTCATCTTCATTTATCCGGGCTCTTTCCTTGGTCTCTTCCTCAGTGGGAACGGTCTGGGGGATGGGAATAACCTCGTAAGTGCCTCGGTCAACTCTCGGGGTAAGCTCTTTACCCTGAAGGTATCGTTTGATGGAAGACGCAGCCCGTTGTCCCTGAGCAATAGCTTCGATAACCGTTTTTGGACCGGTTACCGCATCACCGCCGGCGAATATCCCGGGATGTGCAGTTGCCAGAGTACGACGGTCAGCGACAATTACATCATTTTTCACTTCGACGCCATCGGACTTAATAAAAGATGTGTCAGGTTTCTGCCCGACAGCTTCAATAACGGTATCAACTTCCAACTCAAATTCAGAACCAGGCACCGGTTTAGATACCTTACGGCCGGAGCGGTCGAATTCTCCCAGCGCCATTTTGGTCAGGATCAGTTTCTTCGCGTTGCCCGCGCCGGTAATTTTTACCGGATTCGCCAGGAAATGGAATTGGACACCCTCATCTTCAGCCGCTTTTATTTCTTCGACCATTGCCGGCATATCATTGCGTTCGCGGCGGTAAATCAGGTGAACTTCAGCACCTTTACGCAGAGCTACTCTCGCAGAATCGACTGCAGAGTTACCACCGCCAACGACGGCGACCCGATTTCCCAGTTTCACCGTCTCGCCCAGGCATATTTTACGCAGGAACTCGATGGCATCGTAAACGCCGGGTAATTCTTCTCCCGGAATATTCAACTTTGTGCCTTGATGAGCTCCGGTAGCGATGAAGACAGCTTTATAACCGTCTTTTAATAAGGCTCCGGTATCTTTTACCGGCGATTTTAACTTGATCTCAACGCCAAGCTCTTTAATTTCATCAATTTCTTTCTGCAATATAGCTTTTGGCAAGCGATATTCAGGAATGGCGACCGCCAGCATACCACCAGCCACCGGCAGGGCTTCAAATATTGTCACCGGATAACCATCCATGGCTAAATCCCAAGCAGCGGATAAACCGGCCGGTCCGGAACCTATAATGGCTACTTTCTCTGCCTTTTTGGCTTGAGTCTTTTGCCTGATCTTGGCGCCGGTTTCAAATACATAATCAGCAGCAAACCGTTTCAGGTCGCGGATGGCAACAGCTTCATCAACTTGCTGACGATTACATTTTGCCTCACAGGGATGATGACATACCCTGCCGCAGATCGCCGGCAACGGGTTCCTTTGTTTAATTAAAGCATAAGCTTCGACAAATTTACCTTCTTTCACCAAGCTCACATAGCCGGGGATATTCAATTCTACCGGGCAGGTGTGCTGGCATGGTGATTTGAATAATCCGCGACAAACGGCCGCAGGACAATGTTTATCAATGATATGGGCTTCATATTCTTCCCGGTAGTGACGTAATGTGCTTACAACCGGATTGGGACTGGTTTGCCCCAGACCGCATAATGAAGTCGATGTAATCATTTCAGCTAATTGATTTAGTAAATCAAGGTCGGACATAGTAGCTTCGCCGTTGCTGATCTTATTCAAAATTACCAGCATTTGTGGAATACCGGCGCGGCAGGGAGTACATTTGCCGCAGGATTCTTCAGAGGTGAATTGCAGGAAGCTATTTTTGACGATATCCACCATACAGTTGTTCTCGTCCATGACAACAACACCACCGGAACCCATAATGGCACCCTGCGCTGCTACTGATTCGTAATCAACAGGGGTATTAATGGCTTCTGCCGGAATGACACCGCCCGAAGGTCCTCCGAGCAGAGCTCCCTTAAATTTCTTCCCATTCGGTATGCCTCCGCCGATATCGAAGATAAGTTTGCCGAGTGCAATACCAAGCGGTACTTCAACTAACCCGGGATTATTGATTTTACCTACCAGGCACAAAGTTTTGGTGCCTTTACTTTTTTCGTTGCCGACATTGGTAAACCAGTCAGATCCTTTCAGAATGATCTGTGGCACATCCGACCACGTCTCGACGTTGTTGATCGTGGTGGGTTTACCGAAAAGTCCGCCGCCGACATTGGCAGGGAAAGGCGGCCGCTGGTGAGGATTACCTCGTTTACCCTCGATAGAAATCAATAATGCAGTTTCCTCTCCGCAGACAAAAGCGCCTGCCCCAGGAAAAATATCAATGCTAAAATCAAAACCGGTTCCCAGAATATCTTTACCGAGTAAGCCGTAAGCTCTCGCTTGAGAGACAGCATGGCTCAAAGTTTCAATTGCCAGAGGATATTCGGCACGGATATATGCGAAGCCTTCTCTAACGTTACCGATGGCGTATGCCCCGATAGCCATACCTTCAAGGATAGAGTGAGGATTGCCTTCCAGAACCGCACGGTTCATATAGGCGCCGGGGTCGCCTTCATCCCCGTTACAAACAATATATTTGACATCGCTAACGGCGCTACGAACAAAACCCCATTTTGTGGCAGTCGCGAAACCGGCGCCACCGCGTCCGCGAAGGCTGGATTTTTTAACTTCCTCCAGTACTTCTTCGGGTTTCATTTGAGTGAGAGCCTTGGCGAGCGCCAGGTAACCGCCCCGTGATATATATTGTTCGATATCCATCGGGTCGAGGTCCTGATTATGCAGAACTCTGGTTTCTTGAAGGGCCATGCGGGGCGCCTTCAGATCAAGCATACACTCTTTTACGGGTTGGTTTTGAAGCAGGTGCTCTTTTATTATGCGTTTTACTTTAGCGTCATCTACGCTGTAATAAACAACCTTTTCCTGACCGGGAACTAAAACAGTTACTGTAGGTTCGATACCGCAAAGTCCGATACAAGCGGCTTTCTCCACAATTATATTTTTTAGCGGGTCTGACTTTTCTCCCCGGGTTGTTTGATGTAATTTGAGGATATCCAATTCCCGATTAAAAGCCTCCAGCACTTTATCAGCGCCTGAAGCAATACCGCAACTCCCGAGGTGTACTTTTACCTGAATTTGTGCCTCAAGTCCTGCCTGTTTCGCTTTTGCCGCTTCATATATTTTATTCAGTTCAGCTGACGATTTTAATTGTTTTATCATTCATTTCACCTAGTTATACGCATCCAGGATATCATTTAATTTACTCGGTTTAACCCGGCCGTGAATCTCGGAGCCTACTGCCATCACCGGAGATAAACCGCAAGCTCCAAGACACCGGACAATTTCCAAAGAAAATCGCCCGTCAGGGGTAATATCTCCTGGTGACAGGTTCCAATCTCTCTTCAATGCGTCCAGTATCTTATCCCCGCCTTTCACATAACAGCTGGTGCCCATACAAACCTGAATCACATATTTCCCTTTGGGTTTCATGGAGAAAAAATGGTAGAAGCTGATGACACCGTAAACCTCGCTAAGCGGTACCTTCAGATCACGGGAAACAGTTGCAATCACCGGTGTAGGGAGATAACCTATCATGCCCTGCGCCTGTTGCAACACGCGGATCAATGCTCCAGCCTTACCGCCGGTTTCATCAATTACCTTTTGAATATCACCGAAAACTTTGCCGCCGTATCCAGTGCCTCTGCCTTTAGCTTTATTGAGAAGGCGCTCGATTTCGGCAAGTTCTTCTGCGGTAGCACTGCGTTTGATGACTTCTTCAAGTTTTTGAACTTTACTATTCATTAACCTACCTTAGAACTATTTTACTTTTGCTTGCTGTGCAAAGGTCGGATTAAATCCCTGTCCAAATACTTTGATTTTGATCGGGCTGCCATCGCCATATTTCTTATGGACACGGCAGACCTGACAGATGCTCGTATCGCGGCCGGTTGCGCCATAATCGTCGAGTTTGCAATAAGTACCCTCGATTTCCCAGCAAGGAAGCTCCCTATTTTTATAGCTCGGGCATTCTTGCCGCAAAGATGACGGACAATTGCACATTTCCCAGCAGGTTGTTTTTCCTTCCCAGAAACCCAAGGCTTCCGTTTCCATCACTTTGCCCTTGGCTTCCTGGACGACCTTTTCAATCTCCGCCAAGTCTTCTGCTGTTACTGCCCCTTTTAATAACTCTTCTACCTGATCGACTATTCCATGGCTCATATGACACCTCCTAACGTGATTTTCATTTCGAGCTAATTTTATTGAACCATATTAGCGGTGTCACTACATCGTTGTTAGTACTAAATGTCATTACATTATTCATTAGGCATTTTTGCCTAATACTTATACATAAAAATTTAGCCAGCACGAAATGAACTATCGCACAATGTACCCATAACTTCCTGTGAAGGTGCCGTTAATCTCGAACTATTGCGACATAATTTTAAAGGTTCGTATAACTTATATTAGCATTTATGGTTAAGGAATCACACTATTGACTTTTTGTTTATCAATGGATAATTAAGCTACTTGTGAACTTCAGTATGAAGAGTTACAATAGTGGCGGGTATGAAAACGATATCGAAAATACGAATTCTACTAGCGGACGACCATGTTATACTGCGACAGGGAACGCGTCAGTTAATCGAACATGAATCCGATATGGAAGTAGTGGGTGAAGCAAGCGACGGGGTTGAAGCCGTAGAATTGGTGAATAAACTTAAGCCCGATATAGTAATCATCGATGTCGCCATGCCTAAAATGAATGGCATTGAAGCGACCAGGAAAATCAAGGAGAATCTGCCAGGCACTAAAATACTGGTACTGACCGGATACGACCACGACGAATATATCTTTAGTCTTCTGGAGATGGGTGCTGCCGGTTATTTGTTAAAAGACGTCAGCGGCGATGAATTGGTCGAAGCCGTCAGAGCCGTGTATAACGGAGAACCTGTGCTCCATCCCACTGTGATGCGAAAATTGATGGATCGTTGTAAAATTGGGAGCACCAAAACAACAGATATACCCGCGGATGTCCTCAGTGAACGAGAGATGGAAGTCTTAAAAATGGCGGTTAGCGGCAAAAGTAATAAAGAAATCGCTGAAGGTTTAGATATCAGTTTACGCACTGTGCAGGCTCATATGCGCAGTATTTTCAACAAGCTCGGGGTTGGTTCCCGTTCTGAGGCTATTGTGAGCGGTTTAAAGAGAGGTTGGTTTAATTTAGAAGATATCTCCTGAAAATTCGTTTTGTGGAATGCTGTTATGAAGATTCTGCGTAATTATCATTTTTGGATAATCTTAGCTCTTTTTATCATATTCAGTTTTCTCCAATATGTAGAGGTATTCAAACTTCCCGGTACGACATTTCCCAGCTTGCATTGGGGGCTGACCCGCCACAGTTTCGACCGTCTTTTACTTTTAATTCCAATTATTTATGCCGATTGGGTTTTCGGATTTACCGCCGGCTTAATCACCACTCTAATTGCCGTACTGGTTAGTATTCCCCGTACTTTTTTCATTTCCCCGGCGACTACCGATGCCATTCTGGAGACGTTTGCGATGGCAACCGTCGGGGTGGTAGTCTGTTTTTTAAATTGGTCCAAGAACAATCAAAAAATCAGATCGGAGAAAACTGTAAACGAACTTGAAAAAACACGTAAAATACTACAGAGCAATCTGGATTCTCTTACCGTCAGTGAGAAACGGCTGGGTATGCTTAACATTATCTCTGCGACATTGTACGGCTCACTTGACCTGGAAGGTGTCTTCCAAAAAGCAGTACACCTGGTCAGTGAATTAATGTCGGTAGAGGTTACCTTACTTTATATTACCGATGAAGCGAAGGGAGAATTAGACTTGGTAGGCTACGAGGGCGTTTCCGAAGAATTTGCTTCATCAATGAAACGATTCAAGATCGGTGAAGGAATATACGGGGAGGTGGCAAGGACCGCTAGTCCGATAATAGTCGAGAATGCAAAAAGCAGTTTCCCAAATCAAAGTGATGAATACAAGAAAATGCGAATAAAGGTTCAAATGGTCATTCCTTTGACTCACCAGGGATATACAAGAGGCGTAATTTGCCTGGCAACGCGGCGTCCCCGGCAGTTCACCAATTACGATATAGATTTAATGACATCTGTAGGCAGAGAGGTCGCCGTAGCAGTGGAAAATGCCCGTCTATATGGAATTCAGCGGCAAATAACCCAGCAACTCATTGTATCCGAAGGTAAATACCGGCGATTATTTGAACTGGCTAGCGATGCTATCTTCATTACCGATCTAAACGGTAGGGTTATCGAAGCGAACCGCGCCTGTTCCGAACTGATGGGAGATCCTCTAGAAGAGATTATCGGGTCGGATATCCGCCAATATATGTCGGCTGAAGATATGGAAACTGCGCGTCATGTACGCAGACAACTGTTATTGGGGCAATCATTTACCCAGCCGTATGAGCAAAAACTGACCAGAAAAGATAAATCGGACGTAATTCTAATGTTATCCTCTAATATGGTAAAACATGGTGATGACCCACCGGTTTTCGAACATGTTGCGCGTGATGTTACCAGAGAAAGACGTATGCAGGATAACCTGAGGCACTATGTGCAACAGATTACCCGTATCCAGGAAGAGGAAAGAAATAGAATTTCACGTGATCTGCACGATGATACAGCACAAGCTTTATATGTATTAAGACGCCAGGTGGATAATTTTGCGCGCAGTGCCGGCGATCTGCCTTTGGAGGCAACTATTTTCTTAAAGGGATTAGGTGAACAAATTAAGAGTATCTTACAAGGGGTACGGCGTTTCAGTCAGGACTTACGACCGCCGATGTTGGATGATCTGGGCCTTTTAGCGACAATTCGTTGGCTGACAGGTGATATGGAAAATCGTACCCATGTGATCGTCAAGTTGAATGTCACCGGTACAGAACGCCGGTTAGCTCCCCATGTTGAATTGGCTGTCTTCCGTATTATTCAAGAAGCCTTACGCAATGTGGAAAAACATGCAGCAGCTACGCGGATAGATATTAAAATAGAATACGATGAGAGAAAAATCGATATCACTGTGGCAGATAACGGCAAAGGATTCAAACTGGCCGGCGAGATTGGCGAACTACCCAGAGAAGGACGTTTGGGTTTGATGGGAATGGAAGAACGGGCTCGTTTACTAGGCGGTAATATTAAAATTAAGTCGGAAGTTAACCAGGGCACCCAGGTCTTAATTGAACTTCCTGTCTAGAATAAGCCGTAAACCATTGGAAATCATATCGGGAGGTACCGTTAAGATGACACAGGTAAATGCGGAACAAATATCGAAAATATTGGATGAGCACAAAAGATACTTCGAAACCGGAAAATCAAAAAATATAGATTTCAGAATACAACAACTGGTCAAACTCAAGCAGGTGCTTAAAGCCAATGAAGAATTGATCATCGAAGCAATGTATCAAGACCTTGGAAAATCAAGATATGAGGCGTTTACAACAGAAATAGGAGTTGTTTATTTTAGTATCGGGATCATGATTAGAAACCTGAAAAAATGGGCGAAACCGAAAGCGGTAAAAACGCCATTGATATTTTTAGGAGCAAAAAGCTATATATATTTCGAACCGTATGGCACAGCCTTAATTATCGGTCCGTTCAATTATCCCATGAACCTTGTGGTAGAACCGCTGATAGGAGCTATCGCTGCCGGCAATTGTGCAGTTATCAAGCCGTCCGAGCTAACTCCGAATGTTGCCAAAATAATTGTTAAAATTGTCAAAGAGACTTTCGAGGAAAACTATATCAGCGTGGTAGAGGGCGACAAAGAGGTAACTTCGTTATTGATCAATGCTCCATTCGATTACATATTTTTCACGGGAAGTGTGAACGTGGGGAAGATCATCATGAGCGCGGCGTCAAAAAACATGATTCCTGTCACTTTGGAACTGGGAGGAAAGAGCCCCTGCATTGTAGATGAGACGGCAAATATCGATATGGCTGCGCAAAAAATAGCCTGGGGCAAGTTTTCCAACGCAGGGCAAACATGCGTCGCCCCGGATTATGTGGTCGTGCATAAAAATGTGAAAACTCAACTGATTAATGACCTCAGGGAGCGTTTGGAGTATTTCTACGGCACTAATCCCCGGGAAAGTAAAGACTTCGGTAGAATCATCGATACGAGACACACGGAAAGGATCAGGCAGCTGATCGATAAAAACAAAGTAGTAACGGGCGGAGGATTCGATATAGAAAACCGATATATAGCGCCTACAGTTTTGGACCATGTTGACTGGAATGATAAAGTGATGGAAGATGAGATATTCGGGCCTGTTTTGCCGATTTTGGAATATGAAAATTTGGAAACGGTGATAACGCATATCAATAGTAAACCCAAACCATTATCCCTATATCTATTCACCCAAAACAAAGCTGTCGAAGAAAGGATTATCAATGAGGTATCATTCGGCGGCGGATGTATAAACGATACTTTCATCCATTTGGGTAATCCATACCTCCCGTTTGGAGGCGTAGGTAATTCAGGGATAGGTTCCTACCATGGTAAGAGAAGTTTCGAGGCCTTTTCTCACGAGAAAAGTATATTGAAGAGAAGAATCAATTTAAGGTTTATGAATATATATCCGCCATACACCGGCGCTAAATTAAACCTGGTGCGAAGATTCCTGAAATAGCGAATAGTTTCCCATGTGAAATAGCTATAAATCCGTTGCATTGATGAACCCTTTTTAGTATAATTGCCCGAAAGGGGCGAGGGAGCTCACACTTATGCAGGGGATGTTTTCCAGCCATTTATCACGGTTCGGATTCTATAACCATTCCGGGCGAACCCCTTTCAACAGCAGCGATTAACATGGAGGAGATTATCTGTGGCTATTGATTATAAAGTCGAAGGAAAGATCGCTACCATCACACTCAATCGGCCCGAAGCCTATAATTCAATCGATGTGCGCACGTTAAGAGAGCTACACGATACTCTGACCGCTTTTCGTAATGATACGGATGCCTGGGTCGGTATTATTACCGGTGCCGGTGAAAAAGCATTCTGCAGCGGCGCTGATATCCAGGAAATGCTGCCCTTTTTAAAGACGAACATCAATACGCCATGGGAGATTCCTGAGACGCCGTTGCGAGCGATGGAGCTTTACAAGCCTCTTATCGGCGCAATCAACGGTATCGCTTTCGGTGGCGGATTGGAAGTGGCCCTGATGTGCGATATCCGGATTGCCTCGGAACATGCCCGTTTTGCCTGTCCCGAAGTGAATCTGGGAATCATGCCGGGATGGGGCGCCACTCAAAAATTACCACGAATTATCCCCAGAGCAAAAGCTGCAGAGCTCCTGTTCACAGGAAAACCGATTAACGCCCAAGAGGCGTACCGCATCGGCCTGGTGAATGAAGTAGTACCGAAAACCGAATTGATGGCGCGGGCGCAAAAGTGGGCGGAAGACCTCTGTCAGGTAAGTCCGTTAGCTTTGAGAGCCGCAAAAGAAGCGATGATTCGCGGTTATAGTATGCCTTTGCAAGAAGGTATCAAACTGGAAACGGCGCTTTTCAATTATCTGCTCGGAACGAAGGATTTTGAGGAAGGTCGTAACGCTTTCCTGAATAAACGCAAACCGCAATTTAAAGCTAAGTAATATGATAACTTTACATAAGGAGTTTATTGAATGGAAATTAAAAAAGTCGGCGTTATCGGATGCGGTCAAATGGGTGGCGGTATTGTTCAAACCTGCGCTCAAGCTGGCTTTGATGTCAGGGTAACAGAAGTAAATGAGACATTTCTGGAAAAAGGAATGAATGTTCTTAAATCGAACCTGAGCCGGAATGTAGAAAAGGGTAGGATGACCAAAGATGATATGGACAATGTTTTCGGCCGGATTCAGGGGACGACGAAAATAACGGATTTTTCCGATCGCGATCTCGTAATTGAGGCAGTTATCGAGAATATGGAAATGAAGAAAAAGCTATTCGCCGACCTCGATAAGATTTGTCCCCCTGACGCTATGTTAGCAACAAATACCTCTTGTTTATCGATCATTGATATGGCAATGATGACCAAAAGAGCCGATAAAGTTCTGGGTATACACTTTTTCAACCCGGTACCTGTTATGAAACTGGTAGAAATCGTGAAGACGATCGCTACCAGTGCTGAAACAGCTGCGGACGGAAAACAGTTTGGAGAGAAGTGCGGAAAAAAGGTAGTTGTTACCCAGGATAGCCCGGGGTTCATCGTCAACCGTCTGATGATCCCGTTCATTCTGAACGCCATCCGCATGATGGATACCGGTATCGCCACCAAAGAAGACATTGATTCCGGAATCAATCTTGGTTTGAATCATCCCATTGGACCCCTGGCGCTGGCAGACCTGATCGGATTGGACACGATATATTTCATCGCCAATGCCATGTACGCCGAATTAAAGGACCCTCAATTCGCCTCCCCCACCTTATTGGGAAAAATGGTTACAGCAGGTTGGCTGGGACGTAAAACGGGCAAGGGTTTCTACGATTATAAATAACGTGTTTTAAATACAATGTATTAAAAAGGTGGTTCAGTTTACTGAACCACCTTTTTCTTTGTCGAAACATTATACAAAATCGGTTATTTTTCAGCGATTGTAACTGTATTGATGTGGACGTCCACGGTTGGAGAAGAAGCTTCCCCATTAGCAACTTTAACTGCAACGTTACCAATTTTTTGAACCACGTCCATACCACCTGTCACCTTACCGAAAATAGTATATAGTTTGGGTAATCGTTTGCTATAGTCTGCCAGCGTAATAAAGAATTGGCTGCCATTTGTATTCGAGCCGGAATTGGCCATGGCAAGTGTGCCCGTGGTGTAATCCAATGTATTTGCCAGTTCATCGGCAAATTGATATCCCGGACCGCCCATTCCCGTACCCTGAGGATCGCCGCTCTGGATCATGAAGCCTTTGACTACCCGGTGAAACTTGATTCCGTCATAGAAACCCTGCCGTGCCAGGAAAACGAAGTTATTCACGGCCAGCGGGGCATCCTTCGGTAAGAGCTGAATGACAATATCGCCGAAGTTAGTCTTGATGGTGGCGGTGTAAGTCTTGTTCTGGTCGATGGTCATTGGTGGTGGCGCTGAATACGTTTTTTTCACTTTTCCTCCGCATGAAGTTAATACTATAGATAAAACAATGAAAGCTGTAAGGATAACAAATAATTTGTTAGTTCGCATGCCCAAATTACTCCTTCCTTCTTTATATGAACGTATATTAATATTATCATATTTAGAATCAGTTGTTTGTTCAAACCGGAATTGACAAATCAAAGAATGAATGTTAGTATCCACCTTAATTTTAGTTTACATCGGAGGGCAGGCCATTTTATGAAATCAGAAGAAATAGAAGCCATGATCAAGACATTGTCAGCAAAAGTAGAAAAGCTGGAGATTAGGATCACGGCCGCGGAAGATGTTGAAGCGATAAAAAAGTTGCACCGGGCTTATGGGTATTACCTTGAACATTGGCAAGAAAATGAAATAGTAGAACTCTTTTCCCGCAGTCCGGATGTTTCGGTAGAGATAAACGATACCGGACTGTACAAAGGATGGGAAGCAGTAAAAGAGAGTTATCGTTTTGCCGACCACTATAACGCCTACGGAGGGGTGAAAAAGGCTCCCCCGGAATATCTGCATATATTGATGCCCATGGCGGGCGTAGTTGACGTAAATCAGGATGGTAAAACCGCTAAAGGAAGATGGTATGGATTCTTCCTGGGCGCCATGCCGCGGCCAGTAAAAACCAGAGCATTAATTGGGGCAACAATATGGGAAAATGTTTATATCAAAGAAGATGGGGTTTGGAAGTTCCTGAAATTGTTTGCCAATGATATTATCTGCAGCCCGCTGGATGAAGGTTGGGTAGAGACGCCGTTTTTAGCTAATACCAGGAAAACGGTGGCACCCGGACCTGATGCTCATTTTCTCCATTACCCATCAGGCTATATCTTCCCTTACCACTACAAAAATCCGGTTACAGGAAAGTAAAACGAATAGGGTGTTGTTATACGAGAATATGAAGGGCTGACGGTAACACACCGAAACGCGCCGGAGCTTCCCCGATAAGTTCGCCATCGGCTTGGATCGACATTTTCCCTTCTGAATAGATTTCCACTAATTTAGCTCTTTTCAGAGTTACTTTAGGATGGGTGAGGTGAGTCCCTTTATATATTCTCGGTAGTGACCGGAGCAGGTCGGCTTTGCTGATATCTCCGATGATGAGCACATCGAAAAGCCCGTCACAGGGATCTGCATTAGGCGCTATCAACATACTGCCTCCGCCGTATTTGCCGTTACTCATCACGACGGTGCAGATTTTTTGATCTTCCGGTTTTCCATCAAGAGACAGGTGAATATCATGATTCTTATAGGTGGCGAAGGTACTGAGCAACCCCATTAGATAGGCTGGTTTACCGCCTAATGACTTGAATTTCTTCGTGGTCGCTCTGACTACCTCTGCGTCAAAACCGAGACCGGCAAAATTGGCGAATATGCGTTTTTCCGTCTGGCCTTTGGCATCGAGGGATTCAACCACTCCCAAGTCGACTGACATTTTCATGGGATTCATGAGGTGATGGCAGGATTCCTGATAATGTTTGGAGACGCCAATAGTACGAATATAATCACTGCCGGTACCCGTGCCGATAATTCCCAGTTCCACATCTTTGATCTCACCTGTGGCATAAATCCCATTCACGATTTCGTTGATCGTGCCATCTCCACCGACGGAAACCACGAGTTTGTAACCCCTGCCGACTGCAGATTTAGCTAATTCAACGGCATGGCCTGGAGCTTCGGTGATACCATGTTCGAATTGCAAGCCGAAGTGTTTTAGTAATTGTTTGATATACGGCCATTTCTTCGCTGTCCTGCCGGCGCCCGCCGCCGGATTTACAATTAACATAGCGTCTTGCAAGTTTCACCTCTACGCGGGTTGATATCGGACGATATCTTCTGTTGCCGTATTATAGCATATGTTTATAATAATGTTCGTTTCCGGTCCTTTGGGGTCTATTTTGGTACCAAAGAACGAACACAAAATACCTCAAACTACATGATTGAACTTGCGTCTGACATAAAGTGAAATTAATTATTTGTAATGGGATTGTAAGTTATAAAAGTTTGGTGTACAATAAACGCCAATGGTCTTAATTTAGGGTAAAAACCTGAAATAAAGCCACAGATATTATTTATGGAGGACGTAACCAGTGACCTATCAGGACAAACAAATCACATGCGTAGACTGCGGGAGCCCATTCACATTCACCGCGAGAGAGCAGGAGTTCTTCTCATCCAAGGGCTATACTAATGAGCCGAAGAGATGTCTCACCTGCCGCCAGAACCGAAAATCACAGAGGGGAGGAAGTGAGGGGAGAAATACCGGCCCAAGACAGATGTTCACCGCTACTTGCGCCCGGTGTGGCAAAGACTGTGAAGTCCCGTTCCAACCCCGCCAGGGAAAACCGGTTTATTGCAGCGAGTGCTTTAACGCAATGAAAGCCAGCAGCTAGAATTGGCTTAATGATTTAACATTTCTGTTTTAGCGACTCCTCTGAAAAATCACAATGTGAAACCTATCGGAGTGTGAGGGTCGATTTGTTGTGTGTAAAACTCGGAGGGGTCGCTAAACTGATTCCAAACAAACTTATAAGGGGGAATCTCTAAAGTTTTCTGATGACCCCGACAACTTTACCCTGAATTTCCACATTATCGGGACTTTGTTGAATCGGTTTCATAGTTTGATTCGCCGGTTTAAGGAGAACCCTATCGGTCTCGACATAGATTCTTTTCAAAGTGACTTCTTGTCTGTCTTTCAGCCACACAGCGACCATTTCGCCATTCTCTGCTGTATTAGCGGGCTCCATAAGTACTATATCACCATCATCGATCAAGGCATCTATCATTGACTGACCTTTTACTCTGAGGGCAAATACTCCTTTAGTGCCAACCATTTCCTGAGGCAATTCTAATGTGTCCGTTGTCTGCGTAGTCCAATTATCGCTGTTAGGCACGGGTATCGGTGAACCGGCGGCGATCGTGCCTAGAATCGGCACCGTGACGGTGCCTGTTTTTTGAGAAAGACGGATACTACGGAAGATTTCAGGGTCGCGGTGAATGCGTTTTTCTTTTTCCAGAACATTGAGGTGATACTGAACGACGGCGGTAGAACTGATTTTACAGCCTTTGAGAATATCGCGGACGGTTGGCGAGTAGCCCCGTTCATCGATAAATCCGTGGATGAAATGAAGAATATTTTCGCGGGTCGTATTCAAACCGAGTTTTCTCAATTTATTTCCCCGAAACCTACTATAGAACGAATGTACCACATTAAATATCTGTTTGTCAATATCGCGATTGAATCGGTAGCATTCGGTTGGGAATTACTCCAGATTCTAGTTGCGAGCGAAGTGAAGCAATCCCAGGGAATGGAATATGTTATCTACCCCATCATGAGATTATTATGCCGGCCTTCACAGAAAATACTTACCCCACCGACCATATAATTTCCAATAATCTCTACCGCGCAGCGATAGTAATAAGTTTCTCAAGAAGTTGACAGTCGTTACAATCTGAATTTCCATCAGGTGAGGAAGTTAATTCAAAAATCTCTCTGACTCTAGACAGAAGCGGCGTAACCATTTGTGGGTCGAGCGGTACCTTATGAATACCGGCACGAAAATGCATACTAAATCCTTTTTCGTGGTGGCTGGACTCCTGGCAGGCCGTTTCCTTGTCTGTCTTTGGCTCCATGTATATCAATGCCAAATCCGTCACAGGATGTAATCCGCACTGTTCCCCGATCAAAGCATAGGAATTAAGTTGAACCTCGTACATCGGTAAAAGAGCATCCTGGGCGTTGGTGAATCTCGCGGTCTTGTAGTCACCGATAATGTAGGAGTTATCGGTTTTTACAAAAACTGCATCGGGGCCGCCGGTGAGTAAAATATTATTTTGCTTGTCGATGATCTGAAACTTGCTGAAATGCGGGGGATTGATATAACCCTTAATATCGCCTAATTCACTTAACCACGGCGGGCAACAGCCTTTGGTATCAAACCAGCCGTGGACGATGCTCTTTGTATAGGAATCTATGGAACTGAAGATCCCCGGGAAAATCTGGAACGGTAGTTTATTCTCCATACGAATCTTCAACCAGAAACACCTGGGACAGAAATTCGGCATGGTGAGTGCGCCCAGGTTTTTCGCTGAAATACGTATTTGAGTGCTCATACTTGCTCCTTAGTCTCCACTCCCATGACGGGAGTGGATCAAGCCATCGAATTTATCCCCGGAAAATATTGTGAAGGATAGTATCTTTATAGCGCCTGATTCCTAACATACCGAACATTCTAGATATATCTAAACGGTTTACATTTTATCACAACGGATACCCATTTTTATCGCCAATCATGGACTGCCGGTACTAATTGAGGTAGTCTTGAATGAAGTTAGTAAAAAAGATATAATTACTAAAATTATTTATTGTGAATATTAAAATTGAGGAGGGTTTCATGGCACAGAAAATGACCAAAGAGGAACTATTAGCCAAAGCAAAAAAACCTGCTGAGGATGCAATGATCATGCATCCTTTTTATCGGGGTAAAATGCAGACCGTACCACGGGCTGTAATACGTGATTTTAAGGATTTTGCGATATGGTATACTCCCGGTGTTGCCGCTCCCTGTAAAGCCATACAGGCAGATAAAGATAAGGTTTATGAATATACCAGTAAATGGAACACAGTGGCAGTAATTTCTGACGGTACTAGAGTTCTTGGTCTGGGCAACATCGGACCGGAGGCAGCCATGCCGGTAATGGAAGGCAAGGCCATGCTTTTTAAGTACCTTGGTGGAGTCGATGCCGTCGCCGTGTGTCTTGATACCAAAGACCCTGATGAAATTATCAGAACGGTTAAAATCCTCCAGCCATCATTCGGGGGCATAAATTTGGAAGATATTGAAAATCCAAAGTGTTTCTACATTCTGGATACTCTGCGGAAAGAATGTCACATTCCGGTATGGCATGACGACCAGCAAGGAACAGCGGCTGTTACCCTGGCGGGCATGGTAAATGCCCTCAAAGTTGTGGGCAAAGACATGAAAAAAGCTAAAGTTACGATGATCGGTGTTGGCGCTGCCAATGTTGCTATAATCCGATTGTTGTTTGCCGCCGGTGTTAAGCCGGAAAATATGATAATCGTCGACAGCAAGTCTACACTGCACAAAGATAGAAAAGACCTGGAAGAAAAGCAAAAAGTAAATCCATATAAATGGGATTTAGCCAAGCGCACCAATCCCGATAAGGTAGAAGGCGGCATTGCCGAAGCGCTGGTAGGCCGTGATGTTGTTATTTCACTATCAACGCCCGACCCGGATACGATTAAACCAGAATGGATAAAGAAGATGAATAAAAATGGTATCGGCTTCTTCTGCGCCAATCCTCTGCCTGAAATCTGGCCGTGGGATGCGAAAGAAGCAGGTCTCAGAGTCGTAGCAACCGGCCGTTCCGATTTCCCCAATCAGGTAAATAATTCAATCGGTTTCCCTGCGATTTTCCGAGGGACTCTTGATGTAAAAGCCAAGACGATCACCGATGAAATGTGCATTGCCGCTGCCTATGAACTGGCAAAATTCGCCGAAGAACAGGGCCTTTCCGATGAGCATATCGTACCGACGATGGCAGATACGGAAGCCTTTGTCAGAGTAGCCGTTGCCGTCGGAATGAAAGCCATTGAGCAGGGCGTAGCTAGAGATGTAATCACCCGGGAAGAACTGACCAGACGGTCGGGGACCATGATTCGGGAAGCCAGACAGACTGTTGAGGTGTTGATGAAGAGCGGTATGATACCGCCTGCTCCGAAAGGTATTTAAGAGAAAGGAGTATTCCCGTTAGAGATATCGACGCTAAAAACGTCAGTAAGACTATAGAACGCCTTTTCCTCGAGGCTAATTTTAAATTAACGGACGATGTCCTCTCGGCTTTGAAAAAAGCGCAAGATAATGAAGAATCGCCCGTAGCAAAAGAGGTTTTGGCGCAAATTATCAGAAATGCCGACATCGCTGGCAAAGAGCAGATAGCTCTTTGCCAGGATTGTGGTACTGCTGTAGTTTTTCTGGAATTGGGGCAGGAGGCGCACATCGTTGGAGGGGACTTAGTTGCCGCGGTAAATGAAGGAGTACGCAACGCCTACAAAAACGGCTTTCTCAGAAAATCAGTCGTAACACAACCATTTTCTAAAAGAGTAAATACGGAAGACAACACTCCTGCAATCATCTATACCGACATTGTTCCGGGTGACAAACTACAGATCACAGTCATGCCCAAAGGTGGCGGAGCTGAGAACATGAGCCGGTTGCTGATGCTTACACCAGCCGCCGGACACCATGGTATCATAGATGCTGTACTCAAGGCCACAGATGAGGCTGGCAGTAATCCCTGTCCGCCGGTTGTCATCGGAGTGGGAGTAGGCGGCACGGCTGAAAAAACGATGATGTTAGCCAAGAAAGCTTTGCTCAGAAAAATCGGTGAACAAAACCCGGATGCTGAAGTAGCCGAACTGGAAAAGGAAGTACTACGGAGAGTTAACGGGCTTGGCATCGGTCCTATGGGTTATGGCGGTCGGACAACCGCTCTGGCGGTTAATATCGAAGTATTTCCTTCTCATCTCGCCAGTATGCCCGTGGCGATTAATTTCAGTTGCCACTGTTCCAAGCACAAAGAGGCAATCATCTGATGAGTCTATCAAGTGCAAAGAACAATGCAGAAAAAAATTAATTTACCGTTGACCGATGAGGTTATCGCAAGTCTTAAAACCGGAGATAATGTCCTGCTTTCCGGTGTGATTTATGTGGCGCGTGATGCCGCCCACAAACGGATGATTGAAGCGATCTATAAAGGACAGTCATTACCGTTCGAAATCAGAAGACAAACAATCTACTACATGGGGCCGGCACCGGCTAAACCCGGTCAGGTTATCGGCTCTGCCGGTCCTACTACGAGCTACCGGATGGACCCATTCACGACTCGATTGTTGGAACTGGGCTTGAGGGGTATGATCGGTAAAGGAAAACGCAACCAGGCGGTACTTGATGCCATTGTGAAATATAAAGCTGTTTATTTCGCTGCCATCGGCGGCGCAGGGGCGCTACTTTCCAAATGTATTAAAAAGGCTGACATCGTGGCTTACGCGGACCTTGGCGCCGAAGCTATCAGACGATTGGAAGTGGAAGACTTCCCTGTAATAGTCATAAATGATATCTACGGCGGCGACCTGTATGAACAGGGAAAAGCCAAATACAGGATCAAAGACAAATAGCAGACATGTGACTTAATTGAGATAATCCTCAGGGTGATACCGGAGTCGTAGTTGCAGATATCCTATTAATTTCCTGGTTGGCGGTATTGATCAATGTCTCGTTAGTGCTCAGACTGATAAATTTCCGAAAATCTGCGATAGCTTCATCTGTTTTATCAATCGCCAAATAGGCAAAAGCCCGATGGTAATAACCGTCCGGCAGATCCGGATCGATCTCCAACGCTTCATTGCAGTCTGCTATTGATTTGAATGTTTCACCTTTTTGATTATACGCGTAAGCCCTGTTGATATAAGCTTGGGCAAGCTTATTATCAAGCTCGATCGCTTTATTGCTATCCGTAATTGCCTGGTCGTAATTTCCTTTGGCATTATCAGCGTAAGCGAGATTAATATAGGCAAGAGGCAAATTTGATTCAAGTGATAGAGCTTTATTACAATCGGCGATGGCGGAATCAAAATTTCCCAGCATTTCATATGTAGCGGCGCGGTTGACGTATAGCTTAGCCATCAAAGGCTCAACTTTTATTGCTTCGCTGTAATTTAGAATTGCCGCGTCATAATTGCCCTGGCCGGCCAGCTTCGAACCCTGCGCAAAGTACCATTCTGCGCTACCTTGCGGAGGTTGTTCGCAACCGATGGCAAGTGCTGGAAGCGATATCGATAGTACGGTAAGAATAATCAGAATAAAACGACGCCCCATAGATAATACCTTTCAATGCCGTTGAGAGTAATTAAAACCATAACATTAACGTGTATCTGTGTCAATTTGCTCATAGAAGGCAGCTTGCGATAGCAGGAAAAGAGGACATGGTTCGGAGACCCTGGGAATCCTGCGGCGTATTGCAATCCAGCGGAACAGAAGGAATAAAGCCAACCCTGCCACTATCGCAATTCCGATATAAGTTAATAATCTTTTCCAAGGGAATTTGTTCACTGCAACAACCGGTTTTTCTGTGAAATTAGCGACGATGCTAATGTTTTTATCCATCTTAACCAGGATCGTTGTGTCTTTGGCTGTAATATCTCCCGTCCAACCGGAAAAATCAAACCCTTCATTCGGATATGCGGTGACGGTGACATTGGTTCCGGTAACATAACCTTTTACCGGTTGCGGCGGTTGGATAACTGCACGCCCGTCTGCTGTAGGCTGGACATCGACTACCAGTTTAAAGGTAATGGGCGCGAAGACGGCGGTAGCTTGTTTATTACAGGTTAGCGGTATTGTCACGGTGTCTTTAAAAGCTTCCGATGCATCGGTAATAGTATCTTTCCAGCGCACGAAGTAATATCCGGTCGACGGTATCGCTTTCAATTGAACGCTAGTACCGGTAGCGTACGTTTGCGTATAAATTTGGGCTTCCAGCGTTCCATCTGGTTGCGCTTCACCCGCTAGCGGTATTGACGGCGGCGATATAGGTTGACTGTCTATCACCACAGTTCCGCCGGGGTTGCCGTTCGTGTCTACACTGACTCTGACCGTCAGATCAAATGATGGACCTGCTCAAGCGCCCTGGACCGATTGGGCGGAGAGGACGGTGAGCGCTGTTATAGACAACAGACCGCAGGCAACCAGACATGGTACGATCTTTTTTACCCAGAGCTTCATCAAACCTCCGATAGGTTGTTTGAACAGATGATTCAGGCATCAACTATGTGCTTAGTTCTATCTCCATCATACTTCAACTCAGATAGAGTTTACCAATCGTATCAGATGCTGTCAATCTATAGAGTTGAGACGAGGTCGGCATCGTGATATATTATTTAAGATAGCTTGGCTATATAACTGCGGGGGAGTGCTGGAATTGGCAGACAGGCAAGACTTAGGATCTTGTGCTGAAAGGCGTGAGGGTTCGAGTCCCTCCTTCCCCACCATTACGTTCAAACGGTAAAAATTTCGAAAAGACCTTCCCACATAACCGAAGTTTTCGATGCTGTTTGCAAGAGCGGCTTGCCTAGATTCCCTAGTGTCTTTCCGGAAGCGCATCAAGTCAAATAAAAAGATGGAACGTGACGTCATGCTCTGGCTTAATGTTACTTGAATTGATACCGCAGTTAATTCATAAGGCTAATTCACTTTCGCCGCGGTACTATTAGCTTATCTACAATAAAATCAGAGATAATATGGTAAATACGCCATAAGCGATTTATGTAGTCTATGATATAATTAATGAAGATAGATGGCAGAATATTTTCCGGCATGGTTGGTCAATATTCTGTTTATGAGGCATTATGGACAAACGCACCTCTAAAGAATTAAATTTTGATTTGTGGGCAGTTATAGAGAGACTAAATCATCAAATATTATTAATTAGACAGAGGGAATTGAGCCAATACAGCATTGCAGTTCAGCAGCTTCTTATATTGCGTACCATAAAAGCCCTTGGTTCAGAGGCAACGGTATATAAAATAGCTAAAACTACAGACAGGGAAATTGGCGTGGTTTCCAGGCAAACTGCGTTATTAGAAAAGGATGGCTTAATAAAAAGGATTAAAGCCACCCCTAAATCGAGGCGATTAACAATAGAGTTAACCGACCTGGGTCTTAACATGACTAAAATCCCCAGAGATAGTAAGATAGTGGATTCCATATTTTCAATTGTGGATAGCGAGCAACGCCGTCAAATATATTTAGCGTTAAATAAAATGTTTATTAAGGCGAAAAAATATACTAAAGCCTAATCTAGTTCTTGCGAGCCTTCTCGGAAGCAATACCACGAAAACTGAAAATCTCTGAAGCTATTACATGAGATGAATTTTATTTTCATCTGACGCAACTTTTTAATGGTCCTAGATCACTGGCTACATCCTATCATCCACGACCCGAGCATCGTAACCAAAACTTCCTGCTGATCATTATTAGCCGTGAGTTTTATAAAGCAAATTTCAAGCCGGTAAGTTTCTCACTTAGTGTCCAGAGCCGTTCTGCTAGATTGAGGTCGCTTGCCCATGGCCATACTCCCGAAAGTGCCTTACTCTCGGCTGGCACAGCCTCTGCAATATCCACGTCTTGGCAATAGGCACCACCCATTCCATTTAACTGATCGCTAGTTGCACACCAAATGGTGGTCGCTGCTCCCTGTTCAACAGTTTTGAAAGGAATATCGCCAGAGCCAATAAGTTGTCCGTTTTCAAGTGTTTTGACGACCACGGGTAATTCACTTTGTTTTAAATCCCGGCCCAGGTCTGTATCGGGTATAATCCCGGGATGCAGAGCAAAAGCGCGGATATTCTGCGACCTACCCCGTTGGTCTAACGCAACAGCAAATAATGCATCCGCAGATTTAGACTGTCCATAAGCCAGCCATCTATCGTATTCCCTATGTTCGTAATTAGGGTCGTCAAAATTAACCCCTGTCCCCACATGGTGTCCCCAGGAAGAAAGCGCGACAACCCGGGCGCCCTTTGCCTTCTTCAAGGCAGGCCAGAGCCTCGCGGTCAGTTGGAAATGGCCTAAATGATTGGTGGAAAACTGTGACTCATAGCCACGTGCATCACGCCTGAGCGGGGGAGCCATAATCCCTG
>Ga0182021_10001074_pt1 | contig 30989 bp, 23 predicted proteins | sample 612E3MmetaG_FD_120493 | JGI IMG/M metagenome (GOLD analysis project Ga0182021, IMG submission 120493) | Permafrost microbial communities from Stordalen Mire, Sweden - 612E3M metaG (Illumina Assembly) | ecosystem: Environmental > Terrestrial > Soil > Wetlands > Permafrost | place: Sweden... | reverse complement strand
GTATTACCCCTATCCATATTATTACGGTTATTATCCTTATTGGGATTATCCGTATTCTCATTCCTATTATGGCCCCAGGAGTACTGTGGCCACAACAACGGCTTATACACGGAGCGAACGGGCCGTCCCCGGTAATTCGGCAGCCAATCCAAGAAATGAAAGAACTGTTGCTGACTCAAAAAATGAACGTGCAGTGAATCAGTCAATTACAAGTAAGAACGAGCAGGTTGCCGTGCAAAGCAGAAGCGGTGACCCTGTAACGACTCAGCGGAAACCACCAGTATCACAGGAGCGTTATCAGTATACCAGGTCTTCCAATGCCCGTCAAAATCCTTATAACAGAAATTCAGACAACAACACTTACAGGGAAACCAGGCAACAGCCCGCTCCAAAATACAGGCAACCTGAAACAGGTGCGGTCCAGCGCCAGGGTAATGTCCAGAATTATACTCCCAACAATTACAGGCAGGCCCGTTCCAGCCAGGCATACATCAATCCCAGGGTACAGGCGCAAACTAATGCCTCCCGGCCCGGAACAACGTCCGGCAACAGAGGTTCCGCTACTTATTCAAACCAGAGAGGTGCACCTTCTTCAAGCCCGAATTCGGGAAGAAGAAGTTACTCCAGCCCGGGATCATCCAGCCATCTGTACGGCTCTCCAAGAAGCTATTCACCCGGTTCTTCAGGATCATTTCATGGCGGTGGTTATTCCTCGCCATCCGGTGGCAGCCGTTCCGGTAGCGGAGGCAGTGGCGGCAGAAGCGGCGGCGGCGGTGGTGGTGGTGGCGGCCATTCAGGTGGCGGCGGTGGTGGTGGTGGCGGCCATTCAGGCGGCGGCGGTGGCGGTGGCGGCAGAAGATAACCCCATTCAATAAGTCATTCACTATAAATACTATACTATGAAGAACCTGACAGTTATCATTCTGGCTATACTGATGGTCAACTCAGTATTCTGTCAAACCTCGGCAGACGTGTTAAGGTATTCCAGAATTTACTATAGTGGAACAGCCAGATTTGTAGGCACAGGCGGCGCATTCGGTGCCGTCGGAGCGGATTTCTCGGCACTTGCCGTAAATCCTGCGGGGATCGGTCTTTATCAGAGCTCCGAATTCTCAATGACAATTGCCCCTTCAGTTGAAAATACCCGTGCTGAATACATGGGATTGTCGGGTACAAACAGTATTGTCGATTTCGGCATGGGAAATGTTGGCTTCGTCTTCACTTTCAAACCAAATCCAGGTAAAACGAGCGGGCTCCTCAATTTCAATGTGGGTTTTGGAATGAACCGCCAGAACGATTTCAACAGCTCTTTTTATATTGAGGGCCCGAATCATTCAAGTTCACTCCTGAACGTTTATACCGATAAACTGAATAATACTCCCGGCAGCAAACCTTCCGATTATCCCTTTGACATCGGCCCTGCCTATGATGCCTCCCTGATTTATCAGAACTCTGTAACCCATAAATATACAAGTGATATGCCCAATGGAGGAGCATATCAGTCGAAACAGGTTAATACCTATGGTTCCATCAATGAGTTTGACATTATTATGGGAGGTAATATAAGTGATAAATTGTATTTCGGGATCACTTTCGGTATCCCGTTTATCCGTTATTACGAAAATTCCTCCTATTCTGAAAAAGATAAGGGAGACTCGATCCGTTATTTCCAGTCGATGTACTACGATTACCATCTTGACACTCATGGAACCGGGTTCAATATAAAAGGCGGGGTGATCTACCGTCCTGTGAACTGGTTCAGGGTCGGCATAGCTGTGCACAGCCCCACCTGGTATGCCAGTATGCATGACTATTGGTATTCAAACACGACTGCCAACTATGATTCCGTCCTGACAAACAATACCCAGCCTTCCCCGGTCGGCGATTACTATTATCGTCTTATGACACCTTTCAGGGCAATCGGGAGCCTGGCATTTATTATCGGGAATTTCGGACTTGTCAGCGCTGAATATGAATACATCAATTACTCCCAGGGAAGACTGAACGCTTCTGATTATAGCTTCAGTGATGTCAATAACGAGGTGAAATCCAGTTTCCAGTCATGGGGCAATGTCCGGGTAGGTACTGAGTGGAGAATTTTTGATTTCAGGCTGAGAGCAGGGGGTGCCTATTACAGCAATCCTTATACTGCTTCGGGAGTTGATGGGTCCAGGTTTACAGTTTCAGGAGGAGTTGGATACAGGATAAAACATTTTTATACAGATGTTACATACCAGTATGCACAATCCGTGGAAGATTATTACCTGTATAATTACCAGGGAATGGTACCATCGAAAAACACTTATTCAACCCATACAGTCCTGACTACAATTGGCTTCAGGTTTTAGGACGGGATGATCTGATCCTGTTTATGCCAGCCTTGGCCTTCTGGTTTAGGCTGTTTTTATATTCTGCCGGTTTACATGTAAGACATATATGATATGCGCTGTCGGCCCGCGCAAGATCGCCCATGTTCTCATATAACAATCCCATCTGGAGTGCTGAAGATGCGGCAAAATACCATGGTTCGCGTTTTCCTCTTTGAATGGTAATTGAATAATAATGGATTGCTTTTTCGGTGTTCCCGGATTCGTGATAAATTCTTCCCAGGCGATATGTATACTCGATAAAATCCTTACGGTTCAACAGATACTTTTTTGTAGAATTGTTTAACAGTTCCGAAAGGGCTTCATCATAATACCCCCCGTCAAAAAGCAAACGGGTCCTTAACAGGATCAGGTTCGGCGCCTGTTTTCCTTCGGCTTCACGCATTGCCTGTTTATCCTCATCCACGATTGCATTTCCGGAATTTATCACCTTTTGCATAATCCTGAAATAAGTCAGCGTATCTCCATGTAAAAAATTCAACCAGGCTATCTTTTGCCATGCTGCCTTGATATAATTGATCCCCTTGAAATGATCTGTGAAGAACCTGAAATTATTCATTGCGGATGAATCCAGCTTATTGATCCGGGCCATCCCTTCCATAAAATCAAGATAATAGAACGGGAAAGAAACATGATCCTGCTGCCTTTGCAAAAGGAGTTTCAATGCCATCTCATTCTTTCCGTTTTTCATCAGTATCCCTGATTTGGCATAAATTACCAGCGGGCCCTGCTGCTTATTGTCGTTATCGAAAAGGTCAAGGATCTTTAAAGCATCATTTTTGTTCTTAAACAGGTTTGCGCTGATCATGGCAATATAATAAAGAGCCTCCGTCCTGTATTTCTCCATCAGAATATCATGGCCGTTATAAACTGCGACCGACCTCAAATCATCCAATGCCTCGCTGATGGTTCCATCCATTCCCATCAGATTGACGATCCATTTATAACTATCAGGCACGACCCCGCCAATGAAATGAGTAATTCCCAGCCCTAATTTGTTTGGAAGAAAGTTCGGGTACCTGGACTGATTCTCAGTAAAGCATTGGTGGGCCTTCCGGATTTTTAAAGCAGCCTGGGTGTATTCACCGAACTTCAACTGGATAAAAGCCCATTGCAGATTCGCTTCACCCAGGCAAAAACTGTAAAACGGCGAGGCACGGGAGCCTTCAGCCAGTATATCAATACGTGACAGGAATTTCGGCTTTATCTGATCATACTGGCTTCTTTCCTCTCCGATAAACAGGGTCAGGAAGTCAATATAATTCTCAAGAGATAAGGGTATCAGGTTGGAAGGATCAAGGGATTTTTCAGTTGCGATCAGCTGGCGGGCTTCCGTGAAATGAAGGTCCAGGATCGCATCATAGGCTTTCAGGCAATTCTCTGAATAATTGTATTGGGCACAGACCGGAACAGCCGATAAAAGAAAGGCCCAATTGAGAATAATAATTCCCAAACGGGCCTTTAGCCTTTTCAATTTAAAAAACATCAGCGCACACTATTGACAATCTCGTCGTCAACCAGGATTCGCCCACAATATTCACAAACAATGATCTTTTTATGCATCCGGATATCAAGTTGATGCTGTGGAGGGATCTTGTTAAAACAACCTCCGCAGGCATCACGCTCAATCTGAACCACAGCAAGTCCGTTCCTGGCATTCTTGCGAATTCTGGTATAAGCAGTTAAAAGCCTTTCTTCAATATATTTCCTGTTCTTTTCTGAACTCGTGATCAGATCCTGTTCTTCTTTCTCAGTTTCAGCAATGATATCATCCAATTCATTCTTTTTTATTTCCAGGTCGGAAACACGATCAGAAAGGACTTTCTGATATCGCTCTATTTCTTCCTTCTGAACTTCGAGGGAACCCTGGAATTCCTTAATGCGTTTCTCTGCCAACTGGATCTCAAGATTCTGGAATTCAATTTCCTTTGTCAGGGAATCATATTCACGGTTATTCCTGACATTCATCTGCTGATCTTCATATTTCTTGATCAATGCATGACAGTCTTTGATGAAGGTTTTTTTCTCAGTTATGGATTTTTCAATCGTAACCGTTTCCTGGATGTAGTTATCGACACGTGTTTCCAGGCCTGCTATCTCATCTTCCAGATCCTGGACCTCAAGAGGAAGTTCTCCCCTGATAATCCTTATTTTGTCAACCTGGGAATCGATCTGCTGAAGACTGTATAGTGCTATAAGCTTTTTCTCATTTGAGACCTCGACTTTATCGTCATCTCCATCCTTCTTTGCTTTTGACTGAATCTTCTCGACCTGAGGCACATTTTTTTCCTTAACATGAGGCTTGGTTTCTTTCGCTTCTTTTGCCGTCGTCTTTTTGGTCATCTTGGAAGGCTTTGAAGTTGCTACAGGTTCTCCTTTTGTCTTTGCCATATCAATAAATTATAAATATTTAACAGGGTTTGTGTTAAGTCCTGAAGAAAGGACTGCAAAGTTAGGAAATTTTTCTATTAATCGTTTTCTCAGCAGGTCTTTTATCCATTGCTCGCTCTCATAATGCCCGATATCGGCAAGCAAAATCCTCAGGTTTGCATCAAAAAAGTCATGGTATTTGATATCCGCGGTAAGAAAAACCTCTGCCCCTGCCCTGATTGAATCTGGAATCAGGAAACTTCCCGAACCACTGCACAACGCAACTTTTCTAATAGGCTTTGAAGAGATTTCCGTATGGCGTATCACATTGATATTCAATTCTTTTTTAACATTTTCAAGGAAAGTTGTTCCGCTTATGGCTTCCTGAAGTTCACCAAGAATTCCGGCCCCGCAACCGGGAAAATCATTTTCCAGCTTATAAATATCATAAGCAACTTCCTCATAGGGATGAGATTTCAATAATGCCTGGGTCAGGTCATCCCGCAGAAATCCCGGGAATATGATTTCGATGCGGGTTTCTTCCTCAGTATGCAGAATGTTTTTTTGACCGACAAAGGGATTGGAGGCATCGGAGGCCCTGAAGGTACCATGTCCCTGAATATTATAACTGCAGCAATCGTATTTCCCTATAACACCTGCTCCGGCATCAAACAGGGCATTGCGGACCTTCATGCTTTGGGCAACAGGAACAAAAGTAACAAGCTTGTAAAGCATCCCGCTTTTTTTACTGAGGATTTTTATATTATTCAGTCCGAGTTTCCCGGCGAGGAAGCCATTGATCCCGTTAATTGCGTTATCCATGTTCGTATGTGCAGCATAAACGGCGATATCGTTTTTAATCACACCGGAAAGAATATCAGACTCCGGCCTGCCTGCTTCTATTCTTTTCAATCCCCTGAAAATAAACGGATGATGGGAAATGATAAGGTTGCAGTGATTACTGATGGCCTCGAGCACGATCCCCGGAGTCACATCGAGACTAAGCAGTGCTGCATTGATTTCCGCTTCCGGGTCCCCGGTTAGTAACCCTGAATTGTCGTAGGATTCCTGATATGAGAGCGGTGCAAAGCTTTCAAGAAAGTCAGTCAGCTCTTTTAATTTCATTTTCAATCGTTATTTCTGATTTAGCTTACGGAGGTTTTCACCTTCAGGAGGATTCCTCAAGCAAAATCGGTTTATGGATACAAAAATAAGAAATCCAGATAATTACAACGGAAAATATGTTAGTAAGTTGTTTAAAAGTTTTCACTTCCATAGTGAATAATCGTCTCATAATTTTTGAATATTTGATATATAAAATTCAGGGCTCTGTTATGATGAATAATATTATAGTTTTTGTTGTTGACAGAAATCCCATCCATAACGGTCTTATCAAATATCATCTGAATATCAGTAAATACAATTTCGTCTACACTTTCCCGAATGGACAGGAATGTCTTTACAGGTTGCAGAAAGGCCTGATCCCGGAGTTCATTATCACTGATTACGACATTGGAAATTATACAGGCTTTGATTTCCTGGGCAAGGTCAAAGACCGGTATCCGGATGTTTCTGTTGTTTATTTTTCCTCATTTGCCGATCCGGTTCTGGCAATGAAACTTCTTGAGGCTGGAGCATCCGATTTTATTGTAAAAACAAGCAAACTCGAAACAGGCATAACAGAACTTCTCAAAAACCTGAAATTTATCCATAAAGAAGTTAGGTAGATCCGGGGTTTTACATACTGAGCTTTCTTTTTTTTTTATAACTTAGTCAACTGATTCTATGTGGTTGCTAGGTATTATATTGTACCCGTTTTCTTTATTATACGGGTTTGTAATGGTGGTGAGGAACCTGTTGTTCGATACAGGGATCCTTACTTCAGTAAGCTTTGAAAAAGCTGTGATATCCGTAGGAAACCTCTCGACGGGGGGAACAGGCAAAACACCCCACATCGAATACCTCATCCGCTTGTTTTCTCCTGATTATTCCCTTGCCACTTTAAGCCGCGGCTATGGCAGGGAGAGCAAAGGATTCCTGATCGGTTCAAAAAAAACGAAAGTAAAATATATCGGGGATGAACCACTTCAGCTGATAAGGAAATTTGATTCAATCAAAGTGGCTGTTGATGAAAATCGCAGACGGGGGATAAGTAACCTGTTCGCAAAATATGAAGACTTAAAAATAGTGCTTCTTGATGACGCATTCCAGCATCGCTGGGTCAAACCGGTGTGTTCCATCCTTCTGACAAGCTACTCACGGCTTTATTGTGAAGACCATGTGATTCCTTCCGGGACCCTCAGGGAATTCCGGTCAGGGGCAAAGAGAGCCAATATAATTATTGTGACCAAAACGCCAAAAATCTTCTCACCTATATCCAGGAGAAGGATTATTGAGGAAATTTCCCCGGCAGCCGGACAGAGTCTCTTTTTCTCCTACATCAGTTTTGGGGAACCACTACCGGTCCTGGATTCCACCCAGGAGGAAATACCTAAAAAACTGATAAGCATATTACTGCTTACAGGAATTGCCGATCACAGCCAGTTACAGGAACATCTTGAGCGGACTTGCAGCAACCTGGTGATTATGAGATACCGTGATCATCATATGTATACCGAAGCCGACATCAATCAGATCAGTGCCTGTTTTAAGGATATTCCAACCCAGAAAAAGATCATTATAACTACTGAAAAAGACATGATGCGCCTGAAAACGACCGAACTTACTCCCCTTATCAGGCATCTTCCAATTTATTATTTACCCATATCAGTCGGATTTCATGGAAATGACAAAGCGGATTTCGATAAACTGGTTCTGAGTTTCGCGGAGAGATTGCAAACAAGCCATTGAAACTCTTATCTTTGCAGTTTCTATGAAACCATTAGAAACATGCATTCTGCTGATAATGATTCTTTTCAGTTGTTCTTCAGAAAAGAAGAAGGCTGATCAACAGTGGCATGCTTCCATTGACAAACCACGTCAGGGAATTTCAAGGCAGGGAGAGGATAACCTTCACGGAGCAACCAGGGAAGGATTCAGGCAGAATCCTGGTGATCTGAATGCTATAGGTATTATGGACAAGGAACCAGGTAAATCCGGGAAGGGAAAGTCAGTTGCAGCTTCCGTAACCTATCCTCAATATCAACACGGGAACAGGATCCCGGATAATCAGGTTCAGAGTAATTCCGTTAATACAACCCGGCGCAAAACTGATTCTATCCGCCTTAACAATATTGAATGGCTAAGAGATACAGGAATACCGGTGGATTTTTCAGAACCGCTGAACAGGGAAATACTTGAAAAGGTTTCTACCGACAGCCTGTTTCAGTCGGCCATACAGCTGGGCTCAGACAGGGTTCTCAGGATATCATTGGATAATGATATCTTTGATTATACCGACCAGTTTTATACCAATGGTATCAGGTTTGATCTTGTTGCTCCTGCTCTTGCTGACAATCCTGTGAAATATATTCTTTTACCATACTGGTCTGCTGCAAAAAACCATTATGGCCTTTCAGTCTTGCAGAATCTTTACACACCTTCCACGACCAAGAAAAGCGGGATACTTTACGGCGACCGGCCATATTCGGCCTACCTGCTTATTAAAAGTTTCAAAATCTCAAATGACCAGGTCCATCATTTCCGCCTGACATCCGGGCTGGATCTCGGGGTAATTGGACGTGCTTCAATGGGGGCTGCCGTGCAGGATTGGTTCCATAAAAGTGTACCGTCCAATACTGAACCCTTAGGATGGGAGTACCAGATTAAAAATGATGCCCTGATCAATTATAACTGCAGTCTTGAGAAAGGTATAATCAACACCAGTTATATTGAGCTGATTTTAAATGCCAGTAGTATGCTGGGTACTTTATATACCAACATTGGCGGAGGGTTGAACCTGAGACTGGGATGGTTTAATCCATATTTCTCTGACCTGGGTATTGAGAAAAGAAGAGTATTGAAAGCCAGGGGTATGAGAATGACACAGGTATATTTATGCTTTAAAGGAAATGCAAGGCTGGTAGTATATGATGCAACCCTTGAGGGAGGTTTTTTTAACCGGACAAGCCCTTATACCATACCGTCGTCTTCGGTCTCCAGGATTGTCACCCAGTCATCAGCAGCAGTGAACATCACCTGGGGAGGAATTGGAATTGAACTGGAGCAAAGCGTCCTGAGCCCGGAGTTCAGCCATAAGTGGTGGCATGCCTGGGGTCATATCGGGTTATTATTCGCCTTCTGAGCTTCCTTATGTTGAAAAATAAATGTTAATGAATCAGGTGGCGACTATGACTTTCATAGTATTTTTGAAAGATGGAAGAAAGCGGCAGCAATCAGAAGAAGGAATCTATACCACAGGATCCCTTTAAAAAGGACCAGGCAAGGGTATCGCGGAGGCGTAGCAATCAATCCCCGGCATCAGAAGCCTTATTCGAACACGGGAAGATCCCGCCCCAGGCTGTTGATCTGGAAGAAGCTGTCCTTGGCGCTATGATGCTCGAGAGTGATAAGCTTGCCGAAGTTATTGAAATACTCAGGCCCGACGTCTTCTACAAGGAACAGCACAAAAAAATTTACGCCTCCATCCACCGGTTATACGGCAATAATCAGCCTGTGGATATCCTGACCGTCACAGAAGACCTGCGCCAAAACGGTGAACTCGATTTAGTCGGGGGAGCATACTATATTACCAACCTGACCAACCGGGTTGCCTCTGCAGCAAACATCGAGTTCCACACCAGGATAATTCTTCAGAAATACATTCAGCGTGAACTCATCAGGATTTCCTCAGAGATCATCAAGGATGCCTATGAGGATTCGACTGACGTTTTCGACCTCCTCGACAAGGCGGAGACAGGGCTTTTCTCCATCAGTGAAAGCAGTATTGGGAAGACTTATATGGATATGCAGGCCATCATCAAGGAGGCCATCCGTGAAATCACAGCGGCAAGAAGTCATGAGGGATCTCTGCGTGGTGTGGGTTCAGGGTTTACTGAACTTGACAGGATAACTTCAGGATGGCAGAAGGCTGACCTTATCATCATAGCTTCCCGGCCTGGTATGGGCAAGACCGCTTTCGCGCTGACCATGGCCCGGAATGCAGCTGTTGACTTTAAAAAACCGGTTGCCGTCTTTTCACTGGAAATGTCAGCAGTGTCACTCGTCACCCGTCTGATCTCCAGTGAAACGGAAATCCCGCAGGAGAAACTGCGTAAAGGCACTATGGAAGAATATGAATGGAAACAGCTGAATGTCAAGATCGGTAACCTTCTGGAAGCTCCTATCTTCATCGATGACACCGCGGCCCTTTCGATCTTCGACCTGAGAGCCAAATCGAGAAGGCTTAAGGCCAGGCATGGTGTTCAACTAATCGTTGTGGACTACCTGCAGCTTATGCAGGGAAGTCATGACTCAAAAGGCAACAGGGAACAGGAAATCAGCAGTATTTCACGTGCCCTGAAAAGCCTTGCCAAGGAACTTGATGTACCCGTGATCGCTTTATCCCAGTTAAGCAGGGCACCCGAGAAACGATCTGCAGCTGCAAAACCCATACTTTCTGACCTTCGGGAATCCGGGTCCATCGAGCAGGACGCCGACATGGTTCTTTTCATTTATCGCCCCGAATATTATAAGATTGACATGGACGAGCATGGGGAATCCACAGCCGGCCTGGCGGAGGTAAGTATTGCCAAGAACCGTAACGGCCCACTGAAAGACATCCGTATGAAGTTTATCTCTAAATATGCCAAGTTCGCCGACATTGAGCATGACTATGATACAACCAATACTATTTCGGCCAATACTTCGTTTGATGGTTCAATGCGAACCCGCACCATCATGTCGAAAATGGATGAGAATGACCAAGCCGATATGCCATTTTAAAAACAGGCTGATACCTTTTATTTTCCTTATCCTGTTGTTCAACCCTGCCAAGGCTGCTTATCTTTTATTACCGATGGACGGAGCCCAGAAAAATCACCTGAAAGCTTATGGTATTGCCTATTGGATACTCCGGAAGGATGTGGAAGTTGACTGGCTGCTGAATTACCGCGGCGGGAGTTTCATCTTCCAGTACAACAAGCTTTTTGAAGATGAATGTAATGTCCGGGGAGTCAGCTTTGAAGTCCTGGCGGATGTGCAGGTCGATGCGATTTTGCAGGAAATTGCGGATCCGCAGGTTAACCAGGAAAGGATCAAACTGCATAAAGCACCCAGGATCGCAGTGTATTCTCCCAAAAACAAACGACCCTGGGACGATGCAGTGACTCTTGTACTCACTTACGCTGAGATACCCTATGCTGTAATCTATGATGAAGAGGTCCTCGGCGGTGTCCTTCCGCTATATGACTGGCTCCATATGCACCATGAAGATTTCACCGGCCAGTATGGAAAATTCTGGGCAGCTTACAAAAATTTCCCCTGGTACCAGGAAGATGTGCAATTGCAGGAAGAAACGGCAACGAAACTTGGTTATACAAAGGTTTCGCAGATGAAGCTGGCTGTTGCAAAAAAGATAAGGGACTTCGTAGCGGGAGGAGGTTACCTGTTTTCAATGTGTTCGGCACCGGATAGTTATGATGTGGCCCTGGCAGCCGAAGGTATCGATATATGCGAAGTAATGTTTGACGGTGACCCTATGGACCAGGCTGCCGATTCAAAACTTGATTACAGTAAATGTTTTGCTTTTCAGAATTTCAGCCTGGTGCATAATCCATATGAATACGAAATATCTTCGATCGATGTGACAGAGACACGGCCGAAAAACCTGAACTGGAACAATGATTTTTTCTCGCTGTTCGAATTCTCGGCTAAATGGGACCCGGTACCGACCATGCTCTGCCAGGATCATGAAACCCTTATCCACGGATTCATGGGCCAGACCACTGCTTTTAACGAAAAATATGTTAAACCGAATGTCCTTATACTGGGAGAGAATAAAGCCCTGAATGAGGCCAGGTATATCCACGGGGATTTTGGGAATGGCACGTGGACTTTCCTGGGAGGCCATGACCCGGAAGATTACCAGCATCTCGTGGGCGATCCTCCTACCGACCTGAACCTGCATCCAAATTCCCCAGGCTACCGGCTGATCCTGAATAATGTACTGTTCCCGGCTGCAAAAAAAGAAAAGAGAAAAACCTGATGGCCGCACAGGGAGGCTACTGAAAAACTTTAAAGTTTAAATACTCTCCATCCCTGATCATACGCCCAGCTTCCTGGCATTGATCCACCATTCAAATAAGTTTCCTTCAAAGTCATATGTGACCCTGTTATCACATTTTGTCCTGTTCATGAACCGGATCGTCCCCGAAGGCACATCCACGCCGGAAATGCTCACCTGCATGATCCCGTCGCGAAACCAGGGGCAATTAAGATCATTGATTAGAGGAGACGTTATTTGCAAGGAATAGTTATAGGAATGGGAGGAAATTCCATGAGCCGATCCTGTTATGTTTACAGGTGTGTTGCTGTCGGGCGGAAGCTTGATCATGGGCGGAATGTTGTATACGAGGGATGAATACCAGTAAATGTTTCCGGTACTATCCTTGTAGATTATCAGGCTGTCGATAAAGGATGCCATGACCAGAAACCCGGCCGGCGAGCTGCCCTGGTTTACCAGGCTGTCGGAGCCCGTAAACAAATGGTAATCTTCGGAATAGCCCTTGAAAGTAACCCTGGAAACTGTTCCCTTTGTGAAAAAGTTCCCGCTAAGCCTGATACTTATCAGGCCATTTCGCACGGCACTGTCGGCACATCTCTTTCCAGAGTAGAGAATATTGAAAGTATTTTCCGGTTTAAGGTATGCTACGATAGCCTGATCAATGATACCATGGCCTGTGTTCATTATCATACTGTCAAGGTTGGCCCTTAACAGCAGGTTGAATGTATGCGCCAGGCCCCGTTCGGCTATGACAATATCATCAGCGGCATTGAGATTTGGCCTGAGGTTAAATGATTGATTCTTCTTTGAGCACCCGGAAAATAAAAAGAGCAAACCAATTAAAAGAAGGCCCGCCAGGCAACGGTATTTTCCCTGCCGTTTCATGACCTGCTCCGCTCAAGGATTTCATAGGAATAAGCAAAACCCAGTTCCGGGTTAAAAGGGAAGTCTTCCTTTGAAATCAGGATCCAGTCGGCCGGATTGATCTCAGGGAAGAACACATCTCCGTCAAAAGACTTATGAACTCTTGTAAGATATAAGCGGTCGGCCAGAGGCAGGAATTGCTTATAAACGGAAGCACCTCCGATGATAAAATTTTCATCCGCGGGGTTACATTTTGAAACTGCATCCCCGATGGACCAGGCCATTTCGCAACCTTCAATATATTCTCCCGGGATGTCGGTGATAACCACATTTCTGCGATTGGAAAGAGGGCGTTTGGGCAAAGAATTAAAGGTCCGTTTGCCCATTATTACAGTATGCCCGGATGTTATTTTTTTGAAGCGTTTCAGGTCTTCGGGGATATGCCAGAGGAGGTAATTATCTTTCCCGATGGCAAGATTCTCGGCTATTGCAACAATGATTGAAAGCATACTATATCTTTATACAGATATCTCGCCCCTGATATGGGGGTGAGACTGGTATCCGGTCAATTGGAAATCTTCAAATTTAAATTCAAGGATGTCATTCACCAAAGGGTTGATCATCATTTTTGGCAAAGGGAAGGTGGACCTTGACAGCTGGAGCTTCACCTGGTCAAGGTGGTTAAGGTAAATATGGGCATCACCAAGGGTATGAATGAATTCTCCGGGTCTCAATCCCGTGACCTGTGACATCATCATTAACAGTAAGGCATAGGAAGCGATATTAAAAGGTACTCCAAGGAAGATATCACAGGATCTCTGGTACATCTGGCATGAAAGTTTGCCCTCAGCCACATAGAACTGGAAGAGGAGGTGGCAGGGAGGCAGGGCCATCTGATCCAACTCCCCGACATTCCAGGCACTGACAATATGCCTTCGTGAATCGGGGTTGTGTTTTATAGATTCCACGACCTGCCTTATCTGGTCCACATGAGAACCATCCGGTTTGGTCCAGGACCTCCATTGATAGCCGTAGATATGGCCCAGTTCGCCATCCGGTCCGGCCCATTCATCCCATATACTAACCTTGTTCTCATGCAGGTAACTTACATTTGTGGATCCCTGCAGGAACCACAGCAATTCATGGATGATTGACCTCAGATGAAGTTTCTTTGTTGTCATCAGGGGGAAACCATCTTCCAGATTAAAGCGCATCTGGTATCCGAAAACACTCAAGGTCCCGGTTCCTGTACGGTCTTCCTTTCTTACTCCGTTTTTCAGGACAAAATCAAGGAGGTCAAGATATTGTTTCATCCGGTATGTTTACTTTTTAGACTTGCTGCGACGGTTCAGCTCATCCCTTATCCGGGATGCCTTTTCATATTCCTCGTTGTCTATGGCAGCCTGTAAAAGCTCTTTCAATTCGTTCAGGGGCTGAGTAGTGAATTCATGTTTCACCGGAGGGGCAGGAGGTGAACCGGAACCCTGTGCATCAGAAGCTTCTGTCTCCTCATCCACTATAATGGAGGCGGCTTTCATGATATCTTCTGATGTAAAAATGGGACAGCTGAAACGAAGGGCAAGTGCTATGGCATCGGAAGTGCGCGAATCCACTACTTCCTCCCGTGCTCCGTCAGTGCAAACAAGCTGGGCATAAAATACTCCTTCATGAAATTTATTGATCAGTATTTCCCTGACTTCAATATTGAAGGATTCGGCAAACGACTTGAACAGGTCATGCGTCAGGGGCCTTGGAGTTTTAATTTTTTCAAGCTCTATGGCAATGGCCTGGGCTTCGAACCCACCGATAATGATAGGCAACCTTCGTTTCCCGTTCTTTTCACCAAGAATCAATGCATAGGCTCCGCTTTGTGACTGGCTGTATGACATGCCTATGATTTCCAGACGGATTTTCTCCATGATTCATTGTCCGATTCGATAGTACAAACTTACATTTATTCTTCCTGATTTAAAATATAATGATTGTTAAAATTCAAGTTTTCCTTCCGGGGATTCGAAAAACCTTATTAATTTTGGGCTCTCAATATGTAAATATTTTCATATGAAAAGATTGGCTATACTTTTTGCAGCCTTTATGCTGCCATTATCAATGTTTGCTTCAGAGGCGGACTTAAAGATTCCCGATTTGACAACTGCGCAGAATCATCTGCTGATGTTCGGTTTTGTTATTATTCTGCTGGGGATGTTATTTGGTTATTACCAGTTTACAAAAGTCAGAAAACTAAAGGCTCATAAGTCGATGCTTGATGTGGCACAAGTCATTTTTGAAACCTGTAAGACGTATTTGTTGCAACAGGGGAAATTTCTCGTGATTTTATTTGTGATCATCGGGTTCTGTATCGCATTTTATTTCGGATTCCTGCAATCCATGCCGTTTGGCGGTGTATTCCTTATCCTGATGTGGACGGTTATCGGCATCCTTGGATCTTACAGTGTGGCCTGGTTTGGTATCAGGATGAATACCCTGGCCAACAGCCGGATGGCCTTTGCCTCCCTGGAAAGAAAGCCGATCAAATTATTGAATATTCCTCTTGATGCAGGGATGAGCATAGGGGTCATGCTGATCTGCGTTGAACTGATCATGATGCTTATTATTTTAATATTCGTTCCGAGGGATTATGCCGGGGCAAGTTTCATCGGCTTTGCAATTGGTGAATCGCTTGGTGCATCAGCCCTCCGTATTGCCGGTGGTATATTTACAAAAATTGCGGATATCGGTTCTGACCTGATGAAAGTTGTTTTCAAGATAAAGGAAGACGATCCGAGGAACCCGGGTGTAATAGCCGATTGTACAGGCGACAATGCCGGTGACAGCGTTGGACCCACCGCCGATGGTTTTGAAACCTATGGTGTGACCGGTGTTGCCCTGATCTCATTCATCGTTCTGGCAGTTGGAGATGTGGAAAACCAGAAGCAGCTGCTGACCTGGATCTTTGTAATGCGTATATTGATGGTGGTCACATCAATCACTGCATTTTACATTAATAAAATCATTTCACAGGCCAGGTACGGGCATAAGGACGATATTGATTTTGAGCGTCCCCTGACCACCCTTGTCTGGATAACCTCGATCTTATCGATACTTGTCACTTTTGGAGCCAGTTACATGATGATAGGGGATCTCAGGAACAACCTCTGGCTCACACTTTCCATCATCATCAGTTGCGGGACACTGGGCGCTGCCCTGATCCCCGAGTTTACCAAGATCTTTACCAGTCCGAAATCCCGGCACGTCAACGAAGTTGTGACTGCTTCCCGGGAAGGAGGTGCTTCCCTTAACATACTTTCTGGACTTGTGGCAGGAAATTTCAGTGCCTTCTGGCAGGGTATGGTATTTCTTGTCCTGATGTTCATCGCTTATATTACAAGCAAGAACGGGCTGGATGCCTTCATGATTTACCCGGCTATATTTTCATTCGGCCTGGTGGCTTTCGGATTCCTTGGCATGGGGCCTGTTACCATTGCAGTCGACAGTTATGGACCGGTCACGGATAATGCACAATCGGTATATGAACTTTCACTGATTGAAGAACACAAGGAAGAAGTCACGGCAGAAGTGCAGAAAAATTTCGGGTTCAAACCTGATTTTGAAAATGCCAAGCATTACCTGGAAGCTAATGACGGGGCAGGCAATACATTTAAGGCAACGGCCAAACCTGTGCTGATCGGAACGGCCGTCGTTGGTGCGACAACCATGATCTTTTCCCTGATCCTGCTCATAAAGCACAAGTTCGGGATCGGCCCCGAATCTATCCTCAACGTGCTTAATCCTTATACTATCCTTGGGTTCCTGATGGGGGGCGCAGTGATTTACTGGTTTACCGGAGCTTCCATACAGGCTGTCACAACAGGTGCCTACCGCGCCGTTGAATATATCAAGAAGAACATCCGCCTTGATGAAAATGCAGAGAAAAAGGCATCGGTTGAAACTTCAAAAGAAGTGGTAAAGATCTGCACCCAATATGCCCAGGCAGGCATGTTCAATATTTTTATTGCAATATTCTCCTTTGCACTTGCCATTGCCTTTTTATCGGGCTACCAGGACACCAGTTTCCTTGCTGGAAATCCTCTGCGTTATCCTGCAGCCTCATTCTTTGTCAGCTACCTGGTGTCTATTGCTTTCTTCGGATTATTCCAGGCAATGTTCATGGCAAATGCAGGCGGAGCCTGGGATAATGCCAAGAAAGTCGTGGAAGTCGATCTGAAAGAAAAGGGAACACCGCTCCATGATGCAACTGTGGTAGGTGATACCGTTGGCGACCCTTTCAAGGATACTTCTTCCGTTGCCCTGAACCCAATCATTAAATTTACGACACTGTTCGGGCTTCTGGCTATGGAAATCGCCATTTCCGAGCACTTTTTCAGCATTGCTCCATACATAGGAGTAGTATTCTTTGCAATTGCGCTGTACTTTGTGTACCGTTCATTTTATAAAATGAGGATAAGGAAATAGTTCCCCAGGATTTTTTCCGTCTTCAGATGGGGGCCGGGAAACAGCCCCTTGCTTTTTCCGGCTTCTGCGGATTTCAGATCCATTTACAATATTAAGAGGCTGCTTCAAAACTTGAGGCAGTCTCTTTTGTTTTATAGGATTTTCTTGGTACTTTTGCGATTCCTAAAGCCACAAAAACACCGAAAAATATGATCACTGATAATTTTGCAAGAAGACACAACGGCCCATCCGGCGCCGAGATTGAAAAGATGCTGGAAAAGATCGGGGCTTCCTCACTCAACCAGCTGATTGACGAGACCGTTCCGGCAGCCATCAGGATGAAGCATCCCCTGAACCTGCCCAAAGGCCTGAACGAATACCAATACCTGAATCACATCAGGGGAATTGCAGGGAAAAACAAGCTTTATAAAACTTATATCGGCCAGGGATATTATAATACGATCACACCGGCTGTTATCCTGAGGAATATTCTGGAGAACCCGGGCTGGTATACAGCCTATACACCTTACCAGGCAGAAATATCCCAGGGCCGGCTTGAAGCCCTGCTTGATTTCCAGACCATGGTAAGTGACCTGACCGGCATGCCGATTGCCAATGCTTCCCTGCTGGATGAAGGCACTGCTGCTGCCGAAGCAATGATCATGCTGTTTAATTCACGTGACCGCGAAACGGTAAAGAGAGGAGCGAATAAATTTTTTGTGGCTGATGATATATTCCCCCAGACGGCCGATGTGATGCGCACAAGGGCAGTTCCACTGGGCATTGAGCTGGTCTTTGGCAACCATTCGGAGTTTGCCCCTGATAATACATTCTTCGGATCCATTGTGCAATACCCGAACCAGTCAGGTGAAATTATTGATTACCGGCCGTTCGTGGATAAAGCCCATGCCCTGAAGATCGGTGTTGCAGTTGCAGCCGACATTCTCAGCCTGGCTTTGCTGTCTCCCCCGGGAGAATGGGGGGCTGATGTGGTTATAGGTTCAACACAGAGGTTTGGTATCCCGATGGGATATGGCGGTCCCCATGCTGCTTTCTTCGCAACAAAAGAAGACTTCAAAAGGCAGATGCCCGGGCGTATCATCGGGATCTCGGTGGATGCTAACGGCAACAGGGCATTAAGAATGGCTTTGCAGACCCGCGAACAGCATATCAAGAGGGAGAGGGCAACATCAAACATCTGCACCTCACAGGTCCTGCTGGCTGTCATGGCCGGTATGTATGGCGTCTATCACGGGCCGGCCGGGATAAAGCAAATCGCCCGGCATATTAATATACTGACCGGGGTGTTATCCCAGGAAATTCAGAAATACGGTTACAAACAACTGAATAAATACTTCTTTGACACTCTTGACATAGAACTGCCCAAAACGGTTTCTGCAACTGCATTGCGCAGCAAAGCCCTGGATCTGAAAATCAACCTGAGATATATTGACGACAGGCATGTGGGAATCAGTGTGGATGAAACCACGGATCTGGCCGACATTAATGTCCTTCTTTGCCTGTTCGCTCAATCAGCCGGGCTGGTCTGCTCAGAATTCATATGCAATCCGAAGGAATGTGAAAAAATAACGACAATACCTGAAGGCCTGTCAAGGACTTCAGGGTTCATGCAGCAGAAGGTCTTCAATTCCTATCATTCCGAGACTGAAATGATGAGGTATCTTAAAAAGCTTGAGATTAAAGACCTTTCCCTGAACCGGTCCATGATCCCCCTGGGTTCCTGCACCATGAAGCTGAATGCCGCCTCTGAGTTGTTTGCCCTGAGCTATCCGGAGTTCGGCGGAGTCCATCCTTTCGTACCGAAAGACCAGGCCGAAGGGTATCAGTACCTGATCAGGGAACTGGAAAAAGATCTTTGCGAGATCACCGGATTTGATTCGGTATCGTTCATGCCGAATTCAGGCGCTGCAGGTGAATACGCAGGCCTTATGGTGATCCGCCAGTATCATATCAGCCGTGGCGAAGGCCACAGGAATGTCTGCCTGATCCCGTCATCAGCCCATGGCACAAATCCTGCAAGCGCTGCAATGGCCGGAATGCAGGTGGTCGTTGTCAAATGTGATGAACATGGTAATATAGATACAGCCGACCTTCGTGAAAAAGCCGTTCAGCATAAAGACCAGTTATCGGCACTGATGGTGACCTATCCTTCAACCCACGGGGTTTTTGAAGAAAACATCCTCGAAATAGTAAGCTTAGTGCATGAGAACGGGGGACAGGTCTATATGGATGGCGCCAATATGAATGCCCAGGTAGGATTGACAAATCCCGGTATCATAGGTGCAGACATCTGCCATCTTAACCTTCACAAGACCTTTGCCATACCTCACGGGGGCGGTGGTCCCGGAGAAGGCCCCATTGCCGCAGCGAAGCATCTGTCTCCCTTCATGCCACGCCACACCCAGGTTGAGACCGGCGGGAAAACAGGGACTACTGCTGTTGCTTCCGGCCCATACGGCAGCGCGTTAATCCTCACCATCTCCTATGCTTATATCAAACTGATGGGAGGCGAAGGGTTGACCGAAGCCACAAAGATGGCTATTTTAAATGCCAACTATATTAAATCATGCCTGGAACCCTATTATCCCATATTATATTCCGGAAAGAACGGGCGTTGTGCTCATGAAATGATCGTAGACTGCAACGGGATCACACGCCAGACCAACATAGGTGCTATTGACATTGCCAAAAGACTTATGGATTACGGGTTCCATGCACCCACGGTTGCCTTCCCCGTTCACGGCACACTGATGGTAGAACCTACAGAAAGTGAGCCTTATTATGAACTGAATCGCTTCATTGACGCGATGGTTGCCATCAGGGGAGAGATCGATGAGATTGCTTCAGGTAAGGCTGACAAGGTTGTCAATGTGATCATGAAAGCTCCTCATACTGCTGCCATGGTTTCGGCTGATGAATGGACCCTTCCCTATTCCAGGCAGAAAGCTGCTTTCCCAATGCCATGGTCAAAGGAGGACAAATACTGGCCTACAGTGACGCGTATCGATGATGCTTTCGGGGACAGAAACCTGGTCAGTTCCTGCAGTTAGTTTACGGGTCTTCTGAACTTCAGGTCCAGCCATTCGCAGATCTGCTTAATGGCGGTTTGGCCCTGGTCAAGGATCCCGAGGTATGAAAGAAATCCGTGTATCATGCTTTCATAATTGACGAGCACGGTATCCACTCCTGCCTGTTTCAATTTTTCCGCATACATGATGCCTTCGTCACGCAAAGGATCAAAGCCTGCAACAATGATGAGTGCATCAGGCAGTCCTCCGGTATTTGCAGCAATGAGTGGAACTGCATACGGGTCTGACGATTGCTCTTTCGCTTCCAGGTATTGATCCCAAAACCAGATCATGGCTTCCCTCGTGACCGAATAACCATCGGCAAACTCCAGGAATGAACGTGTCGGTGGGTCATACCAGGCCATGACGGGATACAAAAGCACCTGCCCAAGGAGCAAGGGGCCATTCTCATCACGGTTCCGGAGAGCTGTCGCGGCAACCAGGTTTCCACCGGCGCTGTCACCGCAAAGAATGATCCTTGACGGATCCCCGCTGATCGTTGAAGCATTACCTGAAATCCAGAGGAGGGCTTCAGTACAGTCATCCAATGCCCCTGGGAACTTCGTTTCAGGACTTAGCCTGTAATCGACCGAAACTACCAGACAGCCGGCACCCGCGCAAAGATGGGTACAAACAGAATCATAATGTTCGGGGCGGAATAAAACCCAACCCCCTCCATGAAAAAAGAGAAGTATGGGAAAAGGGCCATTACCTTCCGGAGTATATATCCGGAGGGTCAGTTCCCTTGCCGGGCCGGTGATGGCCCGGTTGGTGACCGAATTTACCTTTTTGAGAGGAAGTTTGAGCTGTCCGTACCTGGATTCAACCAATGTCCTTGCCTTCCCGGCCGGCAACAACTGTACGGGAGGGTCGCCGGCAGTTGCAATAGCCGTAAGCAGGTTCCTGGCCTTGGGATCAAGAGGCATACTCCGGTTTAATCATTCATTGAATCGAGGCAGTGCCGTATCTTCCCCCAACTGCGTTCGATATCATTATCGAGACCTACGGAGAAACGGATCAGTCCTTCGGATAATCCCATTTCCTTCTGGATCTCTTCAGGTACTTCAGAAGAAGTGCTTTTCCCTGAATTGCTGAACAGGGTCTTGAAATAGCCAAGGCTCACAGCCAGGTAACCCACGCCTTCAAGCTCCATGGCTTCCATAAGCTTTGATGCGCGTAGGGCAGTCCCCATATCGATGGCGATCATGGCCCCGAATCCGAATTCCGGGTTCATGATCTTCTTCAGCACCTCGTGGCCCTTATGTTCCGGCAGCCCGGGGTATATAAGCTTTGTGCCATACTCCCTGAATCTCTCTGCAAGGTACATTGCATTTTTACTGTGCTGCTTCATACGGATATGGAGCGTATGCAGGTTTTTCAGGATGCTTGATGAACGAAGCGGCTCCAGCGAAGGACCAAGCAACATGGCCGTTCCATTATTGACATCGCAAAGCGCGTCGATAAATTCCTTATCCCCGCAGATTGCGCCTGCCAAACAGTCATTCTTCCCGTTAATAAATTTTGTCATACTGTGAACCACGATATGTGCGCCGTGCTGGGCCGGGGCCACTATCATTGGAGTGAACGTATTATCAACCATCAGCTTTATCCCATGCTCATCGGCGATTTTCGCAAGTCCTGGAATGTCACTGATCTGAAGCAGCGGATTCGTCATTGTTTCAGTATAGATGATCTTCGTATTCGGGCGGATGGCCTTTCTCACCTCCCCAAGATCCGTGATATCAATAAAAGTAACATCAACATTGAATTTCCTGATGTAATTGTTGAGGAAGGCAAAGGTTCCCCCATAGATTGTCATGGCACAAACGATGTGATCCCCGCTTTTAACCAGTTGCAGGATCGCGCTTGTTATCGCCGCCATTCCTGAGGAAGTCACCCAGGCAGATTCGGTGCCTTCAAGTGCGGCAAGTGCGTCGGCAAGGTACTTGTTCGTAGGATTCCAATGACGGGAGTATAGATAGCAACCTTCCTGGAGGCCTGCGAATGTTTCGCTCATCGTGATGGCCTGCATGAAGGTGTATGTAGCCGAGTCCGTGATGGAGGGATTCACATCCCCATATTCACCAAACTGCAGCAGGTCGAAAATACGTGTCGAAGGATCGTTGGTTTTTTTCATACTTCCCGGATGTTTCGGCAAAGTTACGAAGCTATGATCAATTCAGGAAAATAATTATCGTTACAGACATTCAAGCCAGAACGCAATCTCATTTACCTAAGTTGAAATTCTTTCCGGCCGGTATATATCTCAGTTCTTCACCATAACAACCTTCTGATTGAATTTAGAATCAATATCTATGAAGTGAAGTCTTAAATTGATGTATTCCCCGGGCTCGTAAATGATCTTTTTAAAGCTGTACAAGGCCGATATAATAACCACATTCCCATCCTGCCTGGAAGAATATGTGATCTTCATATAACTGTCGTCCGCCGAAAAATCCTCAGGCAAATGCGGGACTTTGTATCCTTCCGGGATAAGGATCCTGCTGGTGAAGGTTCTCACACGGCTGTAATTCATATTGACCGGCAGTTTGCGTTCTCCTTCGGGAAACAAACTACCAGGCAGGAAATCAGAAGGAACAGGCGAGATAATGATCCTGTTTTCCAGGTTTTCGGCAGGCATCCTGCACTTAAAATGAATGACATAATTCTTGTTGGCATCTTCGTAATTGAAGGTTTCGATCTTTCCTTCAGGATCCAGCTGGTCCGACTGGTAAAATTTCAAAAGTTCGTCCTGCTTATTCCTCAGGTTCTTTTTCATAAGACAGGCTTCATAGCCCGTGTAAATTATATTGCAGGTTACGGGGACAGAATCCCAGCCCGGAGCAGGTTCCATTGTAAACTCCATGTCTTTCTGGCCGGTTGTTTTCGGAAGCAGGTCAACCCAGCCTGTTTTATCTTTGAATACAATAAGCCCCTTGCCATTTATGCATTGGGGCGGGATACTGCCGTCGGGACAAAATATATCGGTGGCATCGGAAAGTATCCATTTTTCATCCACTTTGGAAATTACCGCCACATAATCAAAGTAATGAAGGAAAGGGTAGTCAATATTAACTTTTCCGTGGCTGCGGGTACTCAGCAGAACCGGGTAGGATTCAATCCCTGCAGCATTTAAAACGCCGGCAAGGAACAGGTTGACTTCAGCCGAATTTCCGGTTTTCTCGGTAATAAAATTTTTCGCGGATTTATTGGCGTATATTCTGTTCTTCTCATCCCATCTGACCATTGCCTTAACATCCCTGACAAGAGCATAGAACCTGGTTTGTTCAGCCCCCGAAGGATCCGTTTGAATATTAAAAAGCCCCTTTGCCAGGCTCTTGCAATTACCCATATATTTGCCAAAATCTGCATCCTTCATCAGATCTTTTCCAAGCTTGTCCCAGGTATTGATAACATCCGTCCAGGTTCCATTCACATCGGTCACCTTTGAGAGCTGGAAGTCGATTTTAACCAGGTAATCCTCTTTGGTAGTGATAAAAGGCTCTTCCTTAAAGGCAGGAACCTCTTTCATAATGAAATGTGTTACCATTTCGTAATAACTGACCGGACCAAAGGTCTTCATGATACCCTCGTCCTTATAATTCTCAAACTCGTCGAAACGGCTCGCCCCCTGCAGTATATAAGTATATTCATAGAACGGGATCATGTTAACGGTATAATCACTGAGGAGGGTCGGTATTTCCCTTTGAAAGTCCCAGGATGGCAGGTTGAAAAGGAAAGGTGAAATTACAGTGTATTTGTACTCGATAACCGAACCATCCTTCAGATCAGGCAAGGTAAATTTCTTAAATGAAAGATTGTCGCTGATTTTTACCTCATAAATGGTATTCAGATCAATAGATGTTGTGGTAATTTTTCCTTCTACCAGGTTATACGTCACAGCCTTGACTTCATGCAATTCTTCTCCTTTATTGTCATATTGCCAAAGGGGAATTTCAATGGTCGCACTTTTAAATCCCGGCTTACGGAAGATCTTGATCCTTGCATGAACCTCAAAAACAATATAAAAACCGTTATCGCTCCTTACAAAAGAGGATTTTCCGATATCGTAGAACACCATGGCATCGGTCCCGGGATCCCATGAACAGGACGTCAGGTTCAGCTCATCCATACTCACGTCCCCGAACTTCTTTGAGTGATCCTGCCCCCTGGCAAAAGGCATCATCATCAAGTTAAGTGCAAGAAATATGCATGCAGTTAGTGCTTTCATCGGTTTTTGGGTTTAAAAACAATCTTCGATTTTCTTTCGTTGTCTTTAACAGAAGTTATAAAGGAATAAAAAGAAGGATAGTCCTGAATACTTATATCACCCGGAAAAAGTACCCAGTTCCGGATAACAGTTACCGAATTATCATCCACCGAGCTCCGGATGTGCCAGCTTCCGAATTTATTTTCTATTATCCTGCTTGCGGATGAGGTTGCGGTATACCCGGAGGGGATAACATAGACTAGCGTGTCATTACAGGATACCGGGATTGAAAGGTGAACAGGCAGCTTTCTATCTGCGGGCCTCTCAAAACCCGGCAAATCCGAGACCGGGAGATCCCAGACTATTGCATCCTCATATCGTTTGGGTTGATCCGGAAGCTCAACAGAGGCTTTCAGCCTTATTGAAGCGTCATCCCGGCTTTGCCGGTCAAGTGACCAGGATCTAAGGTTAAAGTTTCTGAAAGGGATATAATCTTTCAGTTCCTCTTTCGCATCTTCCCCGTTCAACTCCGATTTAGCGGATGCCAGAAGGTCAAAGTCATCGCCCCTGAACATAAAATCGATTTCCGACAGGCTGCTGCCCGATGTATTACAGGTAAACCTGTACGAGCAATTTGTCGTTATGCCGGCAACTGACAACGAGGGGGTCTTTACAAAACAGCTCCCGTCTTTCCTGATGGCCAGAACCTCCCTTCCCTGAGTAAAGGAACCAAGGTATCCGCAGGGAATCACATTGCTGGTGCATTCCAGCCAGGTTGTATCGTTTTCATCAGGCACCATAAGGATCACATGATCGAACTGTGAGGACGGGATGTCCTTGATTATTCCCCGGGGATTGCTGCCGCTCTGCACCAGGCAATAGACTGATTCTATCCCGGCAAGTTTAAGCATTGAGTACATATAATTGACAAGGGCTTTGCAATCCCCGAATTTATTCCGTGCCACGTATTCGGCAGGATAGGGCAGGAGCCCGCCGACATCAATTTTTACATTGATATACCGGGTCCTGTCCTGAAGATAATGATAAAGAACTTTGACTTTTTCAACCCTGCTGCTGCAGTTTGAAACGAGTTTGAGAACCCGGGCTGATTCATCATCAGGAAGGATATCTTCACCCTGCATCAGATCAAAAATAAAATTCCCGAAAGAAGTCCAGCTTGCCATGCTGCCATGAACTCCGTACGTAAAATCAAACGGGCATATGATAACCCTGGGAAGACTCATTTCAAACGGGGGCTGGTAAATCTGGGACGGCCAGATAGAATCATAGGAGGCCTCCCAGTGATATACGATTGAACCGTTATCTGATTCCGGCCGGGCCTCTTTTACTTTCGATTCGTATATATTCACCTTGTAATCAGACGGTATCTGCAGATCCAGGGAAGCATCGAGTGTTTTGACCCCGGGATGATAAACAGGGACCCAGTTGGCAATCCTGCAGAATTCTTCAAATTCCTGAACATATTCCAGCACTATGGTATAAGGGAATACATTGTACTTCAGCTCAAAAACCTTGCAGAAATCGTCTGAATAAAATGTACTTTCCCTAAACAGGCTTATATCTTTGACCTCTTTCCTGCCCAATTCCCTGATCAGTTCACCATGGATATCGGTAATTGAGGCTTTCAGCCCTGTGATCCTGCTCTTTTTGGTATAAGGTATATTGAATTCGGCAAAGCTTTCTCCTTCCCTGTTATTGATCTGTATCTCAAGGTAGGTTTTAACAACAAGGCGTTTGTAATTGCATTTTATATCGGTGTAATACTTGCGTATGACGGCATCGCCGGATTCTGCGAAAAGATATCCTGATGAAAAAACCAGGAAAAGAAGAAAAAGGAATTCAAGGGAGCGTCCCAACAGATTTTTTTGGCCCTGGAAACTCATCGGAATGTTATACAAGTTTAACCGATATATGTATTCTGGAAAAATTCAAATAACATCAGGAAAATATTTAGACAAAATCCCTTTTATTTCCTCATAATCGTTTGTTACCGGGAACTGCGGATAATCATTGATTACATTTTGGGGAGGGCGGAAGAGAATGCCAGCTTCAGCCTGTTTTAACATGGAGATATCATTGTAGGAATCACCCATGGCAATAACCTGGTATTTCAGTCCCTGCAAGGCCTCGACAGTTTTGCGCTTGGGGTCGGGTTGGCGCAATTTGAAGTCGATGATCCGGTTTGTATCGTCCATCACAAGGGTATGACAGAATAAGGTGGGCCTGCCCAGTTGCCTCATCAGCGGATCGGCAAACTGGATGAAGGTATCGGAAACCACGATCAGCTGTGTCCTTTCCTTTATCCACTGAATGAAATCCAGCGCCCCGGGCAGAGGTTCGATCCGGGCAATCACTCTCTGGATGTCGTGAAGTTTCAATCCGTGTTCATCAAGGATATTCATTCTCCACTTCATGAGTTTATTGTAATCAGGTTCATCCCGGGTCGTGCGTCTGAGCTCGGCAATACCGGTCTTTTCAGCCACATTGATCCAAACCTCGGGAGTGAAGACGCCTTCAAGATCGGAACAGATGATGTACATAATGTCGGGGATTAAAAAATGTACTATGTACCATGTACTATGTTTAATGCACGAATTATTGAAATCGATCCTTGGTACATAATACAAGGTACATTTCATTCACTTTTTATAGTTTTCAAGAAGCCATGATTTGAAGTCGGGATAGTTGTTCGGCAGGTCTGAGACAAACTCCGGTTTGCTGTCGAGGCCCAGTAAACTTGGAGGAAGAGGTGGGTCTATTCCGGTTATCTTCAGGATCTCCCCGGGGAATTTAGCCGGATGGGCGGTTTCCAGGGAAATACAAAGAGGATCGGCATTAAACTGTTCCCTGTTAGTATGGAAGTATTTCAAAAGGCCTGCCCATCCTACAGAACCATGCGGCTCAAGCAGTAATTTCCACCGTTTCCAGGCCTCCCCAATTGTTTTCCTGGTTTCTTCATCGGTAATACTCACCGGCCAAATCTCTTTCCGCATCAGATCCATGTCGGCAGCACGGTGAATGATGCCTTTCTCATCCATGATCCCGCCGTAAAGGGTCACCAGCCGCGCCAGGTTGCTGGGATGACCGACGTTCATGGCGCTGGAGATACAGTTGCGGGAAGGTTCAATTTTATTATACTTTCCATTTAAAACGTACATGGGGAACTCGTCGTTCTCATTTGTCGCGATAATGAACTTTCGCACAGGCAATCCCATTTTCATTGCCAGTACACCACCCATCATATCCCCGAAATTACCTGATGGAACTGAAAAAATGACCTGTTCTCCGGGTATTGCAAGTTTTGCATAAGCATAAAAATAATAGACGATCTGCGGGACAAGCCTTCCGATGTTAATAGAGTTGGCGGATGAAAGTTGCATACCGGCCAGGTCGGGATCCGAAAAGGCCTGTTTTACAAGAGCCTGGCAGTCATCGAACTTGGCATCAAGTGCAATTACTCTGACATTTTTTCCCAGCGTGGTCATCTGTTTACGCTGGCGGCTGGTGACTTCATCCCTTGGAAAAAGAACCACGATATCGATATTATCCAGTGCATAAAATGCATTTGCCACGGCGCTGCCGGTATCTCCCGAAGTTGCAGTCAGGATCAGGAGGCGGCGTTTCTCAGCTCCCAGGTAATACTGCATAAGCCTGCCCATCATCCTTGCCGCAAAATCCTTGAAAGAAGCGGTCGGCCCGCGATCGAGGCGCATGACATACTTCCGTTCAAAGACCCGTTCCAGTGGGACATCATAGTTATATGAATCCTTAACGATGGCTTTGAGCTTGTCATCGGATATTTCTCCTGCCAGAAATCGCCGGGTGACCTGAAAGGCAATCTCCCAGTATTCCTTGTCTCTGAATTCCTGAATTTCTTCAACGGAAATCCGTGGGATTGCGACAGGCATGTACAGCCCTTTGTCTGGTGCCTGCCCCTGAAGTAATGCCTCATGAAAGCTGAGATTTTCAGAAGCCAGGTTGGTGGAATAATACCGGACAGGTTGTTCCATATCAGTCCTTTCTCAGTCTGGAAGAAGATGCCCCTCCTGCGGAGAATTCTGGAGCGGTTACCTAAATTTTCCTCCCGTCCATAACAGATAGAGCCTGAGAAAGGTCATCCAGAAGATCCTTTTCATCTTCAATTCCGATGGATAACCTGATCATGGACGGGGAGATCCCTGCCTTTTTCATCTCTTTCTCTCCCATCGCGGAATGAGTGGTTGAAGCAGGATGTGTTACAATTGAACAACAGGTACCCAGATGGGTGGCGTGTGTAATGATCTTCAGTGAATCAATGAATTTTGTGGCATCTTTATATGTTCCGTCAAGTTCGAACGAAAGCAAAGAACTGCAGCCTTTCATCTGAGGTTTGATCATCTTGTGGTAGGGGTTTGACTTGAGTCCCGGGTAATTCACATGTTTCACCTTCGGATGTTTCTCCAGGAAACCGGCTACAGCCATGGCATTCGAGCAGTGCTTATCCATGCGCAATGAGAGGGTTTCCAATCCAAGCAGATTAAGCCATGCATTGAACGGAGCCATAGCCGGGCCCAGGTAGCGAATGCAGTTCTGCCGGATTCCATCGATCAGGATTTTGGGCCCGCAAATGATACCGCCAAGGCTGGTTGCGTTTCCGCAAACATATTTCGTAGTGGAGTGAACAATAATATCAGCTCCCAGGGCAATGGGCTGCTGCAGGGCCGGAGTTGTGATCGTGTTATCCACTGCCAGGGGAAGTTTCTTCGATTTGGACAGTTTTGCAAGGGCGGGAATATCAGCAATGAAAAGGGCCGGATTGCTCGGTGTCTCAACGAACAGGAATTTTGTCCTGGGGGTGATGGCATTTTCCCATTCATTAAGGTCTTCCGGTTTGGTAACCCAGTTGACCTTTGAACCCATTTTTTTCAAGCCAACTTCAAACAGACCGAACGTGCCGCCGTAAACCCTGTTGGATGATACAACTTCATCACCGGGTTGAAGCAGATGATGTGAAAGAAGGAAAATAGCCGACATACCCGAAGCTGTTGCAATCGCCCCGTCGGTGCCTTCCAGTGCAGCCATCCGGCGTTCAAACAGATCAACAGTGGGGTTATCCCAGCGTCCGTATGTATATCCCGGTTTTGCCCCGGTAAAAATTTCCGCAGCTTCTTTTGCATCTGCATAGGGATATGCTACCGACTGGTAAAGAGGGGGAGTTATTGAAGCAGGCTGGAAATCGATATTTCCGGCATGAATGGCTTTGGTACTGAATCCTTGTCTCGACATTAGTTGAAATATTTGGGGTTTATACTTTTCTATTCATGAAGGTCAACGATAGACAAAAATAATAAATTATTCAACAATCCGGAATTCCTGATGTGGCTCTGACAGAAATTCAGGCTCTGGCCTGGCTTGGATAAGCCCTTTTTTAGTACTTTCGCGGATTAATTAAATCATTTTCTCATGAAGTATGATATCATTGTAATAGGAAGCGGTCCCGGGGGATATGTTGCCGCAATACGTGCAGCCCAGCTGGGCTTTAAAGTTGCAGTTGCTGAAAGAGCTGAACTCGGTGGTGTATGCTTGAACTGGGGCTGTATCCCGACGAAAGCATTATTAAAGAGTGCGAGCGTTTTTCAATATTTCACACATGCCTCTGAATACGGTATTTCAGCCCCCGGAGCAAAACCGGATTTCCCTGCAATCATCAGGAGGAGCCGCGATGTGGCCGAAACCATGAGCAAGGGCGTACAGTTCCTTCTGAAGAAAAATAAAATTGAGCATCTCCGGGGAAACGGCAGAGTGAAACCCGGGAAGATCGTTGAAGTCACTGATTCTGCAGGAAACATTACTGAATTTACAGCCGATCATATCATTATTGCCACGGGTGCCCGTTCAAAAGAGTTGCCCAATCTCAAACAGGATGGTAAAAAGATCATTGGGTACCGGGAAGCAATGACCTTGCCTGATTTGCCTAAAACCATGGTGGTTGTAGGTTCCGGCGCTATCGGCTCCGAATTTGCTTACTTCTACCATTCCCTTGGAGCCAAGGTTACTCTGATAGAAGTTCTGCCGAATATTGTCCCGTTGGAGGATGAAGAAGTCTCAAAGGCGCTGGAACGGTCCTTCAAGAAGGCAGGCATGAAAGTAATGACAGGAGTTTCCGTTGAATCAGCCGATACCAGTGGCGAAGGCTGCAAGGTCACCGTAAAGACCAGGAAAGGCGATGAAGTGATCGATTGCGAAATTGTCCTCTCAGCAGCCGGCATCACTTCAAATATTGAGGACATCGGCCTCGAGGAAACAGGAATTAAGGTGGAAGGGGGTAAGTTAGTTACTGATGAGTATTACCATACTAATGTTCCGGGTTATTATGCCATCGGTGATATCGTCAAAGGGCCTGCTCTCGCCCATGTCGCATCACATGAAGGAATCATCTGCGTTGAAAAGATCGC
>Ga0182021_10001073_pt1 | contig 31017 bp, 31 predicted proteins | sample 612E3MmetaG_FD_120493 | JGI IMG/M metagenome (GOLD analysis project Ga0182021, IMG submission 120493) | Permafrost microbial communities from Stordalen Mire, Sweden - 612E3M metaG (Illumina Assembly) | ecosystem: Environmental > Terrestrial > Soil > Wetlands > Permafrost | place: Sweden... | reverse complement strand
GGGATGAAGGCGGTGACCGTCGGCGACGCGAAGGGCGAGAAGGTCATCGAGGCGGAATCCCTCCTCATAGCGTCGGGCCTCAGGGGAAACGCGGACATCCTCAAGGTGGAGAAGACGGGAGTGAAGGCTGACGACCGAGGCTATATCACCGTGAACGAGTTCTGCGAGACCTCGAAGCCTCGCATCTGGGCGTTTGGGGACGCCACGGGAAAGGCGATGTTCAAGCACGTCGCGAACAGGGAGGCGGAGCTCGTCTGGCACGCCTACGACAACGGCCACAGGCAGGCCCTCGACTATGACAAGGTCCCATACGCTGTCTTCACATTCCCCGAGGTCGCCGGAGTGGGCTTAACTGAGGAGGTGGCCGTCAAGCGCCACCTCAAGTACCTCGTCAGTGTCTACCCCTTCTCCGACACCGCCTACGGCGATGCAATGGGGGACAAAGAGGGCTTCGTCAAAATGCTTGTCGAGGAGGAGACCTACAAGATACTCGGATGCCACATAGTCGGCCCACAGGCCCCCCTCTTGATACACGAGGTCATAGTTGCGATGAACGCGGGGGACGGCTCTGTCTACCCACTACTCGACTCGATGCACATCCACCCTGCCCTATCCGAGGTCGTGCAGAGATGCGTCTGGCGCCTCCAGAAACCGGGCCACACATATACATAAAGTAAGTATCAACTGGGAGTTCCAAAAAAGAAGAGGGAGAAAGCCTCCTCTCACTTCGTGGTGATGGTGTACTGTACACCGAGGGGGGCCAACGTCTCATCGATCTGCTCGATGAGTGTATTTATCTGATCGACCTTCGGCTCCTTGAACCACTCAAATACGAAATCGAAGTCACCCATCTTTATGCCGCTCTTGGCGAGTATTGTGCCACAGCGCTTCTCTGGTATGCCTCCGACTGGCGCGAAGTAGTTCATCACGCCCTCTTGCGTGTTGAACTGGGACGCAGCGGTCTCGATCATTGGGTCCATGATGCAGACCTCCGACGTGCTGATCGCCAGCTTCTCGAGGGCCCTGATGGCCTTAAGGAGCGGCGGGCCGTAGATTCTGACAAAACTCCTCATTAATAGAACCTCATGTAGGCTGAGGAGTGTATCTTAATAAAATTTAGCCCAGTTTTAACGCGTCAGAACTTATTTAGCTGCCTCTCGATCTCAGCGTATTCAGGTTCCACCCCTGGGTCGTCTGATACCCACTTCCACTTAAGAACGCAGTCGGCGTCAAGTATGAAGACGCTCCTCTTAGCCACCGAGTAACCCTTAAGTCCAGCGAAGTCGGGGAGCTCCACACCATAGGCCTTCACAGTCTCACGGGTGTAGTCACTTAGTAGAGGGAAGGTGAGGGCATTGTCCTCATGGAAGCCCTTCAGGGAAAATGGGTCGTTGACGCTCACGGCAACGATTTGTGCATCGAGTTTCCCAAGCTTCGCCAGTGTATCGCGGAGTGCACACATTTCTTTATCGCAGACCCCCGTGTATGCCCCTGGAAAGAATGCCAGTACCAGCTTTTTTCCTCTGAACTCACTGAGGCTACGCTTTTTCAGTGTGTAGTCGAATAATGTGAACTCGGGAACCCTCTTGCCTACCTCAAGCATGGTCATCACTCTTCATATTTGAACCGCTGGATTTAACCCTCTTAAATCAGCTCTTCTCGATGGGGTAGTTGAGGGACTTCCAGGCGTTCATCCCGCCAAGGAGGTTGAGAACGGTCTTGAAGCCGTGGCGCTTGAGGATGCTGGTAGCGAGGCTTCCCCTACCGCCCCAACTGCAAGTGATGACGACGGGTTTCCCACCTTGGATGTTTCTCGCCTCAGCGTCTATTTTGCCGACGTAGATGTTAGCGGCCCTTGGTATATGCCCCGAAGCATATTCATCCGGGTCACGGACGTCGATGAGCGTCACCGCGTCCCGGTCAAGCATGTCCTTAAGGGTAGGGGCGGTGAGGACTCCGAAGGACTCGGTTAGTTGTCCCCTATTTCTCCAACCGTCGATACCGGGGCAGAGGTATCCAACCACCTCGTCGAACCCTATCCTACTCAAGTAAGTTGTCGCCTTCTCCGCATCCTCCCGCCTCTCCACGACCAAGATTATCTTCTTGTCGTAGTCCACAACCCAGCCGGGATGGTAGGCTGAGCCCTCGAGCCAGATGCTTAGGGAACCGGGTATGTGGCTCGCGGCGAATGCATCCGGATTCCTGGTGTCGATGACGACGGTGTCTGGCTGCCTCCAGAGTGATTCGAAGTCCTTTATCGGGATATGTCTTGAAGGGGAAGCGTATTTGAGGAGAGGCGGGCCGTTAAGGTTCCACTCCTCCATCTTAGAGAAATATGGAGGTCTGAGCATACGGTTCTCGACCCTGTTCTTTATGAAGTCATCCCTGATGAGGTTAAGGAGCGGGTTCGTCTTCCGCTCGACGCCGACCGTGGTCACGTCCCTATCGCTGATGTGACTTCCGCAGATGCTGCCGGACGCGTGGGCGGGGTAAACGACAGCTTGGTCTCCGAGAGGTAATATTTTCTCGTGTATACTGTCAAAGAGTTGTCCCGAGAGGGTCGAAACGTGATTGGGCCCAGCGAGGTCGGTCCTGCCCACATCCCCGGAAAAGAGAGTGTCCCCGGTGAAGATCATTATGGGTTCCTGCCCTAACTTCGAGTCTTCTACAGCGTAACATAAGCTGTCAAGGGTGTGCCCCGGGGTTGCGAGGGTCATGATCCGGAGTCTCCCGATGCTTATGACCTCGTTTCCGGTGAGGTTGTGGTCACCATAGCCGAATGGGAGATCCTTGCTGTGGCATATTTCAACCCCTACTGCCTCCTTGAGCTCTAGGCTGCCGACGACGTAGTCTTCGTTTCTGTGAGTTTCGAGGGCGTACTCTATTTTGGCGCAGTCCTCCTTGGCGAGGTTGATATAGGCATCTACGTCCCTCCTCGGGTCTACTACAACAGCCTCACCACCATCGCTGAGATAGTAGCTCATATGGGAGATGCCGCGGTCCTTGATTGCCTCGAGCCTCATTGCTTCTACCTCGGGTTCGGTCCCCTAGGAATGAGCTTATACCGCCAGTTGCTCCCCTCCGTCCAGCTCCCCTCGTAGACCTTGATCTTGGGGTACCTCAGGAGGTGTCTGAATATGGCGCCCATATTCCCCCTCAGCCAAACCATATAGACCCACCTCAGAGCAACGCAACCCATCGGCTCATCAACCATAGAAATCAATTGGATCAGCGGTACACGTAATTATAATACTAACCTCCCCCGCGGGCGTCAAACCTCATAAACGCACAATGCCCCAATCACACTAGGTGCATAGGATGCCGAAGATAGACGGATTAGTCACGTTCCTATACTACGACGACCTCGCGAAGGCGGTGAGGTTCTACACGGAGATTATGGGGCTCAAGGTCATCATCGACCAGGGCTGGGCGAAGATACTCAAGCTCTCAAGCAATTCGAACATTGGGCTCGTCGACGGAAAGAAGGGGAGCTTAAAGCCGACTAAGAGCAAGCCCGTTATGATCACGATACTCGTTCCCGACGTGGATATGTGGTACAACCACCTAAAGAAGCTGGGGGTCGAGACTATGAACGAGCCACACGACGAGCAGGGGATGAACCTTCGCCAGTTCATGTTCAAGGACCCGGAGGGCTACGTTATCGAGATACAGCACTTCTACTAGGCCCCCACTCCATATCTTTTGATAAAGCATAAATTTCCGGCTTCGTGGCTCATCTGGATACGTGATGAGTGTCAAGACTCCTCGCCAGTATTACGACGAGATACTCGGTACGCTGCAGGAGCACCACAGCGCGTTCAACAGGTACATCCCCCTCATAGCAAGTGAGAACGTCCCCAGCCCCGCCGTCAGGGAGGCCCTGACGACGGACTTCGGTAATAGGTACGCGGAGGGCTGGGTCGGCGAGCGCGTCTACGCTGGCTGCGAGTACATCGACCGCGTGGAAGCGACCTGCATCGAGCTTGAGAAGAGGCTCTTCGGCGCCGAGTTCGTGGACCCCCGCCCCATCTCAGGCGTCATCTCCAACCTCGTCGTATACACGGCCTTCACGGAGCCCGGTGACACAATCATGGCGCTGCCCATCACATGTGGCGGCCACATAACCTACGGGAGGAAGAACCTCGGAGGCACGGCGGGCGCTGTCACCGGCCTAGAGGTCGAGTACCTCCCCCTCGACTATGACGAGTTGAACATCGACGTCGACAAGACAGCGCAGAGGCTCATGAAGCTGGTCGAGGAGGGCAAAGCGCCGAAGCTCGTCATCTTCGGCGGCAGCGTCTTCCCCTTCCCCCACCCGGTGAAGGAACTCGCGGGAGTCTTCCACGACGCCGGCGCCATGATCCACTACGACAGCGCTCACGTCAGCGGCCTCATCGCGGGCAAGAGGTTCCAGGATCCCCTTCGGGAGGGTGTAGATACGGTCACCGTCAGCACCCACAAGACTTTCTTTGGCCCACAGCACGGCACGGTGCTAAGCTGGGACAAGTACGCTGAGCCAATCAAGAAGGCGACGCTCCCCGGCCTAGTTAGCAACCACCACCTACATGCACTCGCGGGTGTAGCCATCGCCAGCGCTGAGATGATCCAGTTCGGCGAAGCATATGCCATCCAAGTGATCAAGAACAGTAAGGCTCTGGGGCAGGCGCTCTATGAGCGGGGCTTCAAGGTCCTCGCAGAGCATAAAGGCTTCACGGAGAGTCACATACTCCTCATCGACATCACGAAGTACGGGGACGGCGGGACAGTCGAGAAGAGCCTCGAGAAGGCCGGGATAATAATCAACCGTAACCTCCTTCCCTGGGACGTCAAGGAGGGGCGCCATTATATGAACCCTGGGGGTATACGCCTCGGCACTGCCGAGCTTACACGCCTCGGCATGAAGGAGGGCGAGATGGTCGAGGTCGCGGAGTTGATGAAGCGGGTCGTCGTCAACGGAGAGGACCCGAAGAAGGTACAAGCCGACGTCGCCCAGCTACGCAGCGGCTTCGAGAAGGTACACTTCTGCTTCGAGAACACCACTAAGGCCTACCAGTACGTCAAGATCAGGTAGTCGGGAATAGTTTCTTAACGCCCGGTCCCGATATTCTAACCCGTTCTAATCAGGAGAAGTATACACCATGAGTGAAACCATCGTCAGGAGGCTCGTCGACACGAGCAAGTGCTCCGCCTTTGTGGCATTTGGGGCAGACAACTTCCGGTACCTCACCGGCGCTACTCTCCCTTTCGCGAGTAACTACCCGGAGAGGCGCGCCGCGGCGATTATTGCCTCCGAAGGGAACAGCTGCGCTGTAGTCACACCCCCAGACTGGCTCCAGGCCGTGAAGGATCAGGGCTGGATGGAGGGGGCGGTTGCCTATGATGAGAATGACGGGCCGCATCCTGCAGGCTTCGTCAAGACGCTGTCAAAGACCCTAGTCGAGATGGGGTTAAACAAAGGGACACTCGGATACGACGCCAAGCGAACCCCCGCGGGAATAGTCGAGGCTCTCAAAGCCGTTACGACGGTGAAGCTCACCCCTGTGGACGGTGTCCTCGCCGAGGCAAGGTTCACTAAGACGCCCGCGGAGGTCGCATTAATCGAGAGTAGCTGCGAGTACGCGGATAGGGGCGTAATTCACGGCCTAAATCACCTCGAGGGAACCCTCTGGGGTCCCGGCTATACCGTCGCCGAGTTCGCGGAGCGTGTGAGGGTACACGCCTTCGAGAGTGGAGCAAGTGGTGTCGGCCACCTCGCCGTGACGATGGGCGACGACACACGCCTCGAGTACGTACCACACAGCGGCGACGTGGATGAGGACCTACTGATACGCACCGACATGACTACGAGCAGCATGGGCTACTGGTCGAGCATAAGCAGGATGGCGTACACCGGCTACGCGCCTATTGAGGTCGAGGACGCATATGAGGAGAACCAGGCGCTGAAGCTCCTAGCGGAGAGCCTCCTTGTCCCCGGGTCGCGCTGCGATAAGATATACGAGGCGGTCAAGTCCGAGGCCGATAAGATGGGAGTCAAATTACACGGCCCCATAATCGGGTACGGCGTCGGCTGCAGCCACTTCGAGGCCCCCTACATAGTCAAGGGATATCTCGAGGAGCTCAAGGCGGGTAACATCATCGCCCTCGGCGTCCCCACGCTCGGTCCACGCCGGGAGATATGTGTCGACAGGGACGTCTACGAGATCACTAACACTGAGCCGAGGAAGCTTAGCTGGTACCGCAACTGGGAAACGATCTACGAGGTGATCGGCTTCAGGGCCGTCCACTAAGGAGGATGATTGACATGGAACTCTACGATAAGATATGCGCGGGCGTTAAGGGATCGAAGTTCGACGCCGTATTAGTGATGGGCGCGGACAACTTCGCCTACATGGCAGGGGCAGCCATCCCCTTCCTCACCTTATATCCGGACTCACCGGTTGCCGTCCTCTATCCAAAGAGGGGAGACCCGACACTAATCACCCCCGAGGAGTGGGAGGAAACCGTCGTCGCCCTTAGCAGCGTCAAGAAGGCGAAGACCTACTCCGGTGGGGTGGACGCATTCGTCGAGGCCATCGGCAGCCTCTTAAAGTCGAAAAAGGAGGCACGCATTGGCATCGATCTCCTCAGAGTCCCCGAGGCCACCCTTGAGCTTCTGAAGAAGCGCCTCCCCGGAGCCACGTGGGCAAGCTGTGACGGACTCATACGTGAGCTACGCACCGTCAAAACCGACGAGGAGCTTGAGCTGCTCGAGGACATCTCCTACAAGATCGACCACGGTATCTTCGGCACACAGCACCACGTCCTCATAACGAGTACGCGTAGCGAGATGAGCCTCAGCGAGGAGCTGAGGGTCCACTGCCTCGAACGGGGACTGGACGTCATAGGCGCTCATAGTGTCAGCCAGGGCGCCAGCGGCCCAAACGCAGCCAAGTTCTGGCCACGCGCCCCCTACTACGGCATAGGTAACGAAAAGAAGCTCATGCCGGGGGAATACGTGAGGATGGAGGCCCATTACAGCCTCGACGGCTACTGGGGGGTCGGGAGCAGACTAATGACCCAGGGCTACCCTACGACGGAGCAGAGGGAGGCGTACAACCACCTCGTCGCCCTTAGGGAGGCTGCCCTCGCAAGCATGAACCCCGGGGCCAAGTGCAGTGAGGTATACCAGGCGATGAAGGCCGCGGCAAAGGACAGGGGCGTCAAGATCGTAGAGAAACTCGCCCTCGGCCACGGCATCGGCGTCGCCGACGTGGAGGCACCGTACATCTCAGCGAAGGACGACACCATACTCTGCCCGGGTATGGCGATCGTGCTCCGGCCTGTGGTTGAGGGCCCAGAGGGAGAGCTCCTCTGGAGCAGCGATACCGTCTTCATCGAGGCGGATGGCCCACTCGTCGTCGGCTGGTACAAGGACTGGCGCGCCCCCTACGTCGCTAACTACACCCTATAGGTGCCATGGTGTGTCTCTGAGCATAGCTGGGGTTGAGGTCCAGCCCGGGACTAGGGGCAAGGGCTACCTCAGGGTCTCCGAGGCCTCGACACATGAGGTCAAGGTCCCTTGGGTCGCCTTCAACGGCTTCTTCCCGGGGCCCACACTCTGCGTCCTGGGAGGCGTACACAGCCTCGAATGTACTCCGATCGAGGGGCTGATGAGGATAATCGAGGAGCTTGACCCATCCACGTTGATGGGTCGGTTAATCATAGTTCCCGTTGTCAACACAACCGGCTTCGAGGCTCGGACACCATACGATAACCCGTGGGACCATCTAAACCAGAACAAGGTCTGGCCCGGCGACACGGATGGCCCCCTAACGAGGAGGGTCGCCCACGCCGTCTGGACCGAGTTTCTGAGCAAAGCGGACGCAGTCGTCGACGCCCACTCCGCCGACCTTGGCGAGGACGCGACGAGGAGCGTCTTCGTCTTCAAGACCGAGGACGAAGCGCTGCGGGGCAAGATGCTAGAGATGGCTGGCTGTTGGGACGTCGACTACATCGAGACGGTGGCCGTTGCTGGGAACACGGGGGAGGTCGTGCCTCGTCTAGGCATTCCCTGCTTGATGACGGAGGCGGGCGCCCCCTACCCGATCCGGGAGAAGGACGCTTGGTGGTTCGCAAAAGGCGTCTACAACCTCATGCGCCACCTCGGCATCAGCCCCGGCGACCCCGTTGTGAGGAAGGTGCCCGTAGACCCCGAGTCGACGCGCCTACACGCCACCCACGGCGGCGTCTGGAGGAAACTCATCGACATCGGAGGTAAAGTGGAAGAGGGGCAGCTACTCGGCTCCGTCTATAGCCTCGTCGGCGACAATCTTCAGGAGGTGAAGGCTCCATACGATGGCACGGTCACCTTCCTATGCACCCACTTCAGCGTAAATGAGGGCGATACTCTCCTCTGGCTGACCCGAGTCTTATAGTCCCTACTTCTTCACGTACTTCCCCGCTCCCTTGAGACGCCCACCCTTACGCAGGTTGATTCCACCCTCTAACCATGCCTTGAGAGCGCATAGGAAACCGACCCACCCCTTGCTCTGCTCGACGAGGCGCCCCACACCCATCTCATCCATGGGCCAACCAGTCTCGGAGACGTAGACCATAGTTGCGTCCTTCCCATCGGGTTCCAAACCAATCTCGACGGTCGCCTCGACCCCACTCGCGGTCCAGGTAAAGGAGACGAGCCGATCCGTCTCAACCCTGGTGACCTTAACATCGAGCTCAGCGCCGACGTCCTTGAAGGACCAGTGAATCGTCTTACCCGTCTCCAGCCGCCCGCTCCCAGACGTGATGAAGTACATTGCCATGACCCGCGGGTCGACTATAGCCTCGAAGACCTCGTGCGGCCCTTTTAGTATCCCCTGCCCGGTGTCGACCTTCAATGGTCCAGTCATTTCAATCCCCGTTTTCAATTCAGATGGGCTTTAATTAATCTACACGAGAGCGTCAGAAGCTCGGCCTTCACTTAAGGAAAACGGTTGAAATAAAGGGTGAATCCGCCACCCGCTGTGGGCGAGGCGACACCTCTTTTATACAGCATGCCTAGGTTTGAGTAGAGGCGACCTCACGAGGAGAGCCCATAATGTTCGACTTTCTAACCATAAACGACGTAGACGTAAAGGGGAAGACCGTCTTTCTCAGAGTTGACATAAACAGCCCCCTCGACCCGGCTTCAAAAAGGATACTCGACGACGCAAGGATAAAGGCGACAGAGGCAACCCTGAAAGACCTCAGGGAGGCGAAGGTTGTGCTCGGCGCGCACCAGAGCCGCCCCGGTAAGTACGACTTCACCAACCTCGAGGCCCACGCGCGGGTCCTCCAGATGTACAACAACGGGAGGGTGAGGTTCGTAGAGGACATAGACGGGCCGAAGGCCCAGGAGGCGATAAAGGCCCTCATGCCCGGTCAGGTACTCGTCCTCAACAACCTACGCATGCACAAAGACGAGAACCTCGACGCGCCGCCGGAGAAGCTCGCAGAGACGGGGCTCGTCAAAACCCTCGCCCCATACTTCGACCTCTGCGTAAACGACGCCTTCGCCGCTGCGCACAGGGGCTCCGCGAGCCTAACCGCTTTCGGCGAGGTCATGCCGATGGTCGCCGGGCGACTCATGGAGAAGGAGCTTAGCGCCCTCAACAAGGTCATTTACAACCCCGCCCGCCCAACCGTTTACCTCCTAGGTGGAGCTAAGGTCGATGATCGCATCCCCGTCATCAACCGCGTCCTCAATGACAAGATCGCTGACCACATCCTCATAGGCGGGCTCATCCGTGACAGCTTCCACATGGCGGGCGGCGCTATGCCCGAGCGCTACGCGGCCCTAAAGCCAGAGGACAAGAAACTCGTGGACGAGGCCGGAGCCATATACAAGAAGTACAAGAAGAACATCGAGCTCCCAATCGACGTCGCCCTAGACACGAAGGGGGGACGCATCGAGGTCCTAACCAACCAGATCACCGACGAGACGAACATCTACGACATCGGCCTCAACACCGTTGCGAAGTTCAGCAAGTTCATCAAGGAGGCGGGCACCGTCGTCGCGGAGGGACCACTCGGCATGTTCGAGCGCCGCGGATTCGATGTCGGCACAAAGGAGCTGCTACGCGTCATGGCCGAGGCACCCGGCTACACCGTAGTCGGCGGAGGCCACATGGGCGGCCTCGCCAGCATGCTCGGGATAGACGACAAGATGAAGCATGTTAGCACCGGCGGCGGCGCTATGCTCAGTCTACTAGCTGGGGAGCAGCTCCCTGTTATAGAGGCTATGGCGAAGTCCAAGAAACGATGGGGCTAAGCCACAAGCCTAGAGCAGCTTCATAGCTGCTAGCTGCATCTGCGCGTAGATCGGCTGCTCGTTGAACTTTATCAATGGAATATAGTTCCAGGGGAGCTTGTTGTAGCTCCCGAATAGCCTGTCAAGCTTAGTCGCCAGGTAACTCTCACCCAGCTCGTCGATTGCTAAAGTGAGGTCGTCGAGTGCCTCGTTGAGCCAACCCGTCCTCACCGGCGTCCGGAGACTCTGCGCTTGCATAGAGTACTGGATAAGATCGGGGTCCTTGAACTTCGTGAAGACCTGGTCCCTCCTGTTAACCATACACTCGAGGCTCAGGCTCGCCTGCTTCTCGGAGAGACCGACCTTACGGGCAATCTGCTTAACTTTTACTGGCTCCCTTATTGGAGAGTAGGTGACCTCGTCGAGTATCCTTCTCGAATAGGGGCCGAAGGGCATCACGTCGAGCTCAGCCGTGGTCATCAGCGTGAATGATCCCTCATTAAGCATCCTGACGGCGTCTACACCGATTATCGGTCCCATTTTATCTCCACCTAGCCCTAACTGGGGCACCGGTCCGTTTGAAGGGTGCACCGAGTAATGTATTGACGTGGTGACTTTTTAGCTTCACTGTCTTAAAAATCCCTCCGAGGGCCCTCACGGGGGGATAAAGATAAAACTCAGCCCTTACTTTTTACCGGGTGCTGGGATCGTAGTCTAGCTTGGTTATGATACGCGGCTTGGGCCCGCGTGGTCCCCGGTTCAAATCCGGGCGGTCCCACCACATTCACACACAGATTGGCGAATGTTAGAACTTTTTTTAAGCCGTTGAGCCTTGGGGCGATAGGTTGAGACCATGGTGAAAACGATAATGAGTACTTGCGGGCTGTACTGTAGCTCAGGTGAATGGCATACAGGGGAAAGCAGCCAAGCTGCGAGTGTTGCACGGAGATCAAGGGCAAGCCATTCTGGGGGACTTGCCCGACTTACGTCTGCACACAGGAGCATAATGCGAAGCACTGCGGCGCGTGCGGTGAGTTTCCCTGCGATAAGTTCGTGAAGATGTTTGACCCAAATGACCCTGAGGATCGGAGGAGCGCTGTCTACCGTGCTGGGATAGAGGCATATGTGTCCGCCAAGGTGACGAGAAGGCTGTCGAGCTGATCAATGAGACTCAGAAGACTCATTGAGGATGGGCTGAAGAGTTATATTCACCTCCTTCGCCTTTCTCTCTGCGCGCCGGGTTGGCTGAGCGGTTTAGGCGGCTGCCTGCAGAGCAGCTCTACGGGGGTTCGAATCCCTCGCCCGGCTCTTTTATAAAAAACTAAAAGATGTGAATATGTGGGTTCTTTTAGGGTAATAACCGTTTAAATTGCCTCTGTCTAATTTCACATATTCAGCGTTTACAAACTCCGTTTATTTTTATCATAACTTATTATGGTGTTCAAACGCGCACTTAATGTACCATTTGTAACCCACCTTCCACTCGAAAAAATGGATGTTTATCGAACAATAATCTGAGAACCTATACATCATCTGAAATCTGCTACTTCATCGACGGACAGCTTAGGAGGAGGCGATTTACTCACCTCACTGTCTGCTGGATACCCAAGTGACACAGCAGCCACCAGATCCCAGGAATTATCAAATCGAGTAGTCAAAGCGTCGAGTGCAAAGTAGATGTCGTTGATCCACAGGGTGCGCGCGCGCACTATAAGCAACCAATAGCATGTTCTGAATAGCCGCGGACACACCCTGGATTTCAACCGTATGCAGCAGTTCATCCGCACTAGGCAGTATCATCCGCAGCTTAGCCATCATATCTACCAGCCTTGGTTGGTTGAACGTCTCCCTATTGTTCCAAACGAGAATCAGGACGGGGGCCTGCTTCATTATCAAGCATGTGCTAAGTGATGATCCCATCGCGGGAGCGCCATATTTAGAGGCTTTACTCTGAAGCTCGCGGTTCATCAGCTCAGTTAATTCATCCTTAGCCGAGCCAGTCAGAACGGTGAATCTCCACGGTTGACCGTTTTTCCCCGATGGCGCGTATGTGCCAGCCTCTATTATCTTTCTGATAGACTCGTTTGACACTGGAGTTTCCTTGAAGCTTCTGATGCTGCGTCTTCCCTTAATCGCGTCCTCTACGTTCATCTTTATCGTGTTTGATTAGAGTTTATCGAAGATAACATTATTGGACCTGCAAAAGTCTTACAATCACGGTTGGGTATCAGGTGGAAGTGAGGATAAGACATTCGACCGACGAATACTTGTACGTTAGATGAGGCTAATTCCAAAGAAACTTTGGGATAAGATATTTCGAATTAATTTAGGAGATTCTATTCACGCACATCTTAAATGGATCACGATAAAAAAATAAGACATCATGCTGTGCAGTAAATGCGGACAAGAGGTAGCGTGCGCGATCGCGGAAGGCTACGACGCCGACATCGTCGTAGCGGACAAGCCCGAGGAACTACACGTCGAAAAGGTTTACGCCAAGGGGAAGCAGCTCGTCGAGGCTGGTAAGACTATCTGGCCGGGCTACTACGTCAAGGACCCCAACTACAACCAGAACCACTGAGCGGCTCGCCAAAGTTATATTCACATCTCCAATCAGGGATCAGTCATGCCAATCATCAAGGCCGGAGACATAAACATCAACTACAAGGTGGAAGGCACGGGGGAACCCCTCATCATGATAATGGGTTTCGGCGCCGGAATGGAGGGCTGGGACTCGCAGACCCCTTTCTTCGCCAAGTACTTCAAGGTCATAACTTACGACAACCGCGGCGCCGGCAAGTCAGACAAGCCGAAGGGCCCCTATACGACGGCGATGATGGCGGAGGATGCCGTCCACCTCATGGACAGCCTCGGCATCGGGAAAGCGCACGTGATGGGCGCCTCCATGGGCGGCTTGATAGCTCAGGAGCTCGCCATCAACCACCCCGAGAAGGTCAATAGGCTCGTCCTCGCCTGTACCTTCGCTAGGCTAGCGATGGCTGACCCCGAAGGGGCAAAGTCAACGGATACGCCCGAGGAGAGGCAAAAACGCGTCCTGAGCCTAGCCTACAATAAGCCATTCTACAGGTTCTTTTACGGTACACTCGCCAAGTTCAGGTCTATACCACAGGACTCCCCCGAGGCTATGGGGATAGAGGGACAGAACGCCGCGGTCTCGACACACGACACAGTGGACCGGCTCGCTTCGATTAGAGCCCCGGCACTCGTCATCGTCGGCACCGGCGATAGGCTAGTATCTCCCTCTGCTTCGGAGTTCCTCGCGGGCAAGATCCCTGACGCGAGGCTCGTTAAGATAGAGGGCGGCTCACATGTCTTCAACGTAGAGAATAAGAACGAGTTTAACCGCGAGGCCCTCAAGTTCTTAACCGGTTAATAATGGCAATTTAGTATGTAGAAGATGACTGCCACTGTAACGCTTGTCGCTGTCACTAATACTCTAATCAGTTGAACATCGACCAAGATGTGTTCACTGTCTTAGTATCAGGAAGTGATGATAAGATTATTGCATATAAGATTAGATTTATACCCGGAACTTAGGGCTCTGATTTTCTAAGTAATTGATGCTAGTAGGCTAACCCTGGTACTCTACGAGTAAGCTCAACCCAGTCTTTGTCAACAGCCCCCCGAATGAGAGGCTTAAGACCCGAAAATACCTGAGGAGGCATCAAATTCATCCACCCCTTAATTAGAATAACTCGGTCATCCTGCCCCAGCAGAGGAAAAAGCCACCTCACAAAGATGGGCGTCTTTTCTTGAGGCACACTCCTCGCCATGACCCCGACAATGGACACTTGTTCATCCAACCCAGTTTTCTCTCGGAGAGTCGGGTAAAGATAGGTGTCCTCCTTGTATAGGTGAATTCTAAGATGCGACCTCAAGACCGCCGTCGCCCTGGCAACCACAATGGGATCAGTTGCAGCACTCATCACACCAAGCCCGGCGACCATGTCATCCAGTTCACGATGATCAGTGATGTATGTCTTCGCTATGAGTGGCGCCACCTTTTCCACGGCGGGGAAGACGGCCTCCTCTTCACCCCTTGCGTGATAATCCAGATTCTCTCCAGTGATCTTTAGGCGGTTAAGTATCGGAGTGAAATCTCCTCCGTTCCTCGCCGCTATTAGAGTAGCCTCATCTATCTCTAGAAAGTCCCTGCGAAATGCGTTGTGAAAGCAATGTACTATGTCAATTGGTCCGAAGTCCGTCCATTTGTTCACATCTGTGCCCATTTTATGTCGATAACTTTCTCGTAAGCCCTTAAAATAAATCTACATGAATCAAGGTTGAGCGTCAGGTGGAAGTGTGGACAAGACTATTGAGAAGGTGAAACCCTCCAAGCAACAAATCCTACTATATTTCACCTTTAACTGATCTCACAAAGGATGCAATCTAAGAGCAATATTTAGATAAATTATAGCTAATTTTTAGGTATTTATGATAAATTCAAACGGTTGAATGCTTCTATCGCCCGGCTCTTTTTGATTTAAAACTAAATGATGTGAATCTGTGGGCTATTTTAAAGAAATAACCATTTTATTTTATACTTAATCCTTTACCTATTCGGCTTTTACTTATTATGTTTAGATCTATCAAGACTTAGTACAATAATTAAAAACGCAGTTGTTAATTCGCAGGTCATAACCCCTCTTCTGAAATGTTCGCGTGCACACATATACATGCTTTATTTCTTCATTCTCTTATTCGCCAGCATCTCTTTCGCTTTCATCACGATATGCTCAGCGCTTAGGCCGAAGAACTTGATTAACTCCCATGGCTCACCTGATTCACCAAAAGTGTCGTTTATCCCCATCATGTCAAATATGACAGGTATCCCAACCAAGTTATGGTTCATAGCGATAGCCGCCGCGACCCTATTGCCCATTCCGCCTACCTGATGCTCTTCTATAGTCAGAATAGCACCGGTCTCTTTAGCGGCACGCACGACCGCGTCCTTATCGAGCGGCTTCATGGTGTGCATATTGATGACACGCGCCTCAATATTGAGCTCCCTCTTCAGGACATACGCGGCACGCATCGCTTCACATAACTCGGGGCCACATGAGACTAGTGTGATATCCTCATTCTCAGACTTGTACTTCGATGCGAGAGTCGTCTCGAAGGCATCAGCGAAGTTCTCCTTCTCTCCCCTGAATCGGATAACATTCGCTTCGCCATGCCTATACGGCGTCTTCTCATTGGTTACGATCGGCGTCGCTTCCCTCGCGAACCTCACATACTTAGGTCCTTTGATCTGAAACAGCAGCTCATCGCATGCGCGTTCCGTCTCCACAGAATCGCAGGGTGCGACAACAGTGATTCCCGGCAGCGCACACACGTTGTAGAACTCTTCGAGCGCCTGGTGCGTCGCACCATCGGGTCCCACCGAAATGCCTCCATGAGCACCCGCTACGAATACATTGAATCCGCCATAACATACAGTCGTCCGGAGCTGGTCTAGGTTCCTCGATGAGGCGAACACTCCGTAGGTGCCGAAAACGGGCAGCTTCCCCTCCTTTGCCAGTCCCGCAGCGACAGCTGTTGTACTCTGCTCCGCGATGCCCATGCTAAGGAACCTGGCCTTCCTTTCAGGGTGCCTGTCATAAAAATCGCTTATCCTTATAGAACCCGAGATGTCGCAGCCCAGCGGAACAACCCTCTCATCATCCCCCTTCTTTTCGAGGACGCGCCCAAAGCCAAACCTAGTCGGCTCCATCTTAACCTTCATCGTCGGCTGGACGTTCCACCAATAGTCGTTACTGAACTTGGGCATTGAAGAGGATATTTGCTCGTCAACCTTATCCTGGAATTTCTTCGCGATGCCTATGAGTCTCTCAACAGGTAAATCAGAAAATCCGAGTTCGTTGAGAGCCTTGTCGAGTTCCTCCCGATTAGGAGACTTGCCGTGCCAGCCAGCGACATCTTCCATGAAGCTAACACCTTTTCCTTTGATAGTATTGGCGATGATCACAACCGGTTTGCCTTTGACTTTCGACGCTTCATTGAAACCTTGAAGGATGTCCTCCATATTATGGCCATCAATAACTATCACATGCCACCCAAATGACCTATATTTCTCTGCCAAGGGCTGTATCTCCATGACGCAGCACACCTTGCCGTCTATCTGGAGGTTGTTCTTGTCGATGATCGCGATGAGATTGTCCAGCTTGTAGTGGGCAGACTCCATCACAGCCTCCCATATCTGTCCTTCCTGTTGTTCGCCATCTCCCATTATGCAATAGACTCTGTAGTTCTTCTTGTCCAGCTTGCCAGCTAGTGCGATGCCAACAGAAATGGACAGCCCCTGTCCTAGAGATCCTGTGGATGCCTCGACACCATCCAATTTCAACCAGTGAGGGTGACCTTGAAATGGGCTGCCGAGCTTACGTAGTGTCATCATATCTTCGACATTAAAGTAACCTGACATGCCAAGACCCACATACAAAGATGGCGCCTTGTGACCAGCTGAGAAGATTATCCTGTCCCGGTCCTTCCAGAATGGATTCTTGGGATCATGCTTCGCTATACTCAAATATAATGCAGCCGTGATGTCCATAATCGAAAGAGTGCCTCCGGAATGACCGGATTTCGCGGCATGTAGCGCAATCAGACTATACGCGCGCATTTTGTTCGCGGCGGTCTTCAATTCAGTCGTGGATAGTTTTTTTTGCGCCTTCCCGGTCTTAGAATCTATGATCGGCATAAAAATCCCCCCTTTTTTAGAACTTATAAGCATATGCTAACCTGCATCAAAACTTTAAAGCAAATGCACATGCGCGTGCACCTTCGACGCGGATACGGCCTAAATAGATTACCTATCGAATTACGTGTGATACCTGAGTAATAGTTGAGCAATATTTAGACAAATTATGCCTAATTTTTAGGTATTTATGATAAATTCAAACGGGTGAATGCTTCTATCACCCGGCTCTTTTATAAAAATCTAAAAGAAACGAATTTTAAGTCGCGCGCGCATCTATCGTAACTTTATATCGTATTCTAGCAGGCACTTGGTGATGTGCCATTTGTAACCTACTTTCTAATCGATAAATTGAGTGTTTATCGAACAGTAACTTGTGTGATGGGGCTGAGGGTAAGATTAGTGAAGCGATGCCTTTAACAAGTATAAACAGCAGGTTCAAGAACAGGGGTCGTGGATTGCAGATTGGTCCACATGGATAGTCACCCCGTGAACGCCAATCAGCGCTTCGCTGACTACTGCCACGAACGCGGAGTAGATGAGAACGATGCCGTGATCGCGATGACGGTGGCGTGTCACATAGACGCCCTTCACATCATCGAGAGGCGGGGGTATAGTGCGGTTTCTCTCACTAAGGAGCCGAGTCATATTATGCAGGTGGCTGGTGTGTTGAGCGTGGGTAAGGGTAGCCAGCAGAGCAATGTTGACTGGGTGAAGGTAAGGCATTATCTGGGCCTTGGCGAGAAGCTTCGGATGTAGAGTCTTATCGCCAACGTGAATGATTCATCTTCACGGTTAAGTATCAGGTGCGTGCGTGCCGGGTGGAGGAACCCGCGCTTCACCAACGTGCGAGAGGGCCCTCGCGTTTTAAATTACACTATTCAGGGATGTGGATAGTAATAACCAATTAAAAAGAAGAGAACAGCGATCGCGATACATATTAAAGTGGTAAGTACAAGTAGTTTTCTCCGCTCCTTTCTAAGCCTCTCAAAATCTTGCTTTAACTTTTCGACAGATTGACCTAGTGCTTGATCCTCATTACTAATACCCATGGAAAAGAAGGAGATGTCTTCCGCTTTAATGGGTTTCGCGCGTGAAGCGCGCTTGACTCTTGAGCAATTATTGAGCAATATTTAGATATTTTCTAAGCAACTTTTAGGTATTTATGATAAATTCAAACGGGTGAATGCTTCTATCACCCGGCTCTTTTATTTAAAATTAAAAGATGTGAATCCATTAGCTGTTTTAACATAATAACACATCTATTCAGGAATAACTAGTAATCATCCACCCGCGATTGGAGGGAATAGAGCTAACCTGTCGTTATCCTTGAGCTTATAACAGACATCACAACTTCGACCATTGACTAGAATTATCTTAACTATTTCACTTGGGATTTCCAGATTTCGCATCAAATCATCGATCGTGCAATTTCCCTCAACATCAAGAAGGTATCCCTCCCCTAGCTTTAGACCTTTCACGTAGCATCTTAGCTCACCAAAGAGCCTAAGCTCGACCCTGGTCAATTTCACTCCACCCTGTTGAAGTACCATCGATAAAGTAGTTGCATATCATCGGGAAATATCCCTAGACGATCACCATCAATGACCTTCCTACCTAAACCTGATAGCTCACCATTCAGGAAGATGTTGGTTCCCACCTCCTCAAGAGGTATCCCTACTCTAATGATCAAGCTCCTAATCGTATCGTCATCCTTGGAATCGCAAAGTAAGATTGAATCCTCCATGGGTGACCTCTGAGATGCGAAGCGCCGGAGTTTCCCGTACAGGTGAATCTCAATCAAGCAATTCCCTCATAGAAGAGGTGGGAGAGACTACGGTTTGAATACCCTATCAAGGTCCTTATCAGATATATCAAAGACGGTGTTGTGCGGAGGTAGCTTTTCGTACTTCATGAATTCAGGTAACCGGTCATCCGCATTGGTTAACCCCGCAGCCTTATTGAAGGTCCTCTCCTTTCGAAGAACATCCTTCCCTATCCTCGAGACGTCATCGGTTGTCCACTTCGTTCCTAGGATACCATTACAGGTCTCGACTGCACCTTCGAGGCCTGAGGGGATGTCGATGACTGGGAACGCTATGAAGAGGCAGTACCCACTAGAGTCGATAAAGGCGGTAGTCTCCTGGAAGGCCCGTGCAAGATCAATCTTATCCTTGCTCAAAGGGTCAACTTTACCACCTACCCCAAGCACCTCGGGAGCTATCGTGTAGCCTGCGGTGTGATCAGCTCCCATGGGGCTCGTGGCGTAGGTTACACCAATCCCCTTAACAGCCCTGGGCTCATAAGCCGGCATGTTCTGCCCCTTAACCCCGGGAACATGCGACACACCGAGTAGCCTCCCAACTGTAGCCGCGCCACACCCAAGCGCCTTGCCGAGAGGGGTGAGATTCTTAATCTCCCTCATCAGCTCGATCGCCTTCTCACCGTCTCCAAACTTCGCTAACCCACCATCCATTGCGACGGCGATCGCGCCACCTGCATCGATTGTGTCAACCCCATAGTCGTTGCTCTGCCAGATCATCTCAGCAATCTGGTCGAGATTGTCGATTCCACAGTTTGCGCCGAAGGCCCAGGCTGATTCGTACTCTATGCATGATACATGTTCACTCCCATCCTTCTTCGGGTATACATTTGAGCATCGGATAACGCACCCTGGGTTACAGGCGTGGCCCATCTTACCGACTCCGCCTCTCGTCTTACAGACCTCAGCTATCGCCTCACCCGAGATCTTCGCCGCGCCCTCAAACCTGCCCTCTCTGAAGTTTCGGGTTGGCAACCCACCAATTTCGTTCAGGACATTCACGAGTGCAGCAGTGCCGTAGGCATTCAGGGTTCCGCCGGGTTTAGTCACACCATGAGAGGTGATAGCATCCGTAAGCTTCTTCGCCCCCGTCCGAAACACATTATCATCAGCCAACTTAATCGGAGGGGTTCCCTCGTCGTCAACCACGACGAATTTGAGACCCTTACTACCCATAACCGCCCCCAAGCCACCACGACCAGCGTACCTGCTCGGCCTATTATCCAAATCGTTGAAACAGACGCCAGCATTCGTCAGACGCTGCTCCCCAGCGACTCCAATTCCAGCAATGCCCACCTTCTTACCATATTCGTCGAAGACCCTTGGGAAGGATTCATACAAGCCCTCCCCAACGAACTTTGTCGTGGGGTATAACTTAGCGCCCCTGCGGTTGATCTTCAATAACCAGAAACTGCTCTTATCGCTTGGACTACCCTCCACGATTAAGGCATCAACGTCGAGTCTAGCTAACTTTTGACTAAAAGGAGTCCCGGCATTAGACTCCTTAATACCCATCGTCAGAGGAGATTTACCCCCAACGGAAAGTCTACCTGAGCTTGGTGCATTTGTCCCCGTCACTATCCCAGGAGCGAACACAAGCTTATTGTTAGGACCTAGAGGGTGACACGTGGGATCGACCTCATCGTAGACGATACTACTGGTCAACCACCTCCCCCCCATGTTTTCATATCTCTTCTTTGTTCTTCTAATGCTGGTCTTGCGATCAGTCATATTAACACGAATTACTTTCCCCAAACACTTCCCCTCATAAAACAACTCTTATTATCAGTTTATTAAAACACATTATGCTTAGGAAAACCATTCGGAATGGCTGCATCACACCCGCGATGAAAAGGACAATTACATATATACAATACTACACGACTCCTTAAGTGCATATTTAACACTAGACCCAAGATCTCCTTTTGAGCAACTTTCAAGTAATATTTAGGTAAATTATAGGCAATATTTAGGTATTTATGATTATTTCTAACGTTTGAATGCTTCTATCGCCCGGCTCCACATAAAAAACCTGATCTCTTCGCTCTACTTCCACAACTCTCCAGGTATGGTGATGGTGGCCTCGGGGATCACGGCGACGTCTGCGTGGTCTCCGTGCCTACTTCTGAGCTCCTCCACAACGTCACCCCAGTTCTTCATCCACGTCTGGTTCTCAGGGTCATATAGGGGGTACCAGGGGTCCTTCATCTTGTACTGGGAGTGAATTATCACCTTTCCCACGTCCCTCATGGGCCTGTGAAGGGCGCAGAAAGGTCCACCCGAGTCCCTACCGAACTTTCCCTCGAGGTAGTGCCACACGGGTCCCTTCGGCTCGTTCTCGACGATTACTGCCGTCCCCCCGGGTTTGATCATGTTATTGATCAGCCTCACGGCTAGTAGCGTCTCGTTGTGCTTCATGTAGGCGTTTGTGACGACAACATCGTACTTCCTCCGGGGGTGAATCGCATAGACCCTCTTCGCGTGTTCGACAGCAGCCCTGTGCTCGGCGATGAAGTCGCCGACGTAGACACCTGTAAGTTCCGCCTTCTCGTTCAAGATGGTGTCGACTTTAACGTCCAGCCCCGCTATGCGTGCAGTCTCCTCGATGTCGAAGCGGAAGAGGCAGTCCTCGATAGCCCCCCACTTCATTGCGAGCTTGTGGTTAGCGGTTATAGTCTCGATCGACGAGACGCCGGGAAGCACCACTTTAGCGCCACCGCCGAAGCCCGCCTGCGTATGAGGGCAGACGAGGCCGACGCCTATCTTCAGGTCGCAGCTCATCACCTCGCTGTTGATTCGGACAGACGTATCCAGAGAAGTCTTTCCGAGGTCCGTCAGGTTGCCGAAGGGATTGTGGTTGAAGACGGGAAACTCCTCGACTATGTCCTCCCCCAGCTTCTTGACGAAGTCCTCCCTATCCATCGGGTCATGTGCGCCGAGAGCCGAAACGAACCGGATGTGGTCGTTGGAGATGCCGCCCTCGTTTATCTCCTTCAATATATGGGGGATCAGTTGGGATACTGGGGTCGGCCTGGTCATATCGTCGAACATTATAACCGCCTCGCGGCGCGTCTTGGCTAGGACGGCGATCCGTTTAGAGCCGATGGGTTTGGAGAAGGCCAGCCCGATCTCCTTCATATTTACTTTTCTATTTTTATAACCGTCCATGTGAAGAACGTTTATTTTCCACTCCGACGGAAATGATAGGCTCAGCTCTTTTTTCCCATACCACAGCAATGTGGGAACTTTTACCTCCGTGCTCGCCATGCCCTTTTACCCTCTTCACATCGCATAACAATTTTGTTTAGACCCCTAGATTCCTTGTTTACACCTCTAGAGAAGGTAAGCGCACACTTGTTTTCTGAAATGGCTCAAACAATTTTTCAATAATTTTCCGCGAATTTCCTGCTACGTCTTAAATCCCCAGTACTCACCAAGCTGTTGATACAAAATGGCCATGAACTCACCATCAGGGTACCATCTAGGTAAAAAACTCTTCATCGGCGGTGAAGGAGGGTGGGATTATCTGGTAGTCGACGATGCGGCACGTCGCCTCTATGTCACGCACAACGATAGGGTTCACGTCCTGAGCGCGGATACGCTCGATATCGTCGGCGTGGTCCTTAAGACCGAGGGTGTCCACGGGGTGGCGATATCCAGCGAGCTTGGGCGAGGTTTCGCCAGCAACGGGCGAGCCTCAACGGTGAGCATTTTCGACCTCAAGACACTGAAGGTCATCAAGGAGGTGAGCGTTGGTAAAAACCCTGACGCCATCCGTTTCGATCCATACTCGAAGAGGGTCTTCGTGTTCAATGGCGTCAGCCACGATGCATCAGTTATCGACGCGGCGTCGGGAGAGATCATAGCGACGATCCCTCTCGAGGGCAAACCCGAATTCTGCGTAGCGGACGGCCTGGGGCACATCTACGTAAACAATGAGGACACGAGTGAGGTCATGGTGATCGACTCGAAGACGCTCAAGGTCCTTTCGAGGTGGCCCATAGCCCCCGGAGAAGCCCCTACTGGTCTTGCTATCGACACGAAGAATCGTCGTCTCTTCTCGGTGACCCGTAACAAATTCATGATCGTGCTGGACGCCGACGATGGCCGCGTGCTCGCCTCCCTGCCGATAGGGAGCGGCTGTGACGGCTGCATGTTTGACCCCGAGCGGAAGCTGGCCTTCGCCTCCAACGGGGAGGGAACTCTTACGATCGTCTGCGAGGATTCTCCCACGAGCTTCACCGTTCTGGATACTGTGATTACTCAGCGTGGAGCGCGCACAATGACCATTGACCTGAGGACTCAAACCCTATTCCTCCCAACTGCTGAGTACGGCTCAACACCTCAGCCAACGGCCGAGCAGCCACGGCCCCGCCCGCCGGTTCTACCGAACACATTTGTACTCTTGCAGTTCCAGAAATGAAGATTACGCTTACTAACAAGTTGAATTTTTTCGCATTAGCGCATGTGTGATTTCAATCCCCTTTCCCGACCGAGAGTATCCTTTACCCGAATATTATGTAAGTTAAGCTATTCATAATATGCGTATCCATAGGTATGAGAATCAGATTCCAGAGGGATAGTCTATCCTACTACCTTGCCGTCCTCGAGGTAGATGACGTCCTTCTCCTGCGGCGCCCAAATCTCGATCATCTTTAGCCCATTCGAACCCGAGCCGACGATGCCATGTATGTCCTTCGGGGACAAGTAAGCGACATCACCAGGGCGGAGGATATGTTCCTCTCCGTTGAGGTGGACGCGGGCCTCTCCCTCTAGGACTATGTAGGCGCTCTCCCGCCTCTCGTGGTAGTGGACGCGCTTCGTGGAGAAGTTGGGTTGGTACTCGTAGAGCACGGCCATCAGCTTCTCGGCCCCGAGGTCCTTGTCGACGAGCCAGTACATTTCACTGGCGCCGGGGTTCGTAGACTTTCTAGCTTCCTTAACCTTGAATATCTTGGACATGGGCGGTCTATGGTGTATCCAGCCGGTTTAAAGCTGCGCACCTATCTCACTGAAAATTGTGGAATATTCTAGGGTACGTGGACGAGAAACTCGAGTAATTCACTGTGTGCGGAACTCACGTTTAATAGCAAAAACACCCATAGTCGATACAGAACCGAGGACGAGCCATGACCTATAAGGAAGAGACCCAGCCCACAAACTGCCCCCTATGCGGCAGACACATGCAACTCATCAAGGATCTCAAAGACCTCAGCATACAGTACTGCAACACGCACGGCGTCTTCGCTGTGGACAACCCAACGAACGACACCTGGGCCATCGAGGGCTTCGACAACAAGATGATGCCCATCAAGCGCAAGTGGTACACCGTGGAAAACTACAAGCCCCTAACCCTGGAGCAGTACAGGGATATGGTGAAGTGGGCCAACCTCAAGCGGCTGGAGGAGAAATAGATGCCGTAGCTCCGTAGCCTCCTGCAATCCTTTTCACCGCACACAGCGCAGTAGGGTGGGGATTCCGTTGCGCTCGGCCGTGGTCCTCGCGGGCGGCAAATCAAGCCGGATGGGGGGAGACAAGGGACTAGTAATACTCAATGGGAAACCCATAATCGCCCACGTCCTGGAGAGGATACGACTCGTCGTCGACGAAGTGATTATAGTAATCGGCTCGGACGCCCAGAGGGAGGCGTATATCTCCTTCGGCGATAGGGTCATCGCCGACCGCCTGCCATGCGGCTCACCCCTCGTCGGAGCCTACACAGGCCTCAGTGAGGCGCGCGGTGAGTACACCTTTCTCACGGGCGGAGACCAGCCTCTAATAGACCCCCGAGTCGTTGAGCTACTATTCGCGGAGGTTCGCGGGCACGACGCCGCCACGCCATACTGGCCGAACGGCTGGGTCGAGCCCCTCCACTCCGTCTACCGGTCGAGGCAGGCAGCCAACGCCGCATTAACCCTAATCGAGTCTGGGGAGAAGAGGCTAAGGCTGATACTCGACACACTCCCAGATGTCGTGAGGGTCCCAGTGGACAAGATGAAGTCAATCGACCCCGAACTGCGATCCCTCATGGACGTCGATACCTCCGAGGAGCTGGAGAGCATACGCCTACTAATAGAAAAAGGGGGTAAGAGAGGCACCCCTGATCCGTTCAAAAAAGGCACCATCCGATAAAATAAGCCTAAATAGGCCTCCGTTAGCTCTCGATATGCGTAAAAAGTGAGCATTTACCGCATTTTTATCTTCATTATATGTTGGCTACTTTCCCTCCTACATTTCTAACTTATCATTGAGTAAACCGAGGGGCTGGAGGCTGCCCAAAATGGCCTGTACTTAACAAAATTGTGTCAAAAAGCAGCATCAACGGAAACCAAAAGTATATAAGATACGTAAGGGGAGATGCCTTTTAAAATATAGGTGTTAGTGATGGGTTTCCGTGACAAGTTCAAAGACGCGGACACCGCATTCACCTTTAACGACGTGATTCTCCTCCCCGGCTGGACGACCCTCGAACCAAGCGAGGCAACCGTCAGGACGCAGCTCACGAAGAACATCACGCTCAACTCCCCGTTCCTCAGCAGCCCGATGGACACGGTCACCGAGTCCGACATGGCGATCGCCTTGAGCCGGAACGGCGGTCTCGGCGTCCTCCACAGGAACTGCTCCGCGGAGGAGGAGGTGGACATGGCGCGCCGCGTAAAGCGCGCGGAGGCGGTCATAATCAGGGACGTGGTGACGGTCACACCCGACACCACCGTCGGCGAGCTCCTTAAGCTCATGGAAGAGCATCACATCAAGGGCTTCCCTGTCGTGGGGCGCGGGGGCAAGCTGGTCGGCATAGCCACTTGGCGCGACGTGCGCCTCGCGGAGCATACCCTAAAGGTCCGCGACGTGATGACGAAGAAGGTCGTCACAGGCGCCGAGGACATAACCCTCGACGAGGCGAAGCAGGTCCTCCACAAGCACAAGATCGAGAAGCTGCCCATCGTCGACAAGGACAAGCACGTCAAGGGGCTTATCACAATGAAGGACATCACCCTCAAGGGTGACTTCCCCGACGCGATACGCGACGAGGAGGGACGTCTCATCTGCGCTGCAGCAGTAAGCCCATTTGACCTCGAACGCGCCAAGGCGCTCGACAAGTACGTTGACGTACTCTTCACAGATGTAGCCCACTTCCATAACAAGAACTGCTTTGACGCCGCCAAGAAGCTCGTCAAGGAGATGAGCGCCGAGGTCATAGTCGGCAACATAGGAACCTATCAAGCCGCCGAGGACTGCATTACAATGCTAGATGGTATCGCAGGCGTCAAATGCGGCATCGGATCGGGTTCTATCTGCTCCACAAGCGTTGTCACACGCGCGGGCGCACCAACGCTCTTTGCCACCAGCAATGCAGCGGACGCTGTGAGGAACCACAAGGCTAAGATCAGCGTCGTCGCAGACGGTGGCCTACGTAACCCCGGTGATATCGCCGTCGCGCTAAGCGTTGGCGCAAATGCAGCGATGATGGGCAACGTCTTCGCTGGATGCAGCGAATCCCCTGGGCGCTTAGTCGCCATGGAGGGGCGTTACTACAAGGAGTACTACGGTATGGGTAGCGCCAGAGCAAGGAAGAAGCGTTTCGCGCAGGACCGCTACAGCCAGCCGAGCAAGGCGATAAGCGAGGGTGTAGAGGGATGGGTGCCCTATAGGGGACCAGTAGCCGACATCATACATGAGTACGTCGGCGGCCTAAAGGCCGCGATGGGTTATATAGGCGCCTCTGATATCCAGCAGATGTGGGAACGGTCACGCTTAGCACTCGTCACGGAGCGCGGCTACCAGGAGATAGCGCCTCACGACATCATGATGCCAGGTCCCAACCGCCTCCTCTAAACTTTTACTAAACCTGTTAATTCTGCCCTCCTTTTGAGGGCAAGTTCTAATACCGAGACACGGAGTACCCCTGCAAGGGAGTCGAAAGGCATGATCAAGCGCGCCCTCATAAGCGTCTCAAACAAGTCAGGCCTCGAGGAACTAGTCAAAACCCTCGGCGCCATCGGCGCAGAGATTGTGAGCAGCGGCGGCACCGCCAAGAAGATCAGGGAACTCGGCTACGCGAAGCTCACCGAGGTGAGCGACTACACCGGACACCCCGAGAGCCCGGGCGGGCTCCTAAAGACGCTCCACCCACGCGTCCACGGTGGCCTACTCCTCAGTCGGGACATCCCAGAGCACAGGGAGTTCATGGATAAGCACGGCATAAAGCCCTTCGAGATGGTTGTCGTGAATCTTTATCCGTTTGAGGCGACGGTCGCAAAAGGCGCTGAGCTGCTCGAGGCGGCGGAGAATATCGACATCGGCGGCCCAACCATGATACGTAGCGCGGCGAAGGCGGCGTTGCTCTACGGAAAAGTTGCTGTTATCACGGACCCCAAGCAGTATTCAGAGATCATCAAGGCACTCAAGGAGAACAAGGGCGAGATACCAAGGAAACTCATTAGGGAACTCGCCGAGGCCGCATTCCGACGTACATCAGCCTATGACTCAGCCATCACGGCGTACTTGGAGAAGGAGGGATTGAAGAAGTGAGCATTAAGAAGCTGTACAGGACCAAGCTAGAGGAGAGCTTCCCCGAGAAGATCAAGATCACGCTCGGGGATCAGGAGATCGAGTACCACAAGGTGCAGAGCCTCAGGTATGGCGAGAACCCCCACCAGCCAGCGGCGTACTATGCTCCGAAGGAGGGCAAGCTCACCGTCGGCGCTATGAAGATACTCAAGACGGGCAAGGGCGGCCTCAGCCAGACCAATATCGAGGACATGAACAATGCCTGCAATATAGTCCGCTATTTTGACGATGCAGCATGTGCGATTATGAAGCATGTCAACCCGAGCGGTGTAGCAGCTGCTAGGAAGGGTGACACATTGAAGACAGTTTTCAAGAGGGCATGGGAGAGTGACCCAGTCGCCGCCTTCGGATGCGTCGCCGGTTTCAACAAATCCGTCGACAAGGAGACCGCCGAGGAGATAATGAGCAACTACGTCGAGGCTGTCGTGGCCCCCGGCTTCGCCTCCGAGGCGTTGCCCGTCTTCGAGCAAAAGAAGGACATACGCATCATCCAGGTCGACAACATCTATGCCGGCAGCCGATTCGTCGGGGAGGATCCGTGGCCCCTCGTCATAAGCACCATGACCGACGGCAGCTTCGTCCTCAGCGCACCGATGCTGACGAGGATGAGGAGTGTCAACGACTTCCGCTGGGTCACGGAGAGTAAGGGCACCGAGAAGCAGGCATTTGACCTCCTCTTCTCATGGTACGTGAACCTCAACGTTAGGAGTAATGGCGTCGTCCTCGCGGACGATAGGCAGACCCTTGGCGTCGGGACAGGGCAGCAGGACCGCGTCATCGCCGTCAGGCAAGCGCTGCAGAAGGCTGAGGAGCGCGGACACAAGGACAGGCTCAAGGACGCCGTTCTAGCCAGCGACGGCTTCTTCCCCTTCCGCGACAGTATCGACGCCCTCGCCAAGTACGGCGTCAAAGCGTGTTGCCAGCCCGGGGGCAGCATAAAGGACGACGAGGTCATAGCGGCGTGCAACGAGCACGGCATCGCGATGGCCTTCACAGACGAGCGCTGCTTCCGCCACTTCTAACCCCCATTCTCATATACCTCCTCCACACTCCCGCTAGCCATGAAGAGCGAGACGATCAAGGCGGGTGAATACACCCTCTCCTACACCTACCACAAGGGCAAGAAGCCTATGACCATAATTCCCATTCACGGGCTGGGTGGCTCGAAGGACTACTGGCAGCCCATATACGACTATCCCGAGCTCGCCGCCTATAGCATCCTCATCCCCGACCTCGTCGGATTCGGCGACTCGCAACCAGCGCCGAAGGGCTTCAAGTACACCATGAGGGAGCAGGCAGAGGCAGTCAAGGCGCTCATCGATGCGGTCGGCGTCAAGGGCGACATACTCCTCATCCCACACAGCATGGGCGGACCGATAGGCATCTACCTCGCAGAGCTACTCGGCTCACGCGTCAAGGGCAACATCTACGCCGAGGGCAACATAGACTTCAACGACTGCTTCGGAAGCAATCTAGTCATTACAAAGTACACCTACGACGAGTACCTTAAGACGGGCTTCCAGAAGGACCTCGATGGCATGGTGAAGAGGGGATACACCCCGAGCATGATGGCAAGCCAAGCGATGGCAGGTGCTGTTACCATGTACCGCAGCAGCGAGGATCTAGTCAAGGTCAGTAAAGAGGACAAGCTCGCTGGGGAGCTAAAGGCGCTCAAGGTCCCTACGCTCGTCGTCTACGGCGAGAAGAACAAGGGACTCTGGACAAGCGAGAAGAAGATGGCCGCCCTCTTCCCTCTCGTCTACATCCCCGGGGCGGGGCACGTCATGATGGGTGACAACCCCGACTTCTTCTACGGCGAGATCATTAAGTTCATCAAGGGTCTGAAGTAATTAGTCCCTACTTAGCGGGCTTGTGCTGCAGTGGGGTCCGCCGAGTAGGTCTAGGTAGCTGTCCTCCCACTCATGGACCTTTATTCCGTTCTCCCTGAGCACACCGATGGTTTTCCTATTCCTCTTGTAGGCGATCACCGACTTGGGGTGGATGGCGACGATGTTCCCCGCGCCACGCGCTTGTTCGAGGAAGGCGGCGTAGAGGTGGCCGACGTCGTACTCCTTCTCGGGTAACCCGCCCACGTACATGATGCCGTCCGCGTCGAGCTTGCCCTCCTTGACGAGGAAGTCAATTAGGCTCACTTCCGTGCGCAGAGGCTCCGGTTTGCCCTCCTTGTTGACGTAGACGGTGGTCCTGCCGCTGTGCAAGAAGCCTTCTGGGTGGATCATCGGTCCCATCGGGCGGTAGTCTGCGTCGCTCTGTCGCCGCAGCGCCTCAAGCGTCTTCAAGAGGAGTCTCTTCGGGGGCATCCCCTTGACGACCTCGGTGTCCCATACGTAGGGCATGACCAACGCCCGCTTCGTGTCCGGGTAGTTGATTGTGACGTCGAGGTGCATGTAGTCGAGGGCAGGGTAGTCGGGGAGCTGCACTGCGCAGATATATTTGATCTTTCCCTCGCGGTCGTGCTTGAAGAGCTCCTCGGCGCAGCGCTTGATGCCGGTGAGAGTGCTCCTCTGCCCCATGCCGATGGCGATGGTCTCCGCATCAACTATCTGGGTGTCACCTCCTTCCACATTCGGCGGCTCAGTGGTGACGCTCCCCGCCTCGTTCGCGTCCCATACAACCTCAACATGCTTAGAGAGCATCGAGTCCAACTCGTATGCAAGCTTCACCACTCGGACCTCGTGCCGCCTGCTGTATCGGCGCATGTTGCAGATCACTGTCCCCACTTGTGTTGTGAAGCTCGTGTCCCTGCTGTAGGGCCATGCGACGCGGCGAAAGTCGGGGAGGACAACGCGGTCCTGCTTGACGTCGTAGTAGGGGGCCTCGGGGTAGCCGTATATGAGGTGCTCGAGCTTCAGCTCCTCCGGCTTCGGCGCTGAGGGAAATCCCTCCCAAATCTCCTTGATGATTTCCTTCTTCTCCTTGGTAGTCGCCTTCTCAAGCGCCTTCCCAATTATACTCGTGATCTCAAAGACCTTGACGCCCTCCTCTCCCAGCATCTTCGGTAGCTGGAGCCACTCATCGTGTCCCCCCTCCATCTGAGGGTGGACGCACCGAGGGAGGTACTGCAGGCTCGACTCCACGCCCTCGAAGGGGAGCCTCTTCTCCCAGAACGACTCGACGCTATCCTGGATGAGGACCGCGTTGAGCCTGCCCGACTCTGAGTTGACCGTCCACATGCACTAGGATCGGGTGCATGCCTCTAAAACGGTTTGCAGCTTACTCATTGATGACGTTGCCGTAGGTCTCCTTCGTGTAGATGAGGAGGACTGCGAACGTCATGGCTGCTATGCTGATGCTGATGAGGCCGGGGATGAAGAAGCTGCCAGTCTGGTCGACGAGGCTACCGTATAGAGGAGTCATCAGGCTAGAGAAGACGATGTTCGCCCCGTTTAGCAGACCGAGGCCGATGGTCGCCTTGCGGAGGGGTAGGACCTCGCCGACCATGCTGAAGTAGATGACCCAGACGCTGTTGCCGACCCCCATAAGGCACCAGAGGCCCGCGTAGAGGGCGACGCCGAGTCCTGCGGGCATCATCACGACCCCGATGAGTGCGAGGAGGAAGAGGCCGAAGAAGGCAATGATTGGCGTCTTCCGCTTCCTCAACCTGTCGCTGATTATCCCCAT
>Ga0182021_10001071_pt1 | contig 31063 bp, 20 predicted proteins | sample 612E3MmetaG_FD_120493 | JGI IMG/M metagenome (GOLD analysis project Ga0182021, IMG submission 120493) | Permafrost microbial communities from Stordalen Mire, Sweden - 612E3M metaG (Illumina Assembly) | ecosystem: Environmental > Terrestrial > Soil > Wetlands > Permafrost | place: Sweden... | reverse complement strand
GTTGGAGACCTGCTCCAGGATGTGTGCGACTTAATCGTTCATGGCTCTAAGATGGCCCAAAGCGTAAGGGCGCGCAAGCCCGCGCGGGCCTGGAACTATTTAGTCCTTACCACCTCAACGCCGCTCCGCGCCGAAGACCGCGCCATCGCTTTGGCTGCCGCGTTTAAGAAGCCCTGCCGCCCAACTTCCACAACGGGAACACTCTGAAACGCCACTGGAAATTGGCGGTTTTGCAACCTCTGCGTGCTATATAGGCTCGCACGGTTTCCGCATGGTTCCGATTTTCAGAAGACATGTCCGGGCGTGGAGCAGCGAATGGCGGGCACTGAAAAAGTGGACGCTGTCCATTTTTGAAAAACCCGTAAACTCGTCTGCCTGAGCCCAAGAACGTTGGGAAGACGATGCGCAAGCTACTGCTAGGCTTAACTTTGATCGTGCTTGCGGCGTGCGGCCGGGACGGCGAGAGCGAGAAGTCCGGACCGAGGTTCACCGCCCAGGCGCCAGAGGCCGCCAAGGAATACATCTTCGCAATTCACCCGCTACATAATCCGATCCGGCTGTTCGAGATATACGGCCCACTGATCGATTACCTCAACCGGAATATACCTGAGACCAAATTCAAGCTGGAAGCATCGCGGAATTACGACGAATTCGACAAAAAGCTTTACGCGCGCAAATTCGACTTTGCCCTCCCCAACCCTTACCAGACGCTGAATTCCCTACGCCACGGCTATCATGTCATCGCCAAGATGGGGGACGACCACAAATTCACTGGCATCGTCCTGGTAAGGCGCGACAGCGGCATCAGGAATGTGGCTGACCTCAAGGGCAAGAAGGTTTCGTATCCTGCCCGGACGGCATTGGCCGCCACCATGATGCCGCAATATTATTTCCAGACCCACGGCCTGGATGTGAACCGGGACATCGAGAACCTGTATGTCGGCTCCCAAGAGTCGTCCATCATGAACGTCTACCTCGGCACCGTGGCGGCGGGCGTGACCTGGCCGCTGCCATGGGAAGCGTTTCAAAAAGAACATCCAAACAAGGCCGCCGAGCTGGAGGTCAAATGGGAGACGGAGCCGCTGATCAACAACGGCGTGGTGGCGCGGGATGACGTGCCCGAGACGCTTGCCAGCCGGGTGGCGCACCTGCTCGACACACTGCACACCACAGAGGAAGGCAAAGCGATGCTGGCGCGCATGCCGCTCTCCCGCTTCGAGCTTGCCGATGACAGCCGCTACCGGGTGATCGAGGATTTCCTGGCCAAGTTCAGCCGTACCGTGCGGCCGCTGGATGAGCCGCGGAAATGAGGATATTTCGCGAACTTCAATCGTTCAAGCGGCAGATCGTGTTGACCTACACGGCCGGCTTTTTCCTTCTGATTGGAGTTTTTGCCGCATATCTAGTGCAAATCGAGAGCGGCTATCTTTACCGGGACAGCTACAATGAAGCGGCTGGCCTGGCAGGGTCGCTTGCGGCGAGTTCCGCATCCTGGGTGCTCGCGGACGACCTGGTGGGATTGCAGGAAGTCATCCGCGCATTTCAGAGCCATCCTGAATTGCGGTATGCGATGGTTCTCTCTCCCTCGGGCCGGGTGCTTGCGCATACCGACGCAGCCAAAGTGGGACTGTTCGTCTCCGACCCGCAAAGCTTGGCCCTCATCAAGGCGCCTCCGGAAAAGCAGACTATCGCGGACAGCGCATCGGCGATCGACATCGCCCTGCCCATCGTGGCCGGCATCCGCCATATCGCCTGGACGAGGGTTGCGCTGGGCCGGAAGCGCATAATACACAATTTGCGCCGGATGATCGTGAGCAGCGCGCTCTTCATGCTGCTTGCCGCGGCGCTGGCTTTCCTTTCCGCTTGGGCAATTGCCAACAGGCTCGGATACCGCGTAGGCTCGTTGGTTCAAGTGCTGGAGGAAGTGCAGGCCGGGAATTTCAATGCACGCGCCGGCGTAGCGGGAGCCAGCGATGAAATCACCAAATTAGCCAACGGCCTTAACCGGATGCTCGATGCGCTGGCGCAAAGCGAGGAACTGCGGCAGCACGCGCGCGCTCTCGAAATTGCGAATAGGGAGCTGGAGTCGTTTTCCTATTCGATTTCACATAACCTGAACGTACCGCTGCGCGCCATAGACGGGTACTCGCGCATCCTGCAGAATGAGCACGCGGACAAACTGGACGATGAGGGAAAGCGGCTGCTGAACGTGGTGCGGAACAACACCGTCAGGATGGGAAACCTCATTGACGATATCCTGAGGTTCACCCGCACCGGCCGGCAGGGAATGAAAATCTCGGAGGTCCGCATGGAGGAACTGGCGCGCGATGCCTTGGCGGAAGTCAAGCTTGCAACTGGTGCCAGCAATCTGCAAGCGGACATCGGCCATCTCCCGTCCGTCAGGGGCGACTTTTCCATGTTGAGGGAGGTATTTAAGAATCTATTGTCCAACGCAATCAAGTTCAGCCGCCTCAAACAAGCGCCCAAGATTCAAATTGGCGGATACATCGAAGGAGACGAAGCTATTTACTTTGTGAAAGATAATGGCATCGGCTTTGACATGAAGTATGCGGACAATCTGTTCGGCGTGTTCCAGCGTCTTCATGGCGTTGAGGAATTTGAAGGCACCGGCATTGGACTTGCCATCGTCAAGCGCATCGCCGGCCGCCATGGCGGGCGGGTGTGGGCGGAAAGCGTCCTCAACGATGGCACGGCGATATATTTTGCCTTGCCAGCGGGGGATGCCGCCGCTGGGGAAGCGGTGAAAAATCGCGGGCAATCCAGGGCGCTTTCCTGAACTTGCGAAGCCCATGAAACTGGGTTCGCTCGAACGCTCCCTCCGTGGCAGCAAGTCACCCGCCGTTCTCAGGGCCGCGGCCAGGAGGCGAATAACGGCTTGAGAGGGCGCCGTCGCCGGGCATGGGTGAAAAGGTCGTAGGCACGCGAACGGTTGTGGAGCGGAAGGCGGCGTGCTGGCCATCCTGGACTTGAATTACATTGAACACTATTATTCCATGATGAGTGGATCGAGATGTGACATGACCAAGCTCCTTGAAGAGGCGGTTGCTACCGCAAGGCGCCTTCCCGCCGAAATGCAGGACGATATCGCCCGCGCTATCCTCGCTCCGGCGGGGGAGGAAGGCGGCGAGGTTTATATCCTCACGCCAGAAGAAGAGGCGGCTATCGCCGTGTCCAAGGCGGCCGCAAAACGCGGTGAATTCGCCACCGATGAGGAGGTTCGCGCTGTCTGGGCCAAGTTCGGGCTGTGAAACTCCGCTACACGCTGCCCGCCCGCTTCGAACTTGAGGCCGTTCTTGAGTATTTGGCCGGGCACTCGCCCCAAGGCGCCGCGAATGTGCAAAGGCGGATCAAAGCGGTTACGGAGCTGTTATTGAAACACCCCTTTATCGGCGCGGCCACCAGCGAACCCGGCATCCGCCGCGTCGCGGTCAATCCCTATCCCTATGTGAACTTTTACGAACCCTTGGATGACGAAATCGTCATCCATTCGATCCGGCACGGGGCGCGCAAAAGCAACTGACGCAAATGGCCTATTTTGCGGTGAAAGCGGCTGGGGCTTGTGTCCATTCCGACACATCCCACAGCTTAACCGTTTTGTCGGAGCTACAGGTAAGGGCGAAGCGACCATCTGGAGTGAAGGTAACGTCATCCACGAAGCTTGCGTGTCCTAAAAGCTCATATAACTCCCTTCCGGTTTCAGCAAGCCAAAGCTTAGCCTTGCCCTGAGAGCACGAACGGGATCTATAGCTACCCTTTTTTCCTTCCACCTTTTCATTAGCGCGCTGTCGTAGGCGTGCAGGTAGACCTCCTCGTATTTCACGCTGCGCCATAGCCGTTCGACGAATACGTTGTCCCGCCAGGCACCCTTGCCATCCATGCTGATGGCGATGCCGTTGCTGGCGAGCACGCCGGTGAACTGCGAGCCCTGATCGGTATTGAAGATCTCAGGTTTACCGTGCTGCGCCAATGCGTCCTCCAGCGTCTCGACGCAGAACGCCGCCTCCATCGTGATGGATACCCGCCACGACAGGACGCGCCGCGAGAACCAGTCGAGCACCACGGCGAGATAGACGAAGCCCTTCGCCATCGGGATGTAGGTGATGTCCATCGCCCAGACCTGATTCGGCCGCACGATCTCCTTGCATCGCGGGAGATACGGGTAGATTTTGTGCCCCGGTTCCGGCTTCGTCGTGCGCGGACGGCGGTATAGCGCCTCGATGCCCATCCGCTTCATTAGCGTTTTGACATGCCGGCGGCCGGTCTTACTCCCCCCTGGCAGCCAAAAGACCTCTCAGCATCCGCGCCCCCGCGAAGGGGAATTCCAGATGCAGCCTGTCGATCTGGCGCATGAGTTCGAGACCGGCTGCCGGCACAAGACGCGGCAGGTAGTACACGGTGCCGCGCGCGATGCCTGCGGCTTCAGCCTGTTTCGTGACGCTTAACGCATGACCACGGTCGATCATCGCTTTGCGCTCAGCAATCCCGCCTTGATGAGCGCGCCCTCTAAAAAATCGTTCTCCAGCGTCAACTCCCCGATCTTGGCGTGCAGGCTCTTCAGATCGACGCTCGAAGCTGCCGCTTCGCTGTTGTCCTTGCCGAACACCCCAGCCGCGCCGTCGAAAAGCTGGGCTTTCCATTGGGTCTATCCTAACAAGCAGTTCGTCCCTTTGATTTTGCTCGGCGCCGACGGGGCGCGAGCAAACCATTTGCGCCCTTGCAGGTCGTGGCATATCGCAAGGGCAGGCGTTTGATCGCCTTCCACGAGACGGATCTCCGTTCGGCTGGCAAAGCGCCTTACCTGCGGACGGTGTTTTGGAACGATAACTTGTTGTCGCTGAACCAGTGTCCGTTGGGGTAACGAGTTGGTTAACCAGAGCCGGGGAAAATGGGAAATCGGCAGACACCTGCGGCCCCGTGTCAGCTCGGGATCGCAGGGCCGGGCGGTGCGGCAACCCGACTGCCGCCCTGGCGGCCGATAGACCCCGCTGCGAGGCACAGCTACCGGCCGTGTTCGGTTGGGGCGTCAACTCGCCGTTGGCGGGGGTGTGCTTTTTTATCGGTTCTGCGCTTCGCCCTCAAGGAGCTTCGCTCGATGCTTCACTCGGCGGCGCCCGGAGATAAGCGGCCCGAAGGTTGCGCTTCCTTGTGCTTTTCACCGGCGTCCCGCCCTGCTGGCCCGCGCATTGTATGCAGGCGCTCGGCGATCCATTGGAAGGTCACATAAAGCGGCGGGATGGCGAAAATTCCAACGAAAGAGGCCAGCAGCATTCCGCCAAAGACCGGAGTTCCAACGCCGCGGCGTGCGAGTTCCGAAGCGCCGGAGGCAACGACAAGCGGATAGAGGCCCAGGATGAAGGCCAGCGATGTCATCATGACCGGGCGGAACCTGAGGCGGGCGCCTTCAATGGCGCTATCGAGCAGCGGTTCCCCATGCTCCCGCTTTTCCTTCGCGAATTCCACGATCAGGATGGCGTTCTTGGCGGCAAGGCCGATGAGGACGACCATGCCGATCTGGGCGTAAAGATCGAGGCTCAGCCGTCCCGCCAGAATCGCGAGGAAGGAGCCGAACACACCCACCGCGACGGAGAGCAGAACCGGCACAGGGATAATCCAGCTCTCGTAAAGCGCAACCAGGAACAGGTACGCAAAGAGGACGGCAAATCCGAGGATTATGGCGGTCTTTCCTTCCGCCCGCTTTTCCTGGAAAGCGGTGTCGGTCCACTCTCCCGCGAATCCTTGCGGCAGCGTCCGCGCCGCCACCGCCTCCATGGCTGCCAGCGCCTGGCCGGAGGACACGCCCGGTGCCGGAGCGCCTTGAATGGTCACCGCGCGCTTGTTGTTGTACCGGATCAGGGAAGGCGGCCCGACGATGACGCGCGGCTCCACGAGACTGCGCAGCGGGATCATCTTGCCCTCGCCGCTGCGAACGTTGATCCGGTAAATGTCGTCGATGCCGGAGCGGTCGGAGGCTTCGGCTTGCACTTGAACCTGCCAGGTGCGGCCGAAGAGGTTCATGTCGTTGACATAGAAGCCGCCGAGCGATGCCTGAAGCGCCTGAAACACCGCGTTCAGCGGCACGCCCAGCACCTGGGCCTTGTCCCGGTCGATGTCGAGATAGATCGAGGGGTCGGTCGCGGAAAACGTGCTGAAGACATGTTCGAGCTTCGGGTCCTGGTTCGCCGCGATGAGCAGGCCTCGTACAACCTGCGCGAGCGCCTTGGGATCGCCCTCCCTCAGATCCTTCAGCACATAGGCGAAGCCGCCGCCAGTGCCCAGGCCGATAATCGGCGGCGGAGCCAAGGTAACGGCGGTTCCGCCCCGGATGTTCCGCATCTTAGCGTTCAGCCGCTCCATGATGCTCGCCAGGCTGTCAGTCTTGGCGGTCCGTTCCTCGTACGGTTTCAGCATGACAACAAGGAAAGCCGCGTTAGATTGAGAATAGTTGTCGATGAAGTTGAGGCCGATGATCGACGTATAGTCGGCAACCGCCTTCTCCTGGGCGAGGATATGCTCTGCCGCATGCACGATCTCCGAGGTGCGGGCAACCGAGGCGCCGCCTGGGAGCTGGACCACCGTGAAAAAGGCGCCTTGATCGTCCTCGGGCAGGAACCCGGTAGGCGTGATTTTGGAAAGGCCGAAGACGCCGAGCATGGAAGCCGCGACAAAGGCAAGCCCGATCATCGAAATGCGCACCAGCCGCGCGACGGCGGTGCCGTAGGCGTCCCGGACGCGGTCTATGAAGCCCATGACGGCGCCAACGATGCCGTGCCTCGGCCCGCGATGCGGCTTCAGGAGAATGGCGCAAAGTGCCGGCGACAGCGTGAGCGCGTTGATGGCGGACAGGAACATCGCGACCGCCACCGTGATGGCGAACTGCCGGAAAAGCTCGCCCGAGATGCCGGGTATGAAGGCCACGGGCACGAAGACCGACAGCAGCACCAAGGTAATGGCGATGATCGGCGCGGTGATCTCGCGCATGGCCTGCTTGGTTGCGTCGGCCGGGGAAAGCTCGGGGTGCTCCTCCATGACGCGCTCGACGTTCTCGACCACGACGATTGCATCGTCGACGACGATGCCGATGGCAAGCACGACCGCAAGCAGGGAAACGGAGTTTGCCGAGTAGCCGATGGCGAAGAGGACGATGAACGCGCCAATCAGGCTCACGGGAACCGCGATGGCCGGGATCAAGGTTGCCCGGAAGTTCCCGAGGAAGAAAAATACCACGAGCACCACGAGAACGAAGGCTTCGGCGAGCGTCTTTTTGACTTCGTGGACCGTGGCTGTCACGAATTCGGTGGGGTCGTACGTAACCTTCCATTCAAGGTCCGCCGGAAAGGCTTTCGCAAGCTGCACCATTTGAGCGCGGATCGCGTTCATCGTGGTGATCGCGTTGGCGCCAGGCGTCTGGTACATGGCCAGCACTGCCGCCGGCTTGCCGTTGAGGCCCGTTTCATAATCCAGGTTGGCGGCGCCCAGCTCCACGCGCGCCACATCCTTGAGCCTCAAAACCGAACCGTCGGGGTTCGTCCTGATGACGATGTTCTCGAAATCGGCGGCCGAGTTGAGGCGCCCTTTCGTCTGGATGTTGAGTTGCAGCCTTTGATCGTTCGAGATCGGGCGCGCGCCGATGCGCCCGACGGCTGCCTGCACATTCTGGGCCTCGATAGCGTTGACGATATCGCCGGTGGTAAGCCCCAAGCCGGTGAGCTGGTCCGTGCGGACCCAGGCCCGCATCGCGTAATCCTGCGGTCCCCAGAGGTTCGCGTCGCCGACGCCGGGTGTCGACCTGATCTGATCGAGAAGGTTGATCGTGACGTAGTTGGAAAGGAAGAGCGCGTCGTGCGTGCTCTTGGGCGCGTAGATGGCGATGACGCCGAGCAGGGCAGACGATTTCTTCTTGACCGTTACGCCCTGTTTCCGGACGTCCTCGGGCAACTTCGAAAGCGCGACCTGCACGCGGTTGTTCACGTTGACGGTATTGATGTCGGGATTGCTGCCAAGCTCGAACGATACGGTAAGCGTGTAGGTGCCATCGTTGCCGCTCACGCTCTTCATGTAGATCATCTTGTCCACGCCGATCACTTGCGCCTCGATGGGCTGGGCAATCGTGGCGTCGACGATGGCGGCGGAAGCGCCGGGGTAGCTGGTCGTAACCGAGACCTGCGGCGGCACGACATCGGGATATTGCGCCACCGGAATGACGGCCAGCGAGAGAGCGCCGGCAATCGTGGTGACGATGGCGATAACGATTGCGAGCCTTGGGCGGTCTACGAAGAGCGAGGAGAGCACGGCCTAACTCCTCCCTTCCGGCAGCATTGGCGAAGCCTGGACCGGCGCGCCTGGCTTAACGCTTTGAAGCCCCTCGACAATGATCTGCTCGCCGGCTTTCACCCCGGAGTCGATGGCGATGTTGACCCCAACCTCTCCTCCAGGCACTACCCTGCGGACCACCGCTTTTCCATCTTCGACGGCAAAGACATAGGTCCCTTGCTGGTCCGCAAGCAGTGCCGACTGGGGGATGACGATCTTTTCCTGCGGTTTGGTGGTGCCGATGCTCACGCGGACGAGCTGGCCATCGACGAGGGCATCGTCGGGATTGGGGATCGTGGCGCGGACCGTAATGGTGTCGGTCGACTTTTCGACTGAGACATCGATGAAATTGATGCGCCCCTTATGGCTGTAGACGCTCCCGTTGGAGAATTGCACCGTCACTTCCAAGCGGCTGGCGTCGACCTTGCCGCCCTCCCGATGAACCTCCAAAAAATCGCGCTGGCTGACCGGAAAAATCACGTACATCGGGTCTTCGCTGACGACGGTAGTCAAGACGCCGCTGTCTGGAGAAACGACGTTTCCCTTCGTAATTTTCGTGCGGCCGATTTTTCCGGCAATCGGCGACGTGATATCGGTATAGCCGAGGTTGATCTTGGCCGTGTCCAAGTTCGCCTGCGCGACCAATATATTCGCGGCGGCGTTTTCATCGGCGGCCAGCGCTTGGTCGCGCTTTTGGGCTGTGCCGTAGGTCGAGGCCATCATCTGGATCGCGCGTTCAAGCTCGACCTTTGAGAGTTTCTTGGAGGCTTTGGCTCCATCGACGGCGCCCTGGGTTTGCTCCACCGCCGCTTTGAAGAGATCCTGCTCGATGCGGTAGAGGGGCTGCCCTTGTTTGACGGTTTCGCCTTCCTTGTACAAGACCGCATCCAGATAGCCGGTCACGCGCGCTCGGATCTCGACGCGCTCCACCGCTTCGATCCTGCCGACGTAGCCTTTGGTCTCGGACACCGGCCTCAATTCGGCGGCGAAGGTTGTCACGGGGACGGCCTGGGGTGCCGGCTGCTGGGCCGATGTTGGAAAGCTTATCGCCGCCGCTACGAGCGGCAGCCAAAGAAGACGGCGCATCGGGCGCTCCTCCGCGGTACAAACGAGCTACGCCGCGGCCGGAACGGCGCGGACCCATCTGGCGCTCTTAACCGCTTCCCGGTTCTTCACCTTCCGGGGATTGCGTTTGAGCCGGCAGCCAGATGGCGCAGAGGAACATGCACGTGCAAAGTGTAATAAGCCTCAGCAATTCCACTACAAATCGAATGGCCGTAAGCGGCGCCTCCTGGCAGCGTTTTTCCTTGGCTATGCTGGCTGAGGCATTTTTATTCAAATGCGGAGCCGCGCGCCCAGCTTGGCCTCGTCGTGCTTCAAGCACAGGCTGGGGAAAAAACGCGGCGGTTGCCCCAAACCCGAAAAGCAGAAACTTGGACACCGTTGACCGGCGCGGCTCCGTTCTCTAGCGTTGCGCTTACGCGTTCAATAGAACGCGCGCCAACGAAGGATGGTCATGACAATGACGCCCGGAGCGAAAAAGACGGCCGCGAAGCCAAAGGCGAAAAGCAAAGCCAAAAAGGTTCTGCAAAAGCCGCAGCAGCTTGGCTGGAACAGCTCCGACGAGGATGAAATCGCCCGCCGCCGCCTACGCGGGGAGATCGAGATTATCGGGATTGAGGCGCTCGAAAAGAACGAGCCCCTGTTCGGTACGTTCCGCGTCACGTCCTGCACCGGCGGCGCCTACGAGGTTGAGATCCGCGATCTGGCCGGTTTTGCAAATTCCTGCGGCTGCGCCGATCATCAGGTCAACCGGCTCGGTACCTGCAAGCATATCGAAGGCGTTCTGGCGGCCCTGAAAAAGCGCCGTGCCAAGCAGTTCCGGCAAGGGGCGAAGACCGGCCCGGCGCGCGCGGAGATTTTCCTGGCGCGGAACGGCGAGGCGGAACCGCGCATCGCGTGGCCCAAGGAACAAACGGAAGCCGATGCTGCCGCCCGGCGGCATCTCGCCCCATGGCTTGCGCGCGACGGCGCTTTGACAGCGGCGCCCGATAAAGTCGCCGGCCTGATCGCTGCATTCCCAGGCATGCCCGCGGAGGTCAAAGAGCATGTGCGCCTTTCCAGGCATTTTGCGCCGTGGACCGGGCGTGCGCAACGCATTGCGGCCCGCGCCGCCGCACGCAAGCAATTCGCGGCCGGGCTCGAAGCCGGGCGGGCAAGCCTCGATCTCCTCAAGGTCAAGCTCCTGCCTTATCAGGTGGAGGGCATGCTGCATCTGGCTTTCGGCGAACGCGCCTTGCTGGCCGATGAAATGGGTCTCGGCAAGACCATCCAAGCAATCGCGGCCTGCGAGTTTTTGCGGCGGCGCGAGGGCATCCGGCGCGTGCTGGTGGTCTGTCCAGCCTCGGTCAAGGCGGAGTGGGAGGATCAGATCGCCCGTTTCACCGGCGAGACTTCGCGCCTTATCTTCGGTCCCAGGGCACAGCGGCTCGCCCTGTACGGCAAAGAGACGGACACACTGTTCACCATTGTGAACTACGAGCAGGTACTGGGCGACGCGGACGATATCAACCGCCTGTTCAAGCCCGATATCGTGGTGCTGGACGAGGCGCAGCGCATCAAGAACTGGCATACCAAGACGGCCCAGCGGGTCAAGAGCTTGCGCGCGCCCTACGCCTTCGTGCTGACCGGCACGCCGGTCGAGAACCGCATCGACGAGGTCTACTCTATCGTCCAATATCTGGACCCGGAGATTTTCGGGCCGCTGTTCCGCTTCAACCGCGATTTTTATGAGCTGGACGACCGCGGCCGGCCCATCGCCTTCAAGAACATGGCGGAACTGAATCGCCGCCTGAAGCCGGTCATGCTCCGCCGCCGCAAGGCCGATGTGGAAAACGAATTGCCCGGCCGGACGGTGCAGAACTACTTCGTGCGCATGGATCAGGAGCAGCAGGCGCGCTACGACGACTACCAGTACCGGGCCGCGATCCTGATCGCGCAGGGGCAGCGCCGGCCGCTGACGCCCAAGGAATTCGAGCGGTTGCAGCAGTATCTCGCCTGCATGCGCATGCTGTGCGACACGCCGGCGATCCTCGATCCTACCTGCCGCGTCAGCCCAAAGCTGGAGGAGCTGGAGAATATCCTCGGCGATCTCATGCAGGACGAAACTTGCAAAGCGATCGTTTTTTCCGAATGGGAGCGGATGCTCGATATGGTGCGCGGCCTCGCTGGCGAGATGGGCATCGATTGCGCCTGGCATACAGGATCGGTGCCCCAGCAGAAGCGCCGGGCCGAAATCTCGCGGTTCAAGGCCGATCCAGCTTGCCGGCTGTTTCTGACCACCGATGCCGGTGCGACGGGGCTGAACCTGCAGGCCGCCAATGCCGTGGTCAATGTCGACCTGCCATGGAATCCAGCCAAGCTTGAGCAGCGCATCGCCCGCGCCTGGCGCAAGAACCAGACGCGGCACGTCTCGGTCATCAACCTCGTCACCGAAAACAGCATCGAGCACAATATCCTGCATCTTCTGGCGCAGAAGCAGGCGATGGCCGATGGCGTGCTGGATGGGCAGGGCGACCTGGACAAGCTCGATATGCCCTCCGGCCGCAAGGCGATGATCGACCGCATGCAGCAAATGATGAAGCCGGCAGCCCCCCCGCGCATCGTCACGGCCGAGGAAGCGCTGACCGAAGCCTTGCGCGAGCGCCATGGCGGCAACCTGCTGCTGATCGAAGCGCGCGCGCTGGAGAACGGAGCGGAGCACATCCTGATCGTGCTGGATGGCGATTCCGCGGTGCTTGCCACCGAGCGTGCGCACCTTTCGGCTCGAAGCGATGCCGCAAGCCTGCCCGTTGAAGTCATCGGCCGCGATATGTGGGAAACCATGCAGCGCCTCGCCGCGTCCGGTCTTGTCGCGTTCACGGCGGCACAAAGCCGCACCCTTCATCGCACAGAAGAGGCGCTGCAATCCGCCTTCGCGCCAGTTGGTTCAGAAGCCATTCCGCAGCAATCTGAGGCCGCGTAAGGGGAAAGACGCGGGCATGCGCGCTTCGATGGTGCCTTGAACGGAGCGAATCTCTCCTCATCCTGTCCCTCTCCCACGCAAGCTCGCCTTGGCGAGCTTGCCACTCAAAAGTATCCATATCCGCAAGCGGATATGGATGGGAGAGGGGACGCCAGAAATATCGCGGCGGCCAGTTCAGGGGTCCCTTCTCCCAGGGGGAGAAGGACAGGATGAGGGGAGATTCGGTCACTTCAACGCACTATCGAGCGCCTCAAGTTCCATCACCCCTTGGCCATGTCGCGGAGCACGCGCTCGATGCCTTTGGCGATGCGCGCCAGCCGCTCGTAGTCGACCTTATCCGGCGTATCGGTGCGCCTGTGGTAGTGCGGATAGCGGAAAATGGCGGTGTCGGTGATCATCATCGCCTGGAAGCCAGCTTGCGCGAACGACCAGTGGTCGGACCAGTCGATGCCGGGAATGAAACCGGGCGCGACGCCGCCAATGGATGGAAAGGATGTGTGCCGCCGGAAGGATGCGATAACCTCCTGGACCAGGGGGCGGGAGCCCAGCATCCCAACGAAGGCGATGAAATTCCCGCGATTTGGGAGAACCGCGCCGAAAGGCGGCGGATATTGCTGGGTGCCCGGAGCGTCGGAGAAACAGCCGATGGTGTCGAACGCGATCATCGCCGCCACGGGCTCGTTGCGCTCCGCCAGGGCTTGCGCATAGCGGTAGCTGCCCATGTCGCCAGTGTGAAAGTAGGGCGGCTCCTCGTTCACGAACAGCACCAGCCGCAGCCGCGTGTGCGCCGGGCGCAGGTCTCTCAGGAGGCGGGCAAGCTCCAGCACGGCCGCCACGCCGGAGCCGTTGTCGTTGGCGCCCGGCGAGTCCGCTATGGAATCGTAATGCGCGCCAACCACGACGGTCCTCACATGCTGGCCGCTTTCCAGCGGCTCGATGGTGGCCTCCAGATTGCGTACCTCGGCCCCTCCCGCCTCGTAGACCTGCGGGACGGCGCGATAGCCAGCCGCCGCCAGCGTCCGCTCGATGTATTGCGCGGCCTGTTCGAGATTGGCGTAGTGCTCGATGTTGTGCGGCTCGCTGGCGATGGCGGTCACGTGCTGCTTCAGGCGCCCGGCCAGCTCGATTTCCTCGGCCGTGGCTTGCGGCAACGAGCCCTTATAGGACCGGCCCGGCATGCCGAGGCTATACCAGAGCAGCGCGCCGATGCCGATCAGCGCGGCTGCCAGCGCCCAAAGCGCACCCCAGAGAAAGTCTTGCAACATTCGCTTCCGTACCCTGATCGCCGGTCAGCCAGAAAGCCCATTTAGTTTTCATTTCAGGTGGAAGCGTGGCGGGAGAGACGGCTCCGGCGGACAGCTCGCAATGGATGGTTTCGACACCTAATTCATACGCTGCTTTAATGCCTTATGCTACACCCGCCATGCAAATCCATGTGGCGGGTGAATAAGAACCGCTAACTCATATTGGGCGGCCTCAATTCTACGATATCCCGAATGTCCTAACGCCCTCCGGCTTGCAGGTGCCGTTTTCCCTAATGCGGCGGACGTGCTCAGCGGCACTGTTTATCCGGCTGTTGTGTCTCCGCTGCCAGTGCATTCAGGATCGCCGGGTAGTTGAAATCTTCCGCCAAACGGTGCAACAAGCTGCCCAACTCCAAATCGGCTTGTCCGATCAGCGAGATGACGTCCGCTATACGTTCGCTGTCCAGGCTCTCCAAGGCGTCTGTGAGTTCTTTGCGGGTCGCGGCGGGCAGAGCGGCCAGCTTGCCGGCTATCGGCGCGGCGGGCACGGCTTCGGTTGTGCCTCCAGCCGCCCGGTATACGTATTGGATGCGCAACTGCTTTGCCAGGCAATTATAGATTTCGCTGACTTGGTAAGGCTTGCGTACGAAATCGTCCATCCCGGCGTCCAGCATTTCCTGCTGCTGCTCCTTGAACACCGACGCGGTCACGGCGACGATCTTGACATCCTTGCCGTCTGGGAGTTCGCGAATGGCTCGCGTGGCCCGCATGCCGTCCATCAGCGGCATGCGGCGGTCCATCCAGATGAGATGCGGGTGCCACTCCTGGAACAGCCGCACGCACTCCTGGCCGTTCTCCGCGACTTTCACCTCAAGGCCGATCGTAGTCATCAGTTGGCTGAGCAGCATTTGGTTCTCCCGCTGATCCTCGGCGATCAAGATGCGGCGGAGCGGCTGTCCAGGTGCAAGCCCCGTCACTATCCTAGCTGGCGTAGCTTCCTCCAATGCAACGGTTCCGGCGACGGCAGCCGTCTCTACCGGAACATCGGCGCGGAAGACCGAGCCCTTGCCCGGCGTGCTCACCACGCCGATGGTCCCGCCCATCAGTTCGACGAACTGGCGCGAGATCGCGAGGCCCAGCCCCGTGCCCTTTTGCGTGCCCGCTTCACCCAGCTGTTCGAAGGGTTTGAAAAGGCGCTTCTGGTCTTCGGCGCTGATGCCAGGGCCAGTATCTTCGACCTCTATCACAAGATGCTGCGCGCCATTCCGCCTCATACCGAGACGTATGCCGATGCCGCCCTTGTCCGTGAATTTCACCGCGTTGCCAGCAAGATTCAAGAGCACCTGCCGCAGGCGGGCCTCGTCCGCCATGATATAGCGCGGAAAGCCGGGAGATTGGTCCACGCGTAGCCACAAGCCTTTCTCCTGAGCGCGCATCCGCAACATTTCGGCAACGCCGCGGACCATGGCGCCGGCATCGAAGGGGGCTATTTCCAGCTGCACGCGCCCCGCCTCGATCTTGGCGATTTCCAACACGTTGTTGATGAGGGTCAAGAGGTGCTCACCGCTGCGGTTGATGATATCGAGCTTCTCGCGCTGGTTCCCGTCGAGATCGGGCTCGCACCGCAACATGTTGGAGAAGCCGAGAATGGCGTTAAGGGGCGTGCGCAGCTCGTGGCTCATATTGGCCAGAAACACGCTCTTGGCGCGGTTGGCCGCCATCGCTTCGTCACGGGCCGACATCGATTCGCGCTTCTGGAGTTCCAGTTGCACCACCTTCTCCTCAAGCTCCCGCTCGCGCCGATGCAAACGCTGGTAGAGTTTGATGCGGTTGAGCAGCAGGTTGTCGTCGATGGGTTTGGTCAGGTAATCCGCCGCGCCGATCGTATAGCCGCGCTGGATGAACTCCTCGGTATTGAAGACGGCGGTCACGAAGACGATTGGAATGTGCCGGGAGCGCTCCGTCATCTGAAGATGGCGCGCCGTCTCGAAGCCGTCCATGCCGGGCATTTGCACATCGAGCAGGATCAGATGCACGTCGCGCTCGACCACGCATGCCAATGCTTCCTCACCCGAGGAAGCCTCCAGCGTTTCGCAGTCCCTCACCTGACCGAGCAGTGCCCGCAGCGCGAACAGGTTGCTGGGACTGTCGTCGACAATCAGGATGGTGAATGGTGTCGCTGGCATCAATGCGGTCCTTTGCCATCCCAGCGGTAAATCTTCCCGGCGGCCGCGTAGGGCTCGAAGAAACGTGCGCCGCCGCCTGGCCCTGTCTCCTCGCTGGGGCCGAGCATGAGGAAGCCGTCCCTGTGCAGCGAGCGCGAAAAAAGATCCATTACCCGCTGCTGCAGGGCTGGATGGAAGTAGATCAGGACGTTGCGGCAAACGATCAGCTGGAATTCGTTGAACGGCCCATCGTGGGCGAGCGAGTGCGGGTAGAAGAGCATCTTCTGGCTTAGGCGCGGCGCGATCTTCACGTAGCCCTTTTCCACCGTCAGCCACTCTTCCAGCCTGCCCTGGCCGCCGCTGGCGGCGTAGTTCCGCCGTCCCTCTTCGAGTGTCTCCATCGGATAGAGGCCGTTCTTTGCCTCCTCCAACTGATAGGGATTGATGTCGGTGGCGAAGATCAGCGACTTGTGCAGCATGCCCAGTTCGTCGAGCAGGATCGCCAGCGAATAGGCCTCCTCGCCGGCGGCGCAGCCCGCCGACCAAATCTTGATGTGGGGAAAGCTGTCCAGATAGGGCAGCACTCTTTCCCGCAGCACTTTGAACTGCTTGGGGTGGCGGAAGAAGGCGGTAATGTTGATCGAGAGTTCCAGGAACAGATGCTCGAAAGCATCTGGATCGGTCAGTATCTCGCGCTGCAAGGCAAAGAAGTCCTCTGCCGCCACCTTGGCGTACAGGTTGGCGAGCCGGCGCTCCACGGTACCTTGCTGGTAGTTGCGGTAATCGTAGCCATAGCGGGAATACACCGCCTCCAGCAGCAGGGCGATAAGCTGCTGCGAAGGTTGGTTGTTGCGGCCGGCCACTGCCGCCGCCACGTAGCAGCGCAACTCGGGCAGCGATAGCACGTGGTCGAAGCCGCCGCCGGCAATGGCGGCGTCGGTCAGATCGCGGGCGGCGCAATCGGCACTGTTCTCGATCAGCGCGCAGCCGCCGCCGGCTTTGATCGCCGCCAGGCCGGCGACGCCGTCGCGACCGTAGCCGCACAGCAGTGCACCCAGGCAGCGTTCCTTGTATTCGCCCGCCACCGACTCGAACAGCACCTCGATCGAGGGCCGGGCGTAATTGACCTTGCGATCGTGCGTCAGATAGATGCGGCCATGCGCCACCCTCATGTGATGCTCCGGCGGGGCGACATAGATGCTGCCCGGCCGGATCTCCGTCAGGTGCTGCGGCATCTCGACCGCATATTCGGTGCGCATGCGCAGCAGCCGGTCGAGGTAATTCGGCTTATCCTCAAGGATGTGCTGGACGATGAACACCGTGGCCTGGCTGGGCGGCAGTGCCTCGACGATGGCGAGAATTTTGTCCAGGCTATCCGCTGATCCGCCAAGGACCACCGCCGCGTATTCGTGGGCAGCCGGCGAGGCGCCCGCGGGAAACATGCCCAGCACCGGCAGGCCGAGGCGCACCAGATGGTGCAGCAGATAGCCGTGGTAGGCGTAGATCTTCAGCGGCGGTGCGTCCGCCCTGAGGCCGAGCAGTTTCTCCAGCACCTCGCCGGGCAGGGTGCGCGCGTCGTAGAAGGTCAGTTCGAGCGGGCCGGTGCCGCGCCCGGCAAGCGCCTCCAGCAGGGCTTGGCCGTCGGCTGGATCGGTCAGGTCGCCAACCACGCTGACGCGCCTGGTTCCGCCTACATCCTGCACCGCGACGCTCATCGTTTCTCCTCGCACCAGACTTTGGCCATGTTGATCAGGACGTCGTAATCGACAGGCTTGGACAGGTAGTCGTCGGCGCCCGCGGCGCGAGCCTTTTCCCGATCCGCCATCAGCGCCTTGGCGGTCAGCGCGACGACGGGAATGCGCTTGAGGACGGGGTCGGCGCGGATCTGCCTGATGGTCTCGTAGCCGTCCATTTCGGGCATCATGATATCCATGAACACCAGGTCGGCGCCGTGCCGGCGCAGGTTCTCGAGCCCCTTGCGGCCGTTGAGCGCATTCGTCACCGTGGCACCCTGCTGCTCGAGCGCCGAAGTCACTACGAAGAGATTGCGCGGATCGTCGTCTATGACCAGGACGCGGCGGCCCTCAAGCTTCTTGCTGCCGGGGCCACCCGCCGGCCCCGGTGCGCCTTCCGCCGGGGCCATGCGTTGCAAGAAACGTTCGATGTTCTGGAGCATGCGCTGTTCGGCATGTGGCGCCTTGACGATGATGCTGTCGGTATATTGACGCAGCGCGGCCTCCTCTTCCGCGCTCAACGCCGCCTCGCTGTAGAGAAGCAGCGGCGCTTGCGGTGCCGCCTCCCGCAATGCGCGGCAAACGCTGACGCCGTCTTCACCCTCCGCGCCGCGCGCCAGATCCACCACCGCCAGCAAGCCGCCATCGGCCCTCAGGGCCTCGACGGCGGCGTCCAGCCGGCGCACCGCCGTCACTGCCAAGCCCTCCCGGCCCACGATCTCCTCAAGCCGGCCGCGCGTTAGAGCTTCGCCTTCCAGAAGCAAGAGGGCACCCGCCTCGCTCCCGCCCCGTGCCAGCACCTCGGCCTCGGCGTCGGCCAATTGGCCTTCGCTGGCCGGTTTTTGCAGGTAGCCAACGATGCCATCGCGCAGCACATTGTCCTCTTTGTCGCGCGCCGACACGATGTACACGGGCAGCCGGCGCAGCTCGCGATCGCTCTTCAGGCAGCGGAGCACTTCGGTGCCGTCCATGTCGGGAAGCCCGAGATCGAGGAGGATGCCGCGCGGCCGGTAGGTCTTGGCCATGCGCAGCCCCTCCTGGCCCGTGGCCGCTACCAGCGTCTTGTGACCGAGGCGCTTGTTAAGCGCCATCAAACCCTCGCCGAAGCCGGGATCGTCGTCGATCAGCAGGATTACCGGGTCTGACGACTTGAGATTGGCGCGGTCGTCGTGCACTTGCACCGGCACGCTCGCAGAAGGCACCGGCCGCGGCGCGGGCTCGGCGGGAGCGGCAGGAACCGGAGCTGCCCCGGTGTCCGGCCGCATCGGCAGAAGCAAGGTAAACTCGCTACCCTCGCCCAGTTTGCTCTTCAGTTCGATGTTGCCGCCGAGCAGACCCGCGAAGCGCTGGCTGATCGCAAGCCCCAGCCCGGTGCCGCCGAACTCGCGCGCGATCGAGCCGTCCACCTGCTGAAACGCCTCGAACACCAGCTTCTGTTTGTCTTCCGGGATGCCGATGCCGGTGTCGATCACAGCGATCGCGAGCGGCAGGCTGCTGCGGCCACTGTTGAAGATGCGCAGCGTGACGCTTCCCTGCCGCGTGAACTTGAAGGCGTTAGACAACAGGTTGCGCACCACTTGCGAGAGCTTGTCGCGGTCGCTGACGAAGCGGCCGCGAAGCTGGTCTTCGACCCTGAACTCCAGACCCTTTTCCTGCGCCGTTGCCGCGAACAAGTCATGGAAATCCGCCGCCAGGCCGCCGGAGTCGATGCTACGGAGGTTGAGTTCCATCTTGCCCGACTCGATCTTCGACAGATCGAGGATGTCGTTGATAAGGCGCAGCAGTTCCTCGCCGGATTGATGCACGATCTGCGCGCGCTTCATGTCGTCGCCGGAGAGACCACCTGCCTCGTTCGCCGCCAGCATCTTGGATAGCAGGATGATCGAATTGAGCGGCGTGCGCAGTTCGTGCGACATGTTGGCGAGGAATTCCGACTTATACTGGCTCGCTTGCTCCAGTTCCCGCGCGCGCCGGTCGAGTTCGCGGTTCTTGGTCTCCAGATCGAGCGCCTGCTGCCGCAACTGCTGCTGCTGCTCCTCCATCTCTGCGTTGGAAGCCTGCAACTCCTCCGACTGCTGTTGCAACTGCTGCTGCTGCTCCTCCATCTGCGCGTTGGAAGCCTGCAACTCCTCCGATTGCTGTTGCAACTGCTGCTGCTGCTCTTCGAGTATGGTGTTGGCCTCCTGCACGCGGCGGGCCTGCTCCTGTGCCTGACGCGCCGATTCCTCGGCCACGCGCAGCACGTCCTTGATCTTTTCGCGCTGCTCGGCCGAGTAGAGGAACAAGGCCATGACGCCGGCAGCGCAGCCGATGAACTCGAGCTTGAGATCGTCGTAGCGCTCGAACGACGCCAGCTCGATCGCGCCCAATAGTTCGCCCTCGCGCAGCAGCGGGTAGGTGTATATGTGCTGCGGCGGCAGGCTCAGCGTGCCGGTGACGATGGGTGCCGCATCGCCTGCGGCATGAAGGACGATCGGCTTTCTTTCGCGTGCCGCCTGGCCGACGGCGCCTTCGCCGAGCTTGAAACGGTTGCCCAGCGCCTCGCGCTCGGTGAACATGTAGCTGCCCAGCAGCTCCAGCGCCTGCTCGTCCTTCAGGTAGCGGTAGAACACGCCGCGGCCGGCCTCCAGGTAACGCCCGGCGAAAGCGATCGCTGCCTCCGCGAGCTGCTGTGCGGAGCGGTCGCCGATCAGCGCTCCGTTCAACTGGCTGATGCCGTCCTTAAGCCAGTTGCCGCGCTGTTCCCCGCTGCGTGCCTCGCGCAGCATGGCGGTCATGTTGTTGACCGCCATGCCGAGGCGGTCCTGGCCGGACAGGAGCGGCGCCTCGCGCGAGAAATCGCCCTGCGAGATCGCGTCGGCCTGCGTCGCCAGCGCTTCCATGCCGAGCATCAGCTTGCGGCTCGATGCAACCATGTCACCGATTTCGTCGCGCCCCCGATAGTCGATTTCCTCCAGCATGGTTTCCCCGCGCCCCAGCCGCTGCAGCTGGCGGGTGACCGCTTCCAGGGGCGCCATGATCCTGCCGATGGAGTAGCGTGCAGCGAACAGCACGGCCAGCGCCACCGCCGCCAGAATCGCAGCGAACGTCAGCACGAAGCCGCGCAATTCGGCCATTGCCGCAGTCTCGTTGACCATGCCCACAAGGATGAAGCCGTTCTCGTGGCGGCCGGCGTTCGGGTGGATGTGGCGGAAGGACATGATCTTGCCCATGCTGGAGAGCGTGAGCTGCTGCTCGTGTCCCTTCACCTGCTCGAACAGACCTGGGAAGCCGGCCAGGAAGCTCGCGCCTTGGCCGGTTGTGCCGGCGAGGCCCTTGTCCTTATCGGGTTGGAACAGGTATTCGCCTTCGCTGTCTATCAGGAAGAAACGGCGATCCGGATCGATCGCGTTGGCCCTGCGCACCTCCAGGAAATAGGAATCGGCCGGGACCGAGATCACGACGACGCCATAGCGCGTGCCGTTACCGCCGATTACCGGGGTGGAAAAATGCACGGCCTGCGCAAGCGGCTGCTCGATCTGCCCGCGTTCGGTGTCCGGCCGCAGGCGCGACGCGTAGTATTGCCCCTTCGTCAGGGCCGCTGCGCGCGTGAAGTAGTCTGCTTCCTGTTCGCGGCCGAGTTCGTCCCCGGCGACGATATCGATGGCACCTGTTTGCGGGTTGCGCCTGACGGCGATCATCTCGTTGCCGGCGGCATCGATGAACTGCACCTTGTGCGCGTACTTGTAGTTCGCCAGATACGCGCGCGCCAAGCCGGCGAAGCCGGCCTGCCACTCCGCTTGCTTGGCCTCGTCGCGCATGTCACGCCAGTAATTGTAACGCAGCAGCGACAGGTCGCCGCTCAGGAAGTCGAGGTCGTTGCGTACCAAATTCTTCAAGCTATCGAGGGCGATAGCCGTTTCGCTGGTGTAGCCGGCAATCAGCTCGGTGGCCTTGTCGCGATAGGCTTTGCTGGCGCTGTCGTAGCCGGCGTAGCCGACGATGCCGGCCGAGCCGAGGGTGATGAGAAGGAACAGCAGCGAGAAGCGGGTACGCAGACTGCTGCTGTGGAAGAACCCGGCCGGAACGGGCGGGCGGCGGTGCCAGGCGTTGCGGAGCATGTCAAACGGCTTCATCGGCATTGCCTCAGCGCGGAGCAATAAGTCTGAGTTTGCTGGTCTCGTAGCCGAGCAACTGCATGACCTCGGCGGGGCTCTTTCCCTCAACGTATTCGGCGGGCGGCGTGTAGTTATACTTCATGCCGAACTGCACTTTGATCAGCTGCAGCTCGGCCAGGCACATGCCGATCATGTTGAATACGTCGGCGAGCACAACGTTCTCGCTTTTGCGGAAGGCGCTGAAATCCGTGGTCGCGATGCCCAGCCTGCGCTCCAGGCGCTGAACTTCCGCCATCAGGCCGAACGCAGCCACCAGCGCGTCAGCCGGCTGGGCGCCGGGATAGCGGGCCGGCGGCACGGCGTTGTCGATGGTGCCCGTGCGGCGAACGATAGCGTCGATGTCCTCGTTGATGCGTATCGCCTCTGCATAGACAGCGGAGGCAGCGATCGCCTCGCCGTTCAATGCGTCCATGTCGTAGGCGATCTGATTGAGCTTGTTGAAGACGTCTACCGGCCGCTTGCCCTCGGCCTTCGCGACCGGGCCGGCTTCGCCGGGAATGTCCAGGAAGAGCTTGATGATACGGATCTCGGTCAAGATGCGTTGTGTTTGGCTCCAGTTGATGCGCGGATCGGGGCTGACCTCAGGCTCGGTTTCCAAGGGTGCAAAGGCCGCGAGTCCATGCTTACGGCGGAAGACACTGAGCTTTACCAAAATCATGTAGGCCTTCTGCCAGACGTGCCGGTACTTGAGATCGGCTTCGGCCGGCGCGACTGGATTGTGCGCCGTGACATTGTAGTGGCGGCGCACCAGCTCGATCTCCTGCCCGATCAGCTCGGCCTGGACGTAGACGTCGGACGGCGTCACTTCCGCGGCCAGCGCCACAGCGGCACCCATCCATGCACTCAGGAGGAGAACCAGCAGAGGGCCGCACCGAAGAACGCGATCGCTCAACACTCGATTCCTCCCAGCGGCTGAGATCCTTCTGCGGATTTGCCGCAGGGCCGGGGCGCAAACCGCTCCCCCAAGCACGCCGGGTGCCGCAATCCCGGCCTTGCTCCCAAGGCTCGCGGTGGCACGAGCAGTCCGTTCACCACTGCGGATTTGCTGATGCCGGAATAGCCGGAGACAAGCGCGAGTTCAGGCTTTCCGCCGGCAACGGCCCGGTCAGAAGCGGCGAGCGGTGTTTCAACTTCCCGTTCGCGCCCGTAACGCTTCGTGGGGATCGGTAAACGATTAGGGACATCGCGCGCTCCGAGGGGAAATGGCGCAATAAGGGCGGCAAGCGCTCCGGTCCCAGCAGCCGGGGGGCGCGAAGAAATGGGCACTTTTAGCAAAAAATGCTCATGATCCGCCGATATCGCATGGTACACAGCGAAATGTCCCGCCTCGCAGATGACGAAAACCAGCGTGTATCCGGGAAACATGGCTTCGTCTGACGGCATCGGTAGACCCGTGGAACAATAAACTTTCGGCGCAGCGATCCTACCAACGGCTCCCGGCGAAACCGTTGGCGCGGTTGCTGGCGGTAGTCAGCTTAAAGTGGCATAGCTAACAAAAGCTTACGTTGGCGTGTAGGCGCGCTGAAGGACACCGCGTGAGACTTTCGGGCCTAGCTCCGGCGCTTCGTGTGGGGGCGCCGATGGCGATGCCGCAGGGCAAGCCGGGCTTCCTCCCGTGAGACAGGACAAGGCCTTTGCCAATCCGTTCATGGACTGCTTCCTCGGATGCACCGTAACGTACGCGGCCATCGCGGCTTCACTTTCGGTCGCAGTCCGCATCAGGATCTGGAAGCTGCCGTTGCGCGCATCGTAAAGCTCAATGCCCGCTTACAGGCCGATGCGAGAAGACTAAGGGCACCGGAAAAATAACTGAATCGCCTTTTAGCGCTTGATTGCATCTGGAGGTTTCCATGAGGCCGCCGGTTGAGATAGCCGCACGGCCACCGCTGGCGACCTCACGGAAACCTCCAGATTCGGCGAATGACAGGCTGGAAACGGGAGGTTCCCGCCTGGGCAATCGAAGGATGCCCGCCCAGCTCCGCACACGTCGTCCGGGTTGTGGAGGTTGCGGTGCATTTCCACCGCCGCGAGGCGGAACGGTGCGTTCGTCCACGTTCAAGTCCGGCAGGTTCGGCTTATGTTCCTTCATCCGATTCCCCTGGAGGTTCGCCGGAGCCCTCGAATTACCATAAAATTTTCGGGGTTTGGCCCAGATCCACGGGCATTATGCGGAGGTTGTAGCGGCACAATGCCGCCAGCAAGAGTGGCAAGGATGCGTTCATGACTGGCTCGTGGCGCGAAATTCTGGAGAGCGCGGCGGCGGACCGGGCGGACGATCGATGGAGCGTATCTCCCGGTGAGGCTAATCGCGATGCCGGGAGCCACGGCGAGGAGCAGGCCGCATCCGCGCAGCTTAATCCGGCTGCCGGGACGCGCGGGTTCGATGAACCCGAACTCGCTGCGTTCCTGACCAGGCTGGCAAGCCCGCCCGGCACTGCCTCTGCCGCCCCGGCGGAAGATAGGCCGGCTGCCGCGGGGAGGGGGCCGGCCTCGGGCCGGGAGCGGCCGGTGGGCAATTCGCTGATGGTGGCGGTGACAGGCACCGCGCCGCCTGCGCTCGCGGGGCCGGAGAATGCCGCACCGCTCGCATCCACGCCGCCGCCAAGATCGCGCAAACGGCGTGCCTCGCGCGACCTGCTTGCAACGTTGCTGTTGGCCGCGACCATGGGTTTGGCGGCTTATGCGCTGCTGAGTCCTGGCGGGAAGGCGCCGGACACGAGCCAATCCACTCAAAGCCCGTCCGCCATCAGCGCGAGCCGCGTTCAGGTGGAGGGCCGGCCGGGCTCGCACCGTTCGCGGACGCCGAGAGCCCGGCACAGGCGGACCGATGCCGGGCGGGGCGATGTGTCGAGGCGTTGCCGGTACGAGCCGGACTTGCCGGGTTGCCGCTGGCGAAGGTATCAGGACTGGTGAGTTGCGAATCGATGAAGATCTTGCAGGGCGCTGACAAGCTAAAGCTCGATAAACGGGCGTGAGTATCATTTATTGCAGCCGTATTGCGTGGAAAATTTCCGCACTATAGCCGGAACTCTTCGCTTCCAAAATCACGCGTCCATAAAGCGTTGCGCGCCAATGAGTTAAGTAGATGGTGCACTGAAGTTCAGATAACCAATAATAAATATATATTGCGTGTAAAATGTGTTATGATATAATTAAAACACATCCAATATTAATCGCATACAGAGGCGCTCTGAATCCCGGAGGGTTGTTAAAATGATGCATTGCTTGAGAATATGTGTGCTTCTCCTTTCGTGTCTAACCGCGATCACACACGCAAATGCGCGAGGCTTGTGGCTGTGGGACGAAGCCGTCGCGACCGATCCTACCCAGCAGCAAGCCTTCTTCAACTTCGCGGCTAGCAAGAATATTGACGTGATCTTCTTTGAATGCGAGGAGCTCATTCAATCGAACCAGCCTGCTCTGCATAATTTCGTGGTTGCGGCTAAGTCTCGGTCTATGGCCGTCGATTTTCTATTTGGAGACCCAAGCTGGGCGCTTACCGCGAACCATCCGGTTGCTACCAATCTTGCCAATGCGGCCGCCGCATACGGCGGAACCTACCCGGATGCCCGTCCGCGCGGCGTGCACTACGATGTGGAGCCCTATCTGCTTCCGAAGTGGAAGACCAAGAAAAATAACGTCGCCAACCAATATCTCGATCTGATTGAACAATTGAAGGCGATTGCGACTTCCGCATCGCTTCAGCTCACCATGGACATTCCATTCTGGTTCGATGGAGAAAGCATTACCCGGAGCGGAACTAACCGGCCACTCAATCAATTGGTTCAGGACCGGGCGGATAGGGTTGTTCTCATGGACTACCGCGATACCGCCGATCTTATAATTCAGTTCGCCGCGGACGAAGTTGCCTATGGCGATCAGATCGGGAAGAAGGTGGGGATTGGCGTAGAGACGCAATGCGGGCAAGACCCTGCCTATATCTCCTTCTGCGACAAGGGAAACGCGGCCATGGAGGCAGCGCTGGCCACAGTGCAGAATCACTACGCATCACACCCGGCCTATGATGGTATCTCCATTCACCATTATGGCTCTTACGTCACCTTAAAGCCTTGAGGTAGCGCGCGAATGCTGGCTGCACGGCGCGATCGCCAGTGCGCCAGCGGGTGCCCTCGCCAGCCAGTCGCAGTCGCAAACGATAACGGCGAACGAACGCCGTAATTCCAGAACGGAGGCTGGCAAGGAGGGAGGCGAGCAAGTCCAAATGCGAGCGACCGTCAATTTCGCCCTGCTTCCTACCTCACTTGTTCGTAGGCGCCAGAAAAGCAGCCACCTTCACATATACAACTGTGCATACTTCCGCAGCTTTGTAATCACGGTGGACCACCCGAATGCGGCGGCCTATTTTGCAAGACACTCAATCTCTCTCCATCGAGCGCGTTTCGCCGCGAGAGGAGCCGGCCGGCGAGAGGTTCTAAATGCGGACACAAGAACACGGAATTTCTGAAGAAGGGCCGCCAGCGATGGTTCCAGCTGGGTACATGGCCAAGAGGGTGTGCGCAAGGCCCGGCTGGCTCGCATCGAACGAAGTCATCGATATCTATTCGGTATCGTCATGTTTTACACATTGCTTTACCGATTATGTAGAGTATTGGAGACATAACGGCTTTTGGTTATTCGATCATCCCGAGATCATTGGCGAACTCTCGCGAGATAATTCGATAGACATGACCGGACTGACCTTTTTCTATTACAAGGTTTTCGCCAAGGAATTCGATCCCGATGAAAAGTGCTGGGCTAGCTTTGGACCAGAGGCCTCATTTCAAACCGATATCCAAGTGCCAGAAGAAAAAGTCCTCGCCGGATATGACGTTGTGTCGTTTAGCACTCATTCGTCTCCCGAATGCAGCCCGCTTTCATGTAACCACCTCGCGGAGGTTATTTCTGTGAACGAGCATTGTCTGCTACGGACATTCAGCGAAGCAAAATACCACCTTGAGAGGGGGGCGTTTAACAACGCCGAGCCAGGGCCTTATAGAATTTTTGCGATCTATCGGCTACCTGAGTGGGATCGCCCAGGCCTTTAAGCCAGCATGCTACGCTGCCGTTTGCCGCCCGGCAGGAAGGGGGAGGCCCAAGAAGGCGCTGTGGCCGCACGGAAAAGAAACCTGCTCTTCCGCGCCACAGCGCGGACGGTGCGCATAGCGGCCGACACGATGTGTTAAAAAACCGTTCGCTTTGCATAGGCGGCAATCATGGTTAATTCCGTTGTGGTAAACGGCCGCGAGCGATGCGTTTTTTACGTGCATTTCTGCAAATTTTTTCTCGCTTTTGCCCATTTTTTACATTTCAAAAGCACCGTTAAATATAAACGAATATTGTATATTAACTAGAGCGCTCCGCAACGCGACCTCCTGCGCGCCACCCGCGCCTGTTTTTTTGTTATGTATTTCAGTGTGATGTAAGGTTCCTGCCACTTAACGCTTACTCAAGACATTTCTGCTAAATTACTTCAAGATCGAAAAGTGTCCGGCCCACCCTCGAAAATCGCCCGGAGACACCGCCAGAAGTGTTAATTTGGCGCGGCATCGAGGCTCAAAACCGGCAGGCAAACCGCAATGTCCGCACGCGCGATCATGGTCATGGGAACGGGCTCCGACGTGGGCAAATCGCTCGTCGTCGCGGGGCTATGCCGGCATTTCGCCAACGCGGGCTTCCGGGTTGCGCCCTTCAAGCCGCAGAACATGTCGAACAACGCCGCCGTTACCGAGGATGGCGGCGAAATCGGCCGCGCGCAGGCGCTGCAGGCCCGCGCGGCGCGCTGCCCGATGACGGTGGACCTGAACCCGGTGCTGCTCAAGCCGCAGAGCGAGATTGGCGCGCAGATCGTGGTGCAGGGCAAGGTCATCGGCTCGGCCCGCGCGCGGGAGTTTCAGAACAAGAAGCGCGCATTGATGCCCGCCGTGCTCGAAAGCTTCGGGCGGCTGCGGGCATCGTACGACCTCGTCTTCGTGGAGGGGGCCGGCAGCGCGTCGGAGATCAACCTGCGGGCGAACGACATCGCGAATATGGGCTTTGCGCAGGCGGCGGGGCTGCCGGTGGTGCTCGTGGGCGACATCGACCGGGGCGGGGTGATCGCGAGCATCGTGGGCACTAGGCATGTGCTGGCCCCCGATGACGCGGCTCTGATAAAGGGGTTTATAGTCAACAAGATGCGGGGCGATCCGAGCCTGTTCGCGGACGGCATGGCGGGAATCGCGGATATGACCGGCTGGCAGGCGCTGGGGCTGGTGCCGTATTTCCCTGCGGCGAACCGGCTGCCGGCGGAGGATGCACTGGCGTTGCGGCCTTCAAAAGGGCGCAACCCCTCACCCTCTCCCTCTGGGAGAGGGGACGACTGTACAACGGGCACGCCCGCACTCCCTCTCCCATGGGGAGAGGGTTGGGGTGAGGGGCGCGAGCTTCGTATAGCCGTCCCCCTCCTTCCCTTCATCTCCAACTTCGACGATCTCGATCCCCTACGCCTGGAGCCCGGCGTGAGCGTCGAGATGATCCCGCGCGGGCTACCGCTTCCCGCCGGCGCGGACGCGGTGCTGCTGCCCGGCTCGAAGGCGACCATCGCCGATCTCGAAGCGTTCCGCGCCGAGGGCTGGGACATCGACCTTGCCGCCCACGTCCGGCGCGGCGGGCGTGTGCTGGGGCTTTGCGGCGGCTTCCAGATGCTGGGCGCCGAGATTTCCGATCCCGGCGGCATCGAAGGCCCGCCGCAGACCGTGCCGGGGCTTGGGCTTCTCGACTTCGCCACCGCGCTTACGGGCGAGAAGACGTTGCGGCGCGTGGCCGGCACCGCTTATGGCGCGCCGTTCGAAGGCTACGAAATGCACGTCGGTGAAGGCCAAGGCCAAGCCCTGTCGCGGCCGTTCCTGCACTTCGAGGACGGTCGCCATGAAGGCGCCGTCAGCCCAGATGGCAGGGTTGCGGGATGCTACGTGCACGGGATCTTCGCGTCCGATGCCTTCCGCAGGGCTTGGCTGGCGTCATTCGAAAGTGAGGTTCCCCCTCACCCCTGTCCCCTCTCCCGCGAGGGGAGAGGGGAACGCCTTCTCAACGGGCACGACCTGCCCCCTCTCCCCTCGCGGGAGATGGCTGGGGTGAGGGGGAACTCGTTCTCCTACGACGCCCTGATCGAGCGGACGCTTGACGAACTCGCCGCCCACCTAGCCCAGCACATCGACATGGAGGCGCTGCTCAAGCTTGCGCGATGAGCGTGCAGGCGGCGATTGCGCCGAGCATAATGAGCCAGGCGGCCTTGGCGAGGCCCAGAGCGCGGCGGATATCGCCGCTGGCCGCGTCCGCCCGGCCGTCGCCCATATAGGCGTCCGCCACCGTGACGCCGCCATAGCTGCGCGGCCCGGCAAGCTTCAGGCCGAGCGCGCCCGCCATGGCGGCCTCGGGCCAGCCGGCATTGGGCGAGCGGTGGCGGTTCGCGTCGCGAAAAACGGCCCGCATCGCGCTGGCCGGAGAGCCCTTGCAAAAGAATGCGGCAGCGGCGAACAGGCCCGCAGTCAGGCGCGAGGCCGGCAGGTTCACGAGATCGTCGAGCCGCGCCGCCGCCCAGCCGAAGGCTTCGTGGCGCGGCGTGCGGTGCCCGATCATGCTGTCGGCGGTGTTGATGGCTTTGTAGGCGGCGAGGCCCGGCAGGCCCAGCACGAGGAACCAAAAGACCGGGGCTACAACGCCATCGGAGGCGTTCTCGGCGAGGCTTTCGATGGCGGCGCGGGACACGCCGGCGCTGTCGAGCGTCTCGGGATCGCGGCCCACGATGCGCGAGACCGCCCGCCGGCCGCCTTCGAGGCCGTCCATTTCGAGCGCCGCCGCCACGTCGCGGACATGGGCATGGAGGCTGCGGCTTGCGAACAGCGTGCTTGCGGCAATCGCGGTGAGCACCCAGCCGTAATGCAGGCTGCCCGCCGTCCTCTGGACGATAAGCCCTGTTGCCAAGGCCGCCGCGATACCGCAAACGATAGCGAGCACGCCCGCGAGTTTGCGGACGCCGCGCGAACTGCTTTCCCTGTTGAGCCGCCGGTCCGCCAGGCTTATCAAAGCGCCAACCCAGGTGACGGGGTGGCCGATCGCGCGGAAAATCCAATCTGGGTAGCCGATGGCGGCGTCGAGCAGCAGGGCGAGCAGAGCGATCGGTAAAGTTTCTGGTGGCATGATACCGGATCGGGTTAGTGAAGCTGCGTCATTCCGCGCGCGGCGCGGCGTGAAACGGTGCACTGCGGACACGGGATCTTTACAAGCGCTTTCATATTGCAAGATCCCGTGTCTGCGTAGCGTCGTTTCATGCCGTGGCGCACACGGGATGACGGCGAATTGCCCCAGCGCCTTCGAGTGGAAAACGGCATGAGCGGATCTTTAGCAGACGAAATCGATTTGCGCTTCTTCGAGCATGGCGGCCGGCTGGACCTTGCGCGCGCGCTTTACGGCGAGGCGCCGGAGCCGTGGATCGACCTTTCCACCGGCATCGGTCCTTGGGCCTATCCGGTGCCCGCACTTCCCGCCGAGGCCCTGCACCGGCTGCCGGACTCAGGCGCGCTGAAACGGCTGACCGGAATAGCGAGGACGGCCTACAAGATTCCAGCCGCGGCCGCCACAGTGGCCCTGCCGGGCACGGATGCGGGCCTGAGCATCCTGCCGTGGCTTTTCCGCGAGCCGAAACGCGTTGCTGTGCTTTCGCCCTGCTACTCCGGTCACGCCGCCGCCTGGACCGCCGCCGGGCACTCCGTGAGCGAGATCGATTCGCTCGACCAGCCGGGCAGCGCGGCCATCCTCATCGCGGTCAACCCGAACAACCCCGATGGCCACTTCACCGAACATGGCAAGCTCGCCGCCGCCCTGCCCCCGCTCAAGCGCCGCGACGGCCTCCTGATCGTGGACGAGGCCTTCGCGGACGCCGATGAAAGCCACTCGCTGCTGCCGCATGTCGCGCGCCTCGATTTCACGCTCGTTTTGCGCTCGGTGGGCAAGTTCTATGGTGCCGGCGGCATACGGCTCGGCTTCGCGGTCACCTCGCACCCCATCGCGGAGAGGCTCAAGGCCGCACTCGGGGCATGGCCCATATCCGCGCAGGCGCTGGCGTTCGGGCAGGCAGCCCTTGCCGATGAGGCCTGGGCGGCAGCACAGCGGACGCGCCTTGCCGGGGCCGCAAGCCAGCTCGACGCGACGCTTACGGAAGCGGGCTGCCGCGTGCTTGGCGGAACCGCGCTGTTCCGGCTTGCCGCGCATCCTTTGAGCGGAATGCTCTTTGCACATCTCGCGCGCCGGGGCATTCTGGCCCGGCCTTTCAAGGACCGCGGCGTGTTGCGCTTCGGCCTGCCCGCCGGACCGGAAGAGCTGGAGCGGCTGCGCGAGGCTCTGCAAACGGCGCCAACGGAATGAGGGACGGTAT
>Ga0182021_10001070_pt1 | contig 31076 bp, 26 predicted proteins | sample 612E3MmetaG_FD_120493 | JGI IMG/M metagenome (GOLD analysis project Ga0182021, IMG submission 120493) | Permafrost microbial communities from Stordalen Mire, Sweden - 612E3M metaG (Illumina Assembly) | ecosystem: Environmental > Terrestrial > Soil > Wetlands > Permafrost | place: Sweden... | reverse complement strand
GTCGTCCCCTTGGGACCGGAATAGCTTGCCGTGGTCCCGTCCGCCAGCGCCACGCTCACCCCGTCCGAATCGTTCACCGTTTTCGCCGACGCGCTCATCAAACCCGTAAAGTTCAGGTTCAAACCGCCCGCGTCCACCGTCCCGCCGCTCAGCAGGGTCATGGCTTGATCGGAAGTGATGTTGAAGGTTTTCCCGCCCAGGAAATAGGTCGTCCCCGCCATCCCTGTTGCCGCCTTCTGGAACCCCGCGTCCACCGTCAGCTTCTTCTCCGCCGCGCGGCCCGCTTCACCGGCGTCCAACGCCGCGAGCTTCCCTTCCACATTTTCCGTGGCCGCCTTGTAGTCGTCGCTTGCCAATAACACGGCCAAATCGTCTTGCGCGCCCATTAGCGTCTTCAAGGCCGTGTTATACCTTCCCATCAACTCGCCCTTCTCGTTCAACATCTCCGCGGCCGCCGCGGCCTTTTCTCCCGCGGCTTCCCTCTGTCGGAACAAACTGATCGCCGAGAAATCCCCAACTGTTCCGGCGGTGTTCGCCAACGCTTGATTGGTGGTTTTGTCGTCCGACGCCTTGTCCACGATTTTCGTCGCCGCCGTCACCACATCGCCGGTCTGACCGGTCGTCCCCATCCATACGTTGCCGTCGGCGTCCATAGTGACGGTGGTTTTGTATATATCGCTACAACCGTCAAAATTGCAGTTGATGTAGTCAAAATGGGTTGCCAGCGTCGTCCCCTTCAAATCATTGACCGCCTTCCGGGCCGTCTCATACGCCTGCGCCGCGGCGTCGCGGGCGCCTCCCGCCGCAAGTTTCTCGCCCAGGACCCCATCCTTGCCCGTTCCGCCGTCGTAAATCTTCTGCGCATCCGTCACCTTGCCTCTCAACTCCATTTCCGACCTTTCCGCCCCCGCCTGCGCGTTCGTGACGGACTTTTTCTCGTTCTCCACTTCCTGGTGCGCCGCCGCCGCCGCGCCCGCTTCTTTGGATGCCATCTCCCCGTCCATACCTTTCAGACCCGTCAACGATTTTAGCGTGAACCCCCGCTTCGAGGTCTCCATCACCCTTCCGCCGTCCGTCGCCTTCGCCAGCGTCACCAGCCCCTCCACCTTCACTGCGCCGCTCCGGATGTCGTCCAGCGCCTTCGACCTCTCCAAGGCGCTCATCGCGGGCCAGTTCTCCACCCGCGACGATTCATCCGACCACACCGTCAACTGGTTCCCGTCGAAGCTCCCTTCGTCCCAACGCTCCGCTTCCCCGTTCGCCCCGTAAACGAAATTATTCCTGAAGTCCCAACTGACGGCCCCGTCCTTCGTCGTTTCCGCCGAATACGTGTCCCACCGGTTCGTCGTCCCGTGGAACGTTACATTCACTTGCGTGCCCGTTACCGCCCCGCCCAACCCCACCGTCTTGTTCACCCAGGAACAATCCCGGCCCAAACCGTCCTTTTGCTCCGACGTCCGTCCGCTCGCGGACCAGTCGATCCCTCCCACCACGCTGTTCACCGTGTCCCGGATCGTTTCCAGGGGCTTCGCGATGATTTCCTTCAGGGTGCTCCAGACAACTGTCGCCACGTCGGCCGCCGCAAAAAGCAACTCCTCACCCGCCCTTCGGGCGCCCTCTCCCGAGAGGAGAGGGATAGCCGCTCGGATCTTCGCCAAATCATCGGCCACCAGCTTTCCGCCCACCGTAACGCCCGGATCTGTTTGAATCCCCGCCGCGTCGTACTTCATCCCCGCCGTCACGCTCACCGTCGCCTCCCCATACTCATCCACCGACGTCGTCCGCGTCGTCGCCAGGCTGCCCGCGCGATGGGAGGGGTCCGCCGCCTCGTCCGCCGCCGTATAGAAGGTATTATCAGTCAGGTAGGTTGTCCGGGTCGTGATTCCGTCCTCGGTCTTCTCGTCCGCGGTCACGCTCTCCAACACGTTCCCCGCGGCGTCCCTTTTCGCCCCGGTCACCGTCTGACGGCCCGTCACAAGGTCGTCCAGCCCCGGCGTCTCCGACGAGCTCGTCGTCACCCAGCCGGTCGCCAGCTTATCCGCCCCCCACCCCGTCACTTGATACGTCGTCCCGGTCTTCTTCCCCGTCACTTCGTCCGTCGTGTTCTCCGTTGAATTCGACAGCCTCCCCATCGCGTAGCCGCCCGTGAACGTGTGGTACAGCAACCCGCCATCCCCGTCCCGTGTTGTTTCGTGATAGCTCAGTACGTTCCCGGCCCCGTCCGTCGTCGCCTGGTCCCGCACCCGGTCGTGCGGCGTCCCTTGAGCGTCCACCGTCCGCTCGGAAAACGTCGTCATGTTTCCATTCAGGTCATACTTCAGGTCCCACCGGTTCGTCGCCGAGAGGCCCGTCCCCGTGTTTTCCGTCCCCGTATAGGACGTCGCTTGTCCCTTGTCGTTGAACCCCGGCGCGTTCCACGTCACCGGCGTCGCGTGCCCATACGCGTCCGTGTCCATGCCCTTGTACGACGTCATGTTCCCGGACCCGTCGTACGTCATCTCGTTCCGCTCCTCCGTGATCGGTCCGCTCCCGTCGTCCATCGTCTTCACATAGCCCGTCGCCCGGCCGTTTTCCCAACCCGTCGCCCTCCAGGCGACTTTCGTCACTTTTCCAGTGGAACAGTCTTTTGTTTCCTCGGTATAGGAAGAGACCTGCCCATCATGATATCCGCCCGCCGTCCAGGTTGTTTCCTTCTCGTTGCCGTCCGCGCTCCACACGTGGTCTTTGTAGCCGATCAATTCGTTCTTCGAGTTGTACACCAAGCAGCTCCGCAACGTCACCGACGATCCGCCCGCGAAATCCGTCTCGATCCTCCGATACCCCGTCGGCCGCCCCTGCTCGTCGAATCCCCCCGCCTCCCAAGCGGCCTTCGCCGCCTTTCCAGTCGCGGTATCCTTCGTTTCCTCCGAATACGAAGTCATATGCCCGCCCGCATCGTAGTTCACCCCGTCATGCTCCGTCACCTGCCCCGCGCTCCACGTCCCGTCGCTTTGCCTCGACTGGTTCTTGCTCTCCCAGCCCAGGCTCCGCCCCTTGGAGTCATACCCCTTCGATGTCCAGGTGTCCTTCGTCGTCTTCCCGGAATAAACGTCCGTCGTCGTCACCTCGTAGCTTCCTTCCAGCCATTGGGGCTCGTTCCCCCCTTTCTTATACGCCGGGTTCTCCACCCACCCCGTCGCCTTCCACGTCACCGCCGTCTTCACGCCATACGGGTCCGTGTCCGTTTCCTCGCGGGTTGACACCCGGTTCTGCGCGTCATAGCTCACCGACGACACGTCCCGCCGCGTCGCCGCCCCGTCGGGACCGGTCGTCTTCTCCCAATAGCTGTTTAACTTTCCATCCTTATATCCCGTCCCCCCCTGCTCCACCGTCGTCTCGTTCCCCAAGCCGTCCCACGAGCTCTGAACGCTCCCATCCAATACATCCTTGTTTCCCTCGCGCCGGTAGCTCCCGCTCCACTTCGTGATCGTAGGTTGCCCGTCCGGCCCCCGGTCCTCCGTACGGCTCGTCAGCATGTTCCCGTGCCTGTCATAGGTGAAATCGCTCATGTTCCGGACGGTGCCGTCCGCCATCTTCTGGTTGTCCACCCGCCACAAATGCCCGCCCTTGAACCATTCCTTGTGCCCGTCCGCGTAGCTCTTGAACGTCGCCCCCGCCCGCCGCGCCCCCTGCGAGCGCCGCTCCTCCACCTCCGCCTGGAACTCGTCCCCCTTCACGAACCTCTCATAGCTCCCGCCCAGGACGTTCCCCCCCGTCTTCATCCCCTCGTCCTTCACCCGCCAGCCCAGGCTCTCGTTCCGCCCCGCGATGAAGTTATCGATCGCCCGCACGCGCTCGCGCACCCGCTCCGGCGAAAAATATCCCGACGAGTCCTTGTCCGAACCCCATTCATCCAATCGCCGATCTTGAGCCCGCGCTTCGGAAAACGGCGCGACCACCGTCGCAAATAAAAATACCCCCGCCACCCATAGGCGGGGGTTTATGAACTTTTCTCTTAGCGCAGAGGTATTTCTCATACGCTTGAATTATAACCCCGGACTTCCACAATAGGGAAGCGGTAACTTATCCGGTTTTTCGGTAATTTATCCGCAATGGAGGACGCCGCGCCGGAGCTTTCACTTCCCCGCGGGCATACCGCCGTCTTGGAAATCTTTCGGCAAAGCGAAGTGGACGTTCTCGGCCCGGACCGTGACCTCCTCCAGGACGCCGCCGTAGCGGGTCGTGAGGACTGCAATGACTTCGCGAACGAGGTGTTCGGGAGCCGAGGCGCCCGCGGTGATCCCGACGACCCGAACCCCGGCGAGCCAGGCCGGATCGATCTCCTCGGCGCGGTCGACGAGGTGGCCGCGCGCGCCCTGGCTGGCGGCCACGTCCACCAGGCGCTGGGAATTGGAGCTGTTCTTGGACCCGACGACGAGGAACACTTCGGCCCCGCGCCGGGCCAACTCCTTGACGGCGTCCTGCCGGTTCTGGGTGGCGTAGCAGATGTCGTCTTTGGCCGGCGCGGCGGCGTGAGGGAACCGGCGTTTGACGGCGGCCAGGATCCCGCGCGTCTCGTCGACGGAGAGCGTGGTTTGGGTCAGGACCATGAGATGATCGGGGTCCGGCACGGGCGCCCGGGCGACGTCTTCCGGGGTTTCCACGAGAAAGATCTTGTCCGGAGCCTCTCCCAGGGTCCCGTCCACCTCGTCGTGATCGCGGTGGCCGATGAGGAGGAACGTGTAGCCTTTCTTGAGAAAACTGTGGACCTCCAAATGCACTTTTGTGACGAGAGGGCAGGTGGCGTCGATGACGCGCAGGCGGCGGGACCGGGCGCGCCGGCGGACCTCGGGACTGACCCCATGGGCGCTGAAAACGACGAGGGAGCCTTCGGGCGCCTCCTCGAGCGAATCAATGAAGACCACCCCCCGTTTTTGAAAGCCCTCCACGACGATCTTGTTATGGACGATTTCCTTCCGGACGTAGATCGGCGGAGGAAACCGGCGGAGGGCGATTTCAACGGTGTCGATGGCGCGGACGACGCCGGCGCAAAAGCCGCGGGGATTGGCGAGAAGGATTTTCATGAATTCACCATTCCGCCGATGGAATATCCTGGGCAACCTGCATGCAAAAAACCAAAGTGCCAGCGAATCGCAAAAGATCAGTCCTCCGGGCCTCTGGCCCCCATCCCTTCCTGCATGTAGCCAATGACAATGTTCACAATCTTCTTGATGGTGTCGTCGCAGGATTTGAAGGCGATCCGGTCCAGGGCGTCGTCTCCCAATTTTCTCAAGACGTCGCTGATGAGGGCATGGATGAAGGACTGGGTCGCCGCGCCTACTCGCTCGAAGTCCAAGATGATTTCCTCTCCTGCTTCCAGCGCGGGAAGGACCTCCCGGGTTCGGATATCTCTGGCCACGTCCTTGTTTTCGGCGAACGCACCCGCTTTTTCAAAGATAGAAATCGTTTTCATATGAACCGGGCCTTTTTGTGTCTGGCTTTGATTCGATCCCTGACAGCGGCTTGGTAAGTGTTCCCGATGGCGTCTAAAAGAGAGGAGAACTCTGCTGTCTGGTCCAGGGTGATGTCCGCCCCTACGATGGTGCCTCGCCAGTAGGGGAGATTGGCTTCCTTGGAATGCCTGTCCTCAAAGGGGTCCGCGTACAGGCGCTGTTTTGATCCTGCCGGTCTCTTAAGCAGCTTGTAAAAGCCTCCCCCACTATAGATCACAAAGAAATCCCGATTGACGCTCGCAATGGACTTGATGAAGAACAGCCCGGCTCCCGCGTTTTGTTCCGTGCCACCCTCCCTTCGGGTTGTTCCCGTGATCCCGGGCCACAACGCAAGTCGGATAGCGTCCAGGTCCGTGGGGGCGACATGAGATCGGCTGATCGTTTCCTTGATCCCTACCCCCGTATCGGCGATTCCGATGCGGATCGAGTTACTCTTCTTGTAGTACTGGGCGCAGAGGATGGCGCCGTTTTCGGTTTCCGCATGCTCGATGACATTCCGCGCCAGTTCGCTAACGATGTATCCAATGGTCTTTGAGGGCTCCGGCTCCAGGTGCAGCAGCGGGATCATTTCAGTGATGAACTTTGTCAATTCGTCCGATGTGCGGATTTGGGTTAGGGGGATGAACCGTCCGGCTGATTCATGTTCGACGAAACTGATCCCGGATGAAACCTTCAAGAATTTAAAGAGCCCCATCCGCGCTAAATAGTGTTTTGATTTCGCCTCAAATTTTTCGCAATGGATTTTGTCTTCTTTGACAGTCAACCCTAGGGCGGCGATCATGGACAGAACGATCGGATGCACGGCGATCCATTTTTCATTGGCTGTGATCTCAATGGTTTCGGGCGACGATGGATCGAAACCCCTCAGAAATGGGTCAATGTTGCCCAAGAATGCACTGTTAGGGATATGGACCTTCATTTCCATATTATACCGGGATTCCCGGTAATTTGTCAATATCCCGGGAATCCCGGTAATAACTGAATTAATTTCGATGTTTTAGGCAATTTTTGAGAGGCGTAGAGAAAGTGGATTGGCTCGTATATCCTCAAAAATGCCCTGAGGCGCGCATTTTTGAGGAAGGCTAGCCGGCTCCCGCGTTTTTCACCAGGCCGAAGAACCGGTCCTGGTAATCCTCGAAAAGCCCGTATTGCTTGAGTTTGGCGGCGAGGACCTTGGCTTGGGCGGGGGATTCGCGGGCCTCGCGAAAGAGGCGGTCGATCTCGGCCTTGCGACGGCGAAGCTCGACGCCCCCCGGGTCGAAAAGGCTCCGCTCGTCCAACTCCCGGAGGTTTATGGGGAATGAGCGCCCCGCCTCCTCGAGAGTGAACTTCATGAGGGAAAGTGGCCAGCCTGTCTCGGGCCCGCGGATGACCGCCGCGCGAGGGGCGTCGCGCTCTTCGAAGTCCCGGCCGAGGGCCCGGGCGAGGTCCGCGGCGGTCCGATGACGGACCTCCGCCCTGTCCAGGGTGTTGCGAAAGACATATTCGAGGCCCCGGAAGGAATCGGCGAAGTTATCCTTGAGAAGCCGTTCGAAGCCGGCGGCGTCATCGCCGAAGCCTTCGAAGTGGCGCCGGAGGGCTTCGGGGGTCAGGATGCGGGGTCGAAGGGCCCTCACCCTCCCGGTCCGAAGAGTGGACCGATCGGAAGCTTCGGGATGGGGAGTGACCAGGTGGTAATCGATTTCGGAATCGCCGAAGGTGGCCAGGCGATGCCGGGGGAAGCGGAGGACGACGGTCCCGTCAAGAATATCCCGCAATTGGCGAAGGCCGTCCACGTCTTTCTCCCTCGATCTCGCGAACTACTTATTCCTGTTCCGAGTCCTGGGCGCGGGGGCGGGGACTTTGGCCGGCGCCGCGGCGGTGCTGACGAGCGGAACGGCCGCCGTTTCGGTGCTCACGGCCGCTTCTTCCGGGACATTCTCCTCGCCGAAGTCTCCTTCGTCGTTGAAGGTGTCGGCGGCGAACTCATCCGCCCCCGGTTCAAGAGGAAGAGGGTTCTTCATCGTCGTATAAATGAAATAGAACAACCCGGCGAAAAGAAGGACGCCCAAAACGACTGCACCGATTTTCTCTTGGCGGGACATGAGGCCTCCCTAGCGAGCTTATCAACGGCACCGGCGAAAGATGAAAATTATCTTACAACATTTTTCGCGCGGTTTGAGCGGGACGCCCGACGGGCGCCGCGTTCGAGATAAACTTCGGCGAAAGCGATCCCGGACCAAGCGCGCTTGCGGACCCGGACGGCGACGCGGGGAACGCGAAATTCATCGAGGATCAGCGCGGCGGCCCGCTCGGCGACCGCTTCGATGAGGCGCCATGCGCGCCCCTCGAGTTCCGCCCGAAGACGGGACGCCAGGGCGGAGTAGTCCACGGACGCGGCGAGGTCGTCCCGCAGGCCGGCGCGGGCGAGCGGGAGGAACAAGTCGACGTCCAGTTCGAGGGTTTGCGCGGTGGCGCGCTCCCGCGCCGTGCAGCCGACCCGGACTCGCGCCTTCAAACCGGAAAGGGATAGGCGGTCCATGTCCCGTCAAGGCGCCAAGGCGATCAGGTCCACGCGCAAGGAATCCGTCCCGGTATTTTCGATCAGGTAGGGGACCTCGGGAGGAACGATCAAGTACTCGTAAGCCAGCGGGTGTTCCTCCGTTCCCACGAGGACGCGGCCATGTCCGCGAGTTGCGCGCAGGATGAGGCGGACGCCCGGCTCGCGGAGAGTCACCGTGCGGCAGCCGGGCGGAAGCTCGAAAGACTCTTGGCGGAGAGGGTTCGTTCCCGGCAGGAGAGCCGTGGCCCGATAGAAAGGCCCTGCGTCGAAAGCGGGGGGAAGGGCGGTCTCGTCCGGGGACTTGATGCAGGCCAGGCGGCCGCGAACGCGGGCCGGGTCCTCGAGGCGCTTCAAGAGCTCCCGCCGGTCGACGGCGACGGCCTCCTCGACTGTGCGTTGGCCGGGGGGGGCGTTGTAGGCGAGGCCTTGGGCGAGGCCGGAGGCCAGGTCCTCCTGATCCTTAATGGCTTGCCAATAAACGGTTCCCTCCGATTGACCCGCGTCGCGCTTGTAGCGGATGTCGTCGAGGAGGGAATCCACGCGGGACCGGTAGGTTTCCCATCGCCGCTCGATCGCCTCTTGGGCTCTTTCATCGGACGAGGGGGTCCGGCCTCGGGATCGGGCGAGGCGCATGGCGTTCGCCGCCGCGGTCAAATCCCGAACATCGCCGTCCAGCGTCGTCGGGGGAGTGCTGCGGGCGAGACGGTAATTCTCATGGAGGGCGCGAAGGTTGTTTTCCCCCGCCTTGACGGCGCGCCCGGCGTCATCCGGGACTTGGCGGACGCGCTCGACGGTAACGGCGAGGATGTCCCCCTTTTCCCGGAAGAACCCGGCCTTGTCGGGCGGGGCGGTCCTGCCGTGGACGGCGGCCAGGAGAAAGGCCGCGCAGAGGGAAGAGCGCCAACTCATGAGGTCATTTTAGCTTTTGTGGCACGGGCTTCCAGCCCGTGACAATGAGCACGGGCAAGATGCCCGTGCCACGGAATCAATTTTTGAACCGTATTGTGATGCCGCCCTGGAAGGTCCGGCCGGTCAGCGGAACGAGGACGCCGTAGCCGAAGGCGTCGGCGGTGCGGCGGTTGGTCAGATTTTCGCCGGAGAAGAAGAGTTCAGCCCCAAGAATTCTCTTTTCGATGCGCGCGTCGAGGAGGACGCGGCCGGGGATGTGGAGGCCTTGCTCCCCGTCGCGTTCGAATTGCTTTGAGAGATATCGCGCGCCGCCGGTGAGAGCCCAGCGTCTCGGGGCTTCCCATGTCAGGCGGGCGCCGGCCGCGTGGCGGGGAGTCCGGCGGAGGGGGACATAGCGGGTGGAAGCCAGGCTGTTTCCGATCGCGCGCTGATAGGTGTAGGAAAACCGGGGGATGAGCGAGCCCAGGCGGCCCGTCCACTCGGTTTCGACCCCGCTCGTTTCGGCCCGGGGAGCGTTGATGAGGCTGTTGGCGGCCGGGTAAGGAAGAGTCGTGGCGGCGATTCGCCGACGGATGAGGGTGCTGAATCCCGTCGCGGAGAGAGTCGAGTCTCGGGAAGGAGAGAACTGGACTCCGGCGTCATAAGACCAGGCGATTTCCGGGCGGAGTTGGGGGTTGGCGAGGAAAGGGCCGGAATAGGGAGGAAAGGCGGGAAAGCTCTGCGTCAGGTCCACAAGCGTGGGGGACCGGAAACTGCGTCCGGCGTTTGCCGAGACCTTTAGCCGGTCCGTGAGCCGCCAGACGGTTGTGAGCCGGGGATTGAGGGTGTTGCCGAACGTGCCGTGCTGGTCAAAGCGAAAGCCGGGAAGGATGTCGATGGGACCTTGAGTGAATGCCTTCTGTGCGTAGAGCCCCCAATCCGTGCCGTGAAGCTTGGGGGAACCCAGCGAACGGTACTCGTCGCGCTCGTAGGAGGCGCCCAAAGTCAAGCGGCCGGGAAGGAGAAGGCGGGTGTCGTTGCCCAGGGTGTTCTTGTCAAGAACGGTATGGAGGGAATAGAGCGGATCGTCGTTGACGTAATCCTGGATGGAGCCGTAGAAGATGGTTTGCAGGGAGCCCGCGCCCAGGGGGGTGAAGCCGCGGATCCGAATGCGCGTGTTGCCCTGGTCCACTCGCGAAACGGGATCGACGGGTTGTCGCTCCCGCGAGCCGTCCCATTGGGCCAAGGGGACGGGCGTTCCCTGGGGATCGCCGGATTGCGTATCGGTACGGTCGGCTTCCAATTCGAGGCGTTGGCCCTTGGAGAACGTCAACCCGGCGGCGCCGGAGACGTCCAAACCGTCGCCGTCCGAGTTCCGTTGGAAACCCGCGGTACGATACTTGAAAATGTTGAGGCGGGCGTCGGCCGAGCGGCCCGGAAATTCGAATTCCGCGCGCTGAAAGTGGGTTTTGAACGAGCGCGTTTCGTATCCGAGGGAGGTGAGGATCTCCTTGCCGCGGGGTCTTTTCGTGATGATATGGACGACTCCGCCGATCGTGTTGGCGCCGTAGAGGGCCGCCGCCGCGCCCCGGAGGATCTCGATTCGTTCGATGTCGTCAACGGGGATCTGGCCGATGTCGAGGTCTTGAATGAAGACACCGCCCAAGGGCTGGTCGTCCACGACGACTTGGACCTGATTGGAGGCGGGGACGCCGCGCAGGCGAAGGCTGGAATACTGACCCGGGACGGCGGGCTCCTGGACTTGGACCGAGGGCAGGAGCCGGAGGGCGTCGGGGAGGGTGAGGGCGCCCGAGCGGCGGATGTCGTCGGCGGTCAGGACGGAGACGTTCGTGGGCATGGCGTCCAAGGGTTCGGCGGATCGGGTGAGGGAAAGGAACACGCCGTCCTCGGCGCGAACGGCGGCGGCGAGGAAGATTAATGCCGGCAGGGAAGACAGCTTCATGGTTGGTTCTCCTTGGAGGAAATGAAAAATTCAATCCCGGGAACGGAGCGGGCGGGGAGACCGTAGGCGCGTTCAAGTCCTGCGTGGGAAAGGACGGAGGCCGGCGGTCCGTCGGCGACGAGACGGCCGGCGGACAAGAGGAGCACCCGGTCGGCAAACCCGAGAGCGAGGTTGACGTCGTGGGTCGCCATCAAGACGAGGATGCCCTGCTCCCGTTGAAGACGGAGGAGGACGTCCATGACCTCGGCGTGGCGGCGCGGATCGAGATGGGCGGCGGGTTCATCCAGCAGGAAGGCCTGGGCGCCTTGGACGAGGGCTCGCGCCAGGAGCACCCTGCGGCGCTCGCCGCCGGAGAGCCGGGCGAGGGGCTTGCGTCGAAATTCGACGAGGTCGAATACACGAAGGGCCCGCGCGAGGCGCTCCTCGGAATCCCCGGGAAGGCGCCAGCCCCAGGTTTTGGATCGGGGGAATAAGCCGAGCCGGACCGTATCTTCGACCAGAGCCCCGGGAGGGGCGTCCATCTCTTGGGGTAGCCAGGCGACGCGACGGGCCCAGGGATGGGGATGGGAGGGAGAGGGGCGATCCCCCCCCGCGACGATTTCCCCCCCGGTCGGGCTCAGGATGCCGGCCAGGAGCTTTAGCAAGGTGGATTTTCCGGAACCGTTGGGCCCGACAAGGGCCGTGATTTGGGCCGGGCGAAGGTGGAAGCTGACGTCTTCCAATCGAAAGCCGCCGTTGTAGGAGAAACACAGGTTCCGGACGTGGATCACGAGAGAATCCTCCGGCGGTACAGAAGAACAAGAAAGAAAGGGGCTCCCGCGAGGGCGGTCACGACGCCCGTTGGGATTTCGCGGGGCGCGCAAATCCAGCGGGCCAGGGCATCGGCCGCAACGACGAGGAGGGCGCCGAGGGCGGCGGAGGCCGGAAGGGAGCGGCGATGGTCCGCCCCGGCCCAGGCCCTGGCGGCGTGGGGCACGAGGAGACCGACGAAGGGAATCATGCCGTTGAAAGTGACGGCCAGGCCGGTGGCCATGGCGGCGAAAAGGAGAGCCGTCCAGGCGACGCGGTTGGCGGGCAGGCCGAGGGCGGTAGCGCTTTCCGGGCCCAACGTGAGCAGGTTCAAAGCCGGCGACAGGGCGAAAAGGGCGGTGAGAGCCACGGCGGCCATGAGGGACAGAGTAATGAGGGTGTTCCAAGGGAGGGGGGTCAAGCCTCCCAGAAGCCAAAAATAGAGGCCCCCGGCGTCAGGCCGGCCGGACATGCGCATCAATAAAAGGGTCAAGCCGGCGGACGAAAGCGAGTGAACGGCGGCCCCGGCAAGGACCATCCGAGTGATGTTGACGGTCTTATCCTCGCGGGCCGCAAACAGAACCACGGCGAGGGAAATCGCCGCTCCGGTCATGGCCAAGGGTGCCGGGAATGCCACCCCCATGATGAGGCCGGCAACGGCCCCGACCGCGGCGCCGCCGGACACTCCTAATAGGTAAGGGTCGGCCAAGGGGTTGCGGAGTAGAGCCTGGAGAGTCGTGCCCGATGCGGCAAGAAGGGCCCCTATCACGGCGGCCATGAGGACGCGGGGGGCACGAAGCATGACAAATAAGGAGGAATCGGCGGTTGGGGACCCGGTGGAGAGGCCTTTCCAGACCTCTTTCCAGTGCAGAGGAGTCCCCCCCACCGCGAGAGCGAATAATACGACCAAAATCGCGACGGTCAGCCAAGTGATCCTTCTCATGGGGACTTTTCCAGCAGGCGCAGAAGAGACGTCCATGCATCGATGATTCCGGGGCCCGCGCGCGATATCTCATCCTGATTCACGCTTAAAATACGCTTCGTTTTTACCGCATTGACGGAAGCCCAGCCCGGCCGACGTCGAATGTCGTCGTCCGAAAGGATACCCGTATGCAAAATGACGTCCGGATTGGCGCTCACGACAGACTCAGGAGAGACGATGGGCATGTCCGGTCCGCCGGCCGGGACGATGTTCCTGGCTCCCATGCGGGCCAGGAGGTGTCCTGGAAGGCTGTTAGGGCCGCAGGCCTGAAGGGGTTGAGGCCATATTTCAAAGTAAACTTTCGGTCCGGGAGGCGGAAGCCTTCGTTGGTCAAGATCTCGCGCTCTTTGGGCGGCTTGAGCGATCCAGCGTTCGGCGGTTTCTTCCCTGCCGACAAGTTTTCCAACACGGCCCACCAAGTCGAAGACCTGCTCAATCGTGCGCGCGGTTGTGGAGGGGAGGTAGGCCACCGGCAGGCCCAAACGACGAAACTGGGCGTCGTGGCGCCGATGAGAGACGTCGGCCAGAATCAAGTCTGGCTTGGCGGCCGCCAGCGCTTCCCAGGAAATGTCCATACCCCCCACCCGAGGGATTCGGGGGTAAAGCCGGGGGTCTTCGGCGTCGCTGACGGCCACCACCCGGTCGAGGATCCCCAAGGCCGCCAAAATGGCGGTATGGGAGGGAAGAAGGGAGACGATGCGATGGGGTTCGTGGGCCGCGCCGGCGACCGGATGGATGAGAAAGCAAAGCAGGAATAACCCCGCGGCGAATCTAATGATACGGCGTCTTGGAATCGGCGGCACGGCGTTCCCCTCCCGGACCGAGGGGTTGAGCCAAAAAAAAGGCCCATCCATGGTTTGGACGAGCCGGAACCGGCCAATGGACCGGGTGGGCACATCCTCCCCTCGGAGGCGCCGGTGACATTCCCCGGCATAGGATGGGCCCCCTGAGGAGGGGTCCATCCAGAAACCTGACCAGGTAGTACTTCCTTGTTCAGGTTCCTGCGCCCGCGGGCCATCGACCGGACTTGGGGAGCCGCTTAAAGGCGGCGCCCTTCACCGTGGCGGGGCCGTGTGGGATTGAGGGAGAAGACCCTTTCACCCAGCTTCCTCGACCCGCGGGATGTGCCGGGATTCTAGACGACCGGCCTCATCTTGTCAAGGAAATGTTTTCCCCCTCGGATGGGACATCAGGATTTAGTTGTTCAATTTCATTCGACACATTATGTTGAGGTCCGCCCGAGACGGCGTAGGGCGCGTACCGCTCCAGCATGGTCATAAACCTCGCGTATGTGTATGGGTCAACAGCTTCCCATGACATGCTCTTAAGCAGAGGGATGAGGAAATGGTGCAAGGCGTCTCCCCGCGTCATGAGTTGAAAGTAGGATCGTCCGCCGTGGTGATAGGGACCATAAAGACGCGAGCCGGGAATGCGATCACGAACCCATTTCAAGAGAGGTTCATGGCGGACATGCATCCTGACATTGATGTGGCCCTGCTTCCCGTCTCCTCCAAAGTGCCCTTCCGCAACCAAAAGACCCAGGAGGAAACCCTTTTCGAAGTCCTGCATGTGTAGCCTCCTTGTTGTTTCACCGTAATGTTCGTCATGAAACATTTTCTTGAAAGGAGGCGCAAGTAAAACATGCGGATTGAGTGGATCAAACAACCACAAATTAAACAGGAATTTTGTAACCGTTCACGAGGTCATTGCCAGGAGGCCTTCAGGCCGACGAAGGCCGTTGCCGTGTCCAGAGGCCACGGCAACCCAGCCCGTTTTCAAACGGGCGTGCCAACCGTGTGCCTACGCGGCACACGGCACCCCACGCGGAACTTCTGGCTAGCGCCGTCGCAATCCCATGTTTCAATTCCCGGAATTACAGTTCCATTTTGCCTGAAACAGGGGGTTGCTTCGTCGCGAACAACGCTCCCCGCAACGACGAGGGCGACGAATACGTAAATGTTATCCACAAAAAATGTGGATAGGTGGGGATAAGCACGAAGCTAAATCAAACGCCGTTGATATTCGACTCTACAAATAGAGTCGTTTTTACTATCAGCCAACTTCGGAAAATATCACAGCCGATCCCACAACAGCTTGTCCAGGAGCGGCAAGCGGAAAAACGAAAACGTCGAATTCCCGCTTGTCCGAACCGGTGGGCGCGAAGCAAAGGCGACTCCGAATTGAGGACTTTTCCTCTCTCAAGACCTGAGTCACCATTTGTTCCGCTTCCGGGGATGCCGCCAGCGCCTCGGCCGCCGGGCGACCCACCGGGGGAAGGGGCCATCCGAAAAGGTTGGACGCCCGCGTGCTGACGTGCGTCACGATTCCCCATCGGTCCACGGCCACGAGGGCCTCGCCGACGTGTTCCAGAAAAGACCTGAGGGTCGCCAAAGAGCGTTCCAGGGCTCCGACGACGCGCAGATTGTCGACGGTCGTGCTCAAGAGGCACGCGATGGATTCCGCCAGCGCGGCGTCTTCATCGGTGAAGAGGTCTTTCTTCTGGCGGTTCACAAATTCCAAAACTCCGACCGGCCGGCCGTTAAGGCGCAGAGGAACAGCCAGCAAGTTCGAGGTGTTGAACCCGGTCAACAAATCCGCCCCCGGCTGGAACCGCGGATCTTCCTTGGGGTTATTCACAATGACGGCTTGGTTGTGGGTAAACACCCACCCCGCCAATCCCTCCGACGGTTTCAATTGGAAATTGAGCTCCCGAAGCGCCTGCGCGTTCAGACCCTTGACGACGGTGGAGTCCAAAAGACCCGTCTCCTCGTTCAACAGAAAGAGGGACGCCGCCTCCACCCGCATGACGTGCGCCACACGGTTGAAGACGTGGTTCAGGAGAAAGGTCGGCGACCGGCGATAGGACACCTCCTGAGCCACGCAGCAAAGGAGGTCCAACAGCTCCGGATGGTCCCGAGTCTTATTCAGGCATTGCGCATTGGGGTCGTCTTTGGACATACCCGCTCCCTTTCCTTCGTTTTCCCGGCCGCCGCGAGGCCTTCGCGGAAGCGACCGGGATTCGGATCAAGGTTACCTCCTCTCTCCCGCGAATTCAACGCCCGGCGGACCCGCCTCCGGCGTTGCCCGTCACCGGGCCATATTATATAGTTGCATCGATGCGGCGCTCGTCGGTCCTTTTCGTCGGCTTTCTCCTCCTCGCCGCCGCCGGATCGCACGCTCAAGGCCGGCGGCCGCCGCTTCCTTCCGATCCCATTCAAGTCGTCGCCGACGGTCGGCCCGTGCGGAACGTCCAACTCGTCCTCATTGAAAACGTCTCGTGCTTGTCCTTGCGGGACGTGCGGCGCCTGGTCGGCGGCCACGTCTCCTGGCGCCGGCTCTCCCGGGAGATCTCCCTCGAACGAGACGGTCGCTCCGCCACCTTCACTCTGGACGAATCCACGGCCGTCGTGGACGGCCGCCCCGTCGCGCTGGAAACGCCCGTCCGTTGGTGGACCGGCGACGCCTACATTCCCCTTTCCTTCGTTTTGACGCCCGCCTTCCAATCGTTCTCGGACGCGACTCTATTCTGGAATCCCGGGCAGAAACTCCTGGCGGCTTCCCCGGTGCCTGATATTTCCTCGCCGCGCTTTTCCGCGTCGTCCGTCCGTACGCGCGTGTTCTTCGAGGTCGGTCCGCGCGTGGACTACCGGGTCCTGAGGGATGCGGACGGACTGCTCGTGCTCCGGTTCTTCGGCGGCCGCGCCAAGGAGCGCGAGCGGCTCGACGTTCAAGACCCCCTCATTACGGCGGTGGACGTCCTCCCCCGGCTCCATTCGACGGACGTGGCTCTCTATTTCGGAGAGAAAGCGGGACGTCCCCGCGTTTTTCTGGAGGACGCCCCGCGCCGCGTGGTCGTCGAGGCGGCCCCCGCCGGGGCGTTGGGCGCCGACGAGACCGCGTCCGGCGGGCCTCCCGCGTCCGATTTTCAGGCCCCGGTTTGGGACTCTCCCGTTCTCTTGCCGGCCCCCGCCGCCCCCGCTCCCGAGTTGAAGGGCCGCGAAGGCTCCCGCTCCACGCCGGCGTCGAAAGGCCCTTCGGCCGCCGTCGCGGCGCTCTCGCCCGTGCGCGTGATCGTCGTGGACCCCGGCCACGGCGGCCGGGACGTGGGGGCCGTGGGGCGGCGCGGCACGTTGGAGAAGGACGTCAACCTGACCGTGGCCAAGGCCCTGGCGGCCGCCCTCCGCGCGGAAGGCCGCTACGAAGTTCACCTGACCCGAACCTCCGACGACTTCGTCAGCCTGGGCGAAAGGGCCAAGTTCGCGGATCGCGTCCACGCCGACATGTTCATTTCGATCCACTGCAACGCCGCCCTCACGCCCCGCTCGAACGGGTTCGAGGTCTATTTCCTCTCCGAGAAGGCCACCGACGACGCGGCCGCCGCCGTGGCCCGACGCGAGAACGCGTCCCTCGAGTTGGAGGGGCCGGCCGAAAAGGTTCGGGCCGAAGTCGAGGGGTTGTTTTGGTCCCTGGCCCGGACAAAAGACCTGAACGAGTCCTCCGAGGTGGCCGCCCTCGTCTGCCGCCACGCCAAAGACCATCTGGACGTCGCGCCGCGCGGCGCCAAACAGGCGGGGTTTTACGTCCTCAAGTGGGCCCGGATGCCGGCGATCCTCGTCGAATCCGCTTTCATCACGAACCCCAAGGAGGAAAAACTCCTCCGTTCCTCGCGTTACCTGGACGAACTCGTCAAATGCGTCGTCGGCGGCGTGCGGGACTACGAGGTGCGGAAAGTCCAAGCCCGCCTGGGCAAAAGCGGGACGGGAGGAGGCTCGTGACCGGGGCTCCCATCGGCGTCTTCGATTCAGGCGTCGGGGGCCTGACCGTTTTGCGGTCCCTGCTTTCGATCCTGCCGAAAGAGAACTTCATCTACGTCGGCGACACCGCGCGCGTCCCCTACGGCACGAAGTCGCCCGAGACCGTTCGCCGCTTTTCCCTTGAGATCGCCGCCTTCCTCAGGCGCCGAAGGGTCAAGATGATCGTCGTGGCCTGCAACACCTCTTCCGCGTTGGCTCTTAACGAGCTGCGGCGCGCGTCGCCGTTTTCGGTCCTGGGCGTCATCGAGCCGGGCGTGCGCGCGGCGCTGGCCGCCACCGGCGGCGGGCGGGTGGGCGTCATCGGCACCGAGGCCACCATCCGGAGCGGCGCCTACGAAACGGCGCTCCGCCGGCTCGCCCCCGGCCTCCGCGTCATGAGCCGCGCCTGCCCGCTGTTCGTGCCCCTCGTCGAGGAGGGATGGGTCAACCATCCCGTCGCCCGCGAAGTGGCCCGGATCTATCTCGCCCCCTTTGTCCGCGCCCGCGTGGACACCCTCATCCTGGGCTGCACCCACTACCCTCTCCTGAAGGGAACGCTCCAGAAAGTCGTCGGCGGCATCGACCTGGTGGACTCGGCGGACGAAACCGCCAAGGCCGTCCGCAGCCGATTGGAACAGGACGGACTCCTCGGGCGCGGAAGCGGCGGGCGGCTGGAGTTCTATTCCTCCGACGACCCGGCGAAGTTTTCGCGGCTCGGCCGGCTCTTCCTCGGCCGGGCCCTTCCCGAGGTCCGCCGGCTCCGATTCGACGGCGTCGGCTAAGGGAAAGGTATAATCGCGCTCCATGGTCGTGGACGCCGTCGTCCTATTGTCCGGAGGGCTTGATTCCGCCACGGCTCTTTTCTGGGCGGTGCGGCTCAAAAAGTGGCGGTGCCGCGCCCTCGCGTTCGACTACGGCCAGCGGCACCGGAGGGAACTTCGGTCCGCCGCCGCCGTGGCCCGCGCGGCCGGCGTGCCGCTGGAAGTCCTCCGACTGTCCCTGCCGTGGGGGGGATCGAGCCTCCTCGCCGGAGGCGGCCGGCTGCCGATCCGCGACGAGCGCCGCATCGGACGGGGGCCCCTTCCATCCACCTACGTGCCGGCGCGGAACACGATCTTTCTCTCGTTCGCGTTGTCCTGGGCGGACGCCGTCGGCGCGGGGCGCATCGTCATCGGGGCGAACGCCCTGGATTATTCCGGCTATCCCGATTGCCGCCCCGCCTTTTTGGCCGCTTTCGAGCGAATCGCGCGCCTGGGGTCCCGGGGAGGAACCGAGGGACGGCGTTCCGTCCGAATCGAGGCGCCGCTCCTGGCGATGGGGAAAAAGGAAATCGTGCGGCTGGGAACGCGGCTCGACGTGCCTTTCGAAAGCACCTGGTCATGTTACGCGGGGGGCCGCAGGCCTTGCGGGCGATGCGATTCCTGTCGGCTCCGCCAAAAGGGTTTCCGGGAGGCCGGGGTGCGGGACCCGGCGCTTGCGTGAGGCGGGCGATCGGCCTCCGAGGCCGCGTGACGGACATCTTTTCTTCCCTACAAGGGGAGGGCCTCTTCGTCGGGGAGCCGATGGTTTTCGTCCGGCTGGCCGGCTGTCCCTGGCGGTGCCGGTATTGCGACACGCCGGGCAGCCTTTCCCTGGACGCCGGCTCGGAGAGGACCGTCGAAGACGTTTTGGCTCGCGCGCAAGAGCTTGAACGGGAGCGGCCCCACAAGGCCGTCAGCCTGACGGGGGGGGAACCGCTCCTCCAAGCGGATTTTTCGGCGGCTCTCTTGAAAGGGCTCAAAGGTCTCGGGGTGAGAACGTATCTGGAAACGAGCGGAACGCATCCGGAGGCTCTCCGCGGACTCATCGCCGACACGGACGTCGTCGCCATGGACGTGAAGCTCCCCTCGGCCATCGGGCGGGTTTTTTGGGCGGAGCATGAGGAATTCTTGAGGATCGCGGGAGGTAAGGCATTCGTGAAAATCGTTCTGACCGAAGACACCAATGAAGAAGAAATGGCGCGAGCCATCGATCTTCTCTCCGCCGCGCGTCCCGTTCCTCCCCTGGTCCTGCAGCCGGCCACGGTTGTCGCGGACATTCCGCGAGCGGAAAAGCGGGGACAGCATACTCATCTCCCCGTCGGGGAGATGAGTATGCTGTCCCGGGCGCCGGGGGCGTCGCCCCCGTCTCCCAAACGGACCGAGGCCTGGAAAGAATTCGCCCAACGCCGTCTGACCGACGTGCGCGTCCTTCCTCAGATGCATCCTCTCTGGGGCGTGCAATGAAGCCGGTGAAAAGGCCGGGAACGGCGGGCCGAGCGCGCACGCGAACGCCGCCGGCGGTCATCCCGCTCCCCGTCGCCGTATCTCCGTCGGACGAGGGGGGGATCCCCCAAGTCGTCCTGAAGCCGCACGAGGACCGGCGCGTGCGCCGCGGACATTTGTGGATCTTTTCCAATGAGATCGCCTCGGCGCCGCCGGAGCTGGAACCCGGGGCGGTGGTGCGCTTCGTCACGGCTCGGGGGGACCTGTTGGGCGGCGGGTTCTACCACCCGCGGTCCCTCATCGCGGGGCGGCTGCTGGACCGCGAGGACGTCCGGCCCGACGCCGGGTTCTTCGAAGGGCGCCTGCGGGCGGCCATGGAGTTGCGGCGGCGGCTGTTTTCCGACGACGCCTGGCGTTGGATCCACGGCGAGTCCGACGACCTGCCGGGCTTGGTCGTGGACCGCTACGGGGACGCCGTGGTCGTGGAATCCTTTTGCGCGGGGATGGACCTGTGTTTGGAGCCTCTCATCGCGGCGATCAAATCGCTGGGGGAATGGAAGGCCGTCGTCGTGAAAAACGACGCGGGGCTCCGGCGCTTGGAAGGGCTGGCCGACCGCGTGGAGGTCGTCCACGGAACCCTCGACCGTCCCCATTGGTTCACGGTGGACGGGCTCCGCCTGGCGGCCGACCTTGTGGAGGGGCAGAAGACCGGCTTCTTTTTCGATCAGCGGGTCAATCGCCGCGCGACGGCGGCCCTGGCCCGCGATGCCCGCGTCTTGGACGTTTTCTGCCATACGGGGGGGTTCGGGTTGGCGGCGGCCGCCGCCGGGGCCAAGAGCGTCGTCGGAGTGGACGAGTCGGAGCCGGCCCTCGATTTGGCGAGGACGGCGGCGCGCGAAAACGGTTTTGCGGAAAAGGCCCGCTTCGAGCGAGCGGACGCCTTCGAATTCCTGGCCGCCGACAAGGGGACCTACGACGTGGTCGTCGTGGATCCGCCCAAGTTCGCCCCGTCGAAAAAACACCTTCCCCGGGCGATCGAAGCCTACATCCGCCTGAACGGGCTGGCGATGCGGCGGGTATCGGGGGGAGGTTTTCTGGCGACGGCGAGCTGCTCGCAGCATGTGGACCGGGAGACGTTTCGACAAATCCTGTCCCGGGCGTCCCAAGCGGCGGGCCGACGGGCGCGGGTCATCCAATGGGGCGGGGCCTCGCCCGACCATCCGGTGCGCCTCGCCATGCCGGAAACCGATTACTTGAAATTTGCGCTCGTGCATATCGCTTAGCCCGGTTTTTTTGTTGAAACAAGTTTTCCGTTGAAAAACGTGGATTTTATTGTCCGGGTTTATTCCCCCTCCTTTGTAAGGAGGGGATTAAGGGGAGGTAGAGTCGTGCCCGTCGGAGCAGGACCTCTACCCCACCCTCACCCTCCCCTTACAAAGGGGAGGGAAAAAGAGTCAAATGAACTTTTCGGGTTAAATCTTAGAGGAGTTTCGTCGTGCGTATAGTTCGCCTGTCCGTTTTCATCGTCCTCGCCGCTTTCGCGGCTTCCTTAAGGGCTCGTCCTTTCGCGTGGACGGATTCGGGCGGCCGCCCCACAAGCGCGGCGGCGCACATCGCCGGCGGCCGAACGGCCGGCGGGGGCCGGGACCTTCTGCGGCCGGAGGCCTTGGGCGACGCTCTGCTGGCCGCCGTCGACAAGGCGGCGGGAGCGCGAGGCCTTTCCATCCTCGCGTTGATCCTCTTCGTCGGAGCCTTCTCCCTGGCTCTGGATACCGCCCGCATCCTGTCGACTTTTTCCGCGGCGTCGCTTTTGGCGGTGCTCTTCCTTCCGTTCGCCATGGGGGATTCGACCCCGGACCCCTGGCTTTTTTCCTCCCTATTCGCGATGGCCTTTCTATGGATCGTGATCCGGGCCCGCCGGCGACGGGCGCATCCGGCGACCCTCCTCTTCTTGCCGGTGCTCGCGGCCGTCTGGCCCCTATTTCATGAGGCCGGAGTGCTCCTGGCTCCCTTCCTGGCGCTGACGACGGCGGCGGACGGCCTCCTCGCGTGGTGGGCCGCCGAGCACGCCGTCGTGGGGGGAATTTACACGGCTCCGCCCGATCCTCTCTTGTTCCGGGAAGAGGACCTGGACATGGGGGCTTTCCACCGGGTCCTCACCTGGGAAACGAAGATGAACCAATTCGTCCACCAACGCTTGGGAATGACGCCCGCCCAGCTTTCAACCTTGACGGCCACGCGGGCCGCGGAGGTGCTCAACAGCCTGTTGGTCGTGCCCGATCTTCCCTTGCAGGCGGGAGTGCCCGACACGGGCGGGCCCGACGGCGACGTCCGCCGACGGAACCGCCGGCTCCTCGATGTCCAGTATCGGGACGCGCTTCGTCCGCCGGCCCCCGAAGTGGAGCGGGAGGCTCCCCTGGCGCCCCTGCCGCTTTGGGCGCCGCTCACGGCGGCGATGGCGGCCCTCATCGCCGTGGCCGTCCCGCCGGCCGGGCCCCAGGCCGTGGGCAGGCTGATGGCGGCCCTCTCGGGAGCGGGCTCCCGTTTGCAGGTGCCCTCGGCTTGGTGGATATCGGCTCCCCGCGAGGCGCACCCCGGGGCCCCCTATTTTTGGGTGTCGCTCGTCGTTTTCATGGTCACGGGGCTCGTGGGTTTGAGCCTGCAGCGGGACCGGTTTCCGTCGGCGCTCTTCGCGGCGGGCCTGGCCCTTTTCGCCGCCGTTCTCCCCGCGCCGGCGGCCGCCCCGCTCGCGGCCTTGGCGGGCCTTGTTTTCTCGGCCGCCTTTCTCCGGGGAGTTTGGCCGGAGGACGACACGCTCATTCGGACGCTCGGGGGCGCGGCGGCCTTCCTCATCCTTCTTGTCTGCCTCCTGCTCGCGGACTGGGACGCGATGCCGGTGGGTCATGATCTGGCGTTGGGTGCCCCCCCGTCGGAGGCGACGAAATAGTGTTCAAGCGATACCGGCACATCCATTTCGTGGGAATCGGAGGGGCGGGAATGAGCGGCATCGCCGAGGTGCTCCTCACCCTCGGCACCACCGTCTCCGGGTCGGACCTGAAGGCGTCGGAAACGACGAAACGCTTGGAAACTCTCGGCGCCGCCGTGCGGATCGGGCACCGTCCCGAAAATACGGCGGGCGCCGACGTGGTCGTCGTTTCCACCGCCGCCGGCCCCGACAACCCGGAGGTTCTCGAGGCCCGGCGCCTGCGGATTCCGGTCATTCCCCGGATCGAGATGCTGGCTGAGTTGGCCCGGCTCAAATACACCGTCGCCGTGGCCGGCACCCACGGAAAGACGACGACGACGTCCCTGTGCTCCCTCGTCCTCACGGCGGGGGGGTTGGACCCGACGGTCGTGGTGGGCGGCCGCATGCGGAACCTGGGCACGGGCGCCCGCGTCGGCAAGGGCGAATATCTCGTCGCCGAGGCCGACGAGTCCGACGGATCTTTCCTCAAACTGTCGCCGACCTTGGCCGTCGTCACCAACATCGACGACGACCATTTGGACTACTGGAAAACGATGGACGCGCTGGACGCGGGCTTCGTCGAATTCGGAAACAAGATTCCGTTTTATGGAACCCTTTTCCTAGGCTTGGACGACGCGGGCAGCCGCCGGATCCGCGAGCGGCTCCGCCGCCGGGTCGTCACCTACGGCCTTTCGCCGGAGGCCGACCTTCGAGCCGCGAACCTTCGACCGTCGTCCTCGGAGGTCCGCTACGACGTTCTTCGCGGGGGAGAGAAGCTGGGTTCTGTCTGTTGGGCCGTCCCGGGCCGGCACAACGTCGTCAACTCGCTGGCCGCCGTCGGGGTGGGGCTTGAACTGGACATCCCGTTCCGCGCGATCGCCGAAGCCCTGGCGTCTTTCAAGGGCGTCGGCCGCCGAATGGAGCTGAAAGGGGAGGCGGGGGGCGTGACGGTCCTGGACGACTACGGCCATCACCCGACGGAAATCAAGGCGACTTTGCAGGCGCTTAAAGAACGTTTCCCCGATCGGCGGAAGGTCGTGCTGTTCCAGCCGCATCGCTACACTCGCACGCGCTTGCTGGCGGAGGAATTCGCGGATTCTTTTTCCGATGCCGACGAGGTTTTCCTCCTCGACATTTACGCCGCCTCCGAGCCGCCCATCCCCGGCGTCACGGCCGACGCGCTGGCGGAGAAAATCCGCTCCCGCCGCCCCGTGACCCGGCTGGCTCCCGACGAACAAGACGCGCTGAGGGAACGCCTTCGCCCCGGCGACGTGCTGCTGACCCTGGGCGCCGGCGACGTGTGGAAGTGGGGAGAAGCTCTCCTCGCCGCCCCGGCGGCCGCGAGATCGGCGTGACAACTCCCGCGGGTTCCGATCCCGCCCAAGTCCTGCCGGCTCTGTGCTCCGTGGTTCGCGCGGGCGAACCCATGAGTCGCCACACCACCCTAGCCGTTGGGGGCCCCGCGGACCACTACGTCGAAGTGGAAACCCGCGAACAACTCCGCCGACTGTATTCTTTCTGCCGGGAGCGGGGACTGCCGCTCTTTCCCGTCGGGCAAGGGTCCAACCTCCTGGTGGAGGACGGCGGCATCCGCGGAGTGGTCGTGCGCCTGAGGGGGGACTTTGAGACCTTCGCGTTCAACGGCGACGAGGCGGTGGCCGGGGCGGGCGCCCTGATGCCGGCCCTCGCCGCGGTCTGCGCCGAAAAAGGTCTCGGCGGGGCCGAGTTCATGGCGGGCATCCCGGGAACGCTGGGCGGCGGGCTCTTGACCAACGCCGGAACGCCGGAGGGGGACCTGGGCTCCATCGTCCAGTCGGTCGAGGTATTCGACGGGGAATTTTCCACGTGGCGGCGCGAGAAACTGGAATTCTCCTATCGGCGTTCCAACCTGGGAGGGGAAATCGTCACGGCCGTCGTCCTCAGGCTTCGGCGGGGGGATCCCGGGGAGATCCGCGCCCTCATGCGGCGTCAGCTCGACCGGCGGGCGGAACGCCAGCCCCTGGGAACCTTCAATTGCGGGTCGGTGTTCAAGAATCCGCCGGGGGACCACGCCGGCCGCCTCATCGAAGCCGCGGGACTGAAGGGGCATCGGATCGGCGGGGCCCGGATTTCTCCCAAACACGCCAATTTCATCGAGAACACGGACAAGGCCGGCGCGGCGGACGTGAAAGCCCTCATCGATCTCGCCCGCGCGCGGGTGAAGGAAAAATTCGGCGTCGAGCTGGAGTTGGAAGTCTGGCGGGCGGGGGTCCCCCGGTGAACGGCGCGATCCGGGCGCTCAAGAATAAACGCGTCGCCGTGCTGTACGGCGGCTGGTCCGGCGAGCGGCGCATCAGCCTGAAGAGCGGCGCGGCGGTGCGCGCGGCGCTCAAGCGCCTGGGCGTGCCCCACTTGGGGATCGACGTCTCTCCCCGCGTGGCCGGCGACCTTCGCCGGTGGAAGGTCAACCTCGCTTTCCTGGCGCTGCACGGTCCCTTCGGCGAAGACGGGACGATCCAGGGCCTGCTCGAAATGATGGGGATCCCCTACACGGGCTGCGGGGTCCTGGCCAGCGCGGTTTGCATGCACAAGCCGACGGCGAAGCGGATATTCCGCGACGCGGGCCTCCCCACGCCGCCGGGGTTCACGGTGACGGACGTCCAAGCCCCCTTTCCCCATGATCGTCCGATGGTCCTCCCGTGGGTCGTCAAACCCGCCGCCCAGGGTTCGGCCCTCGGAGTCACCTTCGTTTCCGCCCCCGAGGACTGGCCCAAAGCGCTCAAGGCGGCCTTCAAGAACGGCCGCGAGGCCCTGGTCGAGCAGGCCGTTTCGGGGACCGAAATCACCGTCGGCATCCTGGGCGGCCGGGCGCTCCCGGTCGTTGAAATCATCCCCCAACACGCCTTCTACGATTTCCACTCCAAGTACGCCCATGGGGGCTCGCGCCACGTCGTGCCGGCTTCCTTGCCCGAGACCGTCCAGGCGGAGGCCTCGCGGATCGCTCGGGCGGCTTTCCGGGCCGTCGGAGGCCGCCACTACGCCCGGGCGGATTTCATGGTGGACAAGGGCGGGTCGCCGTGGCTCTTGGAAATCAACACGCTCCCCGGCATGACCGAAGTCTCCCTCCTGCCCGACGCGGCCCGGGCCGCCGGCCTGTCTTTCGATGACCTCGTCTTGGAGATGCTCCGGCTCGCGACGGAGGAGCCGCGTTGACCGACGCCGTCGCCCACTTCCACCGCTTGCTGGACCTCCTCGACGTCGAGCGCGAAGCCGAAAAAGAGGAGAACAAACAGGAACTGGACCGCTGGCCCATCGAGCTGCGCGAGCAGATGGGCAAGACCGTCACGCGGCTCGTCATCGACCGCCTGGACTCAGGGGTGGCGGGCATTCCGTTGTTGTCCGTTTCGCGCCCGCCCTCCCCGGCCGAGGAGCTGGCCCCCTTCCACGCCATGGACGCGGGAGACCTGGTCCGCGTCGTTTTCGCCGACGGCCATCCGCCGGCGGAAGGCACGCTCTACGAGGTGGACGACCACCGGGCCGTCGTGGCCTTGAACGAGCCCCTCTTCGAACCTCCCGCGGGAAAATGCGAAATAGACCTGCTCGGCTCGGACGCCACCTACAAGCGCATGCGCCGGGCCTTGTCCATCGCGCGGGACGCGCCGCAGGGCCGGTTGGCCGATTTGCGCGACGTCCTCCTGGGCATTGCGGAGGCGTCTTTAGGCCCGACCCCCGACCTGACGTTTTTCGACGAGGCTCTCAACCGGTGGCAGAGGGACGCCGTCCGGTCCTGCCTGGCCGCCCGGGACGTGGCCGTCGTCCACGGCCCGCCGGGGACGGGGAAGACCACGGTCTTGGTCGAGGTGATCCGCCAGGGCGTCGCCTTCGGACAAAAGGTCCTGGCCAGCGCGCCTTCCAACATCGCGGTGGACAACATGCTCGAGAAACTCCTTCGCTCGGGGGTGAAGGTCGTCCGGTTGGGCCACCCGGCCCGGACGCTCGAGGAGCTCCGTCACGCCACGCTCCACGCCCGGCTGGAGGAGGATCCCGAGTCCGACGCCATGCGCGAGCTCGACGGGGAACGGGAACGGCTCTCCCTCAAACTCCTGCGCGCCCGCCAGTACGGCGGCATGACCTTCGAAGAGGAAAAAGCCTGCCGCAAGGAGGTCCGCCGCCTCTGGAAGGAGGCCCGGGAAATCGAGCGCGACATCGGCCGCCGGCTCATCCAGGCCGCCGACGTGGTCCTGGCCACTCACGGCGGGTTGGGGCGAATTATCGCCAACGAGAAGTTCGACATGGCCGTTTTGGATGAGGCCAGCCAAGCGACGGAGCCGTTGTCCTGGATTCCGATCGTCCTCGCCCGCAAGTTGGTCCTGGCGGGCGACCCGCTTCAACTCCCGCCCACCATCTATTCCAAGGAAGCCGCCAAGGACGGCCTGGCCATGACCTTGATGGAACGTCTCATGCCCGACCTGCCCGATCCGGCCCGGACGCTCCTGCGCGTCCAATACCGGATGCACGCCGACATCATGCGGTTCCCATCGGAACGATTTTACGACGGAAAGTTGGAAGCCCACGAAAGCGTCGCGACGCATACCGCCGACGAGCTTCCGGGCGTCTTGACCACGCCCTTGACCGAGCGTCCCCTGACCTTCGTGGACACGGCCGGCACCGGATTTTCGGAGGTCTGGAACGAGCTCCTGGACAGCCGGGAGAACGAAGGCGAGGCGCGGGTGGCGATGAAGATTTGGGAGGACTTGGCCGCCGCCGGCGTCCAGCCCCGCCAGGCGGCCGTCATCACGCCCTACAACGCCCAGGCCAAACTTCTGAGAACGATGGCCCCACGGGGCCTGGAGATCAACTCGGTGGACGGTTTCCAGGGCCGGGAGAAGGAAGTCATCCTCGTGTCCCTGGTTCGGTCGAACGAGAAGGGGGAAATCGGGTTCCTCTCGGACACGCGCCGGATGAACGTGGCCCTCACCCGCGCCCGCCGGTGCCTGGTGGTCATCGGCGACTCGGCCACCCTGGCCCGCCATCCCTTTTACGAGGCGTTCCTCGCCCACGTGGACGCGCACGCCGAGCACACGAGCGCCTGGGAGTGGTTGAAGGGGTAGGAGTTGGCTTGCGGTGATTTCTGAATGTCCTGTCGGCCTGCGCACGAATATTTTGACGGAGGCCGGACCAACTCCCGGCCCTCAAAATCCTACGGGCCGGATCAAACAGGTCCGGCCCCGCTACCGTCAAAATATTCGTGCTCGAAACGCCTCATGGACATTTCAGAAACCCCCGCAAGCCAACTCCGCCGTGATGTGTGAAAATGCAAAACCTCGCCATCAAGACGGGGTAAGTCACTAATTGGGTTCCGAATAACTATAATTTCTTCATATGCGCATATTTTTACTTGCGACCCTTCTTGTGTTGGCCGGTTGCGCCCGCAACCTATCGGACCGGCTTGTCGCCTCCGATGAGGGCGTCCGGCAGGCCGCCCTCGCCAAGTTGGAAGCCGGCGGCCTGTCGCTTCGGCGGGAGGTGGCCCCCTTCCTGGCCGAGCGGCTCGGAGACATCAACGGCAACGTCCGGCGGCGGGCCATCCAGGCCCTCTCCCGCCTGGGTCCCGACGCCGTGAACCCCCTCGTTCGGACGTTGTTGAACGCCGACCCGAAAGCCCGCGCGGCCGCGGCGGAAGCCCTGGGGCTTCTGGACTCCGACGCCAAGAGCGCCCTGGGCCCCCTGGTCGAGGCCGAGCGCGACCCCGACGAGAACGTCCGGCGTTGGGCGGCCGCGTCTTTGGAGAGGGTCAAAACGTGCATGTCCCCCGATGATCTGAGGGTGTTCGACATGTTGTACGGCCGCAAAGAAGTCGTCGCCCCGGTTGAGACCAAGGCGGCCCCCCTGTTCGCCGCCGAGGACCCTCGCCGGGGCCTGCAGGCGCTCCGATCGGCCGGCGCTCAAGGGAAAACGGAGGCGATCTTGGCCCTGGTGGAGCTCGGTCCGGCCGCCGTGCCGGCGCTCCTGGACGCCCTCGGCGGCGGCGACGAGAAACAGCGGGACGGGGCGGCCCGGGCCTTGCGGCTACTGACGGAGGAGGACGCCGATGCCGCCCTCGTTTCGTTCTTGAAAGAAGGCGACCCGAGCGCCCGGGAGGCGTTCGCTCAGGCGTTCAACGGCGCCGAACGGTCCGAAGCGCGGGCGCTGGCGGCGCGGACGACCAACGAATCCCTTTGCGTCCGTCTGGAAGCCGTGCGCGCGTTGGGCGCCCTGGGGCCCGCCGCCCGCCCTGCCGCGGAGGCGTTGACGGCGGCGATGGACGACCCCAGCCCGGCTGTTCGGAGGGCGGCCCTCCGGGCGCTCCCCCGTGTTTTCCCGCCGCCCCCCGGTGGAATTCCCGAGGTCCTTCTCAAGCGGCTGCGGACGGAGTGGTCGGAAGCGGCGGGTTTCCTGGCGCAAGGCCGGGTGGAGGCCGCCCTGGCGCGCTTCGCGGCTTCCCGCCGGGACGAGTACCGGTCCACTTTCCTCTCCCTCGGGAGGAACCTTCCGGACCTCGGCCGGTCCCTGAACGTGGACCTGGCGTTCGGCGGCGGTTACGGGGGGCGGGTCGTCCTCGAGGGCCGCGCCTTCATCGGCGGGGTCCGGCAGGACCTGAGGATCCTCTTCGTCAAAGACGCCGAGGAGCGGTGGAAAATCCGCGAGTTCTAATTTGGGGACGTTCATTGTTATATAGTTATTTTCTCAGAGGAGTGTCCCCATCATAAAGATAGGCACTTTCAACTGCAACTCCGTCCGCTCGCGCCTTCCTATCGTCTTGGACTGGCTCTCCAAAGAATCGCCCGACCTGCTGGCCCTCCAGGAAACAAAAGTCACCGACGATCAATTCCCGCGGGAAGCCTTCGAGAGCGCCGGCTGGCGTTTGTCCGTTCGGGGGCAGAAGGCCTACAACGGGGTCGCCTTCGTGACGAAAAAACCTCTGGAGGACGTCGTCGCGCGGCTCCATCCTAATGATCCCGACGAGGAAGCCCGGTTCCTCCTGGGGCGCCTGGACGGCGTCCTGTTCATCAACACCTACGTCCCTCAAGGATACATGCCCGATTCCCCCAAGTTCGAAAAGAAGCTCCGGTTCTTCGCGGACTTGAAGGTTCTATTATCCAAAGTCGCGGCCGCCGGGACGCCGGCCGTCTGGATGGGGGATTTGAATGTGGCGCCGACGGAGGCGGATTTGTGGGACCCCAAAAGCAACGCCGAGCACGTTTGCTTCCACCCCAAGGCCCGGGCCGCTTTCGAGGCGGCTCGAGGAACGGCCTGGGCGGATTTGTTCCGCGAGAAGGTGAAAGAGCCCGGCCACTACACCTTCTGGGATTACCTCGTCCCCACCAACGTCGCGAAGAACCGGGGCTGGCGGATCGATTTTCTCATGGGGACGGCTCCCATGGTCAAGCGCCTCAAGAACGTCTGGATCGACAAAGAGCCCCGCCTAAAAGAGAAGCCCTCCGACCACACCTTCCTAGCCGCCGAGTTCGAATAATGTCGTTCCGCTGTGAATTCAACCTGAACGGCGGGCGCAGGCGGCTCGTCATGGCGCAAGGCTCCCAGGAACCTTTCGACCACGTGGCTTTGCGCTTGGCGGCCTACGCGCTCTTCTGGGGGTGGGAGCCGAAGATCGAGGTTTCGCCCAAGCACCCGGCCCTGGCCTCCGTCGAGTTCCGGCCGGACTTCATCGCTTTCGACGAGGGCGGGGGGGTCAAACTGTGGGGGGAATGCGGCAACGTGACCTTGAACAAGCTGGACAAAGTGGCGCGAAGGTTCCCTCGGGCGAGGATCGCGGCCCTGAAAGCCTCCGAAACCGAAGGCCGGAAATTGCGCTCCGACCTCAAGGATTCCGTGGACCGTCAAGAAAGGGTGGAAATACTGGCTTTCCGGCCGGAAGACTTCGCGGTTTGGCGGAACGCGGTCGTGGAATCAACGGAAGTCTTCGGCGAGTCCACCGACCGGTCGCTCAACCTCGTCATCAACCACACGCCTTTGGCCTGCGACCTGGCGGTTTTTTAGTCGGTCAAAGGGTCTAGGCGGGGCCCCTACCGGACACGCGAAAGGCCAGAGGCCTTTCGCTCGATCAGGACGGCCTGCTCGTCGAGGCAGGCCATCCTTCACGGTCCGCACGGAGCCCCGCCTAGACCCTTTGACCTGCGTGGTATTTGTTTGTCAATGAAGGGTCAGCTTCTTGTACTTGGCGCGGCGGTGTTCTTCGCGGCCGCCCAATTCCTCGCGGCGCTTGGCGAGGTAATCGCCGAAATTTCCCTCGAACCAGCGGACCTTTCCCTCGCCTTCATACACCAACAGATGAGTGCACACCCGGTCCAGGAAGAAGCGGTCGTGGCTCACCACCAGGACGCATCCTTCGAAGTCGTTGATGGCGTCCTCAAGGGCTCGGATCGTGTCCACGTCCAAG
>Ga0182021_10001069_pt1 | contig 31079 bp, 27 predicted proteins | sample 612E3MmetaG_FD_120493 | JGI IMG/M metagenome (GOLD analysis project Ga0182021, IMG submission 120493) | Permafrost microbial communities from Stordalen Mire, Sweden - 612E3M metaG (Illumina Assembly) | ecosystem: Environmental > Terrestrial > Soil > Wetlands > Permafrost | place: Sweden... | reverse complement strand
CCGCTGGCTATTACGGGGTGGCGTACGGGGGTGGGATGTTCGTCGCCGTCGCCACCGGTGGGACGGTCGCGGCGTCCAGCCCCGACGGGATCACCTGGACCACCCGCACCATCCCCACCGCTGGCTATTGCGGGGTGGCGTACGGGGGTGGGATGTTCGTCGCCGTCGCCAACGATGGGGGGACGGTCGCGGCGTCCAGCCCCGACGGGATCACCTGGACCACCCGCACCATCCCCGCCGCAAACTATCGGTCGGTGGCGTACGGGGCCGTCTCAGTCCCTGGCAATGTTGGCGCAGCACCCGCAGTCATGACCGCACTGACAGGTGCGCCATCGCCTACCGGCGGTGCGACCGGCAACGGTATCGCCGCAGGAGACGGCGGCTCCGGCGGTGGCTACACCTCCCCGACAACTCAGGTCGGTGTCACCTCCCAACCGGCCACCCCCGGGCAGGTCCCCGGCGCGGGCGGCGGCGGCGGCGGCGCGGGAAGCCCCGCCGGTGCCGCCGGTGGCCCCGGCCTGGTGACCGTCTCCTACTGGCCATGACCGCTACCTCTTCGCCGGCCGACAAGGAGCAACGATGATCATCGGAACGCTTCCCCCCAGACCGACCCCGGGGCAGGTCCGCACCGTGGTGCCGTTCACCACTTCGGGGACCTTCACCCCGCCCGCCCTGGTCAATGGAGCGGCTGTGTCCGCGGCCAATCCGCTGATTTGTGATGTGACTGTCATAGGCGCAGGCGGCGGTGGGGGCGGTATGAGCGGGATCTATTCGGGCAACGGGGGTAACGGCGGGCAAGTCCTGACCTTCCCGGGGGTTGCGGTCACTGGGGCGACGACGTTGACTGTGGGGGCAGCGGGCGCCGGGGGAGCTGCGGGGGCGGTCGGCGGTAGCGGAGGTAGTTCCATCTTCGGGGCAGTGACGGCCACCGGTGGCAGCGGGGGCGCGATCGTCGGCGGTCCGAACGCGGCGACCGCATTGATGCCCGCAAGTTCCGTTGGAGGCGGCGGCGGCGGCGTGCCGACTAGCGCTATGTGCATGTTCGTCGCCCACGCGAATGGCACAAACGGCTCAGCATCCAGCCCAGACGGAATCACGTGGACCGCCCGAACTATGCCTTCCATCACGAACTGGCAATCAGCGGCCTACGGGAATGGGATGTTCGTAGCCGTCGGCCGCTCTACCGCTGTAGCGGCATCCAGCCCAGACGGAATCACCTGGACCACGCGCACCCTACCCGTGGTTAGCGTTTGGCAGTCGGTGACCTACGGCGGCGGGATGTTCTTCGCTGTCGCCCAGGACGTTGGGAACGGTGCGTCGAGCCCGGACGGGATCACCTGGACCGCACGCACAATGCTTGCCACTAATCAGACTTGGCAGTCAGTGACCTACGGCGGCGGGCAGTTCGTCGCTGTGGCACAGGGCGGGAGTGGTCTGGTTGCGGCGTCCAGCGCCGACGGGATCAACTGGACCGCACGCTTGCTGCCCTATGCGCCCCAGTGGTATGCGGTGACCTACGGCGGCGGAATGTTCGTCGCTGTCGCCTATCAATCGAACGTGGCCGCGTCGAGCCCGGACGGGATCACCTGGACATCCCGCACCCTCCCTGCTAATGCGTACTGGCAATCAGTGACCTACGGCGGCGGGATGTTCGTCGCTGTCGCCCAATCTTCAAGTACAGCGGCGTCCAGCCCGGACGGGATCAACTGGACCGCACGCTTGCTGCCCTATGCGCCCCAGTGGTATGCGGTGACCTACGGCGGCGGGCAGTTCGTCGCTGTGGCACAGGGCGGGAGTGGTCTGGTTGCGGCGTCCAGCGCCGACGGGATCAACTGGACCGCCCGCGCATTGCCCGCGTCGCTGTACTGGCAGTCGGTGACTGCCAGCCCCGGCCCGTTGCTAGGTGCTGCACCTGCCCCTTTGACCTCCGTGGTTGGGTCTGGCCCGACCGGCGGGACCGCTGGGAACGCCCGAGCCTCCGGTAACGGTGGCACTGGTGGCGCCTACTACCCGCCCACCGTTCAGGCCGGTGCCACCTCCCAACCGGCCACTCCCGGGCAGGTTCCTGGCGCCGGTGGCGGCGGTGGCGGCGCGGGGTCCACCGCGGGCGCCGCGGGTGCAGCTGGCCTCGTGACGGTGGCGTACTGGTCATGACCACCCTTCTCCCACGCAGCGCGTGGACCTCTTCCCCCCTGCCCACCAATCTGACCCCGATCGATTCCCCGGCCGGGATCGCGGTGCACTACACCGGCTCGACGTCCGCGTACGGGACGCTGGCGAGTCTGGCGCAGTCGGCGTCCCGGTTGGAGGCCGAGCGGCGGATGCACGTCAGCCCGCCGCGGGACTGGAACGATATCGCCTACAACGCGGCCGTCGACCAGGCCGGGCGGGTCTTCGACCTGCGCGGGGCCTCTCATCGCTCCGCGGCCAACGGCAACCAGTTGGTGAACGCGGCCTGGGGGGCGGTCACCATCTTGATCGGGGTCGGGGACACCCCCACGCCCGATGCGATCGCCGGGGTGGCCTGGTGGCGCCAGCACGTGTGGCTGGCCCGCTGGCCGAACGCCACCAAGGTCATCGGGCACCGCAACCTGTACTCCACCGACTGTCCCGGCGACCCCGCCTACCACCTGGTCACCACCGGCGCCTTCGACCTCGCCCCCTTGCTCACTCCCCCGGAGGACCCCATGCCCAGCCCCGCTGAATACGCCGCCGCTGTCTGGTCCGCCGGGTGGCCGGTGGGCCCCGGCAAGCCCCCGGAGCTGGCCCAGGACCGGTTGGTGGCCGCGGCCCGGGGTGGCGGCCTGACCGACGACATCGCCGCCCTGGGCGCCAAGTTGGACGCCCTGACGGTGATCGTGACCGCCCTGGCAGGCCAGCTCAAGGCGCTGGCGGGTCCGGTCACCCCGCCGCACTGACCTGGCCGCAGGGCCGCGCCGCGACCGGCCACGGAGCGTGCTTGGCCGTAGCCTGTGGGTGACCGTATTCGGATGGAGGCCCCACAGTGACCCAGGCCAGGTACGGCGGCACCGCGTCCGTGGGCAAGGCCTATGACGACCCCTACGCCCCGCCCGCCCCCTCCCGGGTCAACCTGGCCAACGCGACGTTGGGTGCGGGCGCCCTGGCCGGTGCCCGCGGCGGCCAGCAGATCGTGGGTGCGGCCCGCCTTCCCCGCACGGCGCCGGCCAAGGCCGCCGCCGCCTGGGACAAGGTGGGGATGGCCCAGCGCGGCGTCGACCGGGCCAACGCCACCGTTGCCGACCGAACGGCTACCCGGGCCGCCAAGCCGCTGGGCACCCGCTGGACCAATGACAACCGGGTCTCGATGGCCAACCGCCAGGTCGTCTCGGCCACCGAACGCCTCGACCACGCGACCATCGCGCATTCGGCGGCCTCCCGCGCCGCTTCCGACATCGGGCCGACCGCTGCCGCGATGCGCCGCGGTGGTGGGCGCCTGCTCGGGGTCGGCGCCGGGCTCGGGGCGGCCGGGGCGATCCTGGCCCACGCCCGGAACAAGCGCGCCTCATGAGCCCGACCCGCCCGCCGGGGGATCCGAGCATCCGCGGCGACGGCGTCGGCCGTGCGGAGGCCTCGACCCGTCAGGCCCCCTACACCGACCTGGAGGCCAGCGGGGAGGACCTGTCCGCACTCCAGGAATCCGCAAAGGCCTCCCCGATGGCCGAGCTCGGTGTCACCGGCCTCAAGCACGCCGCCGGCTACGTGGACGAGGAGTTCCTGCCCGGCCTGCGCGGGCGCAAGGCGGTGGCGGTGTTCAAGGAGATGAGCGACAACGAGCCGATCATCGGGGCGTTGCTGTTCACCATCAACCGGTTGCTGATGGGCATGGACTGGCACGTCAAGCCCGCCGGGAAGACCCCGGGCGACACCGAGGCGGCCAAGTTCCTGGAGTCCGTCAAGGACGACATGAACCACTCCTGGGCCTCCTTCATCTCCGAGGCCCTGTCCCACCTGGTGTACGGGTGGAGCTGGCACGAGGTGGTCTACAAGAGGCGGGTCGGGCCGAACGAGTCCAGCTCGGCGACCCGGTCCAAGCACACCGACGGGCTGATCGGCTGGCGCAAGCTCCCGATCCGGGCCCAAGAGACCTACCTGCGCTGGGTATTCGACACCACCGGGGACACCAAGGCCCTGGTCCAGCTGGCCCCACCGCTCTACCAGCAGGCCACCATCCCGATTAACCGTTCGCTGCTGTTCCGCAACGCCCCCAAGAAGGGCAACCCCGAGGGCACGAGCTTGTTGCGCAACGCCTACCGGCCCTGGTACTTCAAGAAGCGGATCGAGGAGATCGAGGCCGTCGGGGTCGAGCGCGACCTGGCCGGGCTGCCGATCGTCAAGGTCCCCTCCCAGCTGCTGACCGCAAAACCCGGCACCCCGAACGCCGAGCTGGTGAAGAACTTCCAGAAGCTGGTCCGCTCGGTGCGCCGCGACGAGCAGGAAGGCATCGTCTTCCCCAACGAGTACGACCAGGACACCAAGCAGCCGCTGTACGAGTTCGAGCTGCTGGGATCGGGGGGCGGCCGGGCGTTCTCCACCTCCGAGATCATCCAGCGGCACGAACGGAACATGCTGATCACCGTCCTGGCTGACTTCATCCTGGTCGGGCACGAGCAGGTCGGCTCCTACAGCCTGCACACCGACAAGACCGGCATCTTCCGGTCCGCGCTGAACTCGATCGCCGTCGCGATGGCAGACGTGATCAACCGGCACGCCGTGCCGAAACTGTTCGCCCTCAACGGCTGGAACCTCGAAGCGCTGCCGACGTTCGTCCCGGCCGACGTGGACGCCCCCGACATCGCCGTGCTGGGCCAGTTCATGGGCGCCATGCAGGCCGCCGGGGTGATGTGGTTCCCCGACGCCGAGCTGGAGAACTTCGTCCGCCAGGCCGCCCGGCTGCCCCAGCTCGACGACGACGCGATGGAACAACGCCGCCAATTGCAGCTGCGCACCCAGGCCACCGCGTTCGCCCAGGCCAACATGGACTACGTCACCACCACCACCGGGCTGGCCGCCGCCCAATCTCCGGGTGGCGCCGGGGCGACGGGTGGGGCCAAGCCCGGCGCGGCCACGGCGAAACCGGCTGCGAAGAAGGCAGGCTCATGAGCAATGACCGCCGCAACTCCGCCGAACAGCTGGGCGCGGGCGCCGCGATGCTGGCCGCCTCCGGCGGGCTGGGGGTCTACCTGCGCCACACCAGGACCCCCACCATCTGGTCGGCGACCAAGCACGCCGCCAAGCACCGCAGGCTCCCCGCCGGGATCGGGCGGACCGCGGCCGGATTCGCCGGCCGGCGCGGGCTGCAGGCCACCGGGCTGCCGCTGGTCGGGGTCGGCATCCACGGCCTGCTCGGGCGCAACTCCGAACCGGTGAACCGGCTGAACCCCCGCGCGGACCTGGTGGACCCCGCCATCCGGCACGCCACTGGCGCCGACCTGTGGAACCAGCCCCGCACCGACCCGGCGCGCCAGCCCGCCACCGGCCCGGGTCCGCGCACCCGCAACCGCGCCGTCGCCAAGTTGGCGCCCTCGGCGCCGATGTCGGCCCCCGACCGCGAGCAGCTGATCTCGCGCAAACGCCGGGCCTCCCACATCGCCATCGCCGGTGGCGTGCTGGGACTGGGCGCCGGTGGACTGCGCATCCCCCAGATCGCCCGCGGACTGGCCCACCTGTCCCCCAAGGTGCGCTCCACCCGGGCCGCCGGCCGGCTGATCGCGGTCGAACCGAAGTTGACCCGGGCATCGGACGCCGTCGGGATCGCCTCGATCGCCACCGGCAGCGCGGGCGCGTTCAACGGCGCCGGGGTGCAGCGCCGTGAGGTCAAGGCCCTGGACACCACCCCGAGCAGGGTCGCCAAGGCGGGCGACGACCGTTTCCTGTCCCACTACCGGGACCGGATCTCCCCCAAGGCCGAACTGGGCTATGACCGGCTGCGGGGTGATCGGCGTTCGGCGATCGGGTCGGCGGTACTGAACACCACCGCCACCGCCGCCGGGGCCGACTACGCCGCCGAGGCCCTCAAGCGCGGGCGGCGCGGCTGGGCCTCTCTGGGCGCCACCATGGTCGCCACCTCCGGGGCCGCCGCCGCCAGCAACGTCAAGACCGCCCGGCGCCGGGGCCAGCAGATGGGCCGGATCAAGGCCAAGGCCTACGAGCGCGCCGGCACCGGGGTCTACGGCGAAGGCCGCACCCCCGGCCACCTGGCCCCGGAGGTGTTCAAGTCCTACATTCCCGATGTCGGCTGGAAGAAGGCCACCGCCATTCCCAAGATCCGCCTGCGGTGGTCGGCGACGCCCGGGGAGAACCGGTACACCGCCTTGCGTGGGGTCACCCCGGAACACGCGGCCGCCCGCGACGACATGGCACTGGCGAACGCCGAGACCGCCCACCCACACGGTGTGCCGGTACCGGACGCGCCCAGGTACGGCCCGGCCCGGGGTTTGCAGCGACAGGGCGCGGCGGGGTTGACGGTTCGGCGCGGCAGCGCCAAGGGTGGGGCGTCGCGCATCCTGCTCGACAGCACCATTGCCGACGGCAGCCAAGGCAAGGACATCAAGAGGGGCGTTCTCACCCACGAGCGCGCCCACGCGGCACCGGCTCGATCGGGGTGGCGCCTCCACGGTCAGATCAATACTAACCCCCGCAAGCTCGGCGCCGAAGAGGCACGTGCCGATGCCGCCGCCGGGGTTGACTACCGCAATCGGGCCAAGATAACGAATGCGGGCCCCCGTGACTTCGTCAGTGGCTATGCCGCGCACGCCCACGTCTGGGCCAACCGGCGTGCCCGACCGGACGAGTGGAAGAAACTGGGCAGGTCTGTCGACGCCGGTGCCTTGACCCACCTGGACGCCACCCGTTCCTACGCCGCGACCCAGAACAAGATCCACGCCGCGAAGGGCACCTCGCAGTCCTCGCGCAAGACCCCGTTCGTGGCGGGGCCGGCGGGCATCGCTGTACCCGGTGCACCCCGCATTGCGCGCTTCAAGCGCAAGGCACAGATCAATACCCAGATTCGTCTTACTCCCGTGGACCTTGACACGTATCTGCGCCGCCAAGCTCAGAGGCCCAAGGAGCCCGCTGGGTTCCGGCATATGTACGTCGAGCAGCACAGGGAATTGAGCCGGAGGCCGCCGATCTTCGACAAGGCGCTGGCCGCTGCGCCGCCCCGGTTGCCGACCGCCCCGGCGCTGCCCAAGGGCCTGACCCGGGCGCTGACCCCGCGTGTGTCCACTGTTCGACGTGTCCCGGGCGGGCGGATGGTCTCGGTCCGCGGTTCGATCGGCTGACAAGGAGCTCCCCGTGCCCACCGTTCTGCAGGTCCTGGCCACCACGATGGCCGACGACCCCGTCTACGGGGCCGCCCTGATCGACGAGGTGGTCGCCACCGTCCTGGACGAGCGCGCCGCGCAGCTGGCCCCCATCCTGCAGCCCACCCTGGGCGCCTGGGCGGCCGGGCAGGTGGCGATCGCCAAGCGCGAGCTGGGGCGAGGGTATGTCGTCGACCGGGCCACCGGCCGTGACATCGACCCGAGGTATCCGGCGACCGCCCGCTGGCTGTCCGACCTGGAGTCCTACCTCGGGGACTCCCGGCTGTCGTGCGTGGCCAAGGCGGTCAACGAGCAGTGGGACATCGGCGGCCACCGCACCACCCGTTCGGTCAACCGGGACTTCCGGGGCCGGTTCCGGGCCGGGGTGGACCGGGGGCTTCGGGTGGACCCGTTGCAGTACGGGGCCCGGGACGCGGGCAAGTTGTCCCCTCGGGTGGCCAATTATATGGTCTCCACCAAGGGTCGGCTGGAGTACTCCGAGGGCCAGAAGATCGACGGCGCCCGTCAGAGCCAGCTCGAACACCACCAGTCCCAGTGGGAGCAGGCCGGTGAGCACCTGTCCGCGTTCGCGTCCACGTTCACCAGCGACGAGAAGACGAAGATCGACGCCGTACTGACGGTGGAATCCGGGTCGGGCAAGATCTCCGAGATCGTCTTCCCGCTGTCGGAGCTGAAGAACGGGATCCCGCACTCGGCCGCCTGGAAACTCGAAGACTCCCTGATCAGCGTGGAGATCGACGCCAAGCCCGGCGCCTCCACCGAGATCGACTCCCGGGTGGCCCACTTCAACGCGGTCGGGGCCACCGGCGGGATGAGCATGGCCCGGCTGGCCAACGTCCCGAGCGAGAAGTGGTCGGGTCTGGCCCAGAGTTTCACCGACGCCGCCCCGACCGACTCCCGGCTGACCCGGCTGTTCCGCCAGATCTCCTCCGGCGGCAAGGTGCTGGGCGCCCTGGACCCCAGCTCGAAGATGAGCCACATGGCCCAGTTCGTCGGCGACGTCGGACCGCAGGCCGAGAAGGTCCTCGGCCCGCACGTGCAACGCGCCGGGTACCGCTACCGGGGCACCGAGAAGGAACCGGACGCCGACCTGGCCGCCGCCCTGCGCAGCCGGGAGATGGGCGTGATCACCCGCACCGCCGCCGCGCACCCGGACGCGCTGCCCGAACTGGCGCAGACCCTGGCCGCCAACGGGTCCGGCTCGGGGACGCTCGCCCCGGCCGGGAACCGGGACAACCGGATGGACCCGGTCGCCGGGGCCTTCCGCTACCAGGTCGCCCGCCAGCTGCGCTCGGGCCAACCCATCTCCGGGGACGCCACCGTGCTCGGCACCCGGGCCGACGTCGCCGCCCACCACCTGCTGTCCACCCTGCCGGACAACCCGTTCACCGCCGCGGTCTCCCGGGCCTCGGGGCGCACCCTGCCCAGCCAGGGCGTCATCATCGACGCCGACGGGGACCTGACCTCCCAGTCGGTGGGCACCGGGGACGACCACTACCTGCCCTTCGACCTGGCCGGGCTGAACGGGCTGCGCGGCGGGCAGTACGTGCGCACCCGCCAGCAGGGCGGCCTGACCGCCGAGGACGTCTACACCGCGGTCCGCGCCGGGGCCCGGATGGTCACCGTGGTCTCCTCCTCCGGGGTGTACTCCCTGGAGTTCGACCCGAGTTTCCGGGGCGGGCGGGCGAACAGCGACAAGGCGCACGGCATGTACGAGGCGTACGTGCGGATCCTGGACGCCGTGGACGGCTCCGGGCTCTACACCAAGCCGCTGCCTCCGGCCCAGCGGGCCAGCATCCGGGCGCGGGCCGAACGGATCGGGGAGAAGCCGGAGGAGGTGGATCGGCTGGAGGCCGAGTACACCGCCACCGCGGTACGTGAGTCGCGCACCATCGACGAGGACACGATGGCCGCCCTGGGGGAGAAGGCCCAGGCCAGCGCCGCAGCCTCGATGGGCTACAACCAGCTCAGCAGCCAGGCCAAGGCGTTGCGGGTCAACGACATCTACGAGGAACTGGTCACCGCCCACCACGACGACGCCGCCACCCCGTTGACCTTGAACGCCGAGGGCTACGACCTGGCGATCCAGACCCTGGCCGGGCAGTACCCGTACTTCATCCGTTCGGCCACCTACGAGCCGTTGACGTCCAAGACCGGACCGGGCTTCCTGGCCAGCCGCGGACAGGACGTGCGCGCCGGGGTCCGCCAGCGCACTGGCGCCACCGACGCCGGGTACGTCAAGCCCCGCGGCATCACCGCCGGGGGCAACGACCGGGGCGGACCGAACAGGTCCAAGCCGCGCGGCGCCTACTGGGAGGACCGGGTCGCTACCGCGACCCTGGCGACCACCGGCGCCCCGCCGGCCACTCCCACCGGTGGCGACCGCCCGACTCCGGCTGGGCCCGGACCGGTCAATCCTGGGACTGCTGCCGCCGTGGCGTCTGACAACGCCCCGGACGCCTCCAGCCGGCTCGGGGCCCGCCTGGCCGGGGACGCCCCGGTGTTCGAGGCCACCCGGGACAAGCTGGCCACCACCTTCGCCAACGAGGTGGGCCGCCTGACCGGCACCGCCGACCTGACCGGGGCCCGCGGCACCACCTGGGAGACCGCCGGGTCGAACAAGGCCGCCTACCTGGCCGAGGCCGACCAGCAGCAATGGCAAGAGGCCCTGGCCGCCGACCCCGAAGGGGTGGCCGCGGTCCTGACCGCCCCCGGCAAGATGGAGGCCGCCCTGGACAAGGTGTTCGGGGCCAATGGCGGGGAGGACTTCTTCGGCGAGGGCGGGGTCAAGAACGGCAACACCATCTTCGGGGCCACCACCATGGCCGACGCGGTCGCCGCGATGCGCCTCAAGGGCCGCGAGATCGCCGACCTGACCTACATGGCCGCCCCGTTCACCGCCCCCAAGACCGGCGAGCAGGCCGCCTTCCACACCGGGCCGCGCGCCCAGGGGCTGCCCGAGATCGTCAACCTGGACCACGCCGGGGCGCTGGCCGCCTGGACGGACACCTTCGACGGTAAACGGGCGGTGGCCGCCGCGCACTCCATCGGCCTGGAGGTCGGCGGCCGGGCCGGGCTGGTCGACGTCGCCGAACACGTCAGCGAACAGGTCACCACCCTGGCAGCGCTCAACCAGGCCGCCGCGCTGGCGCGCACCGAGGAACGCTCCCGGTCCGGGTCCATCACCCCCGCGAACATCGACAACATCTTGATGCGGTCCAAGACCAGCCGAGGCGCCGCCGCCGCCGCGATGGGGGTGGAACCCGGCGACCTGGACGTGCTCGGGCTGAGGGAGGAACCCACCGAACGGGCCCTGGACCTGCAACGGGCCTGGACCCTGGTCACCGTCGCCCGCGGCGTCGGCTACCTGGACGGGGAGGCGACCCTCCCAAAAGCACTACGGGGACTGGCGGATCCCGGCCAGATCCCCGACCAGCCGTTCGGCAAGTCGGCCACCCCGGCCCGCCCGCAGTTGCGGGTGCTGCGCCCCGACCACCCCTTGTCCCAACTGGTGGCCGCGAGGGTGGCCAAGGGGCTGGCGCCTCTCTAGGCCCGATCGATGCCACCAAGCTGGCCGCCGTCCAGGCCCGGATCAACGCCATGACCGGCCTGGACCCGGTCAAGGACGAGCTCGACGCCTTGATCGACTCGGCGATCGTGGCCCGCCGCCGGCAGATGGCGGGGCTGCCGCAGGAGCCGATCGCCTCCCACCTGGTGTTCACCGGCAACCCCGGCACCGGCAAGACCACTGTCGCGCACCTGATCGCCTCGGCCTACCACGCGGCCGGGATATTGCCCAAGGACACCGTGGTGCCGGTGTCCCGCAAGGACCTGGTCGGCGGCTACCAGGGCCAGACCGCGGCCAAGACCGCGGCCGTGTTCGACTCCGCCCGCGGCGGGGTGCTGCTGATCGACGAGGCGTATTCGCTCAACGGCGGCCCGCACGACGACTACGGCAAGGAGGCCCAGGCGGTCCTACTGGCCCAGGCCGAGGCCCACCGCGACGACACCGTGGTCATCCTGGCCGGGTACGGCTCCGAGGACGGCACCGCGGACGCCGGTAACCACCAGAGCATGGATGCGTTCTTCGCCTCCAACCCCGGCCTGCGGTCCCGGTTCTCACGCACCATCCACTTCCCGGACTACTCCCGGGCCGAACTGGCCACCATCGCCCGCAAGCAATTGGCCGCCGAGGGCAACACCTTCGCCGACCCGGCCGCCTCCAAGGCGTTCAGCACTGCCCTGTCCACCGTGGCTGCCCGGGGCACCGGCAACGCCCGGGACGTGCGCCAGCTGCTGCAGCACGCCAGCAGGGCGCGGGCCACCCGGATCGCCTCCGACCCCACCGCTTCCCTGACCACGCTGACCGCGGCCGACTTCACCCGGGCCGGTGAGCTGATGGAGTCCTCGTTGCCGCCCAAGGGAGCCCTGGTCCCGACCGGACGCACCAGGAAGCCCGTGCCGGGCCCACGCGGTGGCACGTGAGCCCGGTGATTGCGCCCCGGTGGTGGACCGACCCGGACGCCGGGACGGCGGTCCTGGAGGCGGTCGCCGCCCATCCGGGTGACCCCGAACAGGCGATCGGGGCGGCCCTGTTGGGCTACCACGCCCTGGCCCAGGCCCAGCTGGTGCCACTTGCCGCCACCACCCTGGTCGACGGCGCCGTCCTGGCGGCGGCGTTGGGACGGATCGACCTGCAACCGGTCGCCAAGGCGATGGCCGCGGCCCTGCCACACGGCGAGGACGCGATGGGGCTGGCCACCGGGCTGCACGAGCAGGCGTGCGCGGCCACCGCCCGGCTGGCGGCGGTCTGGACCAGCTCCGGCACCCCGTGGCCGTTGGCACTGGCACGGGCCGGGGCCGTGCACGCCGTCCCGCTGTCCCACCTGGGCGTCTACGCGGGCACGCCGCGGACCGAGACCACCCCGGCGTTGGTGACCGCGGACGCCGCCGACCGGGTGCTGATGGGCTACGCCGCCCAGTTCGCCGCCCGGCACCGCGCCGAGCCGGTCGCCAAGTCCGCCGGGCCCGGCGCCACCGAGTTCGACCCCGACGAGCACCCCCGCGACGAAGAGGGCCGCTTCTCCGCCGATCCCACCGGCGGGCGCCGCCGCAGGTCGGCCCGCCAGGACCGTCAACGCCGTCAGGTCGCCGTCGTCCGCGGGATCGGGGCCAGGGTCGCCGGGGCCCCGGCAGCATCTTCTGCCGCCGAGCAGATCGACCAGCTCGGCTTCCTGGCCCGCCGCTCCGGGGCCGAACGTGCCCGCGTCGCACGAACCGAGCCCGATCGGGCGCGGGCGTCCAGGTCCCGGGCCGAACGCAACCAGTTGGCGGTCGAAGCCGAACCGGCGCGGGTGACCTCCAGCCAGACGCCGCACATGCTCAACCAGGACATCTACGTGCCTCTGCCGGCGGACGTGGACATCGACGCCCTGCTGAAGGCCGCTCGTTTCACCAAGGCCGGACTCGAACACCTGGTCAAGGACACTGTCGCCGCGTACAGCCTGGACGCGATCACCCAGGATTACGGCGGTCCCAGCATGGGTCCGGCGCCGAGGATGCTCGAATTCCGGTTCGGCACCCCAGCGGTCGGTGGCGGCCCCGACGACCACGGGGGCGCCGTGATCCACCCCGACGCGGTGATGGCCATCGCCAAGGACCCCAAGCGGCTGACCCTGTCCAACCCCGGCGGCCACCCGGACTACCCCGAGCACTACGGGCGCCCGGTAGAGGTCTACTCGGTGTACGTCACGAACATCGATCAGCTGATGGGCGTGCCGCCGTTCCCGGTGATCAAAAACTTCGACCCCGGCGAGCACCCCCGCGCCGCCGACGGCCAGTTCACCGACGCCGACGTTTCCCCGATCACGCGCCGCACCCGGTCGCGCCAGCGCCGCCAGAACCGCCAGCGTCGCCAGGTCACCCAAGGGCGCCTGGTCGCCCTGGCCGCCCCGGCGACCACCACGGCGCGCCAGCAGCAGGACCAACTGGCCACGTTGCGACGTGCTCCCGGTGAGCGCCAGCGGGCCGCCAGGACGGTGGCCCAACGCGCCCTCGGGCGGGTGCTGGCCTCGGGCACCGCGCAGGAGGAGGCCGGTGCCAGCTACCAGAACCACACCATCACCCATGCGTTCGTGCTGACCGACAACGAGTTCAGCGCCTTTGTCGACCTGCATCCCGACGAGATCAGCGAGACCGGTGACCAGCTCGACGTCACGCCGGTGCGACCGAGTGAAGCCCGGGACCTGATGGCCGTCGACACCTTGACCACCCCCGACCGTGCGTTGGGCTCGATCATGCGCACGGTCGCTCGTGAGGCCAAGGACGAGCGCAAGGTGGACACCAGCACCGGTCGGGTCTACCCGACCGAGGAGGTCGCGCAGAACGAGGCCGACGACTATGCCTTCGCCCGACGGCGCGATGACGAGTACGAGTGGACCGCCACCACTGTGCGCAGCAAGGACGGCTCCGGGTATCTGGCGCAGACCGTCGGGGTGCGGTCGGCCCAGCCCCAGACCCTGGTGTTCGGGACCGCCGCCGCCACCGCCGCCATGATCGAGGGAACGCCCTTCGCGCTGCGCCGGGTGGACGCCGCCGACCTGTCCGAGCTGTTCCCGCTGCACGAGGGCCAGGAGCTGGCCGATCTGGCACAGGTAGGCGACAGCCCGCTGTTCCGCGCCTTCGAGGTCACGGTAAGCGATGATGAGACTACATAGCGAAATGAGGTACTCGTGGCGGACTCCGTGACCATGGTCAAGGCGCTGCACGGGGTCGATCCCGGCTTCCGTGACCTGTGCACCACCTTGTTCGGCGACGTCGTGGACGCCGACGCGGCCTGGCACTACCTGTACGGCCTCGACGGGATCTCCAAGGCCGCCCCGGTCGGGGCCGACATGTCCACCCCCGGCGCACCCGCACCAGCAGGTCGGTTGGTGCCGCGCAAGAGGGGCGCCCTGGTGCCCGCCGCGGGCGGCGTCCCGATCAAGGTTTCCACAGCGCCGACCCCGCCACCGTTGCCCGTCCCCAAGCAGGCGCCCACCCCGGTCACCAAGACCGGCGACGACGGCGTGGACGTGTGGTGGTACGGGGAGTTCTCCAAGACCGACACCGACAAGCGGCAGGTCTTCGGCTGGGCCTCGGTGGTCGAGATCGCCGGGGTACCGGTGCTGGACAAGCAGGGCGACATCATCGCCCCCGACGACCTGGAGACCGCCGCGTACACCTACGTGCGCAAGTCCCGGATCGGCGGGGACATGCACGAGCGCGACCGCAGCGACACCGACACCGGGATCCCGCTGGCCACCTCCGACATGATCGAGTCCTTCGTCGTCACCCCCGAGAAGATTGCCAAGATGGGCCTTCCGGCTGACACTCCGGTCGGCTGGTGGGTGGGCTACCAGGTGCACGACGAGAACGCCTGGAAGGCGATCAAGGATGGCCGGCGGACCGGGTTCTCCATCCACGGCCGCGGACGGCGTGAGTCGGTGCCCTACGAAGACGCGATGGCCGGGACCGCGTGAGCGCCCGTCTGGTCCCCCGGCTGGCGCGGGTCACCGCCTGGCCCAACCAGGGCAGCGTCGAGGTCGGCAAGGCCGATCCCGCCCCCGCCCTGGTCTTCCCCTACAGCGGCGACGGCGTCGGGTACGCCCACCCCCGCCCGGCCCCGATCAACCCGCTGGCGATGTACGCGGCCGGGGCCCTGATGGTCGAGTCCGAGGCAGCCCTGGCCGGGGAGCACCTGTCCCGGCGGCAGAAACGCCGCCGCGCCCGCCTCGAACAGCGCTACGCCGAGGGTCGTGCCGCCCTGTACTCCCCACTGGGACGGGGCAGCGCCTGATGAGCAGCGGGCAGGTCAAGCAGCAGTCCCCCGGTGAGCTGAGGGCCGCCAGGACCATGAACACCGCCGCCATGATCGGCGGCGTGCACGCCATCGGCCAGGCCGCCGAGAAGATCCCCGGCTCGGCCGCGGTCACCGCACCGATCAAGACCGCCGCCGGAAAGCTGATCCCGGCCACCGTCAAGAACGCCGCAGCGAAGTTGCCCAAAGCCGGACCGTTGGCCGCCGCCGCAGCGATCGGCTGGACCGGTTTCCACGGCGCCGAAGTCGTAGGAGATGTGATGGCCCGCAGATCCATCAACAACCAGATCGCCCAACAACCCGCCCCGGTGGCCAAGCGCGGCGACGGCCACGGCGTCAGCCTTCTGCTCGACACCGGCGTGTCCAAGGCCCGGCCGTTTCCGCCTCTTAGCCGCCGTCCTCCTCCGTTGAGGCACGTCGACGACAGCGAATGGTTGCCGCTTCCGCACGATCTTCGGCCTCCTGCTAGGACACATGTTGGCGTGGAGAGCCGCTCGCGCGGGTTTTCCGGCATCACCCGCGGCCAGGCGATGGCACTGGGCATGACCGCCAACGTCGGGGTCAGCGCGGCGCTCGGTGGCGCAGGCGGGCTGTACTACCGCAAGCGCAAGCGCCAGCCGGTCGCCAAGGGCAAGCATGTGTTCGACAATCCCCCGCCCGACTGGGACGCGATCAAAGCCAACGTCCGATACCCCACGCACTGGAGTATGCGGTCCCCAGAGCACAACGCTGCTGCTCAGGCACAGTTTTCGCAGATGCTGACCGAGGGGTCCAACAAGGTGAGGCGCGAGAGCCACCAGCAGTTGCTGCGCGATTTCGAGGCCATCAGGGCGAAACCCCTCCGGATCACACCCAAACCCTTACAGCTCACCCCGATGTCCGCCCCCCGAATCTCCACCGGGCGCCTGATGGCTGCCGGCGCAGGGCTCGGTGCGGCAGTGGGCATTCCGGCCGGCCTTTATCTGCGCCACAAGCGCCAGGGCGTGGGCAAGGCGGCGCGCTACGTCGGTGACCCGATCACGGTGGCGGCCCGCGGGCACGAGCGTTCCCAACGGGGCAACCACCGGGCGATGGCGCTTTCGGCCGGCGCGACCGGCCTGGCTGCCGGGTCCGCCGCCGGGGTCTACGCGGATGATCCGCACGGGGTGAACTCCGAGTTCGCGGCGGTGCGCCGGTTCGCCCACCAGCACCGGCTCACCCGGATCCGGCCCACACTGGCGAACACGGGGCACCTGGTCCGGCGGGCCCCGAACGCCACCTACATCGGCGGGGCGACAGCTCTGGCCGGGGCCGGGGTGGCCACCTTCGCCGGGGCCCGCCGGGCCGCGGCCGGTCACCAGCGGGCGATCGATGTCCGCGAACTCAACAAGGACCGCGGGGTCGGCTTCGCGATCTCCCACGCTCCGGGGTCGAGCAGGGTGAGCGTGCTGGACAAGGCCTATCGGCGCTTCGATCCGGAGGCCGACCGGCAGCGTCGCTTGGGCACCTACGCCGGGATCGGGGCCGGGACGGCGCTGGTCACCGGGGACCGGGCCGCGCGCACCATCACCCGGCACGTCAGTGACGAGGGCGGGCGCAAGGCCCGCGGGATCGCGTTCAAGCCCGGTAACGCCCGGCGCGGGGCCGTCCTGGTGGCGGCCTCGGCACTGTCGGGCGCGGGTGGTCTGGCCGCCTACCGGCGCGGCATCGACGCCCGCAACCAACCCTGGAACTGAGCCCGGACACCATGCACGGCGTTGTGACACACCGGCGATGACACCGGTGGTCGATGCGTTGTTCTGGGCGTGTTCTGCCGGAAGATGGGAGTCACAATGAGCAAACGTGCGAACCGGCTGAGTCACCTGGAGATCGACGAGGTCTCCACCGTGGACGTCGATGCGAACGGCTACGCGAAGTTCTCCTTCTCCAAGGCCGGAGAGGGTCCGCAGATTCAGGAGGATTCGATGCCGGAGCAGACGTTCTACGACGACGACGGAGACCCGGTCGACGTCGAAGACCTCGAACAGGGCGACGTGGTGCGTGATGAGTCCGGCGCCGAGTTCGTCTTCGTCGAGGATGAGATCGACGAGCACGCCGACGCATCCGGGTACGCGAGTGTCGGCAAGGCGCTCGGGGCGCGGGCCGCGTTCATCGAGCGCGGAGCCGCCAACGCTGCCGCGCGCAGGAAGATCGCGCCCAAGGTTGCGAACGTGGCGGGCAAGAAGTCCGGCTGGGCGCTGGACGAGGCCGCGGGCCAGATGAAGCGTGAGGCTCACGGGGCCGGGTCGCGGGCCCGTCAGGCCGGGGCCTATGCCCGCGGGATCCCCGCGTCCATGCCCGGCTCGGTCGGGGTGGCCAGGGCCCGCGAACAGCTCGGCCGTGGTGTTGGTCGGGTTGCGGCACAGCCGGGCCTGTACGGCGGTCTGGCGGCCGGCGGGGCCGGTCTGGCCGGTGGCGGTTATACCCTCGGTCGCCGCAGCAACCAGCCCGCATTCGCCAAGTCCTCGGGCGACCGGTTGCTGGAGGACCTGTCCAAGGCGCTGACCGACACCGACCGCGACGAGGTCATCGCCAAGGCCCTGGACCAGGTCAGTGCGCTGGAGGGATCCAACGCCGAGATCGCCAAGGCGCTGGACGACGAGCGCGAGCTGCGTCTGAGCAACGAGTTCTTCTCCAAGGCCCTCGAATACAACCTGCCGATCGCGGCCGACGACTTCGGGCCGATCCTCAAGTCCCTCTACACCGGCACTCCGCTGACCGACGCCGAGCTGGCGGACCTGGACGAGGTGTTCAAGGCCGTCGGCTCCTACCTGTACGAGGAGATCGGCTCCCTGGGCGACACCTCGAACGGCTCGGTGATGGACGAGGTCGACCAGATCGCCTCCCAGGTGGTGGCCAAGACCGGCGGCCAGCTGACCGAGGAGCAGGCGTTCGCGGCGGCCCTGGACGCCAACCCCTACGCCTACGACGAATACCTGAAGGAGAACACGCGGTGACCAGTTACGACGAGAACCTACGCACCCTGTCCGCGGTCGCCGACGCCTCCATCGGCATCTTCACCGGCCCTCCCGGCCTGCCCGGCTCGGCCGCCCCGAACACCGGGATGATGTACCGCGCCGTCAAGATCACCGGCACCCGCACCGTGGGGCTGGCCACCGGAGCTGCCAACGAGGCCGTCGCCGGGGTACTGCAGAACAAGCCGCAGCAGGTCGGCTCGGCGGCCACCATCGGCTTCGGCGGCATCTCCAACATGATCTCCGGGGGCACCATCGCCGCCGGTGACCGGGTCGGGGCCGACGCCCAGGGCCGGGCCGTGACCGTGGCCAGCGGCGGCTTCGGTGTCGCCTGGGGCCCGATCACCGCAGTAGGACAGCTTCTCCCCGTCAAGGTCGACTGACCCACTCCCGCACGTCTGACACGAAAGGTGGGTGGGTCCGATTCCGAGTCCCGGCCAGAGCGACCTCCACGTCAACCAGCCGCTGACGAACGTCAGCGTCGCCTACATGCAGTCCGCGAACGAGTTCATCGCCTCCAAGGTGTTCCCGCAGGTGCGGGTCGCCAAGCAGTCGGACATCTTCTGGCGCTACTCCAAGGCCGACTGGCGCAAGACCCAGGCGCAGAAGCGCGCCCCCGGCACCAAGTCGGTCGGGGTGGGCTGGAAGTTCGACACCGGCAACTACTTCGCCGACGTGTACGCCGTGCACAAGGACGTGGACGACCAGACCCGGTCCAACGCCGACTCCAACTTCAACCTCGACCGTGACGCCACCCACTTCGTCACCAACCAGCTGCTGCTCAAGCGGGACCTGGACTGGGCCACGAGGTACTTCAAGCCCGGCGTGTGGGGCAACGACCTGGTCGGCGGTACCGACTTCGTCAAGTACTCCGACGGGGGCTCCGACCCGATCGGCGACTTCTCCCTGCGGGCGATCGACTTCCGCAAGAACTCCGGCTTCAAGCCCAACATCCTGGTCGCCGGATCCACGTTCACCTCGACCCTCAAGCAGCACCCCGACATCATCGACCGCATCAAGTACACCCAGCGCGGCGTGGTCACCGAGGACCTGCTCGCCACCCTGCTGGAGATCGACCAGTACTACACCGCCTACGCGACCGTGGCCACCGGTCCGGACATCCCCGACGCCCGGACCGAGGACGCGGCTTCTTCGTTCGGGTTCATCATCAACCCCAACGACGCCCTGCTGCTGTACGCGCCGTCCACCCCCTCCATCCAGACCCCCTCGGCCGGGTACACCTTCGTGTGGACCGGGTACCTGCGGGGCAACCGCAACGGCATCCAGGTCTCCCGCTGGCGCGAGCAGGCCATCCGCTCCGACACCATCGAGGGCGAGATGACCTACGACCAGAAGGTCGTCTGCCCGGACATGGGCATGTACCTGTCCCAAGCGGTCTGATGAGCGCCGACGACGACGCGGGTGTGCTGCTCGTCCGGCGCACCTTCACCGCGGCCGGTACCCCGGTCCTGGTCGGCACCCAGCTGGATGCCGCCACGGCCGGGGCACTGCCCAACCTGGACGTCGCGCTGGCCGCGGGCTGGGTGGCGCCCTTGCACGAGACCACCCGTGGAAGTGTTCCCACCGGCACCGGCACAGACACCGAGGAGGGTAGCGATGTCGATACGTGAGGCGGCCAAGCTCCTGGAGGGCCCGCCCGGACGCCGCCGCCCGCCGCCCACCAGGCCCGCCCCGGCGCAGGTCCCGGCCGGGCACACCGTGCTGACCGAGGTCGACAAGTACACCGCGCTGCGCCCGCTGCGCTGCAACGGACGCGACTACGGCGTCGGTGAAGTGATCGAGGAAGCCGGTTCCTGGACCCGGATCGAATCCTGGGTGCGCGCCGGTAGGGTGGCCCATGTCCGGGTGCTGACCGTGACCCCCAACGCGGACGGCGCCCGGACGCCCACCCCGGCGCGGACCGGCTGAACAGGTGTCCTGGACCTGGAGCGGCGACCCGGCGACCTCCGACCGGGACGCGGTGCGGTTCTGGGTCCAGGACACCGACGCCTCCGACCCGCAGCTGACCGATGAGCAGCTGGACTTCCTGCTCGCCCGCTACCTGACCGCCACCTCCACCGTCTTCGTGGCCGCCGCCGCTGCGGGCGCCCTGGCCTCCCGCTACGCCGGGGAACCGGACGTGTCCGCCGACGGGGTGTCGCTGTCCTTCGCGGCCTCCTTCCAGCGCTACACCGACCTGGCGGCCCGGTTGCGGGCCCAGTACGTGGCCGACCGGGTGGCCCTGGGCACCGGCACGATGGACTTCACCGGCCAGTTCGACCTGAGTCAGGACCCCTTCATCGACCCGCTGTGCTTCGGGCTGGGGATGCACGACAACTACCTCGCCGGCCGCCAGGACTTCGGCTCCTGGCGCGGCTGGTTCGGCGGCGCCGACCAGGACGACCTGGGCCGGGTGCCCTGATGGCCCGGAACACGGCCACCTTCTTCGCCCGCGCCACCAAGGTGATCGCCGCCCAGGTGGCCGAGTCGATGGTCTCGGCGGTGCGGATCGAACGGATGGGTCCGGCGGCCTTCAACCCGGTCACCGGCAAGCACGCCCCGGTGGTGGCCGCGCTGATCTATGTCGGCAAGGCCCATGTCGCCGGGCTGGCCGGGCCGGTGTCCTACGCGATCGGGGACGAGGTCCAGTTGTACTCCTCGGCCACCATCTCGATCCCGATCGCCGCGGTCGGTACCCCGCTGCTGGTGCGGGTGCACGACCGGGTCACCATCACCGCGCACGGCGACCCGGCCGCCATCGGGCGCACCTACGACGTGATCGACGTCGGCATCGGCGGCCTGATCCCCGCGGTCACCCGGCTGTCCGTGATCGGTGCCCAACCCGCCCCGAACGTGACCTTATGAGCGGCAATCCCGGCAAGATCCTGACCGCCAGGTTGGGTGCGGCGCTGAACGATGTCCGCCGGGTGGCGGCCCGGATCGATGATTCCAAGCCTTCGTCGGGGAGCGCGCAGGCCGCGGCACGCACTAGTGTCTATCGACAGGGCGTGACGGCGTGGCTACACGCAGCCGGGAGCGGGGAGCGTCGAGCAGCGGAGGCCGCGCGTGTGGAAGTTGCGCGCAGGGCCGCCGTCCAGGCACTGATCGACGCCCACCGGGAAGGCTTGGGACATTGATCGAACTCGCCGCACTGACCGAACTTGTCGTCACCAACCTGTCCGCCGCCCTCGCGCTGGCGACCACCCCGATCCTGGTCGGGGACGGGATCGCCCCCAAGGCCGGCGGCTACCTCGCCGGGCAACCGGACTCCAGCGAGTTCACCCCCTATGCCACGGTCGTGCAGCTGGAGGCCCGGGTCCGCGCCCCCAGCCCGTCCGCGATGGGCCCGGATGATTACGACTGGGATGTGCCCTACAAGATCGCCGCCTACGGGGCCACCCGGCGGCAGGCGGACTGGGTGATGGCCGGGGCCCGCGCGGCCAGTGAGGCGGTCCTGCTCAAAGCCGTCTTCGGGGCGGTCAGTTTCCACCAGGTGTTCGGGGTGGACTACCGCTCCCTGGGCGGGCCCAACCGGGACGACGCGGTCACCCCGCCGCTGTGGGGGATCACTGACGTGGTCGTGCTGGCCTGTACGCGGCGGTGACGGGCAGTATGCGCACGCACACGTAACATCACAGGGACGGCAGTCAAACCGGCACGACGATCTGGAGAAGTGACAAAATGGGCCGTATCATTCCCAACCAGAACAGCTGGATCGCGTTCTCCGCCACCCGGCCCGCCTCACTGGCCGCGCCCACCGTCGTGGAGATCGCCGCCGCCACCAACATCACCAAGTTCATCATCAGCCTGAATGCCACCGCCCAGGGCAACGCGGTGCCCACGCCCGCGCTCGACTCCCTGTTCGAGACTTCCGTGCCCGGCACCTCCCAGGCCACCTTCACCGGCGACTTCTACCGCGACGACATCGCCGACGACGCCTGGACCCTGTTGGCGCGCGGCACCGCCGGGTACTTCTTCATCTCCCGCTTCGGCGGCACCGGGATCAAGTTCGCCCCCGCAGCCACCCAGAAGCTGGAGGTCTGGCCGGTCCGGATCACCACCCGCGCCGCCGGTCCGATGTCCTCCAACACCGCCCAGACGTTCTCGATCACCTGCAGCGTCCCCGAACTTCCTGCCGAGGAAGCCGTCGCCACCTGAGCCGTCCGTGGCACCCACCCCGACATCTCAACGGCGCCCCCGCACCGGCGCCAGGAGGCAGACCCTTGTGAGCACCACCCCAGATTCGGTTCCATCCGCGCCATCCGCCCCGGTCGCCTCCGGGGTCGCCACCGCCGATCAGCTGCTGGGCAAGAAGGCCCGTACCGGGGACATCCCGGTGGTGCTGGCCGACGGCACCCAGGTCGTGATCAAGGTCAAGGCGATCGGGCAGGCCGACTACGACGCCATGCTGGCCGCCCACCCGCCGACGGCGGCGCAGAAGAAGGACGACGGCACCTTCGACATCGACACCTTCGGGCCCGCCCTGGTCTCGGCCTGTGCGGTCGACCCCAAGCTGTCGGTGGCCCAGGCCACGGCGATCTGGACCTCACCGGACTGGAGCCGGGGCGAGCTGACCCACCTGTTCACCGGCGTGATCGCGGTGAACAACGCCCGGCTCGACGTCCCTTTCAGCGCCACCGGCTGAGGTACGACCCTGCATTCAACCTGGAGGTGGGATGGTGCGCCGACCACGGCCTGCCGCACTCGGCGCTGCTGGGCTGGGATCCCCAGGACCGGGCCAAGCTGGTCGCCCACCTGCTCGAAGCCGGCGAGCGCTGCCAGATGTGCGGGACCGCGGCCTGGGAGTGGGAGGCCGACCAGTACGCCTACACCCCGATGGCCACCATGTGCACCGGCTGCCACCTGAAGGACTCCGCCGCCGAGGAGAACCTGCCCGCCGGGACCACCATGACCCTGGTGCCCCGGGCCGTTGCCGAACGGCGTTCGGCCGCCGCGCAGTGGGCCGCTGATGTTCGATCGTGACGGCACCGTCGAGCTGAACGCCGACATCTCCGGCTACGCCACCTCGATGACCCAGGCCATCAACCTCTCCCAGCAGTACGCCGACAGCGTCTCCGGGGTGCTCGGGGCGGCCGTCAAGGTGCAGGGCGCCATGGTCGGCCTGATCTCCAAGACCACAGGGATGGCCGGGGCCAACCGGGTCGGTACCTCAGTGGCCGCCGCCTACGAGCAGCAGTTGTCCGGGATCGCCTCCACGGCCGCGGTCACCGGCCAGAACTTCGGGGACCTGTCCAAGACCACCATGAAACTGGCCCGCGACCTGCCGGTCGGGATGGCCGGGGCCGTGGCCCAGGTCACCGCGCTGCAGAAGTCCGGGGTGACCACCACTGCCACCGTCGGCGCGCTGGCCAAGGAGTTCATCAACCTGCAGGGCGCCACCGGCGAGTTCAACCCCGACATGGGCGCCCAGATGCTGCAGCTGTCCCGCACCATGGGCAACGGCACCTCCCAGATCGGCAAGCTGGACGACTCCCTGGTCACCGTCACCAAGAACTTCGGGGCCTCCGCGAGTGCCACCATCGGGTTCGCCAAGGCCATCGCCCCGATCGCCACCACGGTCGGGATGAGCCAGACCCAGGTGATGGGCCTGTCCACCGCGTTCGCCCGCCTGGGCGACGACGGCCTGTCCGCCGGCACCGCGGTGAACAAGGTCCTGATCGACATGGACAAGTCGATCCGCACCGGTTCCCCGGAGATCCGCCAGTACGCCTCGTTGTTGAACATGACCACCGATTCGCTCGGGGCGATGTTCAAGTCCGACCCCACCGCCGTCCTGCTGAGGTTCACCGACGCCATCCGCAAGCAGGGCGCCGGGGCGATCCGCACCCTGGACCAGCTCGGCCTGGACGGGGTCCGCACCGTCAACGCGGTCACCTCCCTGTCCCGCCAGGGCGACCTCGGCAAGGTCATCGACACCGCCACCGCCGCCTATGGGGACGGGTCCACCGCCAAGGGCGCCGCCGCCGCCTTCGGCGGGGTCAACGACCAGCTGACCCGGTTCAACGAGACCATGCAGCAGACCGTGGCCGACTCCGGCGCCCCGTTCCTGGCCTTCATGTCCAAGGCGTTGGGAGCGGCCAATTCCTTGGCCGAGATCCTGAAGAAGTTCACCGGGTCCAGCTTCGGTCAGGGCCTGGCCACCGTCGGCGCCGTCGCCACCGTCGGCGGGGTGCTGGCCGTCAAGGCCATCAGCGGGTTGTCCACCGCCGCCCTGGCCACCCGGGGCCTGGCCGCGATGCGCAACTCCGGCTTCGCCGCCAACTACCGGGCCGGGGCCGCCGAGGTCACCGGGGCCGAGGCGATGGGTACCGCCGGGGGGCGCCTGGGGGCCTGGCGGGCCACCAGCTTCGGCGCCCCGCCGCCGGGGATCAGCGCCCGCGGGATCGTCGACACCGGGGTCACCGGGGTCCGCGCCACCGGGCGGGGCCTGCTCAACTGGGGCGCCGTCGGACTGAGCACCGTCTCCAACGACTTCCGCACCACCCGCGGCGGCGCGGCGGTCACCACCTCGGCGGGGCGGACCCTACGCGAGGAGATCGCCGCCGCCCGAGCGGGCCCGCTCACCCCGGCCGCGGTACCGGTGCCCGGCCCCGGGTACCGGGTGTTCACCGGCTCGGCGACCGGACCGCCCACGATCGGCTACCAGCCTGCCACCGGCACCCGGGTGTTCACCGGGTCGGTGACGGGGCCGCCGACGATCGGCTACCAGGCCTTCCCCCGGGCGGCGACCACCGAGGCCGCCACCGGGTTCCGCGGGGTGACCGACGCGGTCCGCAAGTTCGCCACCACCATCACCGGCGCCGAGGGATCGGTGCGCACGTTCGGACGCTCGATGGTGGGGGTGGTGACCTCGGCCGCCTCCTACGCCGGTAGCGGGGCCAAGGCCGTCGGCACCGGGCTCGGCGGGCTGTTGGGTATCAGCGCCCCCATGCTGGGGCTGGCCGCTGTCGCCGGTGCCGGGTACGCCTTCTACAAGGGCGACCAGGGCACCAAGCAGGCCATCAACCAGAACAACGCCACCATGGACTCCTCCATCTACTCGGCCTACAACGACTTCGCCGCCAAGATCGGTGGGGCCAGCAAGGGTCTGGTCGGGTTCGCCGCGGTCGTCCAGCAGTCCACCCAGTCCCTGGCCAAGCAGGTCACCACCCAGGCCCAAGCCGCCACCTTGACCGACGCCCAGATCAAGCAGGCCCAACGTTCTGACTACAAGCCGGGCATGACCATCTCCGGCGACGTCACCAAGGCCACCGCCAAGGACATCGCCACCCAGATCGTCATGCTGCTCGGGAACAGCCCCCTTCCATCGGACCGGGTCCAGACCTTGCAGGACGTCGTCCACCAGACCTCGCCCAAGATGGGCGCCGACGTCGCCGCCATCGTGGACAAGGTGTACGGCGCCGGTGGCACCGGTACCGCCTCCCTCGGCTACGGTCCCGCCATCTCTTCCATCACCACTCTGCAGAAACAACAGCGGTTCGGATCCTTGACCACCAGCGATGCCGCCGCGAACACCGCAGGGGTGATGGGCCAGTCCGCCGCGGACAAGGTCGCCTCGGTCAGGGCGGCCAGCGGCGACGCGGCGGGCAACGCCGCCACCTTGGTGGAAGCCCGGCAGATGTATAACGACGCTGCCGCGGCCACCAAGAAAGGAACTCTGGCGCCGGGCAGCAAGGATGCCGCGCTGATCGAGGGCCAGATCGCCAAGCTCCTGGGGTACGACGATCCCGGGACCATCGGGATGGGCGGAGGGACCAGCTTCGCCAAGTACCAGTTCGACTGGAAGAACAATCCGCTGGTGTCCCGGTTCACCGGAAAGCCGGAAGCGCCCACGTTCGACGACTTCATGGCCGGGGTGAAGAAGCGCCCGAATGCTGCTTCGATCAACTTCCCGACCCAGTACACCGATCTGGCGGGCACCGGGTTCAACTTCGACAGCCCCAACTACGCCGGTATGGGCGCCAAGAACGTCGGGCAGACCACCGCCGAGGCCGGTGCCCGCAGCTTCCAGGTCATCACCGAAGGGGGAGGCAAGGCCACCGCGGCCCTGTTCGAGCTGAACGACGCGGCCCGCAAGTACGGGGTCACCACCGACAAGTTGACCACTGCCCAGACCAAGGGAGTCTCCGCCCTCGGTCTGGCGTTCGGCGCCCTGATCGGGTACTCGGGGATGACCCCCCTGCCTGACCAACCTCGAGCCATGGCCAACGCCGGTACCGCCCTGGCCGGCACGCTGATCAAGACCAACGCCACCCCGGAGATGGCCCGCCTGGACCTGGCCGGGCTGCTGGAGGCGATCCCCAGCGGGGACGTGCGCCGCGGTGGGGTCGAAGCCGCCCAAGGTCAACTGCAGCTGGCCTCGGTGCTGCCGACCGCGGCCCGCAGCAGCGGCGCGGGCAGCGAGGCGGCGATGGCCGCCGGGGTGGCCGCCGCCACCGGCCCGGTGCCCATCGATCCTGCCGCCAAGGCGGTGGTCGACGCGGCCAAGACCGATGCGGTCACCGCGGTGCAGTCCCGGTTCGAGATGGCCAAGCAGTTCATCATGGCCTCGCGGGCCAACGATCTGGCCCTGGCCCGTCAGGACGAGGACGCGGCCAAGTCCAAGTTCCGGGCCCAGCGCGATTTCAATCTGCAACAGACCTACGCGACCGTCGACTACAACAAGCAGGTCCTGTACGCCAACGTCGACTACCAGCGGCAGTTGGCCTGGACCGAGGCGGATGCGGCCAAGACCCGGATGCGCGCCCAGCGCGACTTCAACCGCCAGGAACTGTTCGCCACCGAGGACTTCAACAAGCAGCAGCTGCGCCAGGCCGCCGACCACACCCTGGCGTTGCAGCGCTCCGCGGTGGAGGCGGCCCGGACCACCTATGACCCCTTCAACCGGATCCAGGCCACCCGGGTCTGGGACGGGGCCGGGCTGGTGTCCAACATGGCCCAGCAGCGGGCGGTACTGGACACCCAGCGCGCCAACCTGGACACCCTGCACAAGGGCGGCCTGTCCCAGGACGCGATCGACACCCTGGGCCTGTCGGAGTCCGCCAACGCCCAGCAACTGGCCCGGTTGACCTCCGACGCCGCGACCGACCCGAAGCTGATCAAGACGATCAACGACGAGATCGCGGCCCGGATCAAGTCGGCCTCGGCGATCACCCAGTCCAAGGACAGTCCGACCTTCCGCCAGACCGAGCAGGACTACGCCAAGTCCGTCGCCCGCCAGGACGAGGACTTCGCCACCACCATGAAGCGGTCCAAGGCGACGTTCACCATCTCCTTGCAGGACCTGGACAAGGACGTGGCCACCGCCAAGTCCCGCACCGAGATCTCCTTCAACACCACCATGGCCCGCCAGGACGAGGCGTTCAAGCTGTCCATGACCCGGGCCAACAAGGGACTGACCACCTCCCTGACCGACATGGCCACCGACCTGGGCACGGCGCGCACCCGGGCGATGAAGGACCTGTCCCTGTTCGGGGACGAGGCTGGGAACGGTTTCGTGGACGTGCAGAAGAAGTTCCTGGACTCGGTCGCCAAGCTCCCGGCCGGGGCCAAATCCACCATGTCGGCGTCCCTGAAGACGTTGCTGGCGCAGATGCGATCGGAGTTCGGCAGCTACTTCAACGGGTCCGCCGCCATCTTCGGGTTCAAGATCGCCCCGTTGGGCGCTGCCAACGACGGCAGCGCCGGTGGGTACTCCCAATTCAACCCGCCGCTCGCCAAGGGCACCGGCGGTTCGGGGATCAGCTATCCCGAGATCGAGGCCGCCGCCGCCGGTTCCGGGATCCCGTTCAGCCCGCCGTCGGATGCCCAGGTGATGGGCGGGGTGCACGCCGCGGGCAGCTACCACGCCAAGGGCGAGGCGGTCGACTTCTCCTCCTCCACCGCGAACATGAACAAGTTGGCCGCCTACTTCCAGGACAACTACGGCGGCACCCTGAGGGAGCTCATCCACTCCCCGAACTTCTACATCAAGGACGGCCGCAAGGTCCCCGGCTCCTTCTACGGATCCGCGGTGGTGGCCCAGCACTACAACCACGTGCACGTCGCGGGCCTGCCCGGGTTCACCGGTGGTGGCGGAGGATCGGGGTCGGGCACCGGCAGCCCCACCAGCACCCCGAACACCTCGGGGCTGTCCGGCAACCGCAAGATCGGCGCGAACATGGCCGCCTCGGCGGGCTGGACCGGTTCGCAGTGGACCGCGCTGGAGCGGTTGTGGACGAACGAGTCCGGGTGGAACAACTTCGCCCAGAACCCCTCCAGCACCGCCTACGGGATCGCCCAGTTCCTGAACTCGACCTGGGCCGGGTACGGGACCAAGACCTCCGACCCCGCCGGGCAGATCTCCGCCGGCCTGCACTACATCAAGGACCGGTACGGCAACCCGGTGAACGCGCTGAACTTCTGGAACGCCAAGAGCCCGCACTGGTACGCCGAGGGCGGCGTCTTCCCGGCCGGTCCGAGGGTGATCGGGGTCGGGGAGGCCGGGCCGGAGGCGGCGATCCCGCTGAACTCCCGCGGGGTGGGGGTGCTGGCCGCGGCCATGGTGCGGTACATGACCTCGGAGAACGCCGCGAAGATCAAGTCGGTGGCCTACGCCACACCGATCACGGGCAGTACCGCCGCCATCACCCATAGCTACGATCAGAGGAACCAGTTCAGCGGGCAGGTGAACGTGGTCTCCACCGACCCGAACGAGATGGCCCGCAAGCTGCGGGCCCGCTCGCGCCAGCAGGCCCTGATCACCGGACGGAGGTAGGCGATGACCGTCTTCTACCCCTACCCGAAGATCGTCGGCCCTGAGGCCAAGCTGGTCATCGACGCCCGGATCTCCACCCCGCTGGGCTGGCTGCTGCTGAACGCCGACCCCTACCAGCTGGCCCCACCCACCGGGGAGACCGTCTCGGTGGTGCAGGAACGCAAGACGGTGGCCTCCCCGTTCCTGGAGGGCAAGTTCACCGTCAACGCCCGCCGCGACGAGGTGATAGAGACCGTCACGGTGCGGATCAAGGCCGCCTCCACCGGCCTGGTCCGGGCCGCGCTGGCCGAGCTGACCGACGCCCTGGACCAGACCGGGTTCACCTTCGCGCTGCGGGTGGAGGACTACGAGCAGCTGTGGGTCTGCTCGGCCGCCGACTACACCGTCTCCATCCCCCGCGAGCTGCTGCACGCCCGCATGGCCCAGATCACCGCCCAGATCCCCCGCCAGCCCGCGTTCACCGCCGCCGAGGTGATCTGATGGCAGGCCGGGGAACGCTGACCCCCTACGGGCACTGGCTGCTGCTGGGGTCCACCTTCGCCCCGGACGTGATCCCACCGCTGGACGATGCCTGGCTGGCCCTGACCACCGCCCCGGCCATGATCGGGGATGACGGCGCGCACCTGGTCGAGCCCGCCGACCTGGCCTACGCCCGGATGGCGCTGCCGATGACCTCGCTGTCCTGGACCGCCTCGGGGTATGCGGCGATCACCAACGCGGTCGACGTCGTCTTCCCGGTCCCCACCCTGGGCTGGGGCCAGTTGCGCGGCTGGGCGCTGGTCACCGAACCCGGCCAGGGCGCGCTGATCGCCATCGGGGAACTGATCGGCGGCTACGCCCCCAACCCCGGGGACACCGTGACCGTCTCGGCCGCCGCGCTGCGGATCGAGCTGTCCGGGTCGATCACCTGATGGCCGACCTCAACCTGGCCCTGTCCCCGGCGAAATCGGTCTCCACCGCCACCGCCGACCTGTGCCTGTCCCCCGGGCTGACCTGGACCCCGGCGATCATCCCGCTGCACCTGCTGGGCTATGACGTGGAGCCCTACCACGTGGTGGCCGGCTACCCGATGGCCGAGTCCGACGGCGGGGCGGTGGTGGTCCTGGACGTCGGCCTGAACGGGCACGCCACCTTGCCGACCTTCCCGGCCCCGCTGGAGGTGGACACCGGGGCGGACGCCCGTTGGCTGCCGACCACCGACTCCTACACCAGCGCCGGCTGGACCGACGTCGGCGGCGGGGCCCAACTGCTGCCCCCCGACGCCGGATCCCCCCAGCTGCTGCTCGGTGCCAGTTACTGGCGGGCCGGTGGCTACGTGGATTCGCCGATGGTCAGCATCGATGACGGCGAATGGCTGCAGGTCGACTCCCCCGGCTGGTCGGCCACCCAGCTGTGCATGATTGTGGTCGCGGTGCTGCGGCCCCCGACCGGCGACTGGTACGGGGTGATCGAGTCCGGGGACTCCGGCCCGGACACCGTCCTGGACGCCGCCACCACCCCCTACTTGGGCCTGCGCTACACCGGGGACGGGGTGCTGGCCCTGCACGCCTCCACCCGGTTGGGCGCGATCCGCCTGGACGGCGGGCACGCCGGGGCGCCCCGGCCGGTGATCGTGGGGCTTGCCGCCGACCTCGGCGCGGGCACCGTGCGGATGATCGCCCTGGACCGCACCGCCCGGTTGGTCGGCGCCCGGCTGCTGAGCGCCCACCCGCTGGACGCCGCCCTGTACGTGGGCCGCTGCCCCTCGGGGCAGGACACCACCGCCAGCATGGAGATCCTGGAGATCGACTACTGGAGCGCCGCCGCGGACGACCACGAGCTGCTGACCCGCGCCGCCAACCTGGACCGGATCTACGGGGTGACCACCACGTGAGCACGGTGTCCCTGCTGGACGGGCTGTCCCGGCGGTTGCGCCGCCCCCGGGCCCAGCTGATCGACGCCGGGATCTCGGGGTCCTGGCAGGTCTACGTCACCGCGCCCACCCCCACCGGCCAGCAGGTCGTCAACGTGTCCATGTTCCGGGGCGCCCCGGTGCAGATCACCGAACTGTCGAGCACCGACCCGTTCGGCCCGGCCACGGCCAGTATCGCCTTTCCGGCGATCACCTT
>Ga0182021_10001068_pt1 | contig 31102 bp, 24 predicted proteins | sample 612E3MmetaG_FD_120493 | JGI IMG/M metagenome (GOLD analysis project Ga0182021, IMG submission 120493) | Permafrost microbial communities from Stordalen Mire, Sweden - 612E3M metaG (Illumina Assembly) | ecosystem: Environmental > Terrestrial > Soil > Wetlands > Permafrost | place: Sweden... | reverse complement strand
TCGGCGCGCTTGCCGGGTTGCAGGCTGCCGATATCGTCGCGGCCCAGGCAGCGCGCGCCCTCGCCCGTCGCCATGCGCAAGGCCTCGGCCACCGCCAGCGCCCCCGCGCCATAGCGTACGCGTTGGAGCAGCAGCGCCTGGCGGACTTCCGCCAGCATATGCGAGCTGTCGTTGGAAGCGCTGCCGTCCACGCCGAGCCCCACCGGACATCCGGCGCGGCGCAACGCCGGCACCGGCGCGATGCCGGAACCCAAACGCATGTTGGAACTCGGACAATGGGCAATCCCCACGCCGGCGCGCCCCAGACGCTTCACCTCGCCGCGGTTGAAATGGATGCCGTGCGCCAGCCAGGTGTCGCCGCCCAGCCATCCCACGTCCTCCAGCAAATCGAGAGGACGCTTGCCGAAACGGCTGAGGCAGTAGGCATCTTCATCGCGCGTCTCGGCCAGGTGGGTGTGCAGCCGCACGCCGTGATGGCGAGCCAGACGGGCGCTGGCGCGCATCAATTCCGGCGACACGGAAAACGGCGAGCACGGCGCCAGCGCCAGGCGCAGCATGGAGCCGGGCGCGGGGTCGTGGTACTTGCCGATCAAGCGCTCGCAATCCCGCAGGATCCGATCTTCGCGCTGCACTACGGAATCCGGCGGCAGCCCGCCCTGGCTGCGTCCCACGCTCATGCTGCCGCGGGTGGGATGGAAGCGGATGCCGATGCGGCGCGCGGCGGCGATCTGCGCGTCGATCATATTGCCGCGGCCGCGCGGGAACAGGTAGTGGTGGTCGCTCGTGGTGGTGCATCCGGAGAGCAGCAATTCCGCCATGCCGGCCAGGGCCGCCACCTCGACGGACTCTTCATCCAGCCGGGCCCAAATCGGGTACAGGGTGCGCAGCCAGTCGAAAAGCTTGGCGTCCGCCGCGGGAGCATAGGCGCGGGTGAGCGTCTGGTATAGATGATGGTGCGTATTGACCAGGCCAGGCAGGGCGATGAAGTGACGGCCGTCGATTACCCGGCCGGCTTTCGGCAGGCGCGCCGTACCGCTTCCGACACGCCGGATCTCGCCGTTCTCGGCGTAGAGATACGCACCGCGCAGAACCTGGTTCTCCGCGTCCATCAGGACCAGGGTGTGGATGTTCTCGATAAGGAGAGATGCGGGTGGCATGAGTCACCGTTGGCGTCCGGGGTCAGCCTCGATTGGCAGGCTGAAGCCCGCCCCACCAAGAATCTCCTCCAACTCCGCGCCGTCGGGCGCGAGCTCGTACGGCTGGCCGGCGGCCGCGCGCGCCGACTGGACATCCTTGAGCCCGTTGCCGGTAATCAACGCCACCGCGCTGGCACGCCGTCCTACGCGGCCCTCCGCCACCGCCTTGCGCAAGCCGGCGACGGCGGTGGCGGCGGCCGGTTCGGCGAAGATGCCCGACAAGCGGCCGGTGTAGCGCATGGCCTCCAGAATCTCGTCGTCCGAAACGTTGATCATGGTGCCGCCCGATTCGCGCACCGCCAGCACGGCGCGCTTCCAGTTGCGCGGCACTCCCACGGCGATGCTGTCCGCCAGTGTGGCGGGCTCGATGGGGCGCATGGGCTCACCACTCAGGAATGCGGCAGTCACCGGAGCGGCGCCCTCCGCCTGCACGCCCAGGATGCGCGGAGTGCGCGCAATCAGGCCCAGCGTCTTGAGCTCGCGGAAGGCCTTCCAGACGCCGGCAACGGTGCAGCCATCGCCCACTGAAACCGCCACCCAATCGGCCGGCTCCCACGCGAGTTGCTCGCCGATTTCCAGGCCGACGGTCTTTTTTCCTTCCACCAGGTAGGGGTTGATGCCGGAATTGCGGTTGTACCAGCCCCACTTTTCGCACGAGCGCTGGCACAACCGGAAGGCGTCCTCATAGGAGCCGCGCACGCGCAGCACCGTGGCGCCGAAGATGAGCAACTGGGTGACCTTGGGCTCCGGGGCGCGTTCCGGAACGAAGATGACGCTCTGCAAACCCATGCTGGCGGCCATGCCGGCGCAGGAGGAAGCCGCGTTGCCGGTGCTGGCGCAGGCGATGATGGACCGCCGTTTCTCGCGCGCCTTGACCACGCCCACGGAGCTGGCGCGGTCCTTCAGCGATCCGGTGGCGTTGCGGCCATCGTCTTTCAGGAAGAGCTTGGCAATCCCCAGATGACGGGCCAGGGCGGGGGTGGTGGTAAGCGGCGTGCCTCCCACGAAGAGCGCAGGGAGCACCGCATTCGAACCTACCGGCAGGAGTTCGCGGTATCTCCAGTGCGATGGATCGCTCCTGACCGCCAACCGCCGGCGTGTCAGGATGCGGCCGATCCGAGCGTAGTCGTATTGCACATCGAGAATTCCGGTGATGCCGCAACGCGGACAGGTGTACCCCACGCGAACCGGATAGGCGGTCCCGCAAAACAGGCATTTCAAACCTTGAACGAAGTTCACGCGCAGATCCTCGGGCCTTAGATGTTACAGGGTAGCACCTGGAAACGGCAGTAAGATGAAGGGATTGAGCCAACCTATGAAACCTGTAATGGAGAACTTGGAACCCGAGCCGCTGTGGCGGCACTTCGAGGCTCTGTCGGCGATCCCGCGCGCCTCCGAAAAAGAAGCGGCGGCGCGCAATTATGTGCTGGCGCAGGCCGCCCGCCTGGGCCTGGAGTCAACCCGGGACGGCGTCGGCAACCTGGTGATCCGCAAACCCGCGCGCCCCGGCCGCGAGGGGGCGGCGATAGCCGTGCTGCAAGGCCACCTGGACATGGTCTGCGAGAAGAACGAAGGGACACAACACAACTTCGACACCGACCCCATCCGCCTGGTCCGCGATGGCGACTGGCTGAAAGCCGACGGCACCACGCTGGGCGCCGACAACGGCGTCGGCGTGGCCGCCGCGCTGGCCGTGATGGAGAGCACTGACGTGGCTCACGGCCCGCTGGAGTTCCTTTTCACCATCGACGAGGAAAGCGGCCTGACCGGCGCGGCGCAGTTCCCCGGTGGCCTGTTGCGAGCCAGGTATTTCCTCAACCTGGATGGCGAGGAGGAGGGAACGCTGTGCATCGGCTGCGCGGGCGGGCTCAATACGGTCGCCCGGCGCAAGGTGACCCGGCGCGCCGCCGCGAGTGGCGAAGCCTGGCGCATCAAGGTCTCCGGGTTGCAAGGCGGGCACTCCGGCATCGACATCAATAAGGGCCGCGGCAACGCGGTGCGCATTTTGGGCCGCGTCCTAGGAACGCTGATGGGCAATATGCCGGTGGCGATTGCCGCCATCAACGGCGGAAGCAAGCGCAACGCCATCCCGCGTGAGGCATCCGCCATCGTAGTGATCGAAGCCGCCCGCGTGGAGGATGTGAAGGAGGTGGTGGGCGCTGTGGAAGCCGCGGTGCGCATGGATCTCGGCGCGTTCGATGCCGGCCTGCGCATTACGCTGGAAAGAGCGCCGCGCCCCGGGCAGGTCTGGGCCGACGCCGACGCCGCCGAAGTGGTGGGACTGCTGGCCAGCCAACACCATGGGGTGCTGGCGATGAGCCCTGATGTCGCCGGGCTGGTCCAGACGTCCACCAACCTCGCCATCGTATCCACCACGGATGACGAAGTAATGATCGAAACCAGCCAGCGCAGCCCCATCAAGAGCAGCAAAGAGGCGGCCGCCCTGATGGTGTCCACCATTTTCCAAATGGCGCATTTTAAGGTGGAGCACAGCGGCGGCTATCCCGGATGGAAGCCCGAACCGGCCAGCGATATCGTGAAACTGTGCAAGGACGTGCATCGGGAGATCCTGGGCACGGTCCCCGAACTGGTCGCCATGCACGCGGGCCTGGAGTGCGGCGTGATCGGCGAGAAGTACCCGGGCATGCAACTGATCTCGTTCGGACCGCATATCGTGGACGTTCACAGTCCCAGCGAGCGGCTGAAGATCTCTTCGGTGGGGCCATTCTGGGCGTTTCTCACGGGGTTGCTGGAGAAGCTATGAGCGGATGGCCGGCCCCCGGCGGCGCTTGCGGCGCCGCAAGATGCTACCGTGCAATGGATGAACGTTTCACGCCGCAAGTACATTCAGGGGTCGGTTGCCACACTGGCCGGAGTTAGCGCGGGCGCGGCGCTGCCTGCGTTTTCGAAGACGACCAAGACGAGTTCCAACAAGGGATGCTTCTATCTGACGGAACTGCTCGGCAACCCGCAGAGCAACGATGTCAAGGTCGCCAAGCAGGTGGGCGTCAACTGGGCGATCACGGGCGGTGGGCTTGGCCGCGTCCCCAAGGAACAGTACGTCGAGACGCTGCAAAAGGTGAAACAGTCGTTCGCCGACGTTGGTATGCAGGTGGCCGGCGTGGAAGGCCACCCGGTCCCCTTCGAGAAGATCAAACTGGGACTCGACGGGCGCGACCAGGAAATCGAAAACACCAAGTGGGCCATCGAGGCGCTGAGCAAGGTGGGCATCAACCTGATCTGCTACAACTTCATGGCCGGCCTGGGCTGGACGCGCACGCGCCAGGATGTGGCGGAGCGCGGCGGCGCGCTGACCAGCGAGTTCGACGCCACGGCCGCCGAAGCGAAGGGTCTTACCAGCGCCGGCGAAGTCAGCGAGGAGAAGATCTGGCAGAACGCCGAGTACTTCGTCAAGGCCGTCATGCCCGTCGCCGATAAGTTCAAGGTGAAGATGGCGCTGCACCCGGACGATCCGCCGCTGTCTCCGCTGCGCGGCATCGGCCGGATTCTCACCAGCCGGCGCGCCTATCAGAGGGTGATGGACATGGCGCCGAGTCCCATGAACGGCATCACCTACTGCCAGGCGAATTTCAAGCTCATGGGCGAAGACGTTTACGCGCTGGCCAAGGAATGGTGCGAAAAGAAGAAGATCTTCTTCGTCCATTACCGCGACGTGGATGGCACCAAGGTGAAGTTCCACGAGACCTTCCACGATAACGGCCCCACCGACATGGTGCGGATGTTGGAAGTCTATAGCAAGGCGGGCTTCGTGGGGCCGATCCGTCCCGATCACGCGCCGGCGTTGGCGGGCGAAGCGCAGAACGGCCGGGCCTCGGGATACACCATGGGCGGCAAGGTGTTCGCCTTCGGCTACATGAAGGGCATCATGGATGCGCTCGGGTTGAAGTACGCGTAGCGAGTTAGCCGGCGAGTAAGTCGCGAGATCCACCAAACTGAGTTATGCGTTTCCGATTCTTCGTCCTGCTTGCCCTGTCGTTTTCCGCAACGGCGTTGGCTCAGGCTACTCTCCAGGAGCGGATCGCGGCGATCGCCGCCGATGCGCGGGGCAAGGTCTCCGTCTCCTGTTCATTGGCGGGCGCCGAGATCCTCTGCGACTTGAATCCGCACGCGCACCCGCCGATGCAATCCGTATTCAAGTTTCCGCTTGCCCTCGCCGCGCTGCATATCGTCGAACAGGGCGAACTGTCGCTCGACCAGCCCATCCGCTTCCGCGCCAGCGATCGCATTCTGCCCCAAACTTACAGCCCATTGCAGGACAAATACCCCGCGGCCGAAGTGGACGTTTCTCTGCGCGAACTGCTGCGCCTCGTGGTATCGCTCAGCGATAACACCGCGGCCGACATTGTGCTGCGCACGATCGGCGGCCCCAAACCGGTTGACGACTATGTGCAGGCCCTGGGCATCGGCGGCTTTCATCTGGAAGATGGCGAGAGAGCCCTGCATCGAGATGTTGCGGCGCAGTATCGGAATTGGTGTGAGCCGGCGGCCGCGGTGAGACTTCTCCGGCGCCTCTGCGATAACTCGCCGCTCAATGACGAGCACACCCGGCTGCTGCTTGGCTGGATGGAGGATTCGCCCGCGCGTACGCAACGAATCAGGGGCCGGCTTCCCGCCGGCACCAGGGTGATGCACAAGTCGGGCACCTCATCTACCGGCGGCGGCCTCACTCCCGCCACCAACGACATCGGGCTCATCGTTATGCCGGATGGGCGGCGGCTGGCAGTGGCCGTTTTCGTCACGGATTCCACGGCTGACGACGCCACGCGCGACTTAGTCATCGCTCGCATTGCGAGAGCCGCCTACGATGCGGCGGTTGCCAGCGGTAAGTGATTACGCGGACGCCCCCTATTGTTTCCGATTCTTGGACTTGGTCTGCAACAGGATCGGTGTCCCGATGAAGCCGAACTTCTTGCGCATCTGATTGACCAGATACCGTTCGTGCGAGAAATGCAGTGCCGGACCCTTGTCGGTGAACACGGCGAAGGAAGGCGGACGGATGGAGTGCTGGGTGATGTAGTAGATCTTGCGCTCTTCGAAGTGCAGGTTGGCCACGAAGCGGTTGAGCTCGCCGGTGGTGATGCGCCGCGAAGCCGAGTCGTAGACCTCGCGAATCAGCTTGAACAGCTTGCCCACGCCCGCGCCATCCTTGGCGGAAAGAAACACGATGGGCGCATAGTCCAGGAACTTGAACTGGTCGCGGATCTGCTGTTCGAATTCGTTCTTCTTCTGTCCGGACTGGCCCTTCATCTCGTCCCACTTGTTGACGCAGACGATCAGTGCGCGCCCGCCTTCGTGGGCGTAGCCGGCGATGGTGGTATCGAGCGTCACCACGCCTTCGGTGGCGTCCAGCATGAGAAGCACGACATGCGCCATGCGGATGTGGCGGCGCGCCATGACGACGCTCATCTTCTCCGCCATGTCGCGGGTCTTGCCCTTGCGGCGTATGCCCGCCGTGTCGATGAAGATATACTCCGTGCCCTGGTGCATCACGGCCTGGTCCACCGAATCGCGGGTGGTGCCGGCGACGGGTGAAACGATGGCCCGCTCTTCGCCGGTGAGCGCGTTGAGCAGGGTCGATTTGCCCACGTTCGGGCGGCCGATGATGGCCACCTTGATGCCGGCGGCGACCGGCGGGGCAGTTGCGTCTTCCACCGGCGCATCGCCGCGCGCGAACCCTTCGGTGACGCGGTCGAGCAGGGCGTCGACGCCGATGCCGTGCTCCGACGACACCGGGAACACGTCGGCAATGCCGAGCCCGAAGAACTCGTTGGTGAGGCCGTCGCGAATCTGCGAGTCGATCTTGTTGACCGCCAGCGAGACGGGCTTCCCCAGGCGCTTGAGCATGAGGGCGAGGTCGCGATCGCTGCCGGTGATTTCGGCGCGCCCGTCCACCAGGAAGATGATGTGGTCGGCGGTCTTCAGGACGAATTCGGCCTGGCGGAGGATCTGCCCCGGGATGTACTCCTGGTCGTGCACCACGATGCCGCCGGTATCGATCACTTCGAAGCGCCGGCCGTCGTGTTCGGCAGTCCCATGTATACGGTCGCGCGTGATGCCGGGTTCGTCCCCGACGATGGAGCGCCGTTGTCCTGTGATGCGATTGAAAAGGGTGGACTTTCCTACGTTGGGCCTGCCCACGATGACTACCGTGGGTAGATTGGACATGATCCCTCATGATAGCAGGCGGAGGGAGGCCGGTGAGTTCCGGGTCCGTTCACGGGTCCGCTCACGCATTCCAGCAACGGACACGGGCAATCCCCGCGGCGGCAACGCCGGGTGCCGGGGCGCCGCCTGAACGGCGGCGGCATCGTGTCGAATTGCAACGCCCCAAACAAGGCCGGCAAGAACGAATCCGGGCAAGGTTTCACGGGTGAGGTTGCCGGCTGGCTGCCGGCCCTCCCAAAGCGCTACACTTGCAAATTCACGGCCACTAACGACCGCACATTTCAGGAGACGATTATGAAAAACGAGAGTGGATTGACGGATTCCGTGAGCCGGCGTAGTTTGCTCGGCCGGGCGGTTGGGGCGGCCGGCATACTATCGGCATTGGGGTCCACCGGCCAGGCCAACGCGCAAGCGCCGCCGGCGGGCGGCGGCCGCGGGGGGCCGCGTGTCCGGGATTCCTTCGATTTCGGCTGGAAGTTCTTCAATGGGGACGCGCCAGGCGCGCAGCAGCCGGGTTTTGCGGACACGGGCTGGCAAGACGTGGACCTGCCGCATGACTTCAGCATCGACGGGCCCATCAGCGAAACTGCGCCGGCAAGGGGGCAAGGCGGTTATCTACCCACCGGTATCGGCTGGTACCGGAAACACTTCAGCATTCCCGAATCTTACAGTGGCAGAAAGGTATCCATTGAGTTCGACGGCGTCTATCAGCTCAGCGAGGTGTGGATCAACGGTCAGTACCTGGGCAAGCGGCCGTACGGTTACATCGGCTTTTACTACGATCTCACTCCCCACCTGAAGGCTGGCGGCGACAACGTGATTGCCGTCAAGGTAGACAACTCCCGCCAGCCCAACTGCCGCTGGTACTCGGGGTCCGGGATTTACAGGCACACCTGGCTGCTGGTTACCAACCAGGTGCACGTCGCCCACTGGGGCACGTTCGTCACCACGCCCCAGGTGGACATGGATGCCGCCATCGTCCAAGTCAAGACCAGGGCTCAGAATGAAGGCCCCAGCGCCGCCGTGTGCAGGGTGACCAGCACCATACTGGACCGCGATGGGAACCCGGCCGAAGGCGCGCAGGTGAGCGAGAGCAAGAGCATCGCAGCCAACGGAGAATACGAGTTCGTGCAGCAGATACGGGTGGACCAGCCGAACCTGTGGTCGCTCGAGAATCCCTATCTTTACAGGGTGCGCACCTCGGTGATGGATCAGGGCTCCGACTCGTACGACACGGTCTTTGGGATTCGACGGGCTGAGTTCGACGTAGACAGGGGATTCCTGCTGAACGGCAGGCACGTGAGACTGAACGGCGTCTGCCTGCATCACGACGGCGGTTCGGTGGGAGCGGCGGTGCCGGAGCGGGTTTGGGAGCGGCGCCTCGAGATCTTGAAGGCCATGGGCTGCAACTCCATCCGGACGGCTCACAATCCTCACGCGCCGGAATTCATCGACCTGTGCGACAAACTGGGCTTCATGGTGATGAACGAGGTCTTCGACGAGTGGAAGCAAAACAAGACCGCCAACGGATACGGCCCATACTTCGACGAATGGTCGGAGCGGGACGTAACCAGCTTCGTCCACCGCGACCGGAACCACCCTTCCGTCCTGCTGTGGAGCGCGGGCAATGAGATCGGCGAGCAAGTCGCCACTAACGGCGTGGAAATGGTCAAGAGGCTGGTCGAGATCTTTCACCGGGAGGATCCCACCCGGCCCGTCACCATGGGTTGCGACAGGATCGCCGCCAATTTGACCGGACGCGAAGTCGGTACGCCGCCGGAGTTCCTCGCACTCCTGGATGTGGTTGGCTACAACTATTCGGACCGCCGGCGCGAGCGGGCCGAAACATACTACAGTGACGACCGGCACGCGTTCCCCAAGAGAAAGTTCATCGGCACGGAGAACGGGTCCATGGGCGGCGTCAGGGGCGACTACTCCGAACTTGTTCCGGCTAGTTCCGGGGCCGCCCCGCGCCGGCGCGCCAGTCGGGGGACCGATTTCGAGCAGTTGTGGAAGTTCACCAGAATCCACGACTACGTGTCCGGCGACCACATGTGGACCGGCATCGACCACCTGGGTGAGGCCCAGTGGCCTTCGAAGGGCTCGTCCGCCGGAGTGCTGGACACCTGCGGCTTCGAAAAGGACGGTTTCTATTTCTGCCAAAGCCAGTGGACCGATAAGCCGATGATCCACGTGTTCCCGCACTGGAACTGGAAAGGCAAAGAGGGAGTAGTCATTCCGGTACTCTGCTACACCAATTGCGACTCCGTGGAGCTGTTTGTGAACGGCAAATCCTTCGGCGCGCAGAGCTACTGGTTCCCGCGCGTGGGGTATTGGCCCTCCCGCGGGGGCCGGAGCACCGTCCCGCGCACCACGTCGGATCTGCACCTCACATGGACAGTGCCCTATGAACCGGGCTCGCTGAAAGCCGTGGGCACCAGGGACGGGAAGGTGGTCCTGGAGGTCGAAGTCACGACCGTCGGAGAACCGGCTGCGATTGCGCTCTCCGTCGACAGGGACGCCATCGCGGCCGACCGCCGGGACGTCGCTCATGTCACGGTGAGGATCCTCGACGCGCAGAGCAGGGTGGTACCGTTGGCGGACAATGAGGTCGCCTTTGAGATTCAAGGCGAGGGCAAGATCATTGGGCTGGACAATGGGTATCTGGCGAGCCATGAGGATTTCAAGGGTAGCCGCAAGAAGGCGTTCAACGGGCTGTGCCTGGCCATCGTGCAATCGACGGCCAAACCGGGCCGGATTCAACTGACCGCGGCTTCGCCCGGGCTCAAGTCAGGCAGCGTCGCTATCACAACAAGGACATAATCGTGAAACTCCGCATTTTGTTCCGCGGCACTCTCATCTGCGCCCTCGCCCTCGTTGCGAGTCAGTGCGGAAGCAGACCGGTCTCAAGCACCTCTGCTTCGGAAATCCCCCACTTAAAGAAGCAGGGGACGGCCACCCAACTGATCGTAGACGGCAAGCCATACCTGGCGCGAGCGGGAGAATTGAGCAACAACGGCGCCACCAGCGTCGAGTACATGGCGCCGATCTGGCCCAATTTCGTCGAGTCCAAACTCAACACAGTCCTGGCGGGCGTTTCCTGGGCCCAGGTCGAACCCCAGGAGGGCAAATTCGACTTCAGCGTGCCCGACGGCATCATCCGGGATGCCCGCAGTCACAACCTCCGTCTCGTGCTGTTGTGGTTCGCCAGCTACAAGAACGGTTCGTCCAGCTACCCGCCCGACTGGCTCAAGAGGGATTTCGAGAAGTACCCGCGCGTCCAGGTCGCAGGGGGTAAGAGTATCGAAATGCTCAGCCCCTTCAGCGTGTCCAACCGGGACGCCGATGCGCGCGCCTTCGCGGCCCTCATGCGGCACGTCAAGGAAGTGGATGGCCGCGAGCACACGGTCATCATGATCCAGGTGGAGAACGAAGTGGGAATGCCGTCGGACTCCCGCGACCGCTCGCCGGTGGCCAACAAAGCTTTCGAGGGGCCAGTGCCCAAGGAATTGATGGACTACCTTCAGGCGCACAAGGACACCCTGATTCCGGAGCTTCGCCAGGTGTGGCAGGCGGCCGGCTTCAAAACCGCCGGAACCTGGCAAGAGGTATTCGGCGAGGGCGTCGCGACGGACGAGATCTTCATGGGCTGGAACCTGGCGCGCTATGTGGGCCGGGTGGCGGAGGCGGGCAAAGCCGAATATCCGCTGCCCATGTACATGAACGTATGGACGTACGGATGGGAACCCGTGCTCGCCAGCGGCGCCCCCATGCCCGACATGATGGACGTCTGGAGAGCCGGGGCGCCGCGCATCGACATGTACTCTCCCGACAATGCCAAGAACTTCGTGGTGATGCTCGAAAAGTACACCCAATCCGCAAACCCTCTGTTTATCCCCGAGGAGGCGCCTGGGGTGGAAGGCGCGGCCCGGTCGCTCTACGCCTTCGGCCGCCACGATGCCATCGGCTACTCGCGTATGAGCGGGGGAGTCGACAGGTTGGAGACTCCCGACAAGGATCTGATCGGCAGCTACGACCTGATCGAGCAATTGGCGCCCCTGATTCTGGAACACCAGGGCAACGGCACGATGTCGGCGGTGCTGCTGGGCCCGGACGACCCGCCGCAAAAGGTCCGGGTAGGGAACTACACGATCGAGGCCACGTTCCTGGGTGCCCATCGAGTTGGTCCCAGCGGGACGGTGGCGGAAACCCCGGCCCGCGCGGGGGCGATTTTCATTGCCGTGGGGCCCGACGAGTACTTCGCGGCCGGCAACGGTGTAACCGTCACCTTTTCTCCCAACACACCGGGGCCCCCGCTGGCCGGACTGGCCACCGTGGAAGAAGGCACGTTTGTCAACGGCCGCTGGGTTGGCCGCCGCCGGCTGGCCGGCGACGACACGATCGAGGGGGACTGCCTGCAACTGCGTTGGCCATTGGGGAGCAAGGTGCCCCTATGGGCGCAACGCCGGAGTGCGGAGGGCATCCAGCGCTTCACCCTGTACCGCTACCAGTGAGGCGATGCCGCGGGCTCGATGCTGCCGGCCGTCCCATCGGCGCCGCGCCTGTAGATCGCGGACACTCTCCGCCGGGGCGCGCGGCGGCCCGGCCACCGGCATCCCGAGACGTACCCTAACGAGGAAGAGACTGTTTGGAGCTGGATGCGGTTCTCAGCGCCGTCGGCCAACTCGGAGGATGGCGGCGCGCAGCCGGGAGTGGCGTTGCATCTCCCGCAGGTAGCCGCTTTCCTCGAATTCCCGCTTGGCTTGCAGGATTCGGGGGGCTGCGCGTTTCTCTTCTGCCGTCCAACGGGCGCGGTCTGGAATCGTCTCCAGGACTTGGGCCAGCGGGCTTAGTTTTGGATTCGCGCCGGCGCGCTGCACGGCCAGGGCCAGGTTGCGGATGCGGAATTTGTCCCAGGCGCCGGGCTCCGCCCCCGGCCCCTCGAAGATCAGGTAGGTTCCGGCAATCCGTTCCAGGGTGCGCTTGGAACTACGGTGGTCGTGAGACCGCGCGATCCGGCTCTCTTCCCGGACGACCAGCGCCGCGGCCTCGGGCTCAATGGGACGGAAGCCCAGTTTGCGATAGAACCAGAAGGCGCCGGAATCGATTGCCTCCGGGTTCTCCAGGCCGATCTGATACGGATCGACGGAGAAGCAATTGACGCCGAGCACCTGGTGGAACAGGTGGAGCAGGCGTGCGTAGAGCCAGGCGGATTCGCCTTCGCGGAACGTGTAGTACAGGTTGAAGCCCACTTCGGCGCGTTCGAACAGGGAGAGCAGCTCCACGTAACCGGCGGGGACGCCGTTCTTGAAGAACATGCCGGCGTGGTAGGCCCGGAACGGCAGGCGCCATGCGGGCGGAACGCCGAAGAAGAATATCTCGACGCCGCGGCCGAGATCCGCGCGATCGACCGCTCGCTCGTCGGGGTGGCTGAAGCCGTAAAGCTCCCGATAGCGCATCGCGGAGGTGTCGAGGATGAGATCGAGCATGCGGCGCGCTTCCGGCGGCGCGAGACGGCGAAGTGCCAGAGGCGGGCTTTCGAGCTCCCGAACGAGGGAGACATCGCCGCGGCGGATGAGCGGTTCGTTGTGTATGAAGAGCTTCCTTCCGGGCAGGCGCAGGCGCGACCTCGAAACGGGTGAGTTGCCGATTTTCCAGGTCAGCGGCAGGTCGAGAGAGGCGTAGACCTTGGCGCGCTCGCCGGGAGACAGTGGAAGCGCGGCGAGTTGTTGCAGGAGCCAGGCGAGATCGGTGGCGCGGGGCGGACGCGCCGCGGCGATCCAATCGCGGAAAGGAACATGGGCCTCGATCGGCCACTCTTCGGCCAGCAGCGGGAGGATGCGCGCCAGGACGGGGCCGAGTTTCTCGATCTCATCGCAGCGGTCCCAGCCGATATCGATGTGGCGGGGATGGCGGGCGGCGAGGCTGGAAGCCGCGTCGTGGCTGAAGACCGCGCCGAGCGAGGTGCCGGCAATACCCGAGGCCTCGGGCGCTTCGAACGCTTCCGTGTCCACGCCGGCGGATGGCAGCCGCGTGATGCGGTCCGCGAAGTGGAAGAGAATCCGGTCGGCCAGCCGTGCGACCCGGGGACTTCGCGGATAGGCGCGGAGGAATAGGAGGGTTTCGTGCAGGCGGATGGCTTCGGCCGGGGTGCCGGGCCGCCACTTGGCGGCAGCGGTCAGGAGTTGTTCGAGTTGCCGGGTGCTGCCTTGGCCGAAGTTGGCTTTCCAGGCGTCCAGGCGGTCCAGCAGGGGCGTCAAGACCATTCGATCGCGGCCTCTGCTGTTCCGGTTTCGCGATTCGGCCAGCTTGGGAATCGGTTGCCGATGGCTTCCAGGCCAACGGAGTCCGCGGGCTGGGAGGAAAGGTTGCCGGGCGTGGACGCGATGCGGTCGCGGGCAATTGTGGACGGAGAGCTCATGGTGCCGAACCTATGGCATGGTATCACTTTCGGAACAGCCTGAGGCCCGCGCCGATTCGGCTGGGTGCGCGACACAGAAGTGGATGCCGAAGCGAATCATCAGCAAAACGGCTTGAGTCTGGGGCAGCTTGGCAAGCTGCGGCCGATTGGCAATCGGCCAACCGCCGCGTTTGTACGGGGAAGGCGGCGGTAGCCAACCGTCGCGCGTGATGCCGGGTTCGTCCCCGACGATGGAGCGCCGCTGTCCTGTGATGCGATTGAAAAGAGTGGACTTTCCTACGTTGGGCCTCCTTCAATGACCGCAGGCGGGGCAACTGTGGACTATCGCACGGTCGCAGTGTCCGATTGTCACGGCTCTGCGACCTGCAAGTGGACTGCAAGTGGCTGCAAGTGGCAGAATCTGAATGACAGTGGCGTTTGGTCAGGTAAATGCCTGAGGTAAGAGTGACAATCCATGTAAGTAGGGTTATCGAATAGAACTTAAAGGTGAAAAAATAGCCAATGGGACCCCTTATCGCGTTTAGCAAACGTACAGCGTTGTGCGTTTGCCTGCTTCAACTTAGTATTTGGGCTGCATTCGCCCAAACACCGTCCTCCCTCGCAAGATGCCATGTCACCTCTTCGCCTCTCCCGGTGCGAGCCGAAGGGCTGACCGAGCGTCTGGGCGATCTCGTCCTGCAATGTTCCGGGGCTGCTCCCGGGACGGTGTTCAGCGGCAACTTGACCCTATCCCTCCCGGTCAGCGTCACCAACCGGGTGGACGCCAACAACCAGACTCGCGACGCCGTGGTCGCTGTGGATCTCGGTAGCGGCGAAGTGCCTACCGGAATCGCCGGCCAGGTTTCGGGCAACAGCATCAGCTTCAACGGGATCTCCTATACGGCGCCTCCCAGCGGCAATATCAACCTGAGGATCTCCGGTGTGCGCGCCGCCATGAACCAACTTGGGCTCACGTCCGCGGTCGCAGCCCCGGTCACGGCCTCCCTATCCACGCAATTGGCGGTGGATCAATCGCAGCTTGTCGTCGCCTACTCGCAGGCCGGTATGCTATCCAGCATGTCCAGTACAGGAATCTCCTGCTACGGATCGCCCGTCCCCGACACCCTCGATCTTCCCCACCTTTTCGCCGCAGGAACGGCCTTGGCTTCCACCCGGGTGACCGAAGGCTTCGCCACCGCCTTTGAAGCCCGCGCGGCGGGAGTCGATACCGGTACGCGATTCCTGGTGAAGTACGCCAGCTTCCCTGCCACCGCGCACCTGTATGTCCCCGATGCGGTGGCCGGTTCGGACGCTCTCCAACCCACCTCGGGCGGCGATATGAACCTGCCGCAGGCCGTCGGCCAGTACATGCCGGGTAGCGGGGCCCTGGTGCTGGTACGCGTCCTGGGCGCCGACGCTACCGGCGCCGGCGGCTATTCCGTTGCCGCGCCGCAGGGCGCCGGCCCCGTCACGCTCGGTTCGGTCAGCGAAGTCCCGCTCACCAACGGTTCGGGCTACGCGGTCTACGAAGTGGCCGCCGCCAACCCGAACGTGCAGGAGACGGCGCAGTTCCCCACCTTCATCGCCCTGCCGCGCTTCACCGCTCCCGCCGTGGCCCAGGAAACCATCGCTTTGGCCCCCGTGTCCGCCGTGACCACCGCTTCGGCGACCGCGCCCACTCCGCGCTTCGCCGCCGTCGCCACGCAGAGCGATTGCCAGCTCTTCGGCGATTGCACAACTCCCGTTGTCTCCGTTCCCAAGCTCTTTCTCGAAGCGACGCCCATCCATATCAGCGCGGTCGAGGCCGGCGGCCCCATGACCAGTTCCCCGGGTAGCTTCCTCATCCACAACGTCGGTGGAGGCAGCATGGGTTGGAGCATCTCCGTCATCTACCAGGGAGGCACTGGCTGGCTGGTCTTCGATCCGCCATCCGGCACCAACGAAGCCACCGTGAAGGTCACGGCCAACACCAAGACCCTCACGGCCGGAATCTCGCTGGCCACCGTGATCGTCAACGCCGGAGCCGCCGGCAGCAATAGCATTGCCGTCTTCCTGACCGTCGGCGCAGCGACGCCTCCCCCTCCCGTCACGCCAAGCGTCGTCGTCACTCAGGTATTGAACGCCGCTACGCTGAAAGTGGCGCCCCTGGTTGCCGGATCGCTCGCCACCCTGATGGGCTCGCACCTCTCCGGCAAGAGCGTCGCCGTCACCTTCGATGGCATTCCCGCTACCCTGATCTACATGAGCGACACGCAGATCAACCTACAGGTGCCATCCGCCTTGGGGTCTACAAACTCAACCAGCCTGGTGGTGACAGTCGATGGCGCGAGCAGCACGCCGCTGGCGATTCCGCTCGGCGTGGCTTGGCCTGCCGTGTTCCAACATGGGATCCTCAATCAGGACAACCGGGAGAACACGCCTTCGGCCGCGGCGAAATCGGGAGACATCCTGCAGATCTTCGCCACCGGGATCCCCAAACTCGCCACCGTCGGCGTACAGATCGGCGACCGCAAGGATCTGGTTCCGCTCTACGCCGGGGAAGCCCCCACTTGCCCGGGCGTGCAACAGGTCAACGTTGCCGTTCCGGCGGGCGTCACGGGCACACTCGCCGTCGAGCTCTGCGTCACTGTTGGAGGTCAGCAGTACTGCTCTCCGGGGTACTCGATCGCCGTGCAGTAGGCGAGACCGGGGACAGACCCGTGGCAAAGACCGGGGACAGCGGAAAGTCCGCGCCGGAGCGCCGCATTGCGCAAGAAACTCGAAGAGATCCTATAGGCGCAGCGCCCTACTTCAGCCGGCCCAGAAACAGCGTGTGCCATCTTCCGGAACTCACGTGAGACCGGCAGCGCCGCACCTCCAGGGTGAAGCCGGATTGAACCATGCGTCTTTCAAAAGCCGGGTCCGGCGCCACCGACCAGACGGCCAGGCAGCCGGCCGGCCGCAAGGCGGCGCGGGCATTGTGCAGGCCGGCGGCATCGTAGAGCCGCCCGTTGCCGCCCGTGCTCAACGCCGCCGGCCCGTTATCCACGTCGAGGATGATGCTGTCGAAACTGTCCCGCGCCTGGCGGATGACTTCGGCGACATCCTGTTGCCGGACGGTCACCCGGGGATCGGCCAGAACATCGGCCGCCAGGGGAAACGCCGGATTCCGGTTCCAGGCGATCACCGCGCCCAGGATCTCGGCCATCACCACGGTGGCGTCGGTGGCCACCGCCCCCAGCGCCGCTCTCAAGGTGAACCCGAAGCCCAGCCCGCCGATCAGCACGCGTGCGCGCCCAATCCCGCGGACGTGCGCGCAAGCCAATTCGGCGAGCTTCTCCTCGGAAGCGTGCTGGCGGGTGGACATCAGTGGGACGCCATCCACCCGGATCGCGTAGCTCCCGTCGTGCTCGTGGAGCGAGATCGTCTGGCCGTCCGGTGTCAGCGCCCGGTCGAGGGTGGTCCATTGCTTCACGGGCGCAGCCTCACCGCAGCCAGAGCGCGGGCCTCACCATTGGCATTTCCGATATGATAGCACCAGGTTTTCACATGACACTCTGGATTAGGCGCGGCGTGGTGGCTGTGGTTCTGCTGGCCGGCGTCAGCGTTTACGCGTTGCAGCAGGAGGGCGGCGGACGGGGAGGCCGGCGCGGCGGCGCCGAGGAGGACGATGTCATCCTGCCTAGCGGCAAGCTGCAGAAGGACGAGATTCTCAAGGCCGAGCATCGGCAGAATCTGAAGGATGCCGCCGAGTTGGCGGAACTGGCCGAACAACTGAAGATCGATCTGGAAAAGAGCGATCGCTACGTTCTCTCCATGGCGACGCTCAAGAAAACCGATGACATCGAGAAACTGGCCAAACGAATTAGTGCGCGCCTGCGCCACAATTAGCCTGCTCCTCGGCTGGCCGCTCGGGGCGCAGATGAATCCAACCCAGCCGCCGGCAGCGCCAGCCCAGCCGCCGGCGGCACAACCAAAGACGCCGGCCGTCGCGCTGCTCGACTCCGGCGACGCCGTGCAGTGGCGGAACTGGACGCGCGACCTTGGCTGGCAGGTGATCGCTCCGGCGTCCGCTCCGGCGGCCGACATCGATTCACGGGTGCGGGCGCTGGCCGCCGCCGTCGAAAGCGCGATTCAGACCGGCTCGGTGGATCCGGCGCGGGTCTACATCGCCGGCCGCGGCGATGCGGTCGCGTCGGTGTTCTACGCCATCTCGCGGGTGCCGGATTTGTGGGCCGCGGGCGTCGCGCTCGGCGGTTCGCCCAAGGCGGCGATCGATAGTAACCGCATCTTCGCGGCGAATTTCACGCTCGTCCCGGTGCTCTGGATCTCCGGCGACGAGAGCCGGCCGATGGTGGAGAAACTGACGGCCGCCCAGCTCAACCTCGAATGGCAACCGGCAGCCGGCTTCAACACGGCGTCGCTCCTCCAGTGGCTGGCGCGGCACCAGCGCGACGCCTTCCCGCTCTCCATCGATTGCGAGACCAACTCGCCCACCTTCGCGCGCTGCTACTGGATCCAGCCGGCGAAGTTCGACGCGGGTGAGCGCAATGACGTGCTGGCTTCGACGCGCATTTCCGGCGGCACCGGCGCCGCGCTCGATCTCGGCGCCTTTGGCTTCAAGGTGGACGACCCCACTCCCGGCGTGCTGGTGACCTCCCTGCCCGAAAAATACAGCGGCCCGCTTAAGTCCGGCGACCGCCTGATGGCGCTCGATGGCAAGCCGCTCGCCAATGCGCGCCAGTACCTGGAATTGCTGGAAAAGATCACCGAAGAGAAGCCGGCCACGGTCACCGTGCAGCGCGGCAAGGAGCGTATCCGCGTGGAGACCCGGATCACGCTGCCGCGGCGCGAGACGGGAGTGACGGCGCGCGTGCAGGCGCAGTATCTTCCAGCCGAGAAGGAGATTCAGATTGTCAGCCGCACCATCACGGAGATGCGCGTGACGGTGGCCCCGTGGTGGGTCCCGGCCACGCTGGTGTGGAACGGGCTGACGCTGGAGAATCTAAACGAGGCCGGGTGCTGGATGCTCTCGGTGCAGAAAGAACTGCTGCGCGCGGAGAAGTGCAAGTGACGGGGCGTGGCATGGTGCGGCACGAAGTGGAGCGCCGTCTGCGGCGCGCGCCCCCCAGCGAGCGGCGCGACGTGGCGTTCCGCAAGGCGATCCGGTCCATCCCGAAAGGGAAGGTCGCGACTTACGGGCAAGTGGCGGCGGCCGCCGGATATCCTCTGTATCAACGGTACGTGGCGCAGTTATTGCAGAAAAGCGGCGGGACGCTGCCCTGGCAGCGCGTGGTGGGCGCGGGCGGCGCCATCAAGCTAAAGTTCGAAGCGGGGATGGAGCAGCGCACGCGGCTGGAAATGGAAGGCGTGCGTTTTCGGGGCAGGCGGGTGGACATGATCGAACATCAGCATCGGTTCAAGACTTGGGAATTTGAAGAGTAATTCCGCGCGGAGTTGCATTAGTTGATACACTTCGTGATATGCATAGTATCGGCTTTCCGGAACTAATAGTCCTCTTGTTCTTTCTGCTGGCGCTACTCGGTTTGACTGCGTTCATTGCCAAGATGGCGACAAGGCCCAGAAGTAACGCAATCGGCTCGAAGTCCTGCGGCCACTGTGGACAGCGCATCCCCGATATCGGCGTATTCTGCCCAATCTGCGGGCAGAAATCGGCATCTGCTTAAGTTAAGTCGGGACTAATGTAACTAACCTCCGACCGTGGAGCGGGCGTCCCGCCCGCCATGCCGGCATTCTCGCCGGCATTCTTCGAACAACGTCGGCAAGGACCCGGATTGTCACCTCATGTAGAACAAGCTGAGTCGCGGCAGCTTGGATTTCTCCAGCAGATTGCGTTCCAGGTATTGCTTCTCCAGCATGGAGAGTTGCTCGGCGGTCATTTTGCCGCGGTAGGGGCGCAGTTGCCGGTCTAACTCCTGGCGCGCTTCCAGCATTTGTTCTTCGGTCATCGCCATGCGCGCCAGCGCCATCATCTTTTCTTCCAGCACGGTGAGGCGCTGCTCCAGGGACTCCAGATCCTGGTAGTGCGCCTCGACCTCGGCGGCCAGGCGGCGTAGGGAATCGGCGATCTCGGGGTAGGGGACGGCGGCGGCGTTGCCCTCCAGCCAGGCGCGCAGGGCGTCCAGCGGAAAGGGCGGCGCGGCTTCGCGCTTGGGTTGCACCAGGCCGGCCATGATCTGGGCCTCGGTGAGCACGGCCTGGGCGCAGAAGGCGAGCGAGTTCACCATCCGCGTTTTGACTTTGCGGCCGCGCCACTTTTCGAAGGCCGCGTCGATGCCGCGCAGGACGGCTTCCAGCGGGACGCCGGATTCGTTCCAGGTTTCAATCAGCGCCCAATCGAGCGGGGAGAGCAGGAAGAGGCTGGTGCCGCGCGCGCGCTGAAAGTGCTCTTCGATTTCGGTGAAGTAGTTGAAGTAGTTCACTGCGTATTTGACGGCGCGAGGTGGTTCCGTTCCCAGATCATTTGCAAGCCCTCGAGCGTCAGGTGCTCGTCCACGATCTCGAGGTAGCGCGAGCCCTCGACGATCATGTGCGCCTGCCCGCCGGTGGCGATGGCCTTGGTTTCGGGGCCGAGTTTGGCGATGATGCGCTCCAGGATGCCATCGATCATGCCGATGGCTCCGAAGTAGAGGCCGCTCTGCATGCTGGCCACGGTGTTGGTGCCCACCACGTCCTTGGGCGGACGAAAATCCACCAGCGGCAGCCGCGCGGTTTTGGTGAACAGGGCGGCGATGGAAATGCCGATGCCGACGGCGATGGAGCCGCCGAGGTATTCGCCGTCTTTGGAAATCACGTCGAAGTTGATGGTAGTGCCCATATCGACGATCACGCACGGGCCGCCGTACTTATGGAAGCCGGCGACGGCGTTGACCAGACGGTCGGCGCCCACCTCATCGGGGTTATCGTAGCGGATGGCGAGCCCGATATCGGTGCGCGGCGTGACGAACATGGCTTCGGTGTGGAAGTAGCGCTGGGTCATGAACGCCAGGGTGGAATCGATGGGTGGCACCACGCTCGCAATGATGATGCCATCGACTCGGGCGATATCCAGGCCGGCGGGGGAGAAGAGATTGCGCAGCAGGATGCCCCACTCGTCGGCGGTCTGATCGCGGACGGTGCGCAAGCGCCAGTGGAAAATGAGATCTCGGCCTTCGAAAGCGCCGATGGTGATATTGCTGTTACCTGCGTCAAGAGCCAGCAGCACGTACGCCTCCCGCAAGAACCAGGGTATCGGTTCCATCGTCTTTGCGCACGATGAGGAAGCCCGCCGGGTCGAGGCCGGCGGTGGTTCCGGTGATGGCGCCGCCCGGTTGGTCGACGGTCACGCGCCGTCCGGCGGCGTAGCTGGAAGCGTGAGTGAAGAGGCGGAGGATGGTTTCGGGGTCTTCGCCGGCGACGGAATCGATGGCGGGAAAGAGGGCGAACAGAATGTCCTCGCGGGCGAATTCGCGGCCGGCGTGCTGGCGCAGCGAGATGGCCTCGTTCTGGAGGTCGCCGGGGAACTCGGTGTGGTTCACGTTGATGCCGATGCCGGCGATGGCCAGTCCATCGACCAGTTGTACCAGGATGCCGGCGGTCTTGCGGTTATCGAGCATGAGGTCGTTGGGCCAGCGCAGGTCGCACTGTATGCCGGTGGCCTGCGCGATGGCTTCGGCGGTGGCGAGGCCGAGCGCGAGCGTGAGGACTTGCGATGGCGGCAGCACCAGCGAGCAGTAGATGCCGGCGCCCGGTTCGGAGTGCCAGGCGTGGCCGTGACGTCCCTCGCCGGCGAGTTGGCAATCGGCCAGGACGATGGTGCCGGGCTCGCAGCCGGCGGCGGCGCGCTGGGTGGAATCGATGGAATCGAAGTGCAGGATCTGGCGCTCGGGGAACGCCTGGCGTAGGCGGTCGAGATCGATCATGGGCGGGCCTCGGTGGGACAGACCATCGTCTTTCGTGGTCTGTCGCGCTTGGCCAAGCACGATGCCCACGCGTGGGGGGGTGACAGACGACGCAAGGCGATCGTCTGTCCCACCTCTGACTGGATGGGCAAGGTAAGCAGCAATGGGCACCTGGGCGTCATGCCAACTCCAGGCGGAAGCTCAGGTCCACCGCGTGGGCCGAGTGCGTGATGGCGCCGGAGGACACGAAGTCGGCGCCGACGTCGGCGTAGTCGCGAACGTTTCCGAGGGTGATGCCGCCGGAGAGTTCCACCTTGGCGCGGCCGGCGATTTCGCGGATCCAATCGGCGGCTTCGTCGGGCGTGAGGTTGTCCAGCAGCAGGTGCTGCGCGCCGCATTCCAGGGCCTTGTGGAGTTCCTCGCGGGTGCGCACCTCGATCTCGACGGGGAGCCCGCTATGGCGCGCGCGCTCCAACGCGTTGCGCACGCCGCCGGCCGCCGCGATGTGGTTGTTCTTGATCAGGATGGCGTCATAAAGTCCCATGCGGTGATTGATGACGCCACCGGCCGCGGCGGCGGCCTTCTCTAGCGTGCGGAGGCCGGGCGTGGTCTTGCGCGTATCGAGGATCTGGCAGCGCGTGCCCTTGACGGCCGCGGCGAACAGGCTCGCGGCGGTGGCCACGCCGCTGAGGCGTTGCAGAAAATTGAGGGCCACGCGTTCGCAGGCCAGCAGTGTGCGGGCGCGTCCGCGAACGGTGGCGACGATGTCGCCATCCACGCAGCGGTCGCCATCCTGCTTGAGGATGTTGAGCTCATCGACGCCGCCGCGGAGCTGGTAGATTTCCCAGAGCAGGCTGACGCCAGAGAGAACGAGCGGCTCGCGGGCGAGGAAGCGTCCCGTGGCCATGCGGGTTTCCGGCACGCAGGCGATGCTGGTGACATCGCCGGGGCCGATGTCTTCTTCGAGGGCGAGACGGACGATTTCGGTCATGACAGCGTGGCCAAGTCCGCCTTGTCCTTGGCCAGCTTGGCGCGCATGTCTTCGACGACCTTAGGCGGGGTCTTGGCCAGGGAAGCTTCATCGGAGAGTTGGCGTTCGCGGTTGGCAATGTTCTTCTCGAGATCCTGGCGTTTCTTAGCGAGTCGGCTGCGCTGGGCCTCCTGTTGGGTGGCAGTGAGCTCGACGTCAAACCGGAGCTCAAGCGTGTAGTCCCTTGTTTTCACAACGCCATGAGTTGGAGTGATATCTCCAACAGCCTTTGTGAAGGGACTGGACAATGCGTCTCTGTCAACAGGGCCGACGCTGTCTTCTGTGCGCAATTCGATCGTCAGCTCCACATTGGTAAGCTTCCCGAGTATCACATTGTGACCTGTAGCCGTGGAAACAAGCTCCTGTGTGGCCATCTTAAGTGTCCCATCGAGGCGTTTCTTGTGAGCGACCCCGCGTTCCGTTCGTATGCGACGTGCATCAGTAACGATGGGCTGGAGGAATTCGATTTCCTTTACGGCCTTCTCGGTTTCGGGGTCGGCGGGTGTGGGGTCGAACTGCGGGTAGGGGGCCAGCGCGATGGATTTCGCGTGCCCTGCGGGGAGGTCGAGGCGTTGCCAGAGCTCTTCGGTGAGGAAGGGCATGGCGGGATGCAGCAGGCAAAGGGAAGTCTCGAAATATTCGATGGCGTTGCCCCAGCCGGTGCCGCTAACCTTTTTCAGTTCGAGGTACCAATCGCAGAATTCGTGCCAGAAGAAGTGCCAGAGAATCTGGGCGAGCTCATGATAGCGGTACTGTTCGATTGCGCGGTTGGCTGCTTTGGCCACCGCGTTGAGACGCCACTTTATCCAGCGGTCTTCAATGGTGGGTTCAGAGCGCGCTGTGGCCGACGCGTCCGCGTTCATGAACAGGAAGCGGGCGGCGTTCCAGATTTTATTGGCGAAGGCGCGGGAGCTTTCCATGCGCTCTTCGGTGAGCACGATATCGGTGCCGGGCGCGGCGCCCTGCAACAGCGCCATGCGGACGGCGTCGGTGCCGTACTTCTCGGTGACCACCAGCGGATCGATCACGTTGCCCTTGGTCTTGGACATTTTCTGCCGGTCGGCGTCGCGCACCAGGCCGTGTATGTAGACCTGCTTGAAGGGAATTTCGCCCATGAATTCGCAGCCCATCATGACCATGCGCGCCACCCAGAAGAAGAGGATGTCGAAGCCGGTGATGAGCAGCGAGGTCGGGTAATACTTCGCCAGATCGGCGGTCTTATCCGGCCAGCCGAGGGTGGAGAAGGGCCAGAGTCCGCTACTAAACCAGGTGTCGAGAACGTCGGTGTCCTGGGTGAGGTTGAGAGATGCGCAGCGCGGGCACGCGATGGGAGTCTCGCGCGCCACCACGATTTCCTTACACTCGCCGCAGTGCCAGGCGGGGATGCGGTGGCCCCACCAGAGCTGGCGCGAGACGCACCAGTCGCGGATGTTGTACATCCACTCGTAATAAGTCTTGGTCCAATTGGCCGGAACGAAGCCGATTTCGCCGCTCTCCACCACGGCGATGGCCTTCTCGGCGAGCGGTTTGGTCTTGACGAACCACTGGGTGGAGATGAGCGGCTCGACGGCGGTCTTGCAGCGGTCGCACTTGCCGAGCGAGAGCTGGTAGTCTTCGATCTTGACCAGGGCGCCGATTTTTTCGAGATCGGCGACCACGCTCTTGCGCGCCACGAAGCGATCGAGGTTGGCGTAGGGGCCGGCGGCACCGGTCATCATGGCGTTTTCGTCGATGACCTTAATCTTGGGCAGGTTGTGGCGCTTGCCGGCTTCGAAATCGTTGAGGTCGTGGGCGGGGGTGACTTTGACCACGCCAGTGCCGAATTCGGGGTCGGCCAGATCGTCGAGGATGATGGGGATCTCGCGATCCATCAGCGGGAGCTGAACGGTTTTGCCGTGCAGGTCGAGGTAGCGCGCGTCTTTGGCGTTGATGGCGACGGCGGTATCGCCGAGCATGGTTTCGGGGCGCGTGGTGGCCACGGTAAGGAAGCGGCCCGGCAGGCCGTTGACGGGGTAGCGTATGTGCCAGAGGTGACCGGCGGCATCGGCGTGCGCGACCTCGAGATCGCTGAGCGCGGTGTGGCAGTGGGGGCACCAGTTGACCATGTACTCGCCGCGATAGAGCAGGCCCTTTTCGTACAGGCTGACGAAGGCTTCGCGGACGGCGCGGGCCAGGCCGGGATCCAGCGTGAAACGCTCGCGGCTCCAATCGCAGGAGGCGCCGAGGCGGACCATCTGGCGCTTGATGGTGTCGCCGGACTGGGCCTTCCACTGCCACACGCGCTCTTCGAACTTCTCGCGGCCCAGGTCGCGGTAGTTGACGCCTTCTTCCTTGAGTTGCCTGGCCACCACCATCTGGGTGGCGATGCCGGCGTGGTCGGTGCCGGGGAGCCATAGGGTGTTGTCGCCGATCATACGATGCCAGCGGACAGTGACGTCGATCTCGGTGTGCTCCAGCATGTGGCCGATGTGGAGCACGCCGGTGACGTTGGGCGGCGGGATGACCAGCGAGAAAACGCGGCCCGGGTGGTCATGTGACGCGCGGAAGATGCCGGAGTCGATCCACCACTGCGCCCAGTGCGGCTCGAACCGCTGAGGCTCGTATACTTTCTCGATTTGCATGGGAAATACCCATGATATCAGGGGCGGCAAGGGGGCTGCTTGGCCGTGTTTCAGACGCGGAAGCGATCGCTAGCGGATGGGTCTTCGAGAAGAAACTGGCTGCTGAGACGCTGGCGGTGGTGGCGTCGGCATGGCTGATCTGCCGGCGGCCTATCGCAGTTCGAATGAATTGAGCTGGTAAGACTTCGCGACCTGCGGACAGAGTGTCCGGAGAATCCGTAGGGAGGATCGCATCGGCAAGGAGAGGCGCGCCAGCCAGGCATCGGAAGCGTTCAGCAAAGTGCGCGATTCCTTCAGACGCAGCCCGATGTTCCAGCCTTCGATTTCCCGCGGATCGTCACAGGCCCAGTCGAAACGCGCCGCCATTTTGCGGTGCACAAAGTCCTTGTTCCCGTGCAGTACCGCGCTGCGGCTAGTCGTGTCGAAGGCAATGCCGGCGCCTGGGAAGTTCTCGGCGATTTGGGCCAGCGCCGCTCTTACCTCGCGCTCTTTTAAGTAGATAAGTACGGCTTCCGCCACGAAGAAATACGGTCCGGGGCTCCGCCGCACCGGGGCCATCCACTCCGTATCCAGAACCGATCCTGCTAAGGTCGTACGCCGCTCGGTATCCCTGAAGAACTTCCGCCGCAGTTCGACGGTATCCGGCAGATCGAGATCGAACCAGTGCAGCCGGCCGTTATCGAGGCGTTCGAAGCGGGTATTGAGCCCCGCGCCGATTTCGACTACCGTGCCGTCAGGATGGCGGCGAAGAAATTCCGCCAGTAACTCGTCGAATATGGCGCTCCGCAGAGTACAGGCCACAACCCGCAGTCTTTGCCCGAACTTCTGGAAATCCCAATCGATGGAATCGACCATTTCGGCCGCCTTGGGGTCTCGCAGAATGGGACGCTTCCGCCGGTTCTCCAGCGCGCGGGCGTAGAGCGGAACCAGAAGTGTCTCCTGTACCGCACCGAGCCGAATCTTTTCTTTCATGTCGAAGGCGTTATGGCCGGGATTTCCATTTTGGACCCCGGGATCCTATTTTAGATGATACCGGCGAATCGCGGAATCTGGATACAGCCCCAACGAGTATTATCCCCGCGGTGGAGCCGGCGTCCGGACTTCGCTGGGGCTCACTGCCGCAAAGCAGGGCCAGCACCAAACACGCTAAGTCTTCGACGGGAGCATGCCACCCCATAACTTCCGGAGGTATTCTAAAACAGAGCAGTGCGCAAAGCGCTGGATGAGAACGTGCCGCAGATTGCGCGATCCGCTAATGCCGCGTCTGATGTCCCGCCGCTTCGTAGCGGCCGACGATGAGGTCGGTGAGGCCGAGCCACGCGCCTTCGGGGCGTTCCAGTTTGCGGTAGAGGGCGATGTACTCGGGTTTCTTCATGCCCATGCCGGCGTAGGCCAGGAAGTAGAGACCGTCGTTGGAGAAATCGGTGATCTGTTCCTTGGTCCACTTCTTGGGGTCGGAGAGGTAGGGCTCGAGGTACTCGACCACGGTGGCCAGGGTGGCGCCGCCCTTGGCGCGCACATCCCACAGGTCGACGCCGTCGATTTGGGCGATGCGGCAGGTGGTGGTGAGGGCTTCCAGGTTGAAGGCGGAATACCACAGGCCCCGGGTGCGGGTCTCCTCGCGGGGGGCGCTCCCATCGGACTTGATCTGGCGCGGGAAAATGTGGTCGCGGTAGTAGTTGAAGACGGCCTTCTGTTGGGCGTCGTCTTCGACGAAGGTGGCGATGGCGGCGGCTTGCGCGGTCCACCAGGAGGCGTGATTGTTGCCGGCGCGTTTTTCGTGGCTGGCGTTGTCGCTGGTGGTGAGCCAGTGCAGGTAGTCCTGAAACCACTTCTTGACGGCGGCCTGTTCCTTGGAATCCCAGTTTCCGGTTTGGGCCAGGAACTCCATGCCCTGTATGGCGCGGATGAAAACGCGTCCATCGACGATGCCGGCGCCACGCCCGTTGTTGAAATTGCGGATGGCCTGGGAATAGTCCAGGTGAGGGGTCATGCGGGTTTTGGGATTGATGAACCAGGTATTGATGTCGCGGGCGGCGCGCTGGGCGTAGTGGGGGTCGTCCAGAAGGTAGGCGGCGGTGCCGAGGGCGAAGACGGCATCGGACATGGCAACCAGCGCGTTCTTGTTGGCGACGAAGCGGTTGGGGTTCGTCTGACCGTCGCGGCGCACATAAGGGGCATTGGGGTCGCCGTCCTGGGGCCACCAGTAGGGGGCCTCACTGTAGTAATCGTGGATGTCCATGGCGACGCCCTGCGGGCGTTCGGTGGTGACGCTCCACGGGCCCTCTCTGGCGTGGTGCTCGGCATCGGTGCGTAGGTGGCGGACGGAATCGAGCGTCCAGGCTTCCTTGCGGACGATGGCGGAGTGCAGGGCTTCGGCTTCGGCATCGGAGACGAGGGTCATGGGAATGCCCACGGCATGGGCACACGACACCAGGGTCACGACGAGGATGGCGCTTTTCACTACCACAGATTGTAGCCGATACCGGGTGGCATGGTGGAGGAAGACCCGGCGGTGCGCTCGTAGGTGGCGTTGAACTCACAGCCGATCAGGGCGACCAGCGCGATCAGGTACATCCAGACCAGAAGCGCGATGCCGGCGCCGATGGAGCCGTACATCACGTTGTAGCGGGCGAGATGGCGCACGTACCAGGCGAATCCCAGGGTGGCGAAGAACCAGAGTATGGCGGCCAGGATGGCGCCGCGCCAGACGTAGCGCAAGCGCTGTTTGCGGTAGGGGCCGAAGTAGTAGAGCGAGGCAGCCACGGTGATGGTGGTGAGGAAGGCGAGGACGTAGCGGGCGATACGGCTGGCGCCCTGCCAAACCCAGGCGAACGGGGTCAGGAAGGGATCCACCTTCACCCAGCCCAGGACGGCGCGCTCCACCTGTCCGCCAAACACGATGAGGAGAGAGGCGCAGAGCAGGGGCACGGCGGAGAGCAGGACCAGCGACATGGCGACGCCGCTCTGCCGGAAGAAGTCGCGGTTGCGCGCCACGCGGTAGGCGGCCTGGAATCCCTCGATCAGGCTCTTGATCACACCGGAGGCGGCCCACACAGAGACGATCCCGGCGGCGATCAGAAAGCCGGTCGGCCGCTCACCCATGACGCGGAACTGTTGGACCACCAGGTCCTCGGTGCCCGGGGGAACGATCTGGGAGAGGAGGTTTTCCAGCGTGGCGGAGACGAAATCGGCGCGGGTTTGCAGCAGGATGGCGGCGGCGCTGGTGAGCAGCGGGAAGAAGCTGAGCAGGGCGGAGTAGGCGGCAGCCTTGGCGAAGCCGAAGCAGCCGTCGTCCAGCGTGGCGATGAGGCTTTGGCGCAGCAGCCATGCGAGGGTCCCGAGAGTCATCCGCACTACGGCCCAGTATAGCGGGGGAGCCGCCGGCTGCGCTCGATAGCGTCAGGCGGCGGCTTCCAGGGAATTCAGCAGAGTGCCGCCATCAGCGCGCCGCGGGCGGTGGAGTGAAGCGGATCCTCCGACACGCGGATTTCCGAAATCTTGATCGGGAAATCTTCGGCCCGCAAGGCCAGAGTGAAGCGCTTCAAAAAGCCCTTTGGAATTGCCGTCCCGCCGCTCAGTACGATGGGCACCGATTGATCCAGCTTGGGCAGACGCTGCGTCGAGGAAATGGTGGACCGCAGGGTATTCGCCAGCGTCTGGATCACGTCGTCGTAGTACACCGTAAGCGCATTCTGCACCAGGTCGCCGGAAAGCCCGTTGACGGCGAAGTTCGTTTCCTTCTGCACGCGTGTGCGCGTGGCCAGTTCTCCGGTCACCGCCGCCGCCTGGGTGTCGATGAAATCGCCCGCCTTCGGCACCGCGAAACTGATCACCGGGACCGAAAGTACGGCCAGACACACGTTGCACAGACCGCTGCCGCAGGAAATCCCGATCCCCGTATAGTTGGAGCTGGACATCTCGCCGAATACCACCGCCAGGCCTTCTTGAATGGCTTGGGCGTCGAATCCCAACTGCTTCAGAATCTGCCGGATGGAGGCTTCATGATAGGCAATCGCCGGATCGCCCTCCAGGCACGGCGCCGGCACGCTGAAGAAGACCTTGCGCCCCGCCACTCCGGCCTTGCCGAGCAGCCGCGCGATGATGCTGCGCATCACCGCCAGACTGTGCGGCTCCTGGGGGTTTAGCACGCCCCGGAACATGGGCCGCCGAGTCTCCACGTGAAAGACCTCGGCGAATTTCTGCGCGTCGTTGCCCGTCACCACGAGCTCGCCGCCGGATACTTCGTGGAATACGCCTTCCCGCTCCAGCAGGCTCTCCGCCAGCTTGGAATACGGCATGGTGATGAAGGCGTTCAATTGCGATTCGTATTGGGACGGGTGCGCCTTGTCCGCGCTGCGCGCCACCACGATGCGGCTGGTGCCCACGTCCAGACCAACCGGCAGGTTACTTTCGTGTTCTCCGTTGCTCATTGCCAATTCTCCTAACGTATCCGCCAGACCAGCAGGGCCACTCCGATCGCGGCCGATATCCATGCCGCGATCCTCCGCACTGGCCACCACTGGGATGGACAGGGCAGATCCCTTGAGTCCATCTGGTTCCGCACGTAGCGCAGCCGCTCCAACGGGTCCGCTGTCTGGCGGGCCCGTTTCTCGATTCCGCGCACGCTCTGACGCTGTTTCCACACAATTCGCGCCGTCATGTTTGTGCTCGCTCATGAAGTTACGTTCACTCGCCCAAAAACCAAACCGGCCGAAGGCGCCGGCGTCGAAACACCGCACCCCCTGGTGCGCGGCCACGCCTGTTTTTTTGCAGTAGCGCTTAAGTAGTAGGTGGAGCGCCCTATTCCTCTCGCCCAGATTTCGAAATTATGTAGTACCGGCGACTAAGGTATTTTGCGGTTTCAGCCGATAGAGTGGATAGTCATGCGACTGCCAGACGAAAGTCAACCCAAACGGCCGTTGGTGGATTGGACAGCCAGGCAGATTCACGACCCCGTCTGGCGCTTGCGCTACCTGCGATCGGTGGCCCTGGCGGCCCCGGCCCCGGCCCCGGCCCGGCGAATGCGCTGGAAATCGCGGAAAACAATGGGGCTTCTCACTCTCCTGGCGCTCGGGTTGGTGGTGGCGCCGCTGTCGCTGCGCGTGCCCGGCGCGGCCAACGCCGCTTCGCCCCCGCCGCCCACGCTGCCGCCCATCCATCGGGTGGAAGCCCGGGTGGAACCCGCGGCGGCCCCCGCCGTGGACGTCTGGCCGGTGGAAAAGAACGGCCACTTCGAGATCTATAGCAACGGCCTGCGCATCGAAAACCAGTATGCCGTCAGCCACCGGCCGCGCGCTTATGTGGCATATTCGCTCGACTACCCCGAAGGGACCGGCGGCGAGCAGCGCTCCGACCCGGCCGGAATCGTGTACCATACCACCGAAAGCCTGCAAGCCCCGTTCGAGCCCAGCCAGAACAACCTGTTAAAGCGGGTGGGCGAATCCTTGCTGGACTACGTCCGCCGCCGCCGCTGCTACAACTTTCTGATCGATCGCTTCGGACGCGTGTTTCGCATTGTCAACGAAAGCGACGCGGCCGACCATGCCGGCCACTCCGTGTGGGCCGACGACCGGTATTTCTACGTCAATCTGAACGACAGCTTCATCGGCATTTCTTTCGAAGCGCAAACCGGAGCGGGCGACACCCGGACCAGTGCCGGCAGCGCCCAGGTCCGCGCCGCGGCCATGCTGACGGAAATGTTACGCAGCCGGTACAAGATCCCGGGCAGCAACTGCGTCACCCATGCGCAGGTTTCCGTCAATCCTTCTAACATGCAAATCGGTTAT
>Ga0182021_10001067_pt1 | contig 31129 bp, 36 predicted proteins | sample 612E3MmetaG_FD_120493 | JGI IMG/M metagenome (GOLD analysis project Ga0182021, IMG submission 120493) | Permafrost microbial communities from Stordalen Mire, Sweden - 612E3M metaG (Illumina Assembly) | ecosystem: Environmental > Terrestrial > Soil > Wetlands > Permafrost | place: Sweden... | reverse complement strand
GTTGCTGAAAGGGCGCTGATTAGGATTAATGTGACGTCTACCATGTATAGTTCCCCTGTGATTTTAACGTGATTCTCACGTGATTCACACCTGACTTGTTGTGTTGCATCACATATCACAGTTATCCATGGAAAATTTAAGGTTTATGGTCTTCCGTCTCATCACAGCCTCCATGACGTCACACATCACAAAACTCAACAATAAACATGCTTCACTTTCAAGCTACCTATATGCTTCAAAATAGCCAAGAATTGCGCCTATTTCCAGTCAATCTCCCCTGAAATAGGTTTTATGGAATGACCTGCTACCTTCTTCAGTGATGCGGGTCGTCACAAGTGATTTGACCCAATTTTATTAAATTTTCTGTGATTTGTGACGTCACAAACCTCCTTCTGAGGCGCTAGAAAGCCGTTTTAGGCTCGTTTCTAGCTCTTCCCGGATGATTTCAATGACCTTTAGGTGCTCTTCAACACCCTGTAAGTTGTTTGGTAGGTCCTGGTGTGCCTCCATATATTCCTTCAGTTTATTGGCTATTTCGAGGTAGGGGTCAAGAGTTGTGCTCTCAAAAACTCCTAAATACCCCAGAAGGAGCACCGTGTAAATCGATTTTATGACATTTTCTTTAGACTGTCGTAGTGTCCTATTAAAGGAACCGCGGCTCAATTTGGCCTTAGTTAGACGTAATCTGGCTTTTTCGTCGTAATTTAGCTCTTTTCCTGCCATATTTTCGGCTAAAATGTCAATCAGGAGTGTTTCGAGTTGGGTTTTAGTTAATTGGCTATTTTTGGAGAGTATTTTGACAACTGGGTCGTTTAATGCGCCATTTAACCAGAGTTGTACGTTATCTTTTAGCTTCAATCTTGTGTTCCTTCCGTAATGGTGAATGGATACAGTTTTGTATACTGAAGCCTATTTTAAAAAGAATTCCACCTTTAGTTCTCAAAAAACTGGGTCAAATACTGCTGATTTCGAAACTAAACTGTGTAAGCGCCTCATAAACTTTTAGTTTAGGTTATTAGAGAGAAAATTACGTCTGAAATCATAAACTAGCCTTATTTGGAGCATTACTGAACGTCGTAATATAGGCTGTCTAGAACGCTTTAATATCCTTTCTGTTAACAAAAGGTTGGCGTCCGGTAAGTTATGCTACTTTTCCATCAATTATTTCAACAATACAATGTCCGAATTACCAGTTAAAACTCCGTTTTGAACATCCTTTTGACGTTGGATGTTATTTAGCTTGCCAATCAGTTTAGCTCCGTGGCGTTACCTTTTTTCTGGAATCACATTGAAATCACAGCAAAATCACGCGTGATTGTCACAATATTTGCATGATGTCACAGGTTTGTGATACATCTGTGATTCATGACTTGTGACGTCAAACGTCGAAGAAACATGGTTGCCAAAGATTGAAAATGGAGAGATTGTTGTTTTGAGCCGTTTATAGGAGTTCTGCAGCTTTCTTCAACTCGTCAAACAGCTCCGGACGCAAATCCCGAAGCGTCGGAATGAACGTTTCCGCCGTTCTTATATCACCGAAGTTAACATCGCACAACACAAAATCCTCCTCATCGTACTTTGCCTTTACAACCACATCGCCAGTTGGGCTTACAAGGCGGCTTCCACCCCAGAATTGCAGCCCATCCTCGATGCCCACGAGGTTGACATAGGCCAGAAAAGCCGTGTTTTCCAACGCCCGCGCCGCAGTGAGGATTTCGAAGTAGCTTCTCCGCACTGCTGGAGAGGCTGAAATGCAGACAATCAACTGGGAACCATACAAACGAGTCAAGCGGGTAACTTCGGGGAAGAAAATGTCATAGCAAATGCACATTCCAATCTTGCCGATTGGCGTGTCGAAGGCTGCGACTTGGTATCCGGGCCTGAAATGCCGTTTCTCCTCGAAAACGCTGTGAGTGGGCAGGTACATTTTTCGGTATTTCCCAATGAACCCATCCGGTCCGATAAAGACGGCGGTGTTAAACACTGTTGCCCGTGTCTTTTCGCTCAGTTCCGGCATTCCAAAGATGATATACATCCCCGTTTCCTTCGCTACCTGCTCCATTTTCTGTGTGGAGGGTCCAGGGATGGTTTCGGCTAATTCGTAGATTTGGTCCCTCACAACGTACCCTGTCAAGAACAGCTCGGGAAAAATTACGAGGTCGGCGCCCTGCTCTTTGGCTTTAACGGTGATTTCTTCTATTTTCTTGATATTTTCCTGTTTATTTTCTCGTTTGCTTGCCATCTGTGCTAGGGCGAGTTTGATTTTGTCCTTCATTGGTTTTCACCTGTTAGTATGTACTGTGGGGAAGCCTGAAGTCCGTTCCCACGGTGCGATATTCCAGCTTGGGCGTAAGCGGCATACGCCTCTTATGCTCTACACCCAGCCATCTTCGCTTCACACCTTCAACCATGACCTCTTCGACGCCGAGTTGTTCCGAGATTTCTTTTGTTGCCATGAAGCGCTCAATTCCAAATAAAATGAGATCCAAAACGTCGTATTTTATTCCGAGTTCTCCTTCCGCCATCTGATCTGGCCACAGGGCTGGCGTCGACGGCTTCATGGCCAGTTCGGTGGGGATGCCGATATATTGGGCGAGTTTGCGTACCTGTGTCTTGTAGAGGTCCATGATGGGCGCGATATCTGCTGCCACGTCTCCCCACTTGGTGAAGTAACCCATCATAGTCTCGGACTTGTCGCTGCTCCCACAGACAATCTTTCCCAGCTTGTTGGCGTGATAGTAGAGATAGATCATTCTGGTTCGGGCTTTGATGTTACCTTTACAGAGCCTGTCTTTGGGATCGAAGATTGGAATGGATTTGTAGACACCATCCAACGCGGGCGTGATGTCGCAGATCTGCGTTTGGATCCCAAATTGGTCAGCCACCACTTTTGCGTCTTGAATGTCTTTTGAATTGTAGGTTTCCTTTTCGGGAAGCATGAGCCCAAGCACATTGTCGCCGCCGATTGCTCCCGCGGACAATGCGGCTATGGTGTTGCTGTCGATTCCTCCCGACATGCCCAAAACTACGCCTTTTGCTCCAGCATTTTCCACGTAGGTCCGAATGAATCGTTTGATCCTGGTTTCGACGTCGGCTAAGTTCAAGTCTAAAACTGATAGCTTAAGCTCCATGAGGCTCACGTATCCACATATTCATTTATGGATGTAGGCAAGTATTTAAGGGCAAAGATAAATACTAAAAGACCGTACTTATCATCCGAGGATTGTCAAGATGGGTCGAAGAAGGAAAAAAGTTATCCACGTTCCAAAAAAGAAGCTGCCAAAATTCTTCTCGTGCCCAAGATGCGGAAAAGAAACCGTTCGCGTCGACATTCTGCGTGACGAAAGCAAAGCTGTGGTAGGCTGCAGCAGTTGCGGACTCCAAGCGGAGTTTCCCGTTAAGCCAGCGCAAGGTGAAGTTGACGTCTACTGCATGTTCACAGACAAAATTTACGGGAAAACCCGCAAGACCGTGCCAGTAAAAGGCGCCTAATTTTTTCCTCTGGTTCTCAGGCAAAATCCCAGCTTTCTGTTTCTTGTTAGAAAGCCAAAATAGACTCGTTGTTTTAATTCACCTCATTGAGGGGAGGTGTCACGCGTGAATGTTAAGATGAGTGATTCTTACCGCAGCTACGTTGACTCGATGGGCAGCGAGCTCAGCAGGCTGTACGAGATAAGCGAAAGCGCAAGACAAAAAGGCTTAGACCCCTCACTCAAAACAGAAAGCATCATAGCCCAAGACATAGCCGACCTCGTCGAAGGACTAGTCGGTCCTAAAGGCGTGGCAGAGAGCATTCGCGACCTTAACCTAAAGATTGGGCGGGAAGAAATCGCGTTCAAGGTCGCTGAGCAAATTGTCACGGGTAAATTCGGGGAACTCGACGCTGAACCAGCAGCTGAGCAGGCTATCCGAACGGCGCTTGCTATTTTCACTGAGGGCTTGACTGCGGCTCCCATTCAGGGTGTGGCGCAGGTAAAAATCAAAACCAACCTGGACCACACCAGGTACTTGGCAATATACTTTGCAGGGCCTATCCGGTCAGCAGGCGGCACAGACCAAGCCTTAACCTTGGTTGTCGGTGACTTCGTGCGGCGGCTTTTAGGGTTGGATCGTTACAAGGCAACGCCTGAGGAAGTTGCCCGATTTATCGAGGAACTGCGCACTTTTGAGCGGTCGGTGGGGCACTTCCAGTACCATATTCCTGATGAGGAAATTAGGAAAGCCTTCGACTACCTTACCGTTGAGGTTACGGGGACAGAGTCCGATCCGATCGAAGTTTCCTCTTACCGCAATTTACCCCGTATAGAAACCAACCGCGTCCGAGGTGGCGCGCTCCGAGTAGTCAACGATGGCATCGTGGGACGCGCCCTCAAAGTCCACGTTATCGTGGAGAAAATCGGGTTGCAGGGCTGGGATTGGCTGCGGGAATTCAAGAAGAAATCGGAAAAGAAATCTGCCGGATTCATGGATGACGTTATCGCTGGACGCCCAATCTTCGCTTTCCCTTCCAGACGCGGGGGCTTTCGACTTAGGTACGGCCGGTCACGCAACACGGGGCTATCGGCGGTGGGCATTCATCCCGCAACTATGCTTGTGGTGGAGAGCTTCTTAGCAGCAGGAACCCAGATGCGTCTGGAACTGCCGGGGAAAGGTGGCGTCAGCATGCCAGTGGACTCGCTCGAGCCGCCAGTTGTGCTCCTCAAAGATGGCACCGTGATCAGGGTTACCCTTGAAAACTTTCCAAGCGTGAAGGGCAAAATCGAGAAAATCCTGTTTTTGGGCGATATGCTCATCAGCTTTGGCGACTTCCTGTATTGCAACAAAGCCCTTAACCCCTCAGGCTACGTTGAAGAATGGTGGGTCAAGGACCTCAAGAAAGCAATCAAGGTTCACTTTGGCGGGGATTCTGCCAAAGCGGCTGCCTCGGTTGGGTTCCAGATAGAATTAATGGAACAAATATTGCGAGATCCTTTCAGTGAAGAAATCACTCCCAGACAAGCCATCGCCTTGTCGCAGGATTTGAAGGTGCCTTTGCATCCGAGGTTCACTTTCTTCTGGTCTAATATATCAGCAGTCCAAGACGTGACTATGCTGAAGGATTGGCTTACAAAATCCGAGGTAACCTGGGACGGCGGATTCGCTAGCCGAATCGTTGGCAGCTTCGATCCGGAAGTGGTTCGTGTGCTACGTAAAATCTACGCGCCTCACAAAATAGCGGAGAGCAAAATCACACTGGAGGGCGCTGACGCTTTGGGTTTGGCTTTCACGTTGGGGTACGAAACAGCTCATGCGGTTGATGGGCTTGCAGCGGATGCTGTGTTCAAGGCACTTTATTGCTTGTCAGGCGTGGAGGTGAGGGACAAGGCTCCTTCGTTTGTCGGTGCGCGCATGGGACGCCCCGAAAAGGCAAAGCAACGAGAGATGAAGCCGCTGGTTCAAGTGCTTTTCCCCGTTAGCCTGACAGGCGGATCCCACCGAGACCTCGTTGAAGCAGGAAGACATGGTCCTGCCTTCATTAGCGTTGTTAAGCGCAAGTGCCCTAGCTGCAAAAACTACACCTACCGCATTAGATGTCCAGCTTGTGGGCTCGAAACCATTCACGAAAAGAGCTGCCCTCGCTGTGCCAGACCTCTTCAAGGAAATACTTGCCCGACTTGCAAAGCGGAAGCGGTGCCTTACCAGCGGCAGTCGATAAACTTCAAAGACCTAGTTGATGATGCAACTCGAAATCTTGGCATTTCTCCGCCCAAGATGCTGCGGGGCGTTAAAGGGCTAACTAATGCCGACAAAACTCCTGAAATTATTGAGAAAGGCATTCTTAGAGCTAAGTATGGGCTTTCAGTGTACAAGGATGGAACGATTAGGTTTGACGCTACAAACGCGCCTCTAACTCACATTAAACCCGGTGAAATTGGTGTCTCCGTTGAGAAAATGAGACAGTTGGGATACCTATCTGACATTTATGGAGTGCCCCTTACTGAGTCAAATCAGGTTCTGGAGCTTAAGGTCCAAGATGTAGTTATTCCGTGGAACGCTGGAGACTACTTCGTTCAGATAGCCGGATTCCTCGATGAGCTCTTAACCCGTGTATACAAGCTCCCCGCCTACTATAACGTCAAGAAACCCGAAGACCTTGTTGGGCAACTGATTTTCGGATTGGCTCCACACACTTGCGTCGGAATTTTGGGGCGTGTCGTGGGCTTCACGAATCTCAAGCTGATTTACGCCCATCCGCTTTGGCATTCGGCTAAGCGTCGGGACTGCGACGGAGACGAAGACGCCATCATGCTCGCGCTGGATACGTTGCTTAACTTCAGCAACAAGTACTTGCCAGCACAGATAGGCGGCATCATGGATGCCCCAATCCTGGTTATTCCGTTCGTGAACACTAAGGAAGTGCAGCGTCAAGCCCACGATTTCGACGTGGACGGTATTTACCCCGACGAATTTTACACAAAAACCCTCGAAAAAGCAGAAGCTAAACATGTCAGCGCCATTATGGACGTCATTAGCCATCGCTTGGGAACAGAGGCGCAGTTTGAAGGCTTCAACTTCACCACGCCCGTCTCAGATATCAGCATGGGAAACGATGAAAGTAGCTACAAGCAACTCAAATCCATGGTTGACAAGCTCCATTTGCAGCTGGACTTGGGTTCCAAAATCGATGCCGTCGATGTTCGCAGCGTTGCACTCAAGGTACTGACGAAACACTTCTTGCGCGACATCTCTGGAAACTTGCGCGCTTTCTCGACTCAGACGTTCCGATGTAAATCCTGCAACAAAAAATATCGCCGCATGCCGCTCAACGGGAAATGCTTTTGCGGGGGGCAATTGACTTTAACGGTTTACCGTGGTAACATCGAAAAGTACCTGAATGCGGCACAAGAACTCGTTGACAAGTACGGGTTGCCCAAGTACTATACCCAGCGCCTTATTCTCATACGGGAAGAAATCCATTCTATGTTCGATAACAAAAAACCCGTGCAAACAACACTCTTTGATTTTGGGAACAAGAAAACCTAAAGCTTTTCAATACAGCAGCCCTAACATATTCTTCTGGTGCATCCCCATCAAAGAGGTCTATCATCCAAACGCTTACTTGCAATGCGTCAAGAACGTGAAGAGCGGGTTGAAAGCTCGAACAAAGATCTTAAATGTTCTCGACGAGCAGCCGGGAAGCGCAGGTTCCCTCGGTATTAGCACAGGAACCACTTATGACGCTGTGATTCATCATCTGCGGCTCTTGGAAACGGATGGTACTGTTAGCCGCCGAGGAAAAAGACCCTGCGTATGGCTTCCAACTGGTCTGGGGCAGAAACGGCTTGTGTCTTAAACGCACTGGCATGGCGCGTGCTGGCACTTTGGGCATTTGTGTGGATATTTGTTAAGGGCGGCTTTCTCCAAGTCAATGTTTACCAGGTTGGCAAGGGAAGCGAGCCATGCAATGACGTCAGCGAACTCTTTCTCGGTCGCTTCTTTATCGGTTCCTTGGAGAGCTTCGCCGAGCTCTTCCACCTCATCTTTCAACCACTCGTAGGTTCCTTTTATGCCACGTTCGCTGTCGCGGTGACTGTAGAGGGTTTTCATCATTTCCTGAAATTCGTTAATCTGCATAAGGTCCATCTTCCGTTAAGAATTAGATTGTTTTTGGAGTTTAAACGTGCTTCCTTTCCATGTGGATAGGTTGGCTGTCTTTTTTGGGTTGTTTGGGCGATGCTTTCGTATACAGCTTTTCGCTTTTGTGGTTTGTTTGCGCAACATTAAATAATGAATATTCGCATTGCTGATACAACAGAAGCTGATCCATATGAGTCGAAAAAAGAAAGACAGTCAAGGTCCAATGCCTGCCGCAAGCGCCGGATTGCTGCGTTTCTTTGAGGAAGAAACTGAAGGCATCAAAATCAGACCTGAGCTTCTCATGATCCTCGCAGTAGGGTTAATTGTGGTTTCAGTTCTGGGAAGAATCATCTAAACTCAAACTTTCTTTATCGCCTAGAAGGCGTTGGATGCAGGATTTCTATTCGCTGAACAGAATGCAGGTTAAGGAATATTTCGCTTCTTTCTTCTCTGCTTGCCACTTGCGGTATCGGCTGTGCCATAGTCGACCGCAGAACAATGGCTTCAGCGTCTGAAAGCCAAATCCCCGCAGGCTCACTCGTCACGGCTATAAGAGTGCCGTCAAAGCCATAGGACGGGTCAAGGATAATTCGGACTTTTTTGCCTACATTTCTCTCCAGCATGTGAAATATGGATGGGGGCAATTCTTGATCTGGCATAGCCTTCGCAAAACGACTACTATGTGGGCTTCACGATAAAACAGTTGCCCCCGCAAAAGCTGTTCCACACACGTTTCTTCAAGTCGTGCAGGTAAATATTTTCCTTGCCTGTTGCTTGATTCGGTTCAAAATCATTCGTGGTCTTTTTTGAAGTTGCGCCGAAACTGTTCTTCCCGGTAAAACCTGCTTATTCTTCTTCACTATCCTTTAATAGGGGCAATTATCCACATACTGAATTTAACTTGAGATGATGGGTTTGGCAACTGACGGTTCCCTAAACCAGTCAATGAACAAGGCTCAGAAGCATTACTCATCGCTGTTCTTTCTGCCTTCGCTAAACAAAACGGTTGTCTTTATTTTTTTTATCTGTCTTATTACGGGGATTTCTTCAGAAGTATTCTCTTCCTCGCAGGGATTGACAGTTGGTCTCTTGTTGGGAATCGCCTTTTTCGGAGCTACTTTAACTGTAGATTTTATCATATGCAAATTTGTTCTTAAAGACCCCATCTTCGTGCTCAGAAGAGTGCTAGTTCTTTCGCTCTTCACCTGGGCATTCTGGCTTATTTTCATTCTCCTGGGAACTGGTTTGGGGGAGGTGTTCGGTTTGCTTTGGTGGGTCAAACTTTGTCTTATTGGGTTTGCTACCCTGATTACCCTGAGAACTGTTGTGTTAACTTGCGTTTCCTCCGCAAGTTTTGGTGCACGCCTCACAGCAATCGTTCTTCAGCCAGTTGCTTGCGTCCTCCCATTCGTGGTTTTCTGGGCAAATCAAAACTTGGCACCCATAGATTATGTTCCTTTCTTAGTTGTCTCGCCCTTCATCGCTGTCCTTTCTGCCTACTTTTTTACTCGCGTGTTGGACAACATTGGGAAGAAAAATTACAAAGTTCCTTCAATAGACGTTTTCAAGGCCTTCATGCTTAACTGGGTCACGGGGCAAAACGGGCCCCTAGAATCTTTCCTCGAAAAGATGGGTGAGGACACTGACATCGATGTTTCAGTCCTTAAATTTGACTCGTCAAAACCCAAAGCCGCCGTAATCGTTCCCCTCGTCCATCCAGGCCCCTTCAAAAATATAGGTAGCAGCGTCCTACCCTCAATCCTCAAAGAGGAATACGAAAAAGCCTACGACTGCGATGCCTGCGTTCCCCTAGGTTTGCTTGGACATGAATTGGACGCGGCGTCCCAAGCGCAAAACCACAAAATAATCAACCACATAATCGGCGCGACCAACTTCCAATCTTCGATAGATGAAGCCACGCCTTTTGTTCGGGTCTCGGAAGGTTTCGTTGGGGCATCGTGCCAGATTTTTGGTAAAACCGCTTTCCTCTCTTTCACTCTGGCACCTAAAACTACGGAAGACTTGCCTCAGGAACTTGGCGCGATTGTCCGGGAAGAAGCCGGCAAACTTGGCTTGGATGCTGTAGTCATTAATGCTCATAACAGTTTGACTGAGAGCAACGAAATTGAGGCTTCGATAGAAACTCTCAGGTCCGTTGCCGTCAAATGCCTCCAGAAAGCTCTCACTCTGCCGAAGCATCCCTTTGAAGTGGGATCCGCATCCCTTCATCCCGCCGAATTCACGTTGAAGGCTGGTTTAGCAAGCGGAGGAATAACTGTCATTGTCGTCAAGGTCGAGGACCAGAAAACCGCTTATGTCGTGGTAGACGGCAACAACATGGTCAGTGGGCTCAGAGAAAAAATCTTGGCTGCTCTTGGTGCGACAGGTTTCTCGGAAAGTGAGGTCTTTACAACAGACACTCATGCTGTTAGCGCCATTGTTGTAGGGCGGCGGGGATATCACCCTGTCGGCGAGGCCATGGACCCGAACGCACTTATCGGGCGTATTGGGGAGGCTGCTAAGTCAGCCGCTCATAACCTGGAGCCTTGCAAAGCAGGATACAAACGATTTATGGTGCCTAAAATCCGGGTCATAGGAGGCGGCAGCTTGGGTGCCATATCGGTCCTCATCGACCAGACGATTCAGAAAGCAAAGCGAATAATCGTGCCCATTTTTGGTGTTGAGGGGCTATTTCTGATTCTGCTTTTGGTTCTTTTGTGAGTTTACGGCTTGGTAGTTGCGTTGTGGTTTGCGTTTGAGTTCCGTGCCGCAGACGGGGCAGTCTGTGGCTTTATAGTTGGCGGGGTATGTTCTGTGGCAAGCGGGGCAGTATCTGATCCAGCTCAAAACTCGCTTTATCCCAAGCGTTCCCAAAGACACAAACTCCATGCCCAGTTTGGTAGCAACGTTCTGAATCGAGTAGTCATCGGTCATTATCTTCGGCGTGTCGCCTCCGGCTTTAATTTGTAACGCAAGTGCCAGAACTTGACGATCCGTGTCCGACAGGAAAAATGAGTCGCCCAGGGAAGTTGCGCATGCCTTCACTTGGTCCAAGAATTGCTTTTCGGGCGCAAAAATCTTTAGTCTGCCGCTTTCAACAGCCGCGCTCAAACGCAAGAGTGTCATGGCATTTCTCTTCACTTCTTCCTCCACCATTGGAGGGGCAACTTGCTCTTCGCGGACAGTGAAAGGGTCCAAGCCGCCGATGAACGCTGAAGTATCCAGAACCATGACGCGTTTGGGTGAACTATTTTTTTCTATGCTTATCCCGTTCCCTTAAAGAACAGTCTACCCTTCAGGCGACTATAGAATTCGGGTTTGAACCTGATGAAAGAAGTTACGTTTTTGGATCGCTCCACTGTCACGCAAGAGCATTTTGAGGGTAATGTTAATCGATAGTTACCGTCGACAAGAACCAGCATGTCCTTGGGTCGGACAGATACTATTCGGATTTTGGAGTTAGCGGGGAAAACCATTGAGCGAACCGTCGTCAGTGAGCAAATTGGCGTTACCACAATCGCGTCTACATTTGGATCTAACACTGGGCCGCCAGCCGACAGTGAGTAACCCGTGGCGCCAGTCTGTGTCGCCACGATGACTCCGTCGGCTTCAAGGGTCAAAACTGGAACTTCGTCCTTGTAAATCTGCAAGTAAACAATCTTTGACGGTTCGCCACCAGAAACAACTACATCGTTTAATGCGTCAGGGAGAATTTCTCCCTCAACAGATGCAGAAAGCTTGGAGCATTTCTCGATTTGGAAGTTACCCTTCAATGTTTTCTCCACCGCGTCGCAGGCGTCTTTTGGTTCAACTTCGGTTAGGAACCCCCTGACACCCAAGTTCATAGCCAATATCGGCGGTTCCGGCTTAGGCAGCGAGAGGCAACTTCGCAGAATTGTTCCGTCCCCACCAATCGTAATTATGAAGTCGGTTTTCATATCTTTGAGTTGAACCAGTTTGCCAGCGGTTTTTACCTTGCCCTCAAGCGTGTTTTCCAAAAAGACCTCCAAGCCCCTCTTCGAAAGGTAATCGGATAGCTCCGCCGCAAGCGATAGTGCTTCTTTTTTGTCGTATCTGGCGATTATTCCAACGCTTTTGAACAAGTTTGGCACCGTTCAGTAATTAGCGATATCTTAATCTATATTAAGCCTTCCAGTGGAGAAATCTCCATTTCCCGCGCTTTTCCCTTTTTTATTTTCCCTATTTTGCTTCTAAAACCTGATTTGGCATGAAGTAAAAAAGTCTATGAATCAAAAAATCGTGGTAAAGCAGCTGTACTTGTGTCGCAACTGCAGCTACAGGTTTACAGGTCATAGTTCTTTAGAATCACCGTCAAATACCAAAACTTCACTCGGTGATAGTAAACCTAAATCAAAGATTTTGGGATGCTAATTTTAGTTTTCTTTTTGTAGTGACCCTCATATGGTACCTCAGCAGCACTTTTGAGCTCCCCGAAAACCACATGCAAGAATCTACACCCAACAGGAACCCTAATTGGAACGCTTCCGCTGTAAAAAACTCCAATAGTTAATATCCCTTCAAAACCTGCATCGATTATTGTTAATGGGCTTATGAAACCCAAGCGAGCGAAAGTTGAACGTAACCCGCAGAAACCAACAAGATTTGTTGGCATTTTGATCTTTTCTTTGGTGCCTAGAAGGTAATGGTGATGAGGCTGGAAAACAAAAAAACCATTGGCTAAAACCAGCGTTTCTGCTGCTGAATGACCCATTTTTTTGGTGCTGAAAACCCTGAATTTCGCCTATTCCAGGAAAATGTTCGTTTTCCAAGCTTTTTCTCCCCTAAGTATACCCGTATTCTCACAATTTATGACAACTATGTGACAAAATTACGCGCAAATTTCCCATGGTTATTAACAGACTATCGCTTGCTAGATATACTTTTTGTCACCAGACCAAACCAACCAAAAATGCAGTCAGATAGCCACCTCTTAAAACGCTTAAGATGTCTTTTCGCCTGTATCTTTTTTCTTACAAGAACAAACGTCTGGTTTCGATTCTGGAGTGGAAGGCAAAAGCGTTTTTGATATTGCATCTTTGCCAAAGAACCATCTGAACGTGTTGGCGTCATCGATTTGTCGCTGTAATCGTTGCTCTGAAGGCGGAGGAGTGCCAAAGACTTGTCTCCACGTCCTTTTTGTCTCTTCAGGCCATATCATTTCTTCCTCATTGGCTTCAGGGATTAGCTCTGGAAAACTCTTGAGGATCTTTTGGGCTCTTGTAATATTGTACATTGGAGCGTTCTCTATTTCGCGGTTGCACCTCGATATTAGGCGAAGGTTTGAACTCCCCTTTTCCTTTAGGCGAATCCAGGAAGCCAGCTCGATTAGGTGTTCAGCTGTAGCTTCAAAGTGCTGTGGGGCGCCAGCTGTCCACTCTGCCGCTTCTAACTCTTTCTTCAAGAAGCGTTGTCTCAAGCAACCCGATCTCAACGCGACTTCCTTAAGAGTCGGCTCCCACAGAAATCGACAGAAAAAAGCTGTTTCGGAAGCGCAAATGATTGCTAGAAATTTCAAAAGTTTACCCTTATCTGAAAAAGTTTAGCAGTATCTATAAGCAGTATCTATATATGGGTGTTGTTCAGAATTGCTTCTAAATAGACTAATAGATAATCCGTGAGAGTAAGAACATGACTAAACCAGTGGACGTTGGAGAACTACGTGTAGGTGGCTACATGATGATAGACGGCGAGCCTTGCAAGATTATGGATATATCTAAATCCAAACCAGGCAAACATGGTTCCGCCAAAGCAAGAATCGTCGCCATAGGCGTATTCGACAACCAGAAAAGGCAATTCGTAAAGCCCGTAGACTGCGGCGCAGAAGTGCCCATAATCGATAAACGAACCGGACAAGTCTTCGCACTCAACCCAAGCGGCGTCCAAATAATGGATCTGGAAACCTACGAATACATCGACGCACCGTTCCCAGAGGAAGAAGAAGTTCCCAAAGCCAAACTGGTTTCTGGCGCCGAAATTGAGTACTGGCGGATCTTGGGTAAAGTGAAGATTACCCGAGTCAAAACATAATTTCCTTTTTTGCCTTTTTCCTTATCCAAAGAATCCGTGATGACGCGTTTGGGGAGTTAACTCCACCAGCGCCACTCTAATTTTCTGAAACCAACATACAAAGATAGCAGGATTACGCCCCAGCTAAGGGTGACGCCTGCCAGTTTCAGAACTAAATCGCCTATGAATTTGATGCTTGCCCATCCTGTAACGGCGCATAATCCGACGAGCAGGAGGGCGAAGACGGCGGCATGTATGAAGCGTTCCGAGTTCAATCCAATTCCCCATTGCTTTATGCTTTGCAGGGTGGGTTGATAAAAGATTTTCTGTTAGCAGCTTGATATGGCAGAAAAACGTTGGAAGCCGTCATGCTCTTATGCGTCGGTTCGCTGTAATGAAGTGGAGCCAATGATGCATGAAGAGCCGTCTGATCTATGATGAGGCTATTTTTATGGGGAACCTGAGGCTTCAACAAAACTTAACCTTCCAAACTTCATAGGTTGCTTGTTCTTGCGACGTTATATATTTAAGCGCGCTATGGACATTTTAGGTCCGGAGACGCCCGATGGCTTTAGACCGCTTAGGCTCCTCGCTTACTGACGCCATAAAAAAAATCTTCAAATCCTCCGTGGTAGATGAAGCTACGGTTAAGGAACTCGTACGAGACATCCAGCGCGCGCTCCTACAAGCAGACGTCAACGTTCAGCTTGTTTTAGGCATAAGCAAGAGCATTGAAGAACGCGCCCTCAAAGAGAAAATGCCCCCGGGAATCTCCAGACGCGAACACGTCATTAAAGTCGTTTATGAAGAACTTACTAGATTCGTCGGCGACAAACCCGTTCCACTCAAAATTGAGCCCGGCAAAAAGTATATTCTCATGCTAGTTGGCATTCAGGGTTCAGGAAAAACAACGCACGCCGCGAAACTGGGGCGGTACCTCCAAAAGAAAGGGCTTAAACCTGCATTGATTTGCGCGGACACTTTCCGCCCAGGCGCTTACGCGCAGTTGCAGCAGTTAGCCGCAAGAATTAACGTTCCAATTTATGGTGACCCCAAAGCTAAGGACCCCGTGAAGGTTGTTAATGATGGCCTTAAACAGTTCCCAGACAAAGATATAATCATCGTCGACACTTCTGGCCGCCACAAGGAAGAAAAAGATCTCATCAAAGAAATGAAAGACCTTGAGCACCACATTAAACCCAACGAAATCATGATGGTCATAGACGGCACAATCGGGCAACAGGCACTGGCTCAAGCAAAAAGCTTTCACGAAGCCACGCCCATCGGTTCCATCCTCGTAACCAAACTCGACGGCTCCGCTAGAGGTGGCGGCGCACTCTCCGCAGTCGCGGCTACTGGCGCCCCAATCAAGTTCATCGGGACCGGAGAAAAAGTCGAAGACCTCGAACAATTCATCCCCTCCCGCTTCGTTGGGCGCCTCTTGGGCATGGGCGACTTGGAGACGCTGCTGGAGAAAGTTCAGGACGCAGAGATCAAAGTCCCGCAAAAGAAAGCCAAGCAAATCATGAGTGGTAAATTCACGTTAACAGACATGTACGAGCAGTTTGAAGCCGTGAAAGGTATGGGTCCTTTTAAGAAGGTTATGCAAATGCTGCCGGGCATGGCTAACAAAATGTCCGACGACATGCTCAACGTGGCGGAGGATCGCTTGGAAAAGTGGCGCGTCCTCATCCAGTCCATGACGCCTGAGGAGAAGGAGAATCCCAAGATTATTAATTTCAGCCGCGCCCGAAGAATCGCCCGCGGATCAGGCACCACCGAAAAAGACGTCAAGGAACTCCTCAAACAGTACGTTATGATGCGGCGAATGCTGAAGATGATGAAACGCAAGAAGGGAAAGATGCCCTTCATGCCAGGAATGGGCGGACAAGGCTTCCCCGACCTCAAGTAGGATAGACTTCGCCATGGATGTTCTTGAAAAAGCCCAGTCGATGCTTGAACGGTACCCTTTATGCGACAATTGCTTGGGCAGACAATTTGCCCTTTTGGGTTACGGCTTAGAGAACAGCCAAAGAGGAGACGCCATCAAACTCGCCTTAATCTTGCAAGCAGCCGCTGACGCATTAGAAAAAGAGGTTAAAGGCGTCAAAGCGCTCAAAGTTTTGACAACAAACGGTTTTTCCCAACTCGCCCAAGCCACCCTAAAACATCTAAAAAAAAGGCTCCCAAAAGCCGATCTCGTAGCATGCTTTTTATGCGATGGAAAATTCCAGCAAATCGACGGTTTAACCCGCAAGATTATCGCAGCAGTCGAACCCTTCGAGTATAGCACGTTTCTTATGGGCGTGGAATTGCCTGTGTCTGTGGCAGAGCGGGAAGACGAATTCAAGGCGATCTTTGCCGTAGGCTGTGGAGAAAGTATCAAGCATGAGTTTGGACGCGTTTTAGGTAAACGTGTTGAAGCATTAACGGGTAAAGCGGTGGAGTTCCGTAAGCCCGACGTAATGGTGATCGTAAACCCCTTTACTGAGAAAATTAAGCTTCAAGTGAATCCCCTCTTTGTTGCGGGAAGGTACAGAAAGCTTGTCAGGGATGTTCCGCAATCCAGATGGTTCTGTTCCAGTTGCCGCGGTAGGGGCTGCCCAAAATGCGGCGGGTCAGGCTTAATGTACCCCGAATCAGTGGAAGCTTTTGTTTCACAGCCGCTGTTGGATGCCGCTAAGGGTTCAGAGTCAGCTTTTCACGCTTCAGGCAGAGAAGACATCGACGCCCGAATGCTTGGCAACGGGCGGCCCTTTGTGGTAGAGGTTTCAAAGCCTAAGAAACGCAGTCTGGACCTAAAGCAGGTTGAAGAAACCATAAACGCTGGAGGCGCAGAGAAAGTGCAGATTTCGAGGTTGCGGTTCACCAACCGGGCTGCTGTGCGCAAACTCAAAACGTCCGAGAACGCACAGAAAGAGTACCGCGCCCTCATTGTCTTCGAGAAGGAAATCTCTGATGCAGACATGCAGCTGCTGGAAGAAAAACTAAACGGTCTCACAATAAAGCAGCAGACCCCCATTCGGGTTATGCATAGAAGGGCAGATTTAACCCGAGAAAGGTACATATATAAGCTTAAAGTAAAGAAGATAGCCGCTAAAGAGGCCTTGATGGAATTACGTTGTCAAGGAGGTCTCTATGTCAAAGAATTGGTGTCAGGCGATGAAGGACGAACAGTGCCCAGCGTTACAGAACTGCTCAAAAACCCAGCGAAGATTACAAAGCTTGACGTTTTAAAAGTTATAATGGATGACTAATAGGTGAAACATATATGAAACCCTCAAAAGGATACCGCGCAGGAACCCGCAGCCTAGCTAGGAAACCAGTTCGGGAAAAAGGTAAACCAAAGCTAACAAAATTCCTGTACGAGTACGAGAACGGCGCCAGCGTCATCATAAAAATTGACTCTGCCCAACAGAAGGCTCTGCCCCACAGACGATTCCACGGAAAAATCGGCAAAGTAATCGAGAAACGCGGTCGAGGCTACGTTATACGAGTTGCACAAGGCAACGCCGTCAAAGACATAATCCTTCGAACAGAACATCTGGAACCCTACAAGGGTACTTAGAAGGCAAACATATGAGTAGCAAGAGAGAAATAAGCGAAAGCAAACTCACTTTGCCACAAGTGAAAAAAACTCTCGAATCTGTTGGCGAAGAAAACCTCGACCAGTTCCAGCGGCGCACTTTGGACTACGTTTCAAAATTCGTGAAAGTTGATCCCGCAGGGGCCGAATTTCTTCTCGACAAACTCGTGAAGGAATATTGCTTAGACGAGGACGAAGCGGTTCAGATAGTTAACTGTATGCCTGAGACTGTAGATGAGCTTCGCATATTCTTGGCTGGCGGACGAAAAATAATCGAAACCCAAAAACTGGCTGCTATTGTGAGTCTCTTGAATGAAAAGAGGACCCTAAAATAGGGTAAATCATACAAGTCTTTTTAAGCAGTAAGTCGGATAACATAGAGGGAGCACTATGGAGAAGCAATATGAGGAGTACGCTTACGTACTGGATTTCCTGCAACATGGCAAACCCGGTTTTCGTCCCACTGGTCGTGCAGGATACCGAGCGGGCGCTTTGATTCAATGCGTCGGCGAAGAGTTCTTTACGCTTCTGGAAGCCTTAGTGAGAGAGGGTCTAATTCTCAAGCCTCAAGATCGCGTTTATGTCGGCAAGGATAGTCGCGAAGAAGTCACCTATATTATCGGCCGAATTGGCTATGAAGAGTTAACTGCTTCAGCTAAAGCCGAGTTGCCTTCTACTGTAGCCAAAGTAGTGCAGAACCGCGAAGCTTGGTTCGTTAACTTCTTCAACACGGCGCGGGCGATTACGCCTCGTATGCACGCTTTAGAGTTGATTCCTGGCATCGGCAAAAAGTACATGTGGCAAGTCATTAACGAACGCGAAAAGAAGCCCTTCCTAAACTACGAAGACATCAAAAAACGCACCGAACTCCCTGACCCCGTTAAGCTCATCACAAAACGTGTGATGGAGGAGCTAGAAGGCGAAAGCAAATACCGCCTATTCACTCGGTTCCATTAACTATGCAAGGTCGCTTCACGCGTAGATGAGTCTTGAAGAAGCAAAAAGCCTTCTCAGAGCCCACCAGATTGTCCCCAACAAGCTTCTGGGCCAAAACTTCATGGTGGACTCCTCAATTTATCCCAAACTTGCACGACACGCCGCTTTGATCTCGCAAGATGTGGTGTTGGATGCGGGCGCAGGCTTTGGCTTCCTGACCCGTTTCCTCGCAGGCAAATGCAAACGCGTGTTAGCCGTGGAAAAAGACCCACATGTGGCACTGGTTCTCCGTGAACAAGTCCAAGACTTTGCAAATGTCACAATCATCCAGGGTGACGTGCTAAAAGTTGATCTTCCGCCGTTTAACAAAGCAGTTTCTATTCCACCATATTACCTCAGCTCGCAACTTGTCTTTTGGTTGCTAGACCGTTGCTTAGACTGCTCCGTGCTTATCGTGCAAAAAGAATTCGCTAACCGCCTCGTGGCACCCGTGGGTAACGAGGAATATGGATGGCTCGCAGTAATCTCACAACAGGCCGCCGAGGTTCAACTGTTGGATGCCGTTCCGAAATGGATGTTCCACCCCCAACCCGAAGTGGACTCAATAATCATCTCAATGAAACCTTGGACAACGCCACTTTTCACCGTGAAAAACAAAGCGTCCTTCAGGCGAATGGCAAAATGGCTTTTCACTCAACGCAACAAGAAACTTGAAAATGCAATATCGCCTTTCATTCGCAGCGAACTGAAATTGGACAAGAAGAAAGCCGCGGAAATGGCTGCTTCGATTCCACAGCGAGAAAAGCGGGTTAGGGAACTGGCGCCTAAAGATTTCGGGGGAATAGCCGACGTACTCTGTCAATAAGAGAGCGTTTTTCGGGGATTATTCGTTTGAGGTTTGCGAGAACGTTTACGAGCCTTCGGAGGATTCGTTTCTGTTTGCCGAAAACCTTCACGTGAAGCCGGGGGCACGAGTGCTGGATATGGGGACGGGCACGGGGATTTTGGGAATAATTGCAGCAAAGCAGAGCGGTGAAGTCGTAGCCATGGACATAAACCCTTATGCCATCCGATGTGCCAAAAAAAACACCAAACGCAACAACGTAGACGGCAAGATGGCTTTTCTTCAAGGGGACCTCTTTTCTCCGTTGGTAGATGGAACGAAATTCGACCTCATTCTATTTAACGCTCCGTATTTACCCTCAGAAAAAGGTGAAGAGAATTCTTGGCTTGGACGCGCCTGGGCTGGAGGAAAATCAGGAAGAGATGTTATAGAAAGATTCATCACTAAAGCGCCCAGCCACCTAGAAAAGAACGGAGAAATACTTCTGCTGCAGTCCAATCTTACGAGCATGGAAAAAACAATTGAAGATTTTCATAGAGTGAGACTCGAAAGTGAAACAGTGACACATTTAGATTTGCCCTTTTTCGAAACGTTGTTCCTAATCAAAGCCGGCTTCGGGGAACTCAGTATCTCTTAGAAAACCTCTTAAGAAACTTGTACTATAGCAATTTAATATTCAAAACGCGCATTTACGAAACAGCGAATTAAACTGCGAATCGTAACGGTAACGTTTATAACTCTAATTTCTCATTGCTAACCTTCGCGAAGCGGAAGTAAGATGGGTCACCGAAAACATCATGCTCCAAGACATGGATCATTAGCATATTTACCTAGACACCGCGCCAAGAGTCCAGTGGCAAGAATACGTTACTGGCCAAAAATAACCGCGGATACACCGAAACTTTTGGGTTTTGCAGGCTACAAAGCAGGCATGTCCTACGTCTTCACCATTGAAGACCGTAAACGTTCACCAAACTTCGGTAAAGAAGTAATGAAGGCAGCAACAATTCTAGAAACACCCCCGATTGTTGTATGCGGCATACGTACTTACACTCACGATTCCTATGGTCTCCAGCAAATTACAGAATGCTGGATGAAGAATCCGCCCGAAAATTTAGACCGCACATTGGTTATGCCAGAAAACTTCAACACAGAAGGCATGCTCCAAAAAATAGATGAAAGTATTGATCAAACAACTAATATCCGAGCAATAATTGCGACCCAGCCAAGCCAAGCGAACCTCGCCAAAAAGAAACCTGAAGTCACGGAAATCGAAATTGGCGGAGGAACGATTCCTCAGCAACTTGAATACGCCAAATCGCTGCTTGGCAAGACCGTGACTCCGGAAGAAGTTTTCAAAAGTGGACAATATGTTGACATCGCCGCAATAACAACCGGAAAAGGCTGGCAAGGACCAGTAAAACGTTGGGGCGTGACCGTCCTTCAAGCTAAAGGACGCAAAACAAAACGTGGCATCGCAACCTTGGGTCCATGGAACCCTCACCACCTAATGTACTCAGTTGCACGTGCAGGTCAAATGGGCTACCACCAACGCATAGAATACAACAAACGTATTCTCAAAATCGGGAAAGACGGCAAAGAAGTCAACGTTAAAGGGGGCTTCATCAGGTACGGTAACCTCAAATCACCCTACATAATCATCGAGGGAAGCGTTCCAGGAACCGAGAAACGAACCATCCGACTAAGAGTTCCAGCACGTCCACCAAGCCTAGCCCCAGAAGCACCACCCCAAGTCACTTATGTTTCGCTCGAATCCCCGCAAGGAAAATAACGGTGAAAAACAATGCCAACTAAAACCGCACAAATCTTCAACCTCGAAGGAAAACCAACAGGGAAAACAAAACTTCCTGCAGTCTTTGACACGCCCCTTCGACCAGACGTAATCAAACGTGCTGTCCTCTCAATTCAATCTCACAGAATCCAACGCCAAGGCAGAGACCCCATGGCTGGAAAACGAACCAGCGCAGAAAGCCGCGGAACAGGCAGCGGACAGGCACGTATTCCAAGAGAAAAAGGCGCAGGCGGAGCAGCATTTGCTCCAGGAACAGTCGGTGGAAGGCAAGCACACCCCCCAAGAGCTGATACCCGCATAATCAAAGATATTCCCAAGAAAGAAAAACACCTAGCACTACTCTCTGCGATTGCAGCAACCGGGTCAAAAGAAACTGTAACCTTGCGAGGACACGAAGTTGAAGGTGTCCCAGAAATCCCACTAGTCGTGGAAGACAGCCTCCAAGGACTGACCAAAACCAAAGACGTCGAAGAAGCACTCACTCACTTGGGTATATTGACAGACATTTACCGAGTAAGAGACAGCATAAGCATCCGAGCAGGAAAAGGCAAACTCCGCGGCAGAAAAATGAAACACGCAATCGGACCACTAATAGTCGTTGCAGAAAACAAAGGCTTGGTTGAGGCAGCAAGCAACCTCCCCGGCGTAGATATAGTCGCAGTTCAAAACCTCAATGCAGAAATTCTTGCTCCAGGCACTCATCCGGGTAGATTGACCCTTTGGACATGCAGCGCCATCGAGCAGCTAGGTAAACTTTACGGTGAAGGAGAAAAAGCATAATGGAATCTACCGACATAATTTTCTATCCCCTCATGACTGAATCAGCCAGCCTCATGGTTGAAAAAGATAATAAACTCATCTTCATAGTCAACTTGAAAGCAGGAAAAACGGACGTCAAGAAGGCAGTTGAAGAACTCTACGAAGTAAAAGTGGCCAAAGTCACGGTGCTTATCACTCCTCAGGGACAAAAGAAAGCCTTCGTCAAACTAACCCCAGAATACAAAGCATCTGACGTCGCAATCAAACTTGGCATCTTGTAAACTCACATGGAGGACTGATTATGGGAAAACGAATTCGTGTACAAAGACGTGGTCGTGGCGGTTCAACTTACCGAGCATCGACTCATAAAAGAGTAGCAGCCGCTCAATACCCAGCGATGACACCTAAAGAAGTATATGAAACTTCAATAAACGGTGTCGTAAAATCTCTCGTTCATGACCCCGGACGCGGCGCGCCCTTAGCGCTCATAAAGTTCGAGAATGGTCAAGACTGTTACATTGCTTCACCTGAAGGCGCCCACGAGGGGCAACAAGTAATCATAGGCGGAAAAGCTCCCGCCGATATCGGCAACATCCTGCCTTTGGGAAAAATCCCTGAAGGTGTTCTTGTTTGCAATCTCGAACTTCGCCCTGGTGATAGGGGAAAACTTGCCAAGTCCTCAGGTGCGTATGCAACAGTAGTAGGTCACACACCTCAAGGTACTATGATCCGTTTACCTTCTGGACGCACGAGATACGTCAACGATTACTGTATGGCGACCATCGGCGTAATTGCCGCTGCTGGTAGAACTGACAAGCCTTTCCTGAAAGCAGGCGAGATGTTCCATTGGATGAAGGCTAAAGGTCACAAGTATCCGAGAACCAGCGGACGTAAAATGGTTCCAGCTGTACACCCATTCGGCAGCAGCAAACGCAGCTCACGCAGATGCACTACAACTTCGCACGGAGCACCACCAGGCCAGAAAGTCGGCTTAATCGCTGCCAGAGGTCCAGGTCAGAAAAAGAAACGGGCTATACGTTAGGAGAACGTTTATAGCACCTAAAAATATTTGAAGGTTGAAGAAAAATGCCAAAAGAATTCCTTTACCGCGGCCATTCGCTCGTCAGTCTACAAGGCATGTCCATGGATGAATTCATAAATCTGCTTCCCTCTCGACAGCGCCGAAGTCTGCAGCGAGGCTTAACGCCTGAACAGCGCATTCTGCTCGAAAAGATGCGTGCAGCACAAGAAGACCAGAAGAAGGGAAAAGAAACAACAGTGAAAACACACGTGCGCGACATGTTAATCTTGCCCGAAATGGTTGGCTCTAAGATTCATGTTCATAACGGCAAAGAATTCGTTGCCATAGACATCAAGCCGGAAATGATTGGTCACTACGTAGGCGAATTCGCCATAACTAACAAGCCGGTGCGACATGGAACTCCAGGTATCGGTGCATCCAGGTCGTCAATGTACGTGCCACTGAAGTAGAAAGGGAAAACGCATGGAACTCAAAATAGTCTCACAAAAACAAAATCCTCTCCTCAAACGGAAAGAAGTCCAGTTCACAGTCGAACATACAGCAGGCAAAACCCCCGCAAGATTAGACATCAAACGATCCCTCGCTAGCGAACTGCAGGTCAACGACAAGTTGGTTTTTGTTAAGAGAATGAAAACCATGACAGGCACAAACACTGCGGTTGGAGAGGCAAACGCTTACGAGTCCGAAGCACAGGCTAAACTTATCGAACCAGCTTATATCATGAAGCGCAACGTTCCGCCAGAAAAACCTAAGGAAGAGGCGAAGGAATAATGTCCAAGAAAGTAGACAAGAAAGACGAGAAAGCAGCAGCCCCCGCAAAAGGCGCACCAACTAAAGAAGCACCAAAAGCAGAGGAACCAAAGAAAGAAGAAGCAAAATCAGCGAAACCGGCAGCTGCACCCAAAGCCGAGAAGAAACCAAAGAAAGAAGAAAAAGGCATCTACTCCATCTACAAAGTAGAAGGCGACAAAGTTACTAGGCTACGTCCCACTTGCGAAAGATGCGGACCAGGCTACTTCATGGCAGACCACCACGACCGATTCACATGCGGGCACTGCGGCTTCACAAGGTACAAGCGGGCTTAGGCAAGAACAGTTATAAGCATTTGGCACGCTGATATTTTCTCTGATGAGCCAGTATGATCAGAGTAAACGTGTCAATAACCAACATTTCCGCTGAGCGTTTCTGGGATAACCGAAAACCTTCCCCTAACGTACAGATTGCCACAAACATAAATGTGGTAAACATCGACAGGAAAGCCGATGATTCGCTGGAAGTTCCCTTCGTTTTAACAATCAACTATAACCCTTCTTTGGCTCAATTGAGCCTTAAGGGCAGCGCGTTCGTTCAAGGCGACAAAGCCGAAATCGACAAAGTCGTTAAAGATTATGAGCAGAAGAAACCGCCAGCGCAGATTATTTTGCAGTCCATCTCGAACGTGGTTTTTACGGAGTCAATTATTATTTCGAGAATTCTGGGGATTCCGCCACCGATTCCATTGCCAGTTATTCCTGAACCAGGCAAACCGGTTGAAACAAAGCCAGCGGGAAGAGACTACAGCGCATGATCGTAGACTCCTAACTTTTATTTTGGGATTTCATGGCGCTCCAGATTTTCTGGGCTTCAATTCTCTTTTCGGGTGTAACCTTGACGACAACGATTCCAGTTTTTGGTTGCCCATAAATAACCAAGGCGTTTTCAGACGCGTATAGGACAACTATGAGGGTTAAGAGGTCTTCTTCGCCGTCCACAACTATCTGAACTTGCTTTTGGCTTTTGAGCGCTTCTTGAATTGCGCTTATGGCTTCTTGGGTTATGACTCCTTGAGGGTTTTTGATTTGCACGATTTTTTTGTCTGGAAAAGTTTGTGCGGGGAGTTTTTTGCGCATACTTTGATTGTCCGTGATGCACAGTTGCGGTATGATGTGGTGTTTGTGGAGATTGCGGGTTACTGTGTCGCCAACCGTTATTATCTTGGAGGGATTTTCTTTCGCGATTATTTCTTTTAGTTGGGTTGTGGTTTGTGTGAAGGAGCCTTCGATTAGGCTGCCGAAGGGGTCTTTGAATTTTGAGAGCACTTCAGGCGTGACAACGTAGGCGGTGGGCATCTTTTCATCCTTAAGCAGCTTATCCTCTATCGGAGTGCTGTTTGTTTACTAAAAGAAGGAAAGGTTGTTATTTGGTTTATCGGACTTTGAGCGCGTAACGCCCTTTATCCTTAATCTTCATCGCTTTAGCGACTGCCGACGTTTCGGGGTCAAACACGATAACTATGCCACCGAAATCTTCGCTTAGACTTGTGGATCGGCATTTTGGACAGACGTTATCTTTGGTTATGAAGTGGCAGTTGGCGCAGGCTTTCTCGCTCATGCAGCTTTCTCCTTGCGTTCAGGTTTCGATTCTTTTTCCTCGCCAGCTTTCTTTTCAGCTGGAGCTTTTCCGCCCGCCAAGTCTTCTTTTACCCATTCCAGCTTGCCAAGGAACGGTTGTCTTGCGGTAACGCCGATTTTGCCGCTACTGCCTGCCCTGCCAAGAGAGACTGCGGTTATTCTTACTCGAACGTGGTCTCCTGTGGCGAGTTTGCGTTTGGTTTCTTTGCCCAAAAGGACGCCTTGTTTCTCGTCGTAGCTAATAAAGTCGTCCATGAGTTGGGAGACGTGGAGGAGTGCGTCAACGGGTCCGATGCGGACGAATGCGCCAAAGTCGGCGATTTCCACCACATCGCCTTCGACGATTTCTTGAATAACTGGGTAGAATGTGAGGAGAGAGAAGTTGACTTTGTGGTATGTGGCTCCATCGCCTGGGATGATTTTGCCTATGGGGCTGACTTCAACTTTGCTAACGGCTATTACGTAGCCGAGCTCTTCGTCCACCACTCCTTCGTATTTGGCTTTGACTTGTTCTTTGCCAACTGCTTCCAGTGGGTTGCCGAAGGTGTCAGGTGGAATGCGGATGGTGTCTTGAAGTGTGATAAGTTTAAACATCTACGATATCAACCCGTCAATTTCTAGACGTGATTTTTCTCTCACATAAATCACTGGCGTACTTATATCTCTTAGCTTCTTTTTAAGCACTTTATCATTCGTGAAAACTGGTGTCTTCCACGCTTGGGATATGCGGACGATTGCGTCGTCTGTTTGTTCGCCTTTTTTCTCCGAGACCTTCACATACATGCATTTCTCAGCCAGAGTCAAGGCGAAAGCTGCATTTTTGCGTGTTTTGGGACTGCTTTTCTTTGTGAGCGTTTCCAATTCCTGTTTCACAGGAGAAATTAGCACAAGCTCAAAATTCCTGTTCAGGAGCCTTTCCAGCTCCGCGAAGATATCAATTTTGAACTGCAAAGGGACAAATAGCGCGTTTGAATCTGCAATTATCTTCAGGGGTTGCCTTTTGGCGGATGATTCCATTTGGGTGCCTTCGCTCAAGTTGCGGATTATTGATAAGTGGTTTTCTCAGGGGGCTTTAAGGTTGGTGGTCCCTTGTTATTGCTCTTGTAAGTCTGATCCCCTTTTGACGGCTTGTTTTGGTTTGTTATTTTGAATCAGCGCTCGATTCGAGTTTTCTCGGGTTAAAGGGCAAAAATGGTAGTTTAGGGTGAAATTGGGGAAATTAGTAAATCTGCTGGGGGACTTTTCTGGTTGCTTGTAGAGGCGAACTCTTTTGGTTTAGAATCGCTTTTAAAGGTTAACCCCGTTAATATGGGACATGGGTGTTGCGTGAGTGAAGCGGTTATGCTAAATGAGAAATCTTGCGGGGCAGTTGTCTACGCTAAAACCTCTGAAGTAAAGTATCTCCTTCTTCAGTACGAGGCTGGGCACTGGGACTTCGTCAAAGGCAACGTTGAAGAAGGGGAATCCGAGCAGGAAACGACAGTCCGCGAACTGCGGGAGGAAACAGGCATAATCGACGCTCAGTTCATCGGCGGCTTCAAAGAGAAAATCAGCTACTTCTACAAACGGCAGGGCGCAACCGTGTACAAAGAAGTCGTTTTCTTTATAATGGAAACAAAAACTACTAGTGTCAATTTGTCTTTTGAGCACATAGGTTTTGACTGGCAAAACTACGAGGGCACAATGCGGAAACTTACCTTCAAGAATGCCAAGGATGTACTCCAGAAAGCTCATGGGTTCCTAAAGAAACAGGGAATGGCAGAATAGCTTACAGTTTACTGCCTTTACTCTCAACAATCAAGCCGTAGCCGATAAGCCGCCAGCGAGAGGTAATTTTTCTGCTTATTGACACCCGGGAACCCGGGAGCACGCAGACTGGCCTGTTTAGCTTTACTCTGATGAGGTTAGCCTTGGCAGCAGTTACTTTTCCGACGTTAACGGCTGCGCCGACGTGAAGCAGCAATTGCTCTTCGAGGTTGATCCTTTCAACTTTCAAGAGTTCTTTTGTTCCAACTGCGCGTTCCAAAACGTGTGTTTCCAGAGTTAACTCATTTAGGGTTGGCGGGAGCATTCCTGCTTTGCCTGCAATGTTTCCTGTTAAGCCATCTGCTTTCGAGTATGCTGGGTCAAGTTGAGTTCCGACGCCAACGAGACCGCCGCTTGATGCTTCCTTAACGTATTGTTCGCCAGCTTGTAAACTTACAATTTCGCTAACTAGAGGGTCGTAGATTGTTTTGCCTTCCCGTTCACTCATAACGCCAGGGCGGATTTCGATTTCTTCACCCACCATGAATTTGCCCTGCGCGATTGTTCCGCCAACGATCCCTCCTTCCATCTCTTCGATGGTAGTTCCGGGCTTGTTAACGTCAAAGCTGCGGATAATATACATGAACGGCGGCTTCGTATCATCTCTTTGTGGGGTGGGAATAATTTCTTGGATGGCGTTGAGAAGCACGTCGATGTTTATGCCTCTCTGCGCCGAAATCGGGATGATGGGCGCGTTTTCCGCCATGGTTCCTTTGACGAAGTTCTTAATTTCTTGGTAACTTTGCCTTGCTCTTCTTTCGTCGACTATATCGATTTTGTTCTGGACGATGATTATGTTTTTTATGCCGATAACTTCTGCTGCCGCGAGGTGTTCTCGCGTCTGAGGTTGCGGACACGGTTCATCGGCTGCTATGACGAGTATGGCTCCATCCATGATGGCGGCGCCCGAAAGCATGGTGGCCATTAGAGCTTCGTGCCCTGGAGCGTCGACAAAACTTATTGCTCTAACAAATTCTCCCTGTTCGCCGCATACTGGACACACTGGTTTGGTGGAGTAGTTCTTCGGCGTTGGGCAGGTGGGGCATTTGTAGATTGGCAGGTCAGCGTAGCCCAGTTTGATTGTGATGCCTCGTTTGAGTTCCTCGCTGTGCCTAGATGCCCAAACGCCAGTCAGGGATTGGACCAGGGTTGTTTTTCCGTGGTCTACGTGTCCGATTGTGCCGATGTTAACTTCTGGCTGCTTGGGCAGGGCTTTGGTTTCTGTGCTCATGTTAATTTCCACAAGTAATATGAATCACTGAGGAATAAATGTTGAGGAACTAATAAATCATGAGGGTAAAGAAAAAGCGTTCAACAAAAGAAGAAAGTTTAAGCAGGGGCTGCAGCTGGTGTTTGTGGTTTAACGGTTTCTGCTTTTGCCTCTTTTGGCTTGGCTGGCTGATCCACAAGTTTCATGTTAATCTGTACAATCTCGTCCGTCACAATGTTGCCGCGGACTGCTTTGCGTCTGCGTTCGCCGCTTTTCTTCGGTTTGAATCCGACTCCACCCCCTAAAACGACTTTTCTGCGGACACCGCCGTGAACATTTGGTTTCATTGGGACACCGTCTTTGTCTGATCCGCCCATAATCTGCACCTTAGTTGAGGGCATATCGACTGCTGCGCCATCCATGACCTCTCCAATTCTTCTTCCGATGAACGGGGCTGCGCGGGCTTCTTCGAGCTCCACAACTTTGGAGGTTCCCGTTTGAGGGTCAGACACTATTACCTTGAACTTTGCCATTTAAAGTCAACTCTCTAGCGCAGTAAAAAATGGAGCTCTCTCTATTAAGGATTTATGAGAATCGCGACTTTTCTCGCAAAAGAAACTTTGCAGTTTTCCCATCTAAGGGGTAAAAGTTTTAATGCAACTTTAGAACAGTGCTTGTGCTATGTGGCGGATGGGGTTCTTCTTCCATGAGATCGCGTTCGGGTTACTGAGCGTCTTTATCCCACTGTACATTGTAACTTTCCAACACACAGAACTCCTTGGCGGGCCACTTGTGGCTTTGGGCGTTATGACTTCGATTGCGCTGTTTTGCGCCATCCCCGGCAGCTTCTTATGGGGCTACCTGTGCGACGCGACGCGTCATTACAAAATCTTCATCCTGCTCTCTTTCTCCTCATGCGCCGCCATCCTGTTCCTCATGACGTTGCCGTTCGCACAAAACATCCTCCTTTTCGTAGCCCTCTACGTCGCCATGCAAGTGCTCCATGTAGCGCATGAAGCACCCAAAAACATCCTCATAGCCGAACATTATAGCCGCGAAGACTGGGAGAAATCCTACGGCTGGTACGAGGCACTCACGGAAGTCGGCTTCATCATCGGCCTAGCAATAGGCTTGCTGGCGTTTGCCTCCAGCCTTACCTTCAGCGCCATAACCACTTACACACTCTACTTATGCAGCGGCCTAAATGTCGTGGCACTTGTTCTGGCTATTGCCCTCATAGCGGATCCACTGATGATTTTTGAAAGGAGATTGGTGGGCATCGAGAAACGCATAGATTTCACCGCTCGCGGTTTGGAATCCTCGGGCAGAATGATGGATGGCTTACCTTACGATGGCGCTCTTAAACGGGACAGCTTCATAAGGTTCGCTTTAGCCATCGTCATGTTCTCTTTGGCCACGAGCCTCTTCTTCACGCCGCTCCCCATATTCCTCAACCAAGGATTAGGCCTTAGCAGAAGCTGGGTATACGTGGCTTACATTTTGAACTCCATCGGAGCCACGGCAGGCTACCTCATCATGCGAAGCCGTGCCCACTCAATGAATATCCGAAAACAGATGCCTCGCTTCATCCTCCTCCGAGGCGGACTCATCTTTCTGTTAGTTGGCGTAATACAATTTGCCATTTTCCCCAACATCCTAACAGGCCTATTCCTGATGGGTCTAGGATTCGCCTACGCCATGTACTACATCATGATGCTCTCAATGTCGATGGAAATAATACCCGAGGGCAAAGCAGGCTTCTTCGATGGACTTGTCGGTTTAGGCGCAGCCGTAGGTGCATTCCTCGGACCTTTCTTGGCGGAAATGCTCAACTACGTGCCAATGTTCCTGATTGCCGCAACAATTTTCATATGCGCCTTCGTGGCGTTCAAACTTTCATCTTAAAGCCAAAAAAATAAAGAAAGAGCGAAAAGATTCGCTCGCTTGGGTTTATTCTACGTGAACTCTGTAGAGGTCGACGTCTTCGCGCATGCTTGGGGTCAGTTCTAAGAAGTCTCGCACGCTGCGTTCGATGTCTTTGCTCTGGGTGATGTATCTGCCGACGATGAGGATGTCTGCGCCTTTATCCAATGCTTCTTTGGCTGTTTCTGGAACGATGCCACCTGCGACTGCGATGAGGACTTTCTTGTCTGGGAAAGCTTGGCGAATCAGAGCGATACGTTCTAGGCCGCTGCTTCTGCCGGTTTCTTGGTCGATGCCGCGGTGGAGGATGATGACGTCTGGGAATTCTTTGAGCGCCTTGAGTTTGCCCATTATGTCGTCGACGTTAAGCATGTCGATGAAGGCGTAGATGCCCATGCGTTTAGCTTCGTGTACGAATGCGTCAAGGGTTTCTGGCGGGGCGAGTCCTGAAGCGACAACGGAGTCTGCGGTGTCTTCGTAAGCTATGTCTGCTTCGACTTTACCGACGTCGAGCGTCTTGAGGTCGGCTACCATGAAGAAGTCTTTGTTGACTAATCGAAGGTCGTTGATGACTCTGGTTCCGTAGCGTTTAATCAGCGGTGTGCCGGCTTCGATTATGATGCGGTCGCTTCCTGGAATCTGGGCGAGGATTTTCTTGGCGTTTTCAAGTGATGGGTTGTCTAGTGAGATTTGTAGGTAGGGTGGTCTCCAGAGGCGTGGAACTTTAAAGCCCATAATCGGATGCTTTGCACGGTCTTTGTCGTAGTTAATTTTCTCTATTGAGGGATACTTCTTGAGTGCACGTTGTATGGCCATTTTGGTGGCGCCATAGTTGTACTGGAATATCTTGCGGAAGTCAACTGCCTGCGGGTGAATAAACACACTGCATATGATTAGCCAATCGTCAACCTTGTCTATTGGTATGATGCCTTCTTCAACGGAGTCTGCGACGGCTTTGGCGACTGCGGCTTGGGCGGGTCCGAAGATTTTGGTTGTGTCTTCCATGTTTTTGGTGGTGACTTTGGGAACGATGAGCGTGTGGGGCTTTGGTGGCAGGTTGGGTCGGATAACTGCGAGCAGCGGTGTGTGTCCAGCGGAAAGCATAGTCATTCCTTGTGCGAACGCCTGTCCGATTGGCCCGGTTTTGTCTCCTATCAGGAGATCGATGTGGGCAAC